>Ga0182018_10000100_pt1 | contig 102554 bp, 81 predicted proteins | sample 812P2MmetaG_FD_120490 | JGI IMG/M metagenome (GOLD analysis project Ga0182018, IMG submission 120490) | Permafrost microbial communities from Stordalen Mire, Sweden - 812P2M metaG | ecosystem: Environmental > Terrestrial > Soil > Wetlands > Permafrost | place: Sweden: Stordalen | collected...
ATTCGGAGAGGAATTCTCTGGTGGATCATTTGTACGCAAATAGCCCTAAACGGGGAGATTTTTGATAGTTAAGTTATTGATTATAAACTTACTTATGTGGCGGAGAGAGTGGGATTCGAACCCACGGTACTCGTTAAAGTACACACGCTTTCCAAGCGTGCGCCTTAAACCGCTCGGCCATCTCTCCGCAGGGCGGTCTGTCTTCTTGAATCTAACATATGTTGGGGGCTCCACCACGGGTGGCGGTGCGTGTGTTGAGGCGCTCTTCGAACAGCAAAATCAGGAATGAAATCGTTTACTTCTGAATGGTCGTTGATATATAGTTCGGCCTTGCTTGCTACTCGAAAGTGTGGCAAGACTTCAACTGCAAGAGGACTTCCATGTCTGGCATTTCTCGTCGTAACCTGCTCGCTTCCGGAATGGCTCTTTCGGCTTCGTCTCTATTGGTCCGCTCGGCCTGGGGGCGCACTGCCGCAATCCTTGCAGGGAATCCGCTGGACGCCGCGGCAGATGCAGCAGCTGCCGCCGCGCCGCGCGAAAAGCTTCTCTTCGATTTCGGTTGGAAGTTCCAATTCGGGCACGGCACTGATCCGGCTCGTGACCTCGGGTTCGGAAACAGTCAGGGAGATTTTGCCAAGACCGGCGACTTCGCCTTCGCCAAGGCGAAGTTTGACGATTCGAAATGGCGGCTGTTGAATCTGCCCCATGACTGGGCGGTGGAGCTGCCATTTGTCCACGATGAGGTGCAGAATTCACACGGGTTCAAACCTCTCGGGCGTCGTTACCCTGAGACAAGCGTGGGCTGGTATCGGCGCGAGTTCGAGATTCCGGCCAGAGATTTGGGTCGCAGAATCACGGTCGGATTCGACGGCGCCTTCCGCAGCGTGCTCATCTTTGTGAATGGCTGCTTCATCGGCCGCAACGATAACGGCTATGCGCCGTTTCAATTCGACGTCACTGATTTTCTAAGCTATGGCGCAAAGAACTATATTGTGGCCCGCGTCGATGCCAGCTTCGGGGATGGATGGTTTTACGAGGGCGCCGGCATCTATCGTCATGTCTGGCTCACCAAAACCGATTCACTCCACCTAGACCAATGGGAGAGCACCGTGCGCTCCGCGTTGACCGCAGGCGGAACCAAAGCAGCTCCCATTCCGGTCGCCGCCCTGAGCCTGAACACCGTCGTTCAGAACGAAGGCAAGCAGGCAGAAAATGCCAAGGTTACGTGGCAGATTCTCGATGCCTCGGGCAAGACCGTAGCGACCGCGGAATCCGCGACACAATCAATCGCAGTCGACGGTGCGGCTTCGTTTACCGCAACCGCGAAGGTGGCCAATCCGTCGCTCTGGTCGGTAGATTCCCCAACTCTTTATTCGGCAATCGCAACGGTCGAAGCCGGCGGCAAGCCGCGAGACGCCGAGCGCGTCAACTTCGGCGTGCGGACTGCGGAGTTCACGGCGGACAAAGGCTTCTTCCTGAATGGCAAGCCGCTGAAGATTCAAGGCACCTGCAACCACCAGGACCATGCGGGCGTGGGTGGCGCGCTGCCAGACCGCCTGCAGTGGTTCCGGCTCGCCGTGCTCAGAGAGATGGGCGGGAACGCTGTGCGCACCTCACACAATATGCCTACGCCGGAGTGGGTTGACGCCTGCGATCGCATGGGCATGATGATGATGTGCGAGACAAGGCAAATGAGTTCGAGCGCCGAGGGCATGGCCCAACTTGAAGCCATGGTCAAACGCTATCGCAACTCGCCATCGATCATCCTGTGGTCGATCGGCAACGAAGAATGGCAACTGCAAAACGAGATGTCTGAAGAGGGCGCGAAGATTGGCGCCACGATGGTTCGGCGCGTACACGAACTTGATCCCACACGTGTCGTTTCTGCTGCAGTCAATGGTGACAACGAGAAGGGCGTCTCCGACGCGCTCGACATCATCGGCTTCAACTACGGCCTTAGCCTCCCTGACAAGTATCACAAGGAACATCCGACGCGGCCCATCTACGGGTCGGAGACCTCGAGCGCCCTCTCCACGCGCGGTGTCTACACAACCGATCCGCTGCGCAACACCGTCAACGCCTATGATTCCGTGGTGCGCTGGGGCGAGACCGCTGAAGAGTGGTGGAGGTTCTACGGAACGCGCGATTGGGAAGCCGGCGGATTTGTGTGGACTGGCTTTGATTATCGCGGTGAGCCAACCCCATACGGATGGCCTTCGATCAACTCGCAATTCGGCATCGTGGATATGTGTGGATTCCCCAAGGACACCTTCTATTACTACAAAGCGTGGTGGGGCAAGGAGCCCGCTCTTCACCTGTTTCCACACTGGAACTTCGAGGGCAGGGAAGGCGAGGAAATCCCCGTCTGGGTGTACTCAAACCTCGATGAAGTGGAATTGTTCGTGAATGGTCAGAGTCAGGGAAGTCAAAAGGTCCCTCACCTTGGCCACCTACAGTGGAAGGTCAAATACCTCCCTGGATCCATCGAGGCGCGCGGGAGCAAAGACGGCAAGACAGTGCTTACAGAAAAGCGGGGGACCACCGGCCCCGCCGTGGCCATTCGTTTGACAGCAGACAGGATGGAGATCAACGCGGATGGAGAGGATATCGCCCTCCTGAAGGTCGAGGCGCTGGACAAGGATGGCCGCCCGGTCCCCACTGCCGGTAACATGATCGGATTCAACATCTCCGGCGAGGGCAAGCTCATCGGTGTCGGGAATGGCGATCCAAATTGCCAGGAAAGCGACAAGGAGCCTAAGCGCTCGCTCTTCAGCGGTTTGGCCCAGGTCATTGTGCAGTCGAGCAAGCGTCCAGGCGAAATCAATATTGAAGCAGTGAAATCGGGATGGGACGGACCTGAACTGACTCCGGCCAAGCTCGTCATCACTACGAAGATGGTGGAATCGCGGCCGTCGGTTGCTTGGAGCAGAGAATAGCCGGTCCTTGAAATGGGGTAGTGCAGTCCGTGTAACCTGCCCTCGGCGTCGGGTCTAACCTGGATAGCCCCCGGTGATGTAGCCCTCAAGGGCTTCAATGGTCTGCTGCTGGCCCGAGATTACCCATTTCACCAGGTCGCCAACGGAAATAACTCCCACGACCGTCTCGCCCTGCAAGACCGGCAGATGGCGAAAATCGTGCTGCGTCATGATCGACATGCACTCGTCCACAGTGCGCTGCGGGCTCACAAACACGACCTGGCTGGTCATGATCTGGTGAACCGGGGTCTCTTTGGAATGGTGACCCATCAGCACTCCCTTGCGAGCGTAGTCGCGCTCAGACAGGATGCCGACTAGCCGGTCCTCCGATAGCACCAGCAGGGCGCCGATGTTGTACTCGGCCATCTTCTCAATGGCTTCGTAGACCGACTGCTCGGGTGCAATGGAAAGGATTTTGTTGTGGCCCTTGCTTTTCAGCACCAGTCCAATCGTGTCGGAGCTTTTCATGAGACCCTCCCAACCCCTCGCGGCCGGGGATCCGGTTCGGGGCGTAAGCCAATATAGCCCATCCTTTATGCAACAGGACAGTCAGAAATTGATTGCGGATAAGCTTGTTGCCAATTCGGCTGGAAACCCTGTGGAAACATGCTCTTTCCCCGGTTTTGATGCTCGCCAGAACGCCTGCGAAAAGCGACTTGCTCCAAGATCTTGATCGAGATGGACTCGGGGCTGGTCGTCGCCACTCTGGCATTGGGAAGGAGCTACCCGAAGCGAGCATGCTAAGGGGTTCCATTTAGTGGGACTCAAAGGGGTTACTGTTGTGCACAGATTTGGGACGCAGGAATTTCAAAGTGACTATAATCACATCTGGTAACGAAAGATTGAGTCATCCTGAAACGGCTCGGAAAGACTTCATCTTTCCAGATTTTCTGTGGAAGGGAATTCCGCCAAATGGCGACAGGCGACTTAGCCCTCGGTCAACTTGAGGGCGCAACTAGCGCGCGTGAGCGCGTAATCAACGACTTCAGTATAAACGTAGCAACGGTGAACGGGTCCGGCTCGCAATCCGCCAATAGCGTACTGCTGAAAAGCATCTTCGGAATGGGTGTTCCCGTCAGTGGGAAGAACCTGTTCCCGTCGAATATCGCCGGACTTCCCACCTGGTACACCATTCGCGCAAGCAAAGATGGCTACGTGGCGCGCAAACGCAACGCTGAAGTACTTGTGGCGCTCAATCCTGACACAGCGCGAGAAGATACGCTGGCCCTGCCTGCGGGCGGAGTAGCGATTTATGAGGAGAAGCTGAACCTCAAGCAGTATCGCGAAGATATTGTTTTCTACTCCGTTCCCATCGACAAAATAACGGCTGGCATTTGCCCCGAGCCCAAGCTGCGCAAGCTGGTCAGGAATATGGTTTATGTCGGCGCCGTCGCACAGCTGCTCCAAATCGACCTGGGAGTGGTGGAGCATGGGCTGCGCAAGCAGTTTGCCAAGAAGGTGAAGGTCTTCGAACTCAACTTTGGCGCAGTCAAGGCTGGGTTTGACTACGCAGCGGAGAATTTGCCCAAGCAGGATCCGTATTTCATTGAGCGTTCCGATAAGACCAAGGGGAAGATCATCATTGACGGCAACGCCGCCGCGGGAATGGGTGCAGTGTTTGCAGGCGTCACCGTGGTGGCCTGGTATCCGATTACGCCTTCGACCTCCGTGGTTGAAGCAACTACGGACATGCTCAAAAAGTTTCGCGTCACGCCGGAAGGCAAGGCCACTTTCGCAGTGGTGCAGGCCGAGGATGAGCTTGCGGCGATCGGTATGGTGCTGGGCGCTGGTTGGGCCGGAGCGCGGTCCATGACGGCAACGTCAGGGCCGGGAATTTCGCTCATGGCCGAGTTTGCTGGTCTCGGATACTATGCAGAGATTCCGGGTGTGATCTTTGACGTGCAGCGCACTGGTCCCTCAACGGGGATGCCAACACGGACATCGCAGGCTGACCTGCTCAGCGTGGCTTTTCTCTCCCACGGCGATACCAAGCACGTCATTCTTTTGCCGGGATCGGTGAAGGAGTGCTTTGAGTTGGCTTATGCCGCGTTCGATCTGGCTGAGAGGCTGCAGACGCCGGTGTTTGTGCTCAGTGATCTCGACCTTGGCATGAACAACTGGATGTCCGAGGTTTTCGACTATCCCACAACCCCGCTGGACCGTGGCAAGGTATTGACGGTCGAAGATCTGAACCGCCTCGGCGGTTTTGCGCGCTATCGCGATGTGGACGGAGATGCGATCGGCTGGCGCACCCTGCCAGGAACGCGTCATCCCAAGGCCGCCTACTTTACACGCGGCTCAGGCCACAACGATGCTGCGGGATATACCGAGAAGCCCGACGAATACATTGAGGTCATGGAGCGGTTGTCGCGCAAGTTTGAGAATGCGCGAAAGCTGGTTCCCGGCCCAATCACCGTGAAGGATGGAACCTCGAAGATTGGCGTGCTGGCTTACGGCAGCACTGACTTCGCGCTGACCGAGAGCCTGGATCAAATCAAGAAGCAGTATGGCCAGAGCGTGGACTACATGCGTATTCGGGCGTACCCGTTTGCGCACGAAATTCACGACTTTGTTGCCTCGCATGATCGCGTTTACGTGGTTGAACAGGACCGCGACGCGCAGTTGGCAAGCCTGCTCAAGCTGGATCTTCCCGCCGATCAGGTGGTCAAACTGCGCAGCATTCTCCATTACAACGGATTGCCATTAGACGCCGAGACGATTACGGAAGAATTCGCGACCAAGGAGGGCCTCTAAATGGCAACCGCAGCTCCAGCACCTAAAGTGAATCACATTGGCCTTCCGGTTCTTGAATACCGCGGCGGAAAGACTACGCTGTGCGCCGGATGCGGCCATAACGCCATCTCCGAGCGCATCATCGACGCCATGTACCAGATGGGTATTGAGCCGGAACGGGTCATGAAGATGAGCGGCATTGGTTGCTCATCGAAGAGCCCGGCGTACTTCATGAGCCGCGCGCACAGCTTCAACAGCGTGCACGGGCGCATGCCGTCGGTTTCTACCGGCGCTATCCTGGCCAACCACACCATGACCACATTGGGCGTCTCCGGCGACGGCGACTCTGCCTCCATCGGAATGGGCCAGTTCGTCCACATGATGCGGCGCAATCTGCCCATGATCTACATCATTGAAGACAACGGCGTCTATGGGCTCACCAAAGGCCAATTCTCGGCCACTGCCGACCTGGGATCGACGCTCAAGACCGGCGTGGTGAACGACCTTGCCCCCATTGACACCTGCGCTTTGGCTATCCAGTTGGGCGCAACGTTTGTTGGGCGCTCCTTCTCCGGCGACAAGAAGCAGTTGCTTTCGATGCTAAAGGCCGCCATCGCCCACAAGGGAACGGTGATGCTCGACGTAATCAGTCCCTGCGTCACCTTCAACGACCATGAGGGTTCGACCAAGAGCTACAAGTTCATGCAGGACAACGACGAACCGATCAACGAGGTCGATTTCGTAGCCAGTTTCGATGAAATCGAAGTGGATTACGAGTCGGGTGAAATCTACGAAGTCGAGATGCACGACGGTTCAAATCTGCGCCTCCGCAAGCTGCATGAGAGCTATGACCCAACCGACAAAGCCAACGCGGTGCGCACGCTCATGGAGTCGCAACAGAACGAAGAGATTCTCACTGGCGTCTTCTACATCGACACGCAGAAGCCAACATTCATCGATCTGCTGAACGTGGTTGATGAGCCGTTGGGCCAGTTGCCTGAAACGCTGGTCCGGCCTCCAAAGACAGCGCTGGACGGGCTGATGGCCAGCTTGCAGTAGAAACGTTCAGCGCGAGCCTGCAGAGTCAAGAGAGCCCCGCTCCGAGCGGGGCTTTTCTCTGGCCAAAGTCTTGGCACTCATCTAGACCATGGGTCGCGCGTGTATCCTCGATTTGGACAAAAACCGGAAACCAATCCTCTACTGAAGCCGTCCTTATCCCAAGATGCCCAGTAACACCCCGAATGGAGATTTCACCATGTCATCGAAGGCGCTCGCCGTCGCAACCATCGCTGTAATGCTGCCTTTTATAAGCCTCGCACCTGCTCAGGCGAGTGGCCCGTATCAGATTCTCAAAATTCAACTGGTCGGCGGCGATGGTGGATTCGACTACGTGACTGCCGACCCGGACAGTCGCAATCTTTACGTTGCCCGGTCTGGCCCGGCCGGGCATATTGGCGTCTTCAATCTCGACTCCCTTGCTCAGGTGGGCGATATCCCGGGCACGAGCGCACACGGAGGCGCAGTCGACACCGCGACAGGCCACGGATTCGCGACCTCGAATCCAGTGACCATGTTCGATGCCAGGACCTTTGCCATTATTAAGAAGATCGAAGTGCAGGGCAATCCTGACGGCTACCTGAACGATGCGTACAATCACCGCTTCTACGTTCTCAGCCACTCAGCGCCAAATATCACTGTCCTCGACGACAAAGACGGCTCTATCCTCGGCACCATCGACATCGGTGGTGCACCGGAGCAGGCCGCCACAGACGGTCACGGCAAGATTTACGTCGACATCGTAGACAAGGCCGCCATCGCGGTCATCGACGCCAACACGATGCAGGTGACCGCCAAGTACGATATATCGAGCAAGGGCAGTGGATGCGCCGGACTGGCACTCGACGCAAAGAACAACATCCTCTTCGCCGCGTGCCGCGAGAAACAGAACATGATCATCCTCTCGGCCACGGATGGCCATATAATCACTGACCTTCCCATTGGCAATGGCTCAGACGGCTGTACGTTCAATCCGGCGACGATGGAAGCATTCAGTTCGCAGGGCGATGGTACGTTGACGGTCATCAAGGAAGATTCGCCGACTGCCTTCTCTGTGGAGCAGACGGTTGCTACCCCGGCGCGGGCCAAAGTGCTCACGCTGGATACAAAGACCAACCAGATATTTACCATAACTGCCGAATATGGTCCGATGCCCGCCGCGGCCGCTCAGACACCAGCCCAGGCTCCAGCCGCTCAGACTCCTGCGGCGACTCCGCCTGCAGGAGGCCCAGCGGGAGCCCCGGGTTCCGCGATCCCAGCCTGGATGCGTGGCCCTCGAGCGCCCATGATTCCGCACTCATTCCAGATTCTTGTCATCGGCAAGTAATCAGAGGAAAGATGGCGAGCAGGCGCCACGCCCTGTCTAGATCGCCCGTATTTGTCGCTGTCAGCGAGAGGCCGTGGTAGCGATGCGCACACCCATTGCGTTGAGTTTTGTTCGCGCCTGGGCGGCCTCAGGCGTTTGCGGATGCCGTTTGATCAGCAGCCGAAGTTCATTAATTCCTGCATCTTTCTTCTTCAACTCCAACAAGGCAAGTCCTTTGCGCAACTGCGCGGCGGGCGCCTTGGCGCTGCCCGGGAACCCTTCCAGCACGGCATTGTAGGCCTTCACCGCATCCGCGTAGTTCGACTGGCGATAGTCGATTTCGCCCAGATAGAACTGTGCTGAGCCTGCCAGTTCGTCAAGGGGGTAGTAGCGCATCACGTCTTGAAACTCGCCCGCCGCAATATCGTAGTGCGCGGCGTTGTAGTCGCGGACGCCGCCCTGAAAGGTCTCTGCAAGGGGCGGAGCCACATTGGCTGTTGGAGCGGCTCCCTGGGGACCTGTGGTCGGATTTGCCCCGCTTGGTCCACCCTCTGCTGGAGTCGCGCCAGGAGCCGCGCCCGCTGGTTGAGTTCCCGCAGGAGGAGTCTGAATATTCTGCAATTGGGTCTGCAAATCCTGAACCGTCTTGTCCAGCTTTGCGATGCGCGACTTCAACTCGTCCACTGAATCATTCAGCGATTGAACCTGCCCGGACATGCTGTCCAACTTCCCGTTATTCGCTTCGCTCTGCGCGTTGATCTTCTGCTGCAGGGCATTCACAGTGGCGGTCATCTGGTTCGCATTGTCCGCGGTTTGCTCCACGAGGTGTTGCAAGACGCCAAATCTGCCGTCGAGCGTTGACTGCAGGCGCTGCACCATGTCCAGCAACTGCTGCACCTGCGTTTGCAACTCGATGATCTCTTTTGAAGCTGCGTGAGCGGGCATGGGCGTGGAGGCAAGAACCATGGCAAAAACTGCCGCGGTCAGGAGACGATTGCGCAATGTACGTGTCTTCAGCATGTGTCACCCGAATGAAGCAAGATCAGGGGTCGCAGGTCATAAGACCGCGACCGCCGCATAAAGAAAAGTTCTGAGAAATGACGGCTTCGATTTGCCGGTCCCTGACCGCCGGGGTCTCTTCAGCGAGACCCCGGGCGCCTGATTTTCCTTAGACTATCAGCGCTGTCTTAGCGGTCCAGTGTGAATCCTGCGCGTCGATTCTGTTGCCAGCACTCTTCTGTTGACTCGGAGCAGAACGGCTTCTCCTTGCCGTAGCTGATCACGCGAATGCGTGTTGCGGCCACCCCTGCTGTCAGCAGAGCATTCTTTGCAGCGTCGGCGCGGTTCTGTCCGAGCGCGAGGTTGTACTCGTTCGATCCACGCTCATCGCAATAGCCGCCGATGACAACCTTGATATCAGGATGGCTTGCCAGCCAAGATGCATCGCGCGCGAGAGTCGCCTGGGCGTCGCCACGGATGTCGTAGGTGTCGTAATCGAAGAACGCATCCTGGACGTTGGCCTTGAACTCCTCTTCCGTGCTCACGGTTGTTGTCGGAACCACCACAGCCGGAGGCGCATTCAGGGTCACGCGCGCAGTTGCGTCAGCCGAACCGCCCGGACCACGAGCCAGGAGGTGATAGCTCGTCGACTCAGTGGGTGTCACGGTCTTGACGCCTGAAGTGGGCACATCGCCAATTCCATCGATGGAGACGCTGGTTGCATCCGTGGTCTTCCAGGAAAGCACTACCTGGTCACCCGCTGACACAACCGCGGGAGTGGCTGTGATTTGCGCTGTGGGCGTTTGAATTGAAGTGCCCGGAGGAGCCTCTTCCGAGGCCGGCGGGGCCACAGTTTTCTTTTTGCAGCCAGCCACAGTGAGCATGGCGAGAAGTACGGCAACAGTCAACAGAATGCGATTTCGTTGTTTCAATGGATTACTCCTTCAGCGAACTCAAAATTGACTTACCGGCGATGCAGCCTTTGTGTTTTCGGTCTGACATTCGCTCCTGGGCTTTCACCCTTTTAACGATGACCTGTCAACCGCGGCACGGGCCTTGTAGCAAGGGCACTTGGCTCTGAATTCATAGATGCAGAAAACGACGTGCTGGAACGCAATGGAACTCAATCAGGCCCATCCACAACACCTTCAACTCAACTCTGGGGCCCCGATGATACGTGATAAAACGCGGATTCTGCTCTCCCCGACGACCCAGTAACGGGCCGAAGAGGAATTTCGGCAACGATAGAATGATAGTCGAAAGATACCGGATTCGTTGCATCCATTGGCACCATTCAGTGATGCTGCGCACATTGCCTGCGCAGTCCTCACTTTCAACTCGCCGCGTCTGTTCCCCACGTGCCAGATTCACTTCCAGCTCCAGTCAGGCATGTAGTTGTTGCCAGTGTGCGTGAGTTGGTGCTGCTCAGTTCCATCGGCCAGCATGCTCCAGATCTGCGTGTGTCCGCCAATCGTGCGCTCGAAGACGATATGGCGATTGTCGGGCGCCCAGAAGGGATAGTCATTGCTCCCCGACTCGTGAGTGAGCTGGATGTAGTTCTTGCTGGCAATGTCAATGACGTGGATGTCCACGCCGCCAGGGTCTCCAGGACCATACTTGCGATTCCAGCTGAAGGCGAGCAGTTGGCCGTTTGGCGACCATGACGGGGAGACAGCATAGCCGCTGTCCGTAATGCGCTGAACATTGGAGCCATCCTGCTCCATGGTGTAAACCTGCGGTTCTCCAGTTCTCCCGCTTACCCACGCCAGCTGTGCATTGGTCCGGGGGTTCCACGTAGGCGCCACATCGGGTCCGCGGAACGTGGTCAGCCGCCTTGGATTGGCGCCGCTGGCATCGGCTACCCAGATTTCGGAATCCCCAGTGCGCGCCGAGGAAAAAGCGATCTTCGATCCGTCCGCCGACCATGCCGGCGAAAAGTTACTCCCCCCCGCAATGCCGGCAGGGAACGCCACCATGCGGTTCAATTCGAGCGAGTACATGCGGATCGACCAGCCCTCGGGCCCAAGTGCGGAGAACGCCAGGCGGCTGTTGTCTGGAGAGACGCGCGGCGACAGCGCCGTGGTGCCCAGGTGGGTTACGGCGTGCTGGTTCTGTCCATCGTAGTCCATCACCCAGATCTCCTTGGAGCCTGTCCGGGTGCTCACAAAGTAGATTTTGGTCTCGGCTATTCCGTTGATCCCGCCGCCCAGGCGAAGGATGATCTCGTCGGCGAAACGATGTGCAATCGTCCGCGCCATGTCCTGGCTTGCTGCCTCGTTGTACTGCTTGCCAAGCACCTGCGGGGTTGTTGTGTTGCGGAGATCGAACAGCCAGCCCAGGACGCTCAGGCGGCCGTTATCCGACGAAAGCGATCCAAATGCCACCATGGTGGCGTTGGCCGGCGCTTGGGACCACTGGGCCAGATTCATCTCCTGTGGCGACCCCGGCGTCGCTTGGGGCGCCAGGCTCTTCGATACCACGTCGAAGATGCCTGCACTGGCCAGGTCGCTGTACAGCGTAGCGTCAAACGTCGCCTTCAGAGCAGGAACCTGCGGGTCGGCGCCCACAGGCTTAAAATCGGCTGCGGCAATGCGAATGCGGTCAGCGCCTAGATTTGTGCCCGTGTGAACCCAGTCCTGGGCCTTGAGCTGGCTGGCCGCCAACATGACCAGAAGACAAGCAACGAGGGAATGAATGCGGTGTTTCTTCAGGGAATGCATCTTCATGCGATGAGCGGTCCTTCCAAGTGGGTGGGGAAGGCGCGTAGTGATTCCGGCGCGCCAGGACTCAATAAGTACAATCATAGGTCACGTCGAGCCATTGATCGTTGGATTCCCGGGGCAGATCCCCAAAAGTATCAACGCGTTCGGTGGCCAAAAGGCAGGATCGGTCCAGAGTGGGGCTCCCGCTTGCCGTGCTGACCTTGAAACCGGATGGAACTCCCTGCCGGTTCACTCTGAAGTAGATCTGCACTGCGTTGCCCTTGGGCGTGCGTGGATCGACCTGGCCGCGAATCCAGTTCTGGCTCACCTTGCGTTTGATGCCGTCTACGTACCACGGGAAGCGGGTGCCGAAATCGCCATTTGCCACGCTGACCGGCGCCTCGGCCGACGCGCTTTGTGCCATGGTCGACCGGGGCATCGACATTCCTGCCTGCTCGCCAAACTGCGCGCGGTTATCCTGCTTCGGTTGCGGTTGGTGCGGCTGAGTCTTCGGCGCGGACTGGACCTGTTTCTGCGCCTTTACCTGCTTGCCCGAGATGGGGATGGCGGTTTCATCCACAGCCTGTTTCGCCTTGGGCGTCGGCTCGGCAGGGGCCTGGCTCGGCGTCTCAGTCGACAGCACATTTTGATTCGGCGGCCGGTCAGCGGGCAAGGGAAGCGCATTCGACACCAGGCTCACCTGGATCGCGCCGCCTGCCCCCGGATTTCCCCACAGATTGTGATGAAAGAACCCGTTGAGGATTCCGTAAAGAAGCAGCGAGCCGAACAGGGCTGCATGGAGCACCAGCGAACCCACGGCCGGCGCGGCAATGCGCTCGGAAGTTGGTACAAGCTCGCGCTCGAGTTGCTCGCTTCCTTCCAAGAGACTGGCCATGCGGCTGCTAGTTTCCCCCTTCCGTTGAAGCCCGTGCTTCCAACGGTTGGGTGACGATGGAGATATTGGTGATGCCGGCCTGCTTCACGGCGTCCATCACGTTGGCAAATGCGCCGAAGGGTACGTTCTCATCGGCTCTGAGATAGATGATCTGATGCGCAGGGTCGGCGCTTTGCTGGTGCAGCGTCTCAGTCAACGCGTGGATATTCACCAGATGGTCGCCAAGATAGATGTTTTGATTGCGGTCGATGGTCAAAACTACACGCTGTTCGGTGATCTCTTTGATCGTGCGCGTCTTAGGCACGGATACTTCAATCCCTGACTGCAATACCGGCGCCGTAATCATGAAGATGATCAGCAGCACAAGCACCACGTCCACCAGCGGAGTCACGTTGATCTCCGCAAGTGAGGTGCGAGTTTGGCCAGTGTTACCGGTAAAGGCCACGTTCCACCGCCTCTCGTGGAGGATTGGGGGTAGGTTCGGGAGCGCGCGCCGCTGCGGCAGTACGCTGAGGTATCTCTTCCATCGAGTTCAACAGTTCACGGCAAAAGTCATCCGTGGCCGATGCAAATACCCGAATCCGAGCCGTGAACTGGTTGTAAGCAACCAAGGCGGGAATGGCCACAAACAGTCCGGCGGCGGTGGTGATCAATGCCTCTGAGATGCCAGGAGCCACGGCGCGCAGGGTCGCCGATCCGGCCGCCCCCAGGCCGTGAAATGCGTCGATGATGCCCACGACCGTGCCAAACAGGCCCACGTAGACGGTGGTGGAGGCAATTGTTGCCAGCCCAGTCATCCGCCGTTCCAGGGCAGTGATGGCCTCTGAAGCAGCCGTCTGCGCCGAGCGTTCCAGCGGAGTTATATTGCGCGGAGGACCTGATCCGCCGGTCTGCCGTTTGTAAGTCTCGTACACATCTTCGAAAACCTGCGCTAACGGACTGGCTTTGCAGTCAGCCGTCAGCGCAGAAATCTCCTGCAGGCGGCTTGCCTTGCGGAAAGCCCGGATGAATTTTCGGCTCTGGTTGGTGGCATTCCCGAAGGTGGATATCTTGCCCAGAATGATGAACCAGGAATAGAAACTGGCAATGGCCAGTAGCACCAGCACAGCTTCGGCCACGGACCCAATGTTGTTGAATATCTCTACCAGCGCGCTTGGACCTGACGCGGACGGAGGTGTGGCGCTATCAGCCTGCATCATCAAGAGGAGGGCGGTGTTAAAAATCGGCATTCACCTCTATATCAACCGTATCAGACGCGATGGCAGCTTCCAAGTTATCGATTGGATGCTCCCGAAGCTGTGCCGGGTTGATCGCCGAGGGCGGGAAAGCCCCGTTCATGCTATGCTGCGCTCGGATTCCCGATACGGTTTGTACTGGATGAAAACCGGATAACCAAAGGAAAACGGAAGCTGGGATGCTCGTCGAACTTCGCGCTGAAAACTATGCCGTTATCGATCACGCCATTGCTGTGTTTGGCCCCGGACTGAACCTTCTTACCGGCGAGACAGGTGCGGGCAAGTCGATCCTCGTAGACGCGTTGGCACTCCTCATGGGCGGCAAAGCCTCGACAGAGGTCGTGCGCCACGGCGCAGACAAAGCCGTCGTCGCCTGTGTCTTCGAGTCCACGGTGGGTGCAGAGAACATTCTTGAAGAGAATGGCATCGACGTTGAGGGCAATGAAATCATCCTGCGCCGCGAGATCCTCTCTTCCGGCAAGGGTCGCGTATTTGTGAACAACCAGCCCGCAACCGTGGCTGTGCTCAAGCTGTTGGCGCCGGAACTGGCGCTGGTTCATGCGCAGAGCGAAACGCTCAGCAGCTTCGACCAGGCGCAGCAGCGGATTCTGCTTGATCGATTCGGCGGTCTTTCCACTGAAGTTGTCAGCGAGGCGTACGCACGCTGGCGGAGCGCATCGGAAAAGCTGGACGCGATGGTCGAGGGTGAGCAGGACCGGATGCGCATGGTCGACCTTTGGAGCTACCAGAACAGCGAGATTGAGGCTGCCCGCCTGGTTGCCGGCGAGGACGAGGCCCTGGAGACGGAAAAGCGTGTGTTGGCCAACGCGGAGAAGCTTCACGCTGCGGCGCTGGGGGCCTTCGATCAACTGTACCAAGGCGAGGCATCAGCCGAAGTTGCCTTGCGTGCCGCCGTCCGCAATGTGGAGGAGCTGGCGCGCTACGACGGGCGATTTGCCGAGGCAGCCAGCCAATTGGAGTCAGTACGGGCCACTGTTGGCGATGTTGGTGCGAGCTTGCGTGATTATGCGGAGGGCATTAATGCCTCGCCCGAGCGTCTTGCGGAGATTGAAGACCGTCTGGCCGCACTCGACCGGCTTAAGCGCAAATACGGCAAGACTGTGGCCGAGGTCATTGCCTTCGGCGAAGAGGTCGGCCACAAGCTTGCGGAGGTCGAGGATCGTGACGAGATCCTCAAAGCGCTTCGCCTTGACCTGGACCAGGCCGCGGCCGAGTATCGATCTGCAGCCGGCGTACTCCATCAGGAACGGAAGGCCGCCTCAATCAAACTTGCCAAGCTGGCAGAAGTCCAGATCAATTCGCTGGCGATGAAAGTCCTCTTTGAAGTAGCCATCACGATCCGCGATGCCGAATCCGACTGGACTTCTTCCGGCTGGGATCAAGTCGAGTGCAGGATCGCGACCAACCCAGGCGAACCGCTCAAAGCTCTTCATGAGATCGCTTCAGGCGGCGAGATGAGCCGCGTCATGCTTGCCCTCAAGGTCAGTGTGGAAGAGGGCGCAGTCAAGCCAAAAAAGAAGACGCCCACTCCAAGGACCCTTGTCTTCGACGAAATCGACATCGGCATCGGTGGCCGCGCGGCAGAGGCTGTCGGCCAAAAGCTTAAGTCCCTGAGCCGTGGCCAGCAGGTCCTCTGCGTCACGCACTTACCTCAGATTGCCGCCTTCGCCGATCAGCATTTTGTCGTTGAAAAGCGCGAGGCCGACGGTCGTACCAAGATGCAGATCCGACTCCTCGACGACCGCGCCCGCATGCACGAAGTCGCCCGCATGGTCAGCGGCGCCAAGGTTACTGAAACCAGCCTCCAGCACGCCGCCCAGATGATCGCCGCAAGCCGCTAGGGGCAACGGCGTTTCGACCATCTGAGCGGATTCCAGCGAAACCAGGAATGGTGTGTCTCGAAGCCGCAGCATTCAAGTTGACGCGACCCCCAGGGAGCGACGATCCCGCATGAAACTCAGAAGGATAGAGTCACCCTGGTCTCGCTCTAGGCGCGTCATTTCTTGCTGACGTGGCCGCGGCCGTCTCGGACCTCGTTTCCCTTGAAATGATCAATTTTATCCAGCGACTTGGTTGGCTCGGGCTTGTCGCCGCGGTTGGGCGCCGTGCCTTTGTAGCCGTGCGCAACGTCGGAGCGGTTGTTCACGTGGCCGCGAAAGTTCGTACCTCCGTGAAACCATGGGCCCGCACCAATAAAGACGCCGCCCACAAACCATTCGGGTCCGTAATATCCATAGGGGGCGCAGGCATAGGGCACGTAGTCGTAATAGCCGTAAGGGCACTCGGGGGCAACGCCGATGTCAACGCTGACCTGCGGGATCGCCTTGGCAGGCGATGCCGTTAAAGCGGATGCCGCAACAGCAGTGAGAGCCAAAAGTTTGAGTGTGTTCATGGATTCTCCTCTTGACGGTCTGTTTGTGCAACGATCTGCTGACCCTCGATGTGCTGGGCCGTGTAGAACCCATCGGGGTCCAGGGATGAGCCACCAAAGCTCAAAGGGATTGAGTCAAGAACGGCCGAGGTAGATTGCGCGTGCTCAATTGACTTCGGGACCTTGAGGACGGTACGCTGCCCACTCAGATAAAAGGGGAAACTCAAAGGATGTCCAACTGGGTGTTGCAGGGGCTTGATTCAGGTTGTGCCGCGTATGCGTTCTTCAGCTTTTCTTTGCTGTTTTTTCGATGCCCCGGTTGGTATACTGGATGATGTGACTACAACTGTCCTCGATTCCAACTCGAACGGAAATCACGCCGAGTCTTCCCCTAGCCAGAAGAGGGTGTTGTTGCTCAAGCCACGGGGCTTTTGCGCAGGTGTGGTGCGCGCGATCGACATTGTCAAAATCGCGCTGGAAACCTTTGGTGCACCCATCTACGTGCGTCGCGAAATCGTTCATAACCGCTATGTCGTGAATGAGTTGGCAGACAAAGGCGCGATTTTTGTGCATGAAATCGACGACGTGCCTGACGGCCAGCGCGTCATTTATTCCGCCCACGGAGTTTCGCCCGCTGTGCGTGAGCTGAGCAAGGGCCGCGGCTTGAGGGTGATTGACGCCACCTGCCCGCTGGTCACCAAAGTTCACATCGAGGCCGTCAAGTTTGCCAAGCAGGGTTATGCGTTAGTGCTCATTGGCCACCGTGACCACGATGAGATAGAGGGAACCCTCGGTGAGGCGCCTGAAGTAACCCAGGTCGTTTCAAATGTGGCGGATGTCGAGGCGCTCGAAGTGCCCGATCCAAACCGCGTGGCGTATCTCACCCAGACGACCCTCAGCCTCGACGAGGCGCGGGACATTATCCACGCCCTTAAGCTCAAATATCCCAACATTGTCGGGCCGCACACACAGGACATCTGCTACGCCACCGAAAACCGCCAGGTTGCGGTGCGCAACGTGGCTCACAATGCGGAGCTGGTTCTGGTTGTAGGTTCCACGAACAGCTCGAATTCGAATCGGCTGGTTGAGGTCTCACGGAACCTTGGTACCATTGGGTACTTGATTGATAATTCTGCAGCCATCGACCCCAAGTGGTTAGAAGGTGTGACAAATGTTGCGGTTACGGCTGGCGCCTCGGCGCCGGAGATCCTGGTCGAGGACGTGGTCAATTATTTGCGACTTAACGGCTATAACAACGTCGAAGAAGTAGAAGTGATGCCCGAGAATGTCCGCTTCGGGCTCCCGCCTGAGATCATCCAAGCTATTGGCAGTGCCGGCGGAGCTGAGCCGGTAGCAGTCCGATAAGAAATAGAAAGCGAGTCGCTGAGAATTTGTATTTATGTGATTGTTTTGGGTTAACAACTGAGGCGTTTGAAACCGCATGAGTCAACAGCAGGGGAAAACGCAGTCCGCAGAGCTGAAATCAGGGGCCTCCAGGTCAGAATCTGCCTGGCCAGGGAACCCCAAATCCTGGATTCCGAAGTCGGTAGTGCCCAGGTTTGGCCGCATCGACGCGGATCTGGCCGATGTAGAGGCGGCCATTGAACGGTCGCGCGACTATCTTCTCTCTGAGCAGCACCCTGATGGTTACTGGTGCGGGGAGCTCGAGGGAGACTCGATGCTCGAAGCCGACTACATCTATCTCCACACTCAACTGGAAAGCGGCGATCCGGGGCGGCTCAAACGCGCCTTCACTGAGATGATGCGCTACCAGAACGAGGATGGTAGTTGGAGCCTTTTTCCCGGTGGCCCGGGCAATATCTCACTTTCAGTCAAGTGCTATTTCTCAGCCAAGCTCATGGGCGTTGGCGCCGACGACCCGCGCTTGATCAAGTGCCGTGAATGGGTTCTGGCCCATGGCGGCGTTGTCGCGTGCAATACATTCACCAAGATGTATCTCTGCGGTCTCGGTCAGTATGACTACGACGCAGTCCCAGCCATCCCGCCTGAGATCGTTCTATTTCCCAGTTGGTTTTATTTCAATATCTACGAAATCTCGTCCTGGTCGCGGTCGATTCTTGTCCCGCTTGCCATCATCTACGCCAAGAAGCCTTACAAGAGGATTCCCACGGAACAGAGCATCGATGAGTTGTTTGTCGGCGGACGCGCCAATGCCGAGCTCCGCCTCAGGCTCGACCGCAAGCGGATCGTCTCCTGGCGGAACGTATTTCTTATCTTCGATCGGGTTCTGCACTTCCTGGAGGCAGTCCACTTGCGGCCGCTGCGCACGCTGGCGTTGAAAAAAGCGGAGAAGTGGCTGCTTGAGCGGCTTGAGATGACAGATGGCCTCGGCGCCATCTATCCGGCCATGTTGAACGCGATCATCGCGCTGCGCTGCCTTGGGTACTCTGAGGACGATCCGCAGGTCATTCGCGCCCGCGACGAGTTTGAGAAGCTCGGCATCGAAGAGCCTCCCAGCCCCGGCATGCCGGAGCCAACCTTCCGTATGCAGCCGGCCGTGTCTCCCGTATGGGATACGGCGCAGGCAGTCTACGCGCTCGGCGAAGCTGGTGTACCGCGCAATGATCCGCGCCTCATCAGGGCCGTTGACTGGATGCTGGCAAAAGAAGTCCGGCACAAGGGTGATTGGGCCGTAAAGGTTCCGAACACCGAGCCGGGCGGCTGGTACTTTGAGTTCAACAACGAGTTCTACCCAGACACCGATGACACCGCCCAGGTGCTGCTGGCGCTCGACAAAGTAGACAACCCGCGCGAGAGCTATCAGCACAAGGTGGCGCAGCGCGCCATTGAGTGGGAGTTTGCCATGCAGTGCAAGAACGGCGGCTGGGGCAGCTTCGACAAAGACAACACCAAGATGATCTTCCAGTACATCCCCTTTGCGGATCACAACGCCATGTTGGACCCGCCGACGGTGGACATCACTGGAAGAATTCTTGAGATGTTGGCGACCTATGGATATACCCGCGAAGACAAGCGCGTGGAGAAAGCCGTCAAGTTCATCTTCGACCGCCAGGAGTCGGACGGAAGCTGGTTTGGACGCTGGGGTGTCAACTATCTCTATGGCACATTTCTTGTCTTGCGCGGGCTTGAAGCCGTCGGCATTGATCATCTCGAACCGCAGGTGCAACAGGCTGCGGAATGGATCCGCATGGTGCAGAATCCCGACGGCGGATGGGGTGAAACCTGCGGCAGCTACGATGACCCGAATACGCGCGGCGTCGGCTCAAGCACGCCTTCGCAAACCGCTTGGGCTTTGTTGGGGCTTCTCGCCGCCGGCGATGACCGGTCTGACTCCATCGCCAAGGGAGTACGCTGGCTGCTTACGCGCCAGGATCCCGATGGCAGTTGGGATGAGCGAGTCGGCTCGGGGCCGACACGACAGGCCTTGTACACTGGAACTGGCTTCCCACGAGTCTTTTACCTGGCATACGAAATGTATCGTCAGTACTTCCCGCTGCTGGCTTTGACCAGTTACAGGCGGGCAATGGAACGCGCCTCGTAAAGCGCGCTGGAGGGTTTTCATAAGATGGCTGTTCCTATCTCCCAGATGTGGACCGTTGCCACCTACGTTTTGAAGAAGAGGCTGACGGGCGACAAACGGTATCCGCTGGTGCTGATGCTGGAGCCTCTCTTCCGCTGCAACCTCGCGTGCGCGGGTTGCGGCAAAGTGCAATATCCGCCGCATATTTTGAAGAAGCAGCTTTCGCCGGAGGAGTGCTTCGCCGCTGTGGAAGAGTGCGGCGCGCCCATGGTGTCGATTCCCGGCGGCGAGCCACTGCTGCACCCGCAGATTGTCGAGATCGTCAACGGCCTCGTGGCGCGCAAGAAGTACATCTACCTTTGCACCAACGCCCTGGAGCTCAAGCGCCGTCTTCCGGAATTCACGCCGTCGAAGTATCTCACCTTCTCAGTGCATCTCGATGGAGACCGCGAACACCACGACTTTTCAATCTGCCGCGAGGGTGGATATGACATCGCCGTTGAGGGCATCAAAGAGGCCGTGAAGCGCGGGTTCCGGGTCACGACCAATGCCACCTTCTTTGATGGCACCGACCCCAATACCGTGCGCGGATTCTTTGATGAAGTCATGGATATGGGCGTTGAAGGGATCGTGCTCTCGCCCGGATATAGCTACGACAAAGCTCCGGATCAGAATCGCTTCATGGGCCGCGCGCGCGTGCGCCGCTTGTTCCGCGCTATCCTGTCGAATCGCAAGCCGACATGGAAGTTCAATATGTCGCCGCTGTTCCTCGAATTCCTCATGGGCGATCGCAAATACGAGTGCACGCCCTGGGGATCGCCCGCCTTCAACATCTTCGGCTGGCAGCGCCCCTGCTATCTACTCCAGGATGGATATACGGAGACCTACAAGGAACTAATTGAGACCACTAAGTGGGAAGAATACGGTGTGGCCAGCGGCAACCCCAAGTGCGCCAACTGCATGGTAAGTTGCGGATACGAGCCGACCGCCGTCATTGAAGGCTTCGGTTCGCTCAAGGGATTCTGGGGCATGGTAAAGGGGAACTTCAGCATGTACAAGGATGCACACGCACTCAAGTTGCTCAACGATTCCGCGCCGCACGGACCGGCAAAGCTTGTGCAGATTGCCGAGCCTGCGCATGCCTCCATGGCGGAGACAAACCAATGACCGCCGAAGTGATGAAATACACGCTGCAGCAGGTTGAAGATCTTGAACTGGCTCCGGGCTTCGAACATGAAAAGCTTGAAGGCTGGATTCCAACGGTGGCCAGCGACGACGAGTTGCGCCAGGCGCTTGAAAAAGCATTCGACTATCGCGGCGACGTTACTCTTACCCTCAAGTCGGGTGAGCGCATTGAGGCTTTCATCTTCAACAGAATTGGCGGCGCTACCCTTGCCGATTCCTATGTGCAGTACTTCACCCCGAGCGCGTCGGAGAAGCGCAAAGTGAGTTATGCAGAGATTGCGCGTCTTGAATTTACCGGCAAAGATCGCGCCGAGGGCAAGCACTGGGAAGACTGGGTGAAGAAGTACAACGAAAAGAAAGCCGCCGGCGAAAAGAACATAGCGCTGGTGCCCGAGGCGCTGGACTAGCCGGTCAGCGAAGCTAGCGGAGTTAGCCTAGCTTCGCGCGCGTTGACATAGTCGATAATCAGGCAGGTTCGCTAGTTCTGTTTAAGCTTCCAACACCGCTAACTCCGCTAACCATGAAGATCTTCCTAACAGGCGCGACCGGATTTGTGGGCCATCATGTGGCGCACGCTCTGGCCGCGCAGGGCGCCGAGTTGCGCATGCTTGTTCGCAAGTCAAGCAACATGGCTAACCTCGAAGGCATCGCCGGCGACACCCATGTTGGCGACCTGAGCCAACCTGAGACTCTTCGCCCCGCGCTTGCCGGCTGCGACGCAGTGATGCACGTAGCTGCCGACTACAGGCTTTGGATTCCCGATCCCGCCGCGATGTACAAGGCCAATGTCGAAGGCACTCGCGAACTGCTCCGCATGGCGCGCGAGGCGCATGTCCCGCACTTCGTCTATACCTCCAGTGTGGCCACAATGCATTTTCGTACCGACGGCATCGTCATCAACGAAGACACGCCGGTCTCGCTCAAGGACATGGTGGGCCACTACAAGCGCTCGAAGTTCCTTGCCGAGCGGGAAGCAATCGCGGCGGCTGAGGGCGGCCAGCACGTGATGATTCTCAACCCCACAACGCCCATCGGACCGAACGATGCCAAGCCGACGCCGACTGGCCGCATCTTCGTCGACTTTCTCAACGGCAAATTCCCCGCCTACATGGATACCGGCCTGAACCTAGTCGACGTTGCCGAGGTCGCTCGCACGCACGTAGCCGCGCTCACTGTGGGGAAGCCCGGCAAACGCTACATTCTAGGCGGCGAAAATCTGACGCTCAAGCAAATTTTGGACAAGATGTCCGCCATCACAGGAATTCCATCGCCCAAAATGAAGATCCCGTTTTTCGTCGCTGCCACCTATGCATTCTTTGAGGAGTGGATCACCGGCCGCATGCGTGGCATCGAACCGCGTGCCACCCTTGAGGAAGTCCGCATGGGCCGCAAGAAGATGTTCGCCTCCAGCGCCCATGCCCAGCAGGAACTTGACTTTCGCATCATGCCGGTTTATCCAGCAATGCGCGCAGCTATCGAGTGGTTTCGAGCCCACGGGTACGGGCCCCAGGGCCAGGCATGACCCGCGTCGCCATCATCGCCGCGTTGCCGGCCGAGCTGAAGCCCATGGTCCAAGGCTGGCAGCACGAAACCCGGGACGCCGTAGACCTCTGGCGCTGGCAGTTCGATCAAGGCGAGTGGGTGGCTGCTTGTGCGGGCGCAGGAGTTGATGCAGCCACGCGCGCCTTCGCTGAGGTCGAGTTGGACGGCGCCATTGACCGCGTCGTTTCGGTCGGCTGGGCCGGAGCTCTGCGCGAGGAGTTTCAGGCTGGCAAGGCCTATCAGATCTCCGGCGTCGTCGATGCCCGGACAGGTGAGCGATTCACTGTGTCTAGGTGGCCCGAACCGGATTCAACCGCGGAACTGGCCGGCTTGCTCACCAGTGCAACCGTTGCAGACGAGCCTGAAAAGCGCCGCCTGGCAGCAGCGTACAGCGCTGGTCTGGTCGATATGGAGGCGGCCGGGGTTGCTCGCCTGGCTGCCATGCGCGGCATCCCCTTTTGCTGCATCAAGGGGGTCAGTGACACCTTGCGCGACAAACTCCCGGATTTTAATCGGTTTATCTCAGAAAGCGGGCAGTTTCGCCATGCCCGGTTTATCCTTTTTGTCCTAATTCGCCCTTGGTACTGGTCCGCACTCATCCGGATGGGCGAGAATAGCAAGAAGGCAGCCCTGGGGCTCAAAGAGTCCTTGTTAGAAAATCTTGATAGACGAGGAGTTTTAAGGACGCGCAATGGCTACCCAAACTTCAAACATTCAGACCCGGCTGGTCGGTAAGGTTCCGGCTACCATGCAAGCCGTCGTCTATCGCGGCGTGAATGACATGCGCGTCGAAACTGTGCCTGTGCCGGAGATTGGGTCGGGAGAACTTCTGGTCAAGGTAGCCACCTGCGGCATCTGCGGCACTGATCTGAAAAAAATTCATACTGGCTCCCATTCCGCGCCCCGCATCTTCGGACATGAGATGGCTGGAACCATCGTCGAAGTGGGCCAGGGCGTCACGCGGTTTACTCCGGGTGAGCGGGTCGTAGTACATCATCACGTGCCTTGCGGAAGCTGTTACAACTGCCGCAAGCAGACGCCCACCCAGTGCGCCCTGTACAAAAAAGTCGGCGTTACGGCGGGGTTCGAGCCCTCCGGCGGCGGCTTTGCCGAGTACATTCGCGTCATGGACTGGATTGTCGCCAGCCGCGGCGTGGTTCGCATTCCCGATGACGTTCCATTTGAGCAGGCCTCTTTCGTTGAACCGGTGAACACGGTGCTCAAGGGCGTAAAGCTGCTGAATCTTCAATCGGACGACACCGTGCTGGTGATCGGGCAGGGGCCAATCGGTTTGATGCATGCTGCGCTGGCCCGCCGCACCGGAGCGCGCGTGCTAACTTCGGATCTTTATCCGGAGCGTCATGCCATTGCAGCAAGATTCGGCCTCAAGGATCCGATTCATGCCGGCCGCGAGAATGTGGTCGAACGCGTGTTTGCCGAGACTGAAGGCCGCGGTGCCGATGCCGTGATCCTCGCCGTTGGAGGCAATGCGCTGATTCAGACGGCAATGGATGCGGTCCGGCCGGGCGGAAAGGTCATGCTTTTCGCTCAGACCCAGCATGGCGAAGTGGTCATCGATCCCGGCGCTGTCTGCATGGACGAAAAAACTCTCATGGGTTCTTATTCATCCTCCTTTGAAATTCTCGATGAGGTAACCGATCTGGTCTTTGGGGGCTACCGCAACGGATTTGATTTGACCCAACTGATTTCGCACCGCTTCCCCCTCGATCAGGCGGTTCCGGCGATCGAAATCGCGTCGCATCCCAAGGCCGACTCAATGAAGATCATGCTTGAGCCAGTGTTGGGAGGCGGAGCAGAGTAGGAGGGCATTGATGGCGACAACCATGAAAGCCGCAATCCTCCACGGCCGCGAGGATATTCGCATCGAGCGAGTGCCGATCCCTGAGGCGCTGCCTGGCGAACTCATTGTGCGCGTTGGCGCCGCCCTCACTTGTGGTACGGATTTGAAGGTATTTCGTCGCGGCTACCATGCGCGCATGATCGTACCTCCAGCCCTGTTTGGCCACGAGTTGGCGGGTACGGTTGTTGAAGCTGGCGAAGGAGTCTCAGGTTTTGCGGCCGGCGATCGTGTTGTTGCGCTGAACTCCGCGCCCTGCGGGCAATGCTTCTTCTGCGGACGTGGCCAGGAGAACCTCTGCGACGATCTTCTTTTCAACAATGGCGCTTATGCTGAGTTCATCCGCATTCCCGCGCGCATCGTCGCCAAGAACACACTTCACGTTCCCGATCATGTGCCGCTGGAGCACGCGGCTTTAACTGAGCCGCTGGCCTGTGCTGTGCATGGTTTCGAAGATTCGCGGCCACGCGCCGGCGACATCGTTGCAGTGATTGGCGGCGGCCCTCTGGGATTGATGATTCTGCATGTGGCCGTACTCGCGGGCTACGAGGCAATCGCCATCGTCAAGCACGACGGACAGGTGGAGGCTGCTCGGCAACTCGGCGCAGCCCACGTAGTGCAAACAACCAACGTCCGCAAGGCCATCCGTGAGACGCGCGATCTTACTCCGAAGAACAGAGGCGTGGACATTTCCATTGAAGCGGTCGGCGTGCCGGAAGCGTGGCAGGAGGCAGTGGAGCTTGTGCGCAAAGGCGGAACGGTGAACTTTTTTGGAGGCTGCGCCGTTGGCACGCAGGTGACTCTGGATACCAATCGGATTCACTATAGCGACATAACGCTTCGCGCCACTTTCCATCACACCCCGGCCATTTGCCGAAAGGCGCTCGATCTGATTGCCGGAGGACGCTTCCAGGCGCAGGCCTTCATCACTGGCCACGCCCACCTGTACGAACTCAACCGCGTCTTTGAGAAGCTGATGAAGCGCAGCAGCGAGATCAAGACCGCCATTGTGCCCTGATGCGAACGTAGAACCTGGACGGCAACCGTGCAACCACATAATGGAAAAGCTGATGAACAGTTGGAGATTGAAGCGCACTACAGGGATGCGCTCATCGAAGGCGGCTGGGCGTCCTTGCCCCCAAGCTATCGTATCCCTGATGTTGCCCCGTCATTGGAGCAGGCGCGCGCCTTCTGCCGGAACCTAGCAGAAACACATTACGAAAATTTTCACGTGGTCTCATGGTTCTTACCCAAGAATCTGCGTCCGCATTTCCATGCCATCTACGCGTATTGCCGTATCTCAGACGATCTTGCCGACGAAGTGGGCAACAAGGACTCGGCGCTGGCGCTGCTAAACATCTGGGGAGAGGAACTCGACGCTTGTTTTGAAGGCGATGCGCGTCATCCCGTCTTTGTGGCGCTGGCCGAGACCATTCGCGAATGCGGAATTCCCAAAGCGCCGTTTGCGGATTTGCTCACCGCATTTCGCCAGGATCAGTCGACTACGCGCTACGCAACCATGGAGGACGTGCTCGGTTACTGCCGTTATTCGGCCAATCCCGTGGGCAGGCTCGTGCTCTATGCGTGCGGCGAAGCCGATGAAGAGCGCTTCCGCCTTTCGGATGCAACCTGCACGGCGCTGCAACTAGCCAACTTTTGGCAGGACGTACGCCAGGACTATGCTCGAGGCCGCATTTATTTGCCGCAGAATGACATGGAATTTTTTCATGTTAGTGAAACGGTTCTCGCAGAGGGCATTGCCACACCCGAGTTTCGAGGACTGATGCGTTGCGAAGTCGAGTATGCCCGTAGCCTCTTTGAAGAAGGGCTTCCGCTTATCGGGATGGTCAACCGCGATCTGGCGTTGGATCTTGATCTATTCAGTCGCGGCGGCCTTGAGATTTTGCATGCGATCGAGCGCCAGGACTATGACGTATTGACCGCGCGCCCAGCCATATCGAAGGGCGCCAAGCGGAAACTCGCGCTTCGTGCGGTAGCGAGTAAACTGTTGCCTTTCCTCAGCCTCGCCGGGGGCGGACGGCGCGCAGAGAATGGGTCTTGAGCCACCAGCATTCAATCGACGAGCACCGGTTGGAAGCAGCCTATGCAGTGTGCCGCACGATCGCCAGGCGCGAAGCTAAGAACTTCTACTACGCCTTTGTTGCCCTCCCCATTCCGCGCCGCAATGCCATCTGCGCCATCTATGCATTCATGCGCAAGGCCGACGATCTTGCCGACGACGAAGGCTTATCTCGCCCGGAGCGCCGCCGGTGTTTGGAGGAGTGGCTCGCGGACTGGCGCGGCGTCTGCCAGGGCAGCGATACCTCTGACCCTGTCTTTCTGGCGGTCCGAGATGCTACGGAACGGTTCGGAATTCCGCTCAGCCTGCTCGATGAATTGATCGCCGGCGTCACAATGGACCTGACGCCTTCCGTCGCCGGTGCGCCGGATACATATGAGACCTTCGACGACCTCTATCGCTACTGCTACCTGGTCGCCTCGGTTGTTGGCCTCGTGTGCATCCATATCTTCGGCTACACGGACCCGAAGGCCGAGAAACTGGCCGAGGAGACAGGCGTTGCGTTTCAATTGACCAACATTCTGCGCGATGTTGCCGAAGATGCGGCGCGCAATCGGATCTATCTTCCCCTTAAAGACCTGGCCGCTCACGGTGTCGATTTGAACTCATTGCTCGATCGGCCTCCGGGCAAGCCGCCAACAGCGGAGGAACGAGCACTGATTGTCGAAATCGCAGCGCGTGCCGAGACCTTCTATCGCTCCGCGGAATTGCTTTTGCCCTTGATTGATCCTGAGAGCCGTCCGGCAATGTGGGTCCTCGTTCGGATTTATCACGCACTGCTCAAGCGCATTGAGCGCGCGAATTACGATGTATTCTCCCGCCGGGCAAGCGTGTCGATGGTGGAAAAAGCTTGGATACTGGCAATCGGAATCACGAGGATGGGTTGGGCGCGGGTGTTCGCTTGATGGTTCAGGCTCAAGACGGGCGGAAGTCAGTCACGGTCATCGGCGGTGGCGTTGCCGGCATGAGTGCGGCCTGCGCGCTGGCCGATGCAGGGTTGCGCGTGCAACTCGTCGAGCGCCGCGGCTATCTTGGCGGGCGCGCGAGCTCTTACTTGCATCCCGGTGTGGGCGAGGTCATCGATAACTGCCAGCACGTGCTCTTTAAATGCTGCACAAATGTGGTGGGGTTCTACGAGCGCATCGGGGTTACGGACAATATCCACTGGACCAGCGACATGACCATGATCGAGCCGGGCGGGCGTCGTTCCCGGCTCGGCCCGTTCAAGCTTGGTCCGTTCGGTTTGCCATCTCCATTGCACAATGCGCCCAGTTTTATCAGTGCAAAGGCCTTCAGCAGTGCCGACAAAATGGCGTTGGGACGCGCAATGCGAGCCATGATGCGGCCAGATGCCATGCGCGATACAGGTGAAACGCTCGAGCATTGGCTCAGGCGCCACAAGCAAACCGAGGGTGCGATGAGCCGCTTTTGGCGCCTCGTCATAGCCAGCGCGCTCAACGCTGATCTCGACTCAATTGCCGTACCGTACGCAACCAAGATTATTCGCGAAGGCTTTTTGAATACGTCAGAAGGCGGCTACATGGGCATGAGCCGCGTGCCGTTGAGTGAGTTATATGCGGGTGTGCCGGCGTTTCTTTCAGAGCGCGGCGGCGGCGTTCACTTCAACGCAAATTTTGAAGGCGCCGCCTTGGATGAAGAGGTTGGCCAGTGGACCATTCAGACACGCACAGGCGAGTTGAGGTCAGACTTTGTGGTGTTGGCACTTCCGTTTGAGGCCACGGAGAAGTTGCTCGCACATCTGCCTCCAGCGGAGGGTTCAGACGCTCTTACCAGTCAAATCGGCAAGCACGAGCATTGGCCAATCTGCAGTGTCCATCTCTGGTTCGACAGGGAAGTGACCGACCTTGAACATGCGGTGCTGCTCGATCGCGAAGTCCACTGGATGTACAACCAGTCGCGGCTGCAGACGGGCAGAGGCGGACACTACATTGAACTCGTCATCAGCGCCTCGCGCAGCTTTGCACAGCTCTCCCGCGATGAAGCGCTGTCGCTCACCCTCGCCGAACTTGCAGAGTTTTTCCCCGGCGTGAATGAGGCAAAGTTGGAGAAGTTCGCGTTTGTGAAGGAAGTGCGTGCCACCTTCGGCGTCCCACCGGGGATTGATGCGGCTCGCCCACATGCCCTCTCGCCGTGGCCTAATCTGTTTCTTGCCGGCGACTGGATGGCCACCGGATGGCCTTCAACCATGGAGAGCGCCGCCCGGTCGGGACATCTGGCCGCAGAAGCAATCTGCGAAGAAGTCGGTGACCCGCAAGCGATTCTCAATCCTGATATGAAGCCAGCCGGATTGACGCGGTGGATCAGCTCCTAGCTCTCGCCTGTTCCCTTCAATGCGCCAGAAAATAAACGCCAATGCAGACCAGCACGGCGGCGGTCCACCTCCTGCGGTCCACGTTCTCCTTGAGCAAGATCTTTCCTGCGACTGCATTGGTGACCAGCGTCAGCGAGGCTGAAGCAGGCGCCACCAGGCTCAGGTTCAGATGGTTCAAGGCGAACAACAGTGAGAAGAAAGCCAGGGCCAGAAAGCTTACCCCGGCAAAGAAGAGCGGGCAGGTCAGCACCGCGCGAATTGCGCCTTTGATGCCGGCACGTGCGCGAATCTCGTCCAGATCGCCAAGCGACTTCATGGCGGCGGCGGTCAGCACTTCGCCTGCCGTAGAGCAGAGAACAACGCAGGCAATCATGGTCGCGGCAGACCATGGATTGACGTGCGCGGCCTGGGAAGCGAAGTTCATCGCACCTGTTCCTCAACCACTTCTACCGCGCTCTCAGTTTCATTGGCCGCGGATTGTTGCTCCAGCTTCGAACTTTCAACTCCAAACGCCGCAATGCCCGGTCTCTCAGTCAACGATGGACCTTGCGCGACGAAGCTTACACCCAGCGTGATCAGCAGGATTCCAGCCCAGCGCTCCAGTGAGATCGGCTCATGAAGCCAGAACCGGGAGAGCAGCGCGACAATCACATTGCCGAACGCGGTTGCCGGAAGCACAAAAGTCAGATCAGCCCACGAGAGCGCGGTCAGATAGCTTGCGAAGAAGCCAATGAGCAGGGCAATGCCTGTGGCAATCCACGGCGTGAAGACCGCGGCGATCAGTGTGGCTGGATGATCGTGCGAGATGGTAGGCAGCCTGGTCATGCCGCGCGACAGGCACGAATCGCCGAGCGGTGCGCAGATGGCCACCAGTCCCAGGATCATGTATTGCCTCGGCAATAATCTTGCGTGAGCCATCCGTCCTTAGAAGATCTTAATTCCGTATTCAAACACAAATCGAGGGCGGCGCAATCGCGTCCGCCCTCGATAAGCTGAGCCCGAGCAGAGACTACGCGCCGGCGCTTGCGGGAGTCGGCGGATCGGCCCGGTGGCTGCGCGCCACTTTGACCATCTTGTTCCGCTGTGCGCGAAGCTTCAAAAATGCCTTCGCCTCTACGTAAAGGCGGGGCAGATCGCGATTCACAAATGCCTTCCACACAACGCGGAACGCGGCCTTGGGGCGGAAGTAATACTCATCGTAGAACTTGTGCACCATTTCCATCACGTAGTCGGTCGGCAATCCCGGATACTCGATGTGCGCCATCTGATGGCCGCCACCGTCCTCCATGCGTTCATTGGTGATGAAGCCATTCGCCTTGGCGTAATCGTAAAATTCAGTCCCTGGATAGGCGTGAGCGATCGATACCTGGATGGTCTCGCAATCCAGTGTTTTGGCGAAGTTGATGGTGTTCCAGATCGACTCCTTGGTTTCGCCGGGCAGCCCAAGGATAAAGTCGCCGTGGATAACCAAGCCCAGGTCGCTGCAGTCCTTGGCGAACGCCCGGGCGCGCTCGACAGTGGCGCCCTTCTTGATGTTCTTCAGGATTTGCGGGTCTCCGGACTCGAAGCCCACGATCAGCAGGCGGCAGCCCGCTTCCTTCATGGCTTTAAGCGTGTCTCGATCCGTGGTGACGCGCGATGTGCAGCTCCAGGTAATGCCCAACGGCTTCAGCTTTTCGCACAGCTCGATCGTGCGGCCCTTCTGAATGTTGAAGGTATCGTCGTCGAAGAAGAACTCCTTTACTTCAGGGAAGTTCTGTTTGGCCCATGCCAGCTCTGCCGCAACATCGTCTGAAGACCGCTTGCGCCAGGCGTGGCCGCTGAGGGTTTGCGGCCACAGGCAGAACGTGCACTGCGCCGGGCATCCGCGTGTGGAGTAAAGCGCGATATAGGGATGCAGCAGGAAGGGGACGTTGTACTTGGTTACGTCCATGTCCCGCTTGTAGATCTTTGTGGCCCACGGCATCGCGTCCAGGTCTTCAATCTGGGGGCGGTCCGGGTTGTGCAGAATCTTGCCGCTCTCTTTGTAGCTGATACCCAGAATCTCGTTCAGTGGCTTTCCCTGGGCAAACTCAACCACGGAGTAGTCGAACTCGCGGCGGCAAATAAAGTCGAGCACGGAGCATTCGTTGAGCGCGCGGTCGGGGTCGGTGGTCACCGGCGGCCCTACAAAGGCGATCCGGATGGAGGGATTGGCGGCTTTGATTGCCTCAGCCAGGCGTTGGTCGCCCTCCCAGCCCACGGTTGAAGTAAATAGAACAAGAAACTCGAAGTCCTTGCAAATATTAATGGTCTCTTCAGCTGAGACGTGGTGCGGCGGCGCATCGAGCACGCGCGACCCTTCCAGCAGTCCGGCGGGGTAGGTCAGCCAGACGGGGTACCAATAGGACTCAATCTCGCGCGTAGCCGGCCAGCGCGAACTCGCGCCGCCGTCAAAATTCTTGAACGAGGGCGGATTCAGGAAAAGTGTTTTCAGGGGCATAAGCATCTCTTCAATTCTAGCATTTTGAGCGATTTTGAACGGCTTTCTTTCGGATTTGAACCTACTTTGAACTCAGCTCGTTCAGCCAATCTTCCATGTGCCCCAGTGCCCTGAGCAGGCTAAGCCGTGCTTTCGCAAGGTCAAAGCCGGCATCAAGCGCGTCCTGCAGCTTCTGGCTCTGATCGATCCGTGCCAACTGTTCGGCCTTTGGGCTCAGTTGGGGCTGCGCGGCGGCTCCGCTGCTGGCCCCGTTGCCCAGCTCAAGCTCGGCAAGCACCGTCTTGAGCTGTTCATCGGCGATCTGTTGCTTTAGACTCGCAACTTCGGCCATGGTATCAAGCTCACGCAAGTTGCCAGTAAGTGACTCAATCTGAACATCGTTCTGCTGACGTGCCTGTTCGGCCTCAACTTTGGCGCGAAGCGCGTCCGCCGCCGATTGCCTGGCTTTATCGTGCTGGGCGCGATCGAACAGCGGAATTTGAATCTCAAGCCCAAAAGCCACGTTGTTCGGTGTGAAGTTGTTGAAATACGTGGTGTAGTTGTTCAGCTCGTTGGAGTCGTAATTGTACTGCGCTCCAAAGGCGATCTGCGGTCGGCGTGTGGCCAAATCATCCCCATGTGCCTGCAGTTGCTTTGACTGGGCCAGCATGTTGGCGGCTTCGATACCGGCAGTGGTCTGCGGGGCTTCATCAGCCTTGATCGCGGGAATCTCAGGGACGCTCGCATGATCTGTACTGATGCCTCCCACAGCCATTCCGGTAAGTACCGAAAGCTGCTTGGCCAGTGTCGCAGCCCGGGTCTCCAGGTGAAGGCGCTTCAGCTTCAACTGGGCGCTCGTCAGGCGAGCTTGCAACAAGTCGCTTAACGAGTCAACGCCCGCCTCGGAACGCTCCTGCTCGATGCTGACTAGGCGCCCGGTGAACGACTCTTGCTGCCGGGCGGCTTCCAGTTCACGGTTGACCGTGTCCAACTCGATATAGGCCGTCGAGACATCCAGTGCAACCTGTTCGCGCGCCTCTTTGACAGCCAGATTCGCTGCCTTTACCCCGGTCCGCGCCGCCTGCGCATACTGCCGCTCTGAAAAGCTGAGGACCAGGGATTGAAGCTGCGCGTTTGCAACGGAAGGCTGCCCGGTGGGAAATCCCTTTGAGTAGCCGACCGTGGATCCGATGGTCAAGGTGGGGATATAAGCATCGTGAGTCTGCGCCAAAACCGCATCGGCCTTCTGCAGGTCCGCTTCTGCCAGCTTCACAGCCGTCGAATTGCGTTGGGCCAGGGCGACCATGGTGGCCAGCGACACCTGTCCCTGCAGCAGTGTGGGCGCCGCCGCAATCGCCAAAACCAGTAAGATTGGCGCCAGGGCCCTGCGCGGATTCTTCTTTCTCTTTACGTGCATGTTTCCATTTCCTGCGTTGAAGCAGCCACTGCTCCTCGCTGAGGCCGCCGCTTTCCAAACCTCGCTAATGCCCTGCATCTTCCGCGGGCTTGTACTCATTGGCCATTGCCAGGGCCGCCGCTCGTTCTCGGTTTGCGGCTGCGGGGTCGCCGAGCTGATCCCTCAAGTGTGCCAACCGAATCAGTGCCGCAAATGCCGGGGCCTCCTCGGTTTTTGCGGAGCCGGCCAGATAATCATCCAGCATCTTGGCGGCCTGTACTGGGTCACGATGGGTCTCAGTCAGCAGGGAAGCACCATCGAAAAGCGCAAGTCCCTCCACTCTGTCCCGTTGGGCAGCTGAGTCGCCGCTGCGAATCGCAGATTCCATGTCGCCCCAACGCTGACGGCGGCGATAGAATCCGGCCAACTCCATCCATTGGGAACCCGGATATGGGCTGCTCGTGATCGCTTGCTTGTATTCCCGCTCCGCCGTGCCATAGTCCTTGCGCTGTTCGGCGATCTGGCCGCGCAAGTGATGAGCACGCGTCGGATCCACACTCTCAAGTTGTGCTGCGATGGACCCGGCCTTTTCGATTCCACCACCCACCACGCCGGGAGCTTGCTCATAAAACTGGCCGAGGTCAGCGAGTGCGCTGGCATTGCGAGGATCGAGACGAACCGCTTCCTCAAACTCGCTTCTCACTCGCTTTGCCAGTCCGAAGGCGGTTAGAAACGATGCCCGATCCGCTTTTTCTCCCAGCGCTCGACCAAGCCACGCATGATAGTTGGAGTTCTGACCATCGATTCGAATCGCTCGCTCGCACGCGCTGATCGCAGCGTCCCACTGTTCCAGCGTCATGCGCACGCGGCATTCCAAATTGGCTGCCTGGGCCAGGCTGGCATCGGATTGGGGAACGGCTCTCAGCAGCGCGAGCGCTTTGTCTGCCTCTCCAGCCTGCAAAGCCGCGTTGGCCTGGGCGAGCGCAACCGGCAACGGTCCCGCTTGAGACGAATGGACCTGTGCCGTCGCGGAGTACACCACAGATGCTGCGACCAATATCGCCAGAGGCAATCTCCGTGGCCAAGGGTGAACTCGCATCACCGCTTGACCTGGATTGGAACGCCATCCTGCAAAGGCAGCCCATTGGTTGTGCCCGTTGCTACCGATTCTCCCTCGACGAGTCCACTGAGGATGGCAGCCTGGGTCAGGTTGATAACGCCGGTGGTTACTGGCGTTCGTACCAGCTGGTCCTTTACCACCTTGAACACGAATGGCTTGCCCTTTTCAAAGTAGAGCGCTTCGCGAGGCACAGTCAGCGCGTTTGCCTGGCTTGCAATCGTTACCGTGGCTGTCACATTGGTGTCCGGCAAAAGCTCGCCGTCCACATCGTCAAGCTGCACCAGTACCTCGCCCACATTGCGCGTGCCGTAAATAATCACCGTTGAGGGAACCCGGATAATGTGTCCGCGCCACGAGAGGTTTGGCTTGGCTTCCCACTTGATCTGGATCGCCTGGCCAACAGCCAACTGGCCAATCTCTGGCTCGTCAAAATAGGCGCGAACCCGTTGATGATGCAGATCCGCAACCTCCAGCAGCAGCTTTCCCTCTTCAATAAAATCTGATGCGCTTGCATTCAAGCTATAAACAGTTCCGGCCACTGGAGCACGGATGGATGTTTTCGCCACAATGTGCCGTGCCGCCTCTAAATTAGCCTCGGCATCCGCGAGTGCTGCCTGCGCGCGTGCGACCTCGGCGGGTGAATAGCGGCTGTTGGCGGTCTGTTCTGAGGCGTGCAAGCTTGCTGCCGCGGTATCCAGCCGCTCCTGAGCTGCGGCTACCTCACTTGCTGAGGCGGACCCCGTTGACTTCAGCTTGACCAATGCATCAAGATCCCTGCGAGCCTGGTCACGGTCCAGGCGTGCACGGGCCTCGTCTCCGGCTGCCATCTGCCTCTCTTGCTGGCTTCCGTTGTGGGTGGCCGCTTCCACAGCTGCCTCGGCAGACTTCACACCACTCTCGGCACTAGCCAGCCGCGCACGTACTTGCAGGTCGTCCAGAACCATCAGCAGCTTGCCTGCAGGGACTTCGTCGCCCTGATGCACATACACCGCTTTGACGGTGGTGGCGAGGGGACTGGTGATCTCGTAATTCGCCTCAGGCTCCACGCGGCCATTGGTGGCTGCCGTCTTAATCAATTCAGCCCGCGACACCTGCGCCACTCGCACCGGCAGTCGATCTCGCAACACGGAGCGTGCGGTGAAGAAGACGATGATAATGAGGACGACCGCGCCTATCCAAAGCCAAAGCCGGCTCGACTGATTTCTTTCTTCTGTCATTGAGCTAACCTGAGTCAGTATATAGGACTCAAAACAGCGCCAATAAGAACCAAGAAAATGCACTGACAGAGAACTCCTCAGCAAACCTCCTGGCTGGTTCCAGCACCTTCTGGCTCGTACAATGTGCGTATGGCTCTCGAACCACGCTACACAGACGAACACGCAAAGGCCGGGCTCGACTTCGCCTTTCCCGCAATCGAGACCTGGGAGAACCAGTTCCCCGGCTACGAGATCCTCATCGATGACCCGGAGCTCACTTCGGTCTGTCCCAAGACCGGCCTGCCTGACTTCGGCGTACTCACCATCCGCTATATGCCGCGCCAGCGTTGCCTCGAGCTGAAATCGCTCAAAGAGTACCTCTTCAGCTATCGAAACCTGGGAATCTTCCAGGAAAATATCGTCAACCAGGTACTGGAAGACGTAGTCAAAGCATGCGATCCAGTCTGGGCCGTCGTGCGTGGCGAGTTCCGCCCCAGAGGCGGCATTGGAACCACGGTAGAAGCCCGCTGGCCACGCCCGGCAAAATAGGGTTTGTCAATCTGGGGTGAACACCAAGCCAGAGCAGCGAGCTTTCGCGATTGTGTACACTCGGTCAAGCAGATCCTCAAGGCTGTCACCCTTTGCCCAAACCAACTTTGATGAACCGTGCACAAACCAACCCCGCCTTGGGGACACTAATCCTGCTCATCGGCCTCAACCTCTTCAACTACATTGACCGCTACATTCTGCCCGGTGAAGTCTCGCTCATCCAGCGCGAGTTTCACACCACTGACCAGCAGATGGGTGCTCTTACCACGGCGCTGTTTGTGGTCTACATGCTGGTCGCGCCACTCACAGGCTGGCTGGGCGACCACTTCCGACGCAAGCCCCTCATCATTGGCGGCGCCTTGCTGTGGAGCGTCGCTACATTCGGAACGGCATGGGTCCACGACTATTGGACGCTCTACATCCGCCACGCCATCGTGGGAGTGGGCGAGGCGACGTTCGTTATCTTTGCTCCAGCAGTGCTGGCAGATTTTTACCCTGAGCGAGAGCGCAACCGCATTCTCACCATCTTCTATCTGGCCATCCCCGTTGGCGCGGCTCTCGGATACCTGGCCGGCGGAGAACTCGGCACCCTGTGGGGTTGGCGTGCGCCCTTCTTTGTCTGCGCGATTCCCGGAGTCATCATTGCTGCGCTTTATGGCTGGATAGGCCGCGAGCCGGAGCGTGGCGCCAGCGATCATGTGCGCGCCACGAGCGATCGCTCAACCGTCCTTGGACTCTTTAAGAATCCCGCATTCCTCACGGCAACTTTCGGACTGGCGACGCTCACCTTTGCAATGGGCGGCATCTCGGCATGGGCTCCTACCTTCCTGAATCGCTCCGCCGGCCTCTCCGTCAGCAAAGCAGGCGTGGTCATGGGTGCAATTACGGTTGCCGACGGCCTTGCAGGAACGCTCGTCGGTGGCTGGCTGGCCCAGCGCTGGCTGCGCACCAACCACCGCGCCCTCTACCTTCTGTCGTTCTGGAGCGTAGCTCTCACGCTGCCCTGCGGTGTGGTCGTGTTCTTTGGTCCACCGACGTGGATAATTCCCGCCTTATTTGTGACCGAATTCTTTCTCTTCCTCAACACCGGCCCGCTCAACACCGCCATCGTAAACTCGGTTTCCGCGCCAGTTCGTGCCACTGCAATTTCTCTGAACCTCTTCTTTATTCATTTTTTCGGCGATACCTTTTCGCCGCAGATCATTGGCGCCATCTCCGACCGGTCCAACCTCCGCATCGGTCTCGGAGCCACGCTCATTTTTCTGGTCATCTCAGCGGCCATTCTCTTCATGGGCGCGAGGTTTGCCCCGCCGCTTGAAGAAACAGCCTGACCGTCGCCCGGCAAAAACGCGATCTTCCTTTCCGCTACATGGGTCTCGAATCGCTTGGTGCAAGGAATCTCATCTCCGTTTGCAGATCATTACCCTCAGTTGGCGCCCAATAAAAGATGAGCAACCAGGCCAACCAAAAAGAGCGGTTGTGGGTTAGTTTGAAGGGTAAGGGCTTCAGCCCCTGAGGGAAGTCCTTTCCGACTGAGCCCACCACCAAAAAATGCGGAGAGAGGTAGCCCCCCCCCCACCCTTCTCCCCCTTTTCACGTAATAATCTGAAACAAAATATGTTAGGCCCTAAAAAGGCAAATATGAAGCGAAAAGACAGTCGTCCCGCGAATCTGCGCGATCATGCTGCGATATTTGGTAAGTTCGCCAACCCGGTCGCGACGAATATCAGCGCGATTCGGCGCAATGCATTCCTCAGTTGCAAAGGAACTCCTGACTACGCCGAAATGGGGGATGAAATCTGAAAGGAATTCTTGCAGTATGCGACGCATGGATGCGCTGGCAATGAGCTGTCTTAGTCTTCCAGGTGCTCCATGTCTACAAGCAACCTTACCTTGATTGCGACAGGCTTGCACGAACGAAGGTCCACTACTTTTGTAAACGGAAGAAAGCCCCGAGACCCGACAAACAGATCGTACAGCCCCGGCTTGAGCTGAGTATCAAATTCGCCGTTTTCAGTCAGTGTCACCTGCTGATCAAGCTGAACCCAGCGATCGCTGTGCACCAGCACGAAAGACCGTTGAATCGCAGCGCCCAATGGGTTCGAACGCGTCCGTGAAGGCTGCAGTTTGGTGCAGAAGCAGGAGTCTGTGCATGTAGGGGTAGCCCATTTGAAACGGCAATCACCAGAAAAGCAGTCGCGACAAGTCACCGCACGGTCTAACCTCAATTTGCAACCGGCTGGAGGGCAACCCTAGTTCGCTCCCACCAACTCCTCGTTCTTTGCGGATTGCCCGTAATGCGACTCTACGTAATGATCGAGGATCTGCTTGAACTCTGCCACAATCGTATCGCCGTGCAATGTCTTCAAGAGCTTGCCGTCGACGTAAACAGGGGCCTTCGGCTCTTCAAATGTACCCGGCAGACTGATTCCAAGATTCGCATGCTTCGATTCGCCAGGCCCATTTACAACGCAGCCCATAACCGCAAGCTTCAGCTCTTCCACACCCGGATACTTCTTCCGCCACTCCGGCATTGAGGTTCGAAGGTAGCTCTGAATCTGCTCAGCAAGCTCCTGGAAATACGTGCTCGTCGTGCGCCCGCACCCCGGGCAGCTGGTCACCTGCGGCATGAAGCTGCGAATCGACAAGGATTGCAAAATCTGCTGCGCAGCCTGCACTTCTTCCGTCCGGTCGCCATTCGGCTTCGGCGTCAGGCTCACCCGAATCGTATCGCCGATCCCGGCCAGCAGCAGCGGCGCCAGCCCGGCCGTCGAGGCAATTAGTCCCTTCGAACCCATGCCCGCCTCAGTCAGGCCCAGGTGCAGGGCATAGTCGCAGCGTGCAGCCAGGTTGGTGTAGACGTCAATCAGGTCGCGCACGCCGCTAACCTTGGCGGAAAGGATGATCTGATCGCGTCGCAGTCCGTAGTGTTCGGCAGCCTTGGCTGATTCCAGGGCGCTCACCACCATCGCTTCCATCATCACTTCGCGGGCAGGCAGCGGGTTTTCAAGGCGGCTGTTCTCGTCCATCATCCGGGTCAGCAGCGCCTGGTCCAGCGAGCCCCAATTCACGCCAATGCGGACAGGCTTCTGGTTCTCAACCGCGCATTCCACCATCACCTGGAAATTGTCGTTGTCTTTCTTGCCGATCGACGCGTTGCCCGGATTGATTCTGTACTTCGCGAGTGCTTTGGCGGTGGCGGGAAACTTTTTCAGCAGCAGGTGACCGTTGTAGTGGAAGTCGCCAACGATTGGAACGCGAAGCCCACGCTTGTCCAGACCTTCGACGATGTACGGAACTGCCTGCGCGGCGTCCTCGTTGTTCACTGTGACACGGACAATCTCTGAACCGGCCAGCGCCAGTGCCGCGACCTGTTCGATGGTTCCGGGAATGTCTGCCGTGTCGGTGTTGGTCATGGACTGAACGACGACAGGAACCTCCCAGCCGACGCGAACCTGTCCAATTGTCACTGTGGGTGTTTTTCTGCGCTGAATCTCAGCCATGTACATAGTTTACCCGTAGTTGCGTTTATGGGGAAACTGCATGCATCCGAACCGTTCCGCAGGAAACCTGAGCAGGAAACCTGGATGTATCGTGAACATTCGTCACAGTTTCTTCAACTAACTTCGAGCAAAAATGCGGTACCCTGTTGCGATGGCAGATCTTACGGCAAACGGTAAGCGGAACGAAGCTCGAGCTCCGGGAAATGCCGGTGAGGCGGGTGAGCAGGGCAACCGGCCATCGCTGCTGCTGCGTGGCGTGCGCAAGTCCTTTGCCGATGTCACGGCCGTGGATGGCCTCGACCTTGAAGTGGCTCGCGGCGAGTGCTTCGGCCTCCTGGGTCCAAATGGGGCAGGGAAGACGACGACTATCGAGATTTGTGAGGGGCTGACGGTTCCCGACGATGGATCCGTACAGCTGCTGGGTCTCAACTGGAGCACGGGCGCCGAGAAGCTTCGCCAGCGCATTGGAATCCAACTCCAGGAGACACAATTTCCTGACAAGCTCACCGTAGAGGAGACACTGCGCCTCTTCCGGAGCTTCTTCAAGCGCGGCATCTCGGTTGACGAGTCCATCGAGACCGCGCAGCTCGAGGAAAAGCGCAAATCGCGCGTCGGTGGACTCTCAGGGGGCCAGAAGCAGAGGCTCGCCATGGCCTGTGCGTTGGTGGGCGACCCTGAGCTGCTGTTTCTGGATGAGCCGACCACCGGCCTTGACCCTCAAGCGCGCCGCCATCTGTGGGACTTGGTAGACGACCTCAAACAAGCCGGGCGGACCATCATTCTGACCACGCACTACATGGAAGAAGCAGAGCGCCTCTGCGATCGTGTCGCCATCATGGATCATGGACGCGTGATCGCATTGGGCACGCCGCAGCAACTCATTGGGACAGTGGGCGGAGAGGACATTGTCGAATTCGCAGTCAGTAGCGGCGATCCCAGTGGACAAGATCGCGGTCACGGAACGGTGGAAACGGCCCTGCTCACGGCCATCCCCGGTGTTCAATCGCATCGCGTGGATGCAGGCCTCCATCAACTGTCAGTCAGCGAACTGCACCTTGTGGTGCCGCGCATCTTTGCCGCTCTCAATAGTCAGGGGCTGCACCTGAGCGAATTCAGAACTCACTCGGCAACGCTTGAGGACGTCTTTGTGGGTTTGACAGGAAGGAATCTGCGCGATGAATAAGCTGGAAATGAGCAGCCTCTATCAATTGACGACGGTGCGCTTCCGGTTGATTGTGCGCGAACCCGAGGCGATCTTCTGGATATTCATCTTTCCTATCCTGCTCGCCATGGGCTTGGGGATTGCGTTTCGGAACCGGCCTGCCGATGCCCTGCAGGTAGGCGCAACAACAACACAGCTCACGCAGGCGCTTGCCGCGGACAAAGGGCTCACCGCCGCAACCATGGATGAGCACACCGGCACGCGCGCTCTTGCCACCGGAAGCATCCTGGTCCTTGCAATCCAGACGCCTAGCGGCGTGGCCTACAAATTCGACGACACCAATCCCGATGCACGAACAGCCCGGTTGCTCGTCGACTGCGCCATTCAAACGGCCGCTGGACGACAGGAGCCGGTGCATGCTGAAAACAATCTCGTCCATGAGACCGGCGCGCGATATATAGACTTTGTGGTACCGGGCCTGCTGGGCATGAACCTGATGGGATCGGCGATGTGGGGCTTGGGCTTTTCCATCGTTGAGGCCCGTCAGAAGAAGCTGCTGAAGCGCCTGGTGGCCTCGCCCATGCCGCGTTGGCAGTACCTGATGTCGTTTTTATTGTCGAGACTCTTGATGCTCATCATCGAGGTCGCCGCGTTTTTAGGATTTGCGCGCCTCGCTTTTGGCGTGCCGTTTCGCGGATCGCTCCTCCAGCTTTTATTTCTATGCCTGCTCACCTCACTCGCATTTTCAGCGCTCGGGTTGCTTGTCTCTTCACGGGCCCGGACGATGGAAGCGGCGTCGGGGCTGATGAACCTTGTCATGCTCCCCATGTGGATTCTTTCAGGCGTCTTCTTCTCTGCCTCTCGCTTTCCTGCGGTCATTCAGCCCATCGTTCGTGCTCTGCCGCTCACGGCGGCTATCGACGCGATGCGCGGGAACATGCTTCAGGGGATGACACTAAGCCAACTGACGGTTCCCGTGAAGATCTTGGCGACGTGGCTGGTAGTGGCCTTTGTCGTCTCGCTGCGCATCTTCCGCTGGAGATAGAGGCCAGATCATCAACAATTCAGCATGATTTTCTAAGAGCTGTTTAGAGCACCGCCGCCGTTTTCAGCCACTGCTCTAGAGCACCAGCGGCCTGCCCTGCTCATCGAAGGCCACATAGCCGTGGGCAGGAATAGATACGCCATCATGTGTCTGTGCTTGAGACGCAAAATTCACGATCATCGACCGCCCAGAAGAAAACTTCGTTCGCTCGAGCGTTGCGTCGCTGGCAAGAAACGTATGCTCATCCATCGCGTCCGTGCAGATGCTCGCGAACCATGCATCCATGTGTCGTGTGGCGCGCATGCGCTCGTACGCTGCGCTGCGTTGTTCAAATGATCCAAGCTCTGTCAGAGCGGCGTAGCCCCACAACATATCCAGCAGCCAGGGTGGATATTCATCTGCTTTGGCTACGGCTCCCGCCCAATCGCTGCCTGTGTAGCGCCCGCTCACCACGGCATCGTGGTAGACCAGAGGCCACAAGGGGATCGATTCGCCGGCAACACGGTCGTGCCGGTTTTCGCACCAGTCGATGTAGGGAATTGCGAAATCCGCCCCTTCTTCGCTGCCAAGCACAACACCGCATTCCTTATAGAATTTCAACAGGCCTGCCTTGTTGGCCACGTTCTCAGCGCGCGTCTGAAGCCGCCCCTGTTCGAAGGACTGGTAGTTCTGCACGGCGGAGGTCGTGTCGATAAACATCGCGCGCGGGGCCAGCTGTTTCTCCATCTGCCAGTTGCGACGGGCATATTCAAGCCCCGCGGCCGCATTCAAGATGTACGCCTGGCCACCATTCCAGTAGCCGCCCCGCATGGGTCGTTGCTCTTTTGTTCGAATGACTCCGTGCGGCCAACTTGGATTGTGCTGGTAGCTGTCCTGGTAGTTGTCGTGCAGAGCTACGGTAAACGGCTCGCTGTTCGTGCAAACGGCGCGCAGTTCTTCCAAGCTTCCCAGCCGATCGTCGGGAGGCCAGATATCAGGATGCGACCAGTCGTAGCCTCCGCGAATCCAACCGCGCACCACGACCAACGCACGCGACACGCCGGCTGCCGGCAGTTCGCGCAGCACCTGCGCAGCCTGGCGATGTGTGAGGTAGATGCGATAAGGCGTCGCCGGGTCGCCAGGTGGAGGAGCAATCAACCGATCCTCGTAGAACCGTGGCTTCTCAGCCGGCTCTGCCTGTTGGCATGAAACCAGCCGCCCCCCGGTCAGCGCCGATAGTGCTGGAGTGTCGCGCAGCTTTTCGGCCAGACTCCGATGCAAGCCATGCGCCTGCGCCCACGTTCGGTAGGTCTTTGCCAAGGCAACATAGTTGCCGTGCACAAACTCGTAACGAATCCTGCGGTCGCCTCTCCACTCGCCCATCCGCTGCAGCCACATGGGTGCCGCAGACAGCTCTGTTGCAGAGATCACCGCGTCCGCGCACTGTTCCTCCGGCAGGATGGCAACATAGCCGTTCTCACCACGCAGTCCGCCGAACCAACGCATGTTCATCACGGAAAAGAAAGGCCAGCAGAAACGCCCCCGCAACGGTGTCCGCACCCACCTGCCCAGATGCTGTGGCAGCACAAGGCTCTCGCATTCCAGCGCCGTTGGAAACGAGAGGCTGGGCAGCGAGGCATCGATCTCGAGCAATCTCCATTCGAGCCCGTTGTCTTCAATCTGCAGCGTCACATGAAACGATCCGCGGCTATGCCCCTCGGCATCCAACACCCAGAACCGAAAGCCGTCTCCCTCGGCGATTCCCAGAAATCTCCCTGGGTACTGTTCGCACATCGATCGCTCAGTGCGCATCCAAACGGCCCCATCGTCCACGGGGCCTTCCTCCTGAAATGCAACCGGGCCGAATCTCCAATCCACACCGTTCCGCAGGTCCGTCACCAATGCGGTTCCGTCGGAATACAGCTTGACTCGAACACCGTCCCTGGAAATCTCCGCAAGAAGATGCAGGGCTGGGGAAAGGGTACTGGGAAGAGGATGCCGTTGAGCCTCCGCGACACTCTGTACTGCCGGCAACAACCCTGTGGCGGCCGTCGCTACCATCGCCTGCATCAGTTCTCTGCGTTGCATCGATCCCCCCATCCGCAACTTCAAGGAATGGCCCCAACCATCATAGGAGCTTGCAGCCCGATGGAACAAAGTGCCCATCCCGCACGAGCTCCGCCATTCATGGATTTACAAAGGAATTGCCACAGAAACGAGGTCAACCTTAGGAGACCATCACGATCGCATAAGGATCATTAAATAAGAGCTCTTGTAACTAGTCGACACGGCCGGCTAACGTCAGAGAAGGTTTTCATTCATGACCAAAGCCACAGCGCTCCGCAAGCGTGCCTTGTTCCCATCATGTGCAGGCCGGAGCCTTGGAACTTTCACCAGCGGGTTGCGGCGCATCTCTTCCTCAACCAGCGGTCCAACCAAATACCAGAGCGGCGTGATGTCCCCTACGATCACAATCTCGGTGGGCGCCAGCGCAGACGCGATCATGTGCAACCCGCGTCCCAGCGCCGTGCACATCTTGTCGATCGACGCCTTCCCCTCCGGGTCGCCTGCCGCCGCCAACTTGAGCAGGATTTCAAATGCCGGCGATGGCTTGCTGGCAATCTCTGAGTAATAACGCATCCCGGCCCTGTTTGAGGCAACTGTCTCCCAACACCCTTTGCTTCCGCAGGCGCACGGCAATCCATTTGGATCAACCTGAACGTGACCAAACTCGCCGGCGAAACCCCCTTCGCCGCGAACGATGCGTCCATTCGCAAAGATCCCGGTGCCGATTCCTTCTGAAACGTTCACCACGACCAGGTCATGCGTGCCGTCGGTGTCGCCGAACCAGATCTCAGACAAGGCGCACGCATTGGCTACGTTGTCCACCACAACCGGCAGGCCCGTGGCCTCTTCCACACGGGATTTGATGTGCCCGATTGGCCAGCTGATGTTGGGTGCGAAGATCGACTTGTCGCCGTTAGATTTCTTCAGCTGCAGGTCAAGGCGGCCCGGCAGACTCATGCCAATGCCGTCGAACGAGCGGTCGCCATTTGCAGAGATCATTTCCAGGATTGCCTCCACAATGGCGGCGATCACCTTTTGCGGGTCATCCGGAAGCACGATCAGATTTTGCGCGAGAATTTTGCCGCTCAGGTCAAGCACGGCCAGCGTCGTCTGCGACGGGTGAACATCCAGAGCGAGCACGCCGCGCTGTTCATTTACATTCAGAAACGTGGGTCTGCGCCCGCGGGGAAGCCTCCCCATCGATCCCTCGACAATCCATCGTTCAGCGAGCAGCTCCTCCACAATCAGTGAGACGGTGCTTCGTTGCAGTCCGGAGACTCTTGCCAGGTCCGCGCGTGAGATTGGTTGCCGGGTGCGAATCTGGTTGAAGATCAGATTGCGATTGATCTGCCGAGGGATCTTGTTCGACGCACTCACCTTGTTGGTGAAAGAGAGGCGTGGCGCCGGCGATTTAGGCATTTTCTTCCCTCTCCTCTTCAGCCAGCTAGCTTGCAGCCGGACATCTGTTTGCGCAAGTCCATCCTGGGGATCCCCGAGATTACCGATCATCTTAGCAGAATCGATTTACTTAAGACGACTTTTGCATAAGTCAGATTCTGGCGACGATGATAAGGCTTATATTCAGAGCCATTCTCCGCAGCGCGACGAGCTTGATTGCCTGGGGCCAGTGAGAATAGCTCCGAGTTTCCGTCCAGTTAGACGTTATAAGTCGTTGAAGAGACACGGCCTCCCTTGCCGGTCCAGTTGGTATGGAAGAATTGTCCTCGCGGCTTGTCGGTGCGTTCGTACGTGTGCGCCCCAAAGTAGTCTCGTTGCGCCTGCAGCAAGTTGGCTGGGAGGCGGCCGGTTCTGTAGCCGTCAAAGAATGCCAGCGCGGTTGAGAACGCAGGGGTGGGCACGCCATTCTCCACCGCCTCAGTCAGCGCCTTGCGCCACAGAGCCTGGTATTTGTTCAGAGCCCCGGAGAAGAAGCTATCCAACAGCAAGTTCTCAATCGCAGGATTCTTGTCGAACGCATCCTTGATCTTGGCGAGGAAGCGGCTGCGAATAATGCATCCGCCCCGCCACATCAGCGCAATGCCGCCCATGTTCAGGTTCCAGCCATTCTCCTTGGCTGCGGCCCGCAACAGCATATATCCCTGGGCATAGCTGACGATCTTGGAGCAGTAGAGGGCACATCGCACGGACTCGATATAGGCGGCGCGGTCGGCCGCAGCGGCCTTTGCAGGTGGGCCTTCCAGAATGGCCGATGCGGCTACGCGCTCTTCCTTGAGAGCGGAAAGGCAGCGCGCGAACACCGATTCGCCAATCAGTGTTACCGGCTGGCCTAGGTCGAGTGAGCTGAACACCGTCCACTTGCCCGTGCCCTTCTGGCCGGCTGTGTCCAGAATCTTATCCACTAGCGGTTGACCATCGTCGTCCTTCTTGGCAAAGATATGGCTGGAAATCTCGATCAGGTAACTGTCCAGTTCGCCTTTGTTCCATTCCGTGAAGACGTCGGCAAGTTCATCGGCGTTCAGGCCCAGCCCGCGCTGTAGCAGGTCATATGCCTCGCAGATCAGCTGCATGTCCCCGTACTCAATTCCGTTGTGCACCATCTTCACGTAATGGCCTGCGCCGTTTTCGCCCACCCAGTCGCAGCAGGGTGTCCCATCGTCCACCTTGGCCGCAATGGCCTGGAAGATCGGCTTCACGTGTGGCCAGGCTGCCGGATTGCCTCCGGGCATGATCGAAGGGCCGAACCGCGCGCCCTCTTCGCCGCCCGAGACGCCAGTGCCCACAAACATGATTCCCTTGGCGGCCAGGTCCTTGGTGCGCCGGTTGGAGTCGGTAAACAGGGAATTGCCGCCGTCGATCACAATGTCGCCCGATTCAAGGTGAGGCAGAACATGGTCGATCATCTGGTCGACTATGTCACCAGCCTTCACCATCAGCATCACCCTGCGTGGTCGCTTCAGCAGGCCGGCAAATTCCTCCAGCGAGTGCGCTCCCACAACCTGGGTCCCTTTTGCCTCATCAGCAATAAAATCGTCCACCTTCGATACGGTGCGGTTAAACACGGCTACCTTGAAGCCGTGGTCGTTCATGTTGAGAACAAGGTTCTGGCCCATGACGGCGAGGCCGATAAGACCGATATCACATGTTGCATCTGGCATAAAAGACTCCAATCTCTCCGTGAGGTATTTGCTGTTGTTTGATGCATGCTCCGCTTGCCGGGCTAATCATGCAGCTGCATCGGAGCTAACTTGAAATGCGGCGGTGCGTGTTCACTGCACAGTCCGTCTGAATCAATTTGTAACTCACGAAATGGGAACGTCGCTACTCCCATTCACAACTTACTGGCAGCTCGCGTTGTGAGCTTTCGGAATTGCAAGAAACGTAATGCTTGCCAGCGCAAACTCCACCTGACCTGATCGCGTTGCCTTCCCCCTGAGTTCAGGTAGTGTGTCCCCAGCGCCGAGCTGAAGTTCCACCCCATTCAATTTCACAGATCGATCCTGCAGGTCTTCCGCAGTCAGTGTATAGCGCTCTGAGGCCGTTGGAACTCCAAATGACTGTGGCATATTCTGGTCCGCATTGATCACCAATAGAGCCACGCCGCCGGGATGATTTCGGAGGCATTGCGCATAAAGATGCAAGTTAGAAGTGGGAGACGGGCCCGGTTCCAGGACCGTGGTTCCCATGAGCTTGCGCCATAACAGCGCAGCCCAGTAGTTTGGCCGAGGCTCATAGGTCTTCTCATCCAGCAGACCGTAATCACTGGCGGCAAGAGTGTTGTGCATCTGGATCTGGACACCGAGTTTGGCCAGCGTCCCCAGCTGATCAAGATAACGAAAGCTGTCAAGAAACGTCGAGGCCCAGCGATCCCCACCACAGGCAGTCTGCGCAGTCTCCGTAAGCCAGAGTGGCTTTCCGGGCTCAAACTTGTCCCGCACGCCTGAATAGAAGTCCGCGATCTTCCCCGACCGGGCGAGCCACTCATCTGAAAGCGCGGCGGCAGGGGATGTGCCCATCGCGGCCCCGAACATTGAGCAGCGGCTGGAGACGCCACCGTAGGAATGATAGGAAACGGCATCGAAGACCGGGCCAGTCGCTGTCAGCAGGTCGGCGCTGGTCAGCATGTGCATGGCGCCCGGGACAATCATTGTGCCTTCACCCACAGCTCCCGGGCCCAGCAGCAGTGTCTTGGAACCGGCTTTGTTCAGAAAGTCGCGGAAGGCAAGAACGTCGCGGGCGTAATCCGCGGCCGTGTAGCCTTTGGGTGCGCCGCCAATCTCGGCAAGGTTTGGCTCGTTGAAGTACTCAGCCGCGGCGATGCTGCCGCCCACGGACTGAGTGTAGTCAAGGAAATGCTTCGCTTGCTCGGCGGTCCACGCGCCCGAAGCGTCACGCGTCCCGGCGCTGATCGCGAAAGAGGTCACGATCTCTACGTTCGCTGCATGCGAGAAATCGACCACGCCCTTCCATTGCTGCCGGGTCAGAACTCCGTTAAATCCCTTGGGCGGAACAGCAAGTGCGGGATCATCGGAGTCCTGGAAATATGTGGTGTTCGCCCAAGTTCCGCTCACTCGAAGATACGCAGGTCCAAGTGCCTGAGCCAGTTTGCGCAGGCGCGGGTTCGACAGATTGATGGGAGGTCGATATTCGTAAAGGGAGGGATCCATGCCCGCCGGCTGATTGGCGGTGGACTGCTTATTTGTGGCCGGCTTGGCGTCAGACTTGCTGGCATATGGTTTCCAGAATCTTCCACCCGTTACCTCAACCATCTCGATGTTGTAAGACTGAAAGCGCTCATCGACCGTTCCGATGCGTGCCATGGTCGCCGGGGTAACGGTGGTCTTCGGCGCTTGCCCAGAAACCGCAATACTTGTGCTTGTTCCCAGCACGGTCAAGGCTCCAATTGCGAGGAACCTCACGAGGATGTGCCTGCTCATTGTTGCCTTTCTTCAAATCGCTTCGAAAAACTCAAATTACTGCATGAGGCGGCCGCTACTGATTGACGCCGCTCGCCAGGAACCCGCCATCCACAACCAGCGTCTGACCTGTAACGAAGGATGCGCCGTCACCGGAAAGAAAGACTGCAGCTCCAACCAGCTCCTCCGTCTTGCCGAAGCGCCCCATCGGCGTCCGCAGCAGCAGCTCCTGTCCGCGTGCGGTGCCGTCGAGGAAATCCGCATTCAGATCTGTCCGGAAGACTCCGGGCGCAATCGCGTTCACCGTTACACCCTTCTTTGACCACTCCACTGCCAGCGAGCGGGTCAGGGAAGAGACACCTGATTTGCTGGCTGCGTAGGCAGCCACCTCACTCAGCGCAACAAAGCTGTTGAGCGAAGTGATGTTGACGATGCGGCCGTATCCTCGTTCCAGCATGTGTTTGCCAAAGGCCTGGCAAGCGCGCAGTGTGCCGGTCAGGTTGGTATCGATAATGGCAGCCCACTCTTCTTCCGGCATGGTCAGCGTGGGCGTGCGCTTGATTCTTCCCGCGCAGTTGATCAGGATGTCAACCTTGCCGAACTGTTCGAGGACGGCAGCCAATAGCTTCTCCAGCGAGCCGCGGTCGCACACATCGGAGGCCAGTCTCAGGGTCTTGCGTCCGCGCGATTCGATCTCGCTTGCCGTGTCGTCTACCTGTTGCTGGCGGCGCGCGGAGGCAACCACATCGGCGCCCGCGTCAGCCAGGCCCAAACTCAAGGCACGTCCTATACCGGATGTTCCTCCGGTCACAACAGCAATTCTGCCCTCAAGACTAAGAAGCTGCGTCCCCATCATTTCTCCATTCTGGTTGTAGGCCGGCCTGCGTAGCTTGTTGTAGGCCGGCGAAATGTTCAGTCATTTAATTCTTCAAAGCCTGCTGTGATGCGCCCAAAGTCCCAATCCTGGATTTGAGATAAAGAAAACTTCTTCGCCGTCGACGTGGTTATAGCCGTTGGCTAGCTTGTCAGGGTCGTAACGCTTGACCATGGAGTCAAGGCTGCCGTAGTTGAAGCCAACACCCTCAATCTCTTCCTTGGTTAAGCACCCGGGGCACCAGGTAATCGTGAAACGGCCCTCGGACGAGGCGTGAATCAGATGCGCGGCCGCACTCAAATCGCCCGCGATATCCTTGTTGCTCTCCACGGCTTTCAGCGTGGCCGGTGTCCCGAAATAGCCGTACTTGCGGATCAATAAATCGATGGTCTTGTCTTCGCCAAACTCCTTCACACCGGGAGCCAGAATAATCAGTTCCGCATCGTCGGCTAGTGCCATGCGCGTGCGATACACTGCCTTGTTCCCAAGCCAGGTACTGTGAAACTCCTTCGGGTCGAGATAGACGACGGCTTTGCGAATTGGGGTGTCGACAATCTCGAAGTTTACCTTCAGGCTCAGATCGGCGGCCAGGTGAAAGCACTCGATGTCGTCGCCAATGTAAAGACCGCGCACCGCCAGGCCTCCGTCTGCGCGACGTCCAACAACCGTCAGAACATAAACGATGGGAAGATGGCGAAGAAAATGATCTGCAGCGTAGTTGAGCACGCTGCGGACAGGATTATCGGCACGGCCCATGATCCGCTCCATGCCATACACAGCTCCAAGATAATGGCTGCGATTGATCCCCTCGCGCCCACCCGTGCCAACCAGGATGTTCTTGGTGTAATTGGCCATGCCAATCACTTCATGAGGCACAACCTGGCCGATGGAAAGAATCAGGTCGAATCCGCCCTGCGAAATAAGGCGGTTGACCTGTGCCGGCCACGCATAGCTGAGCTTGCCTTCGGATTGCTCGCGAATGAATTCTCCGGGAACCTCGCCAAGGGTCTCGACGTCCGTCCGCCAGTTATGCACGCGGAATAAACTCTGATCCATGCCCGGAAACATATGCGCAAGTTGATCTGGCCGCATGGCGGTGTGCGTTCCCAGGGCAGGAAGGACTGCCCTCAGCCGGTCGCCGTAATATTGCCCCGCATACGCAGTCAACTCGCCGGCACGAGAGTGCTCACGGCTCTGGTCGGGTGGTACGGCCAGCACATTCTTCCGCTCTCCCAGCTTGGCCAAGGCTTCAGTCAGAAGATCCTTCAACTGTTGAGGAGATAGTTCGGTATCGACGCTCCCCGTGGCGCAGTAGAGGCTCATTTTGCAAACTCCACTTTTTTCAAACCAGGAGCGAGCATGAGGATGATCACAAAGGAAAGAAGGTAGACGCTCGCCGCGAGGGCAAAGAGGCTGGCATAGCTGTGAGTCAGCTGCAGAATGTGCCCGGCGGAGAGAGCCAGCAGAAATCCGCCAACCGATCCGGTCATTCCGCCGATGCCGGTCACCGAGCCAACCGCGCTGCGGGGAAACATGTCCGACGGGGTGCTGAAGAGATTTGCCGACCAACCCTGGTGCGCAGCAGCAGCGAGGCCCAATAACCCAATGGCCGCCCACTCTGAGTGAAGATAGTTGATCAGGAATACGGGAACCACGGCGCAGGCGCAGACGAACATGGCGGTCAAGCGTGCCTTTACTGCCGACAGCCCCATGCGGCGGAAGGGTGAGGGCAGCCAGCCACCGCCGATGCTGCCGACTACGGAGGCGTTGTAGACGATCACGAGAGGCAAACCCAGGTGCGATAAATCAAGCCCGAATTTCGCGCTGAAGAACGAGGGCAACCAGTAGAGGTAAAGCCACCAGATGGGGTCGGTGAGAAACTTTCCGGTAGCAAACGCCCAGGTCTGACGGTAACCCAGCAACTTGGCCCATGGCGTCGATGGACCCATCTGCTCAGCCGCCTCCTGGTAAATAAACCGCAGTTCTGCGCCGGTCAGCGTGGGGTGATCCGCGGGCTTGCGGTATTTCGAATACCACATCACAATCCACAAGGCGCTGAAGACGCCGGTGGCCAGGAATGCCGCGTGCCAGCCGTAGCGAATCGTCACCCAGGGGACAATGATGGGAGCGAGGATCGCTCCAAGATTGGTTCCAGAGTTGAAAATGCCCGTCGCCAGAGACCGTTCGCGTTGCGGAAACCACTCGGCCACAGTCTTGATGGCGGCAGGGAAGTTGCCGGACTCGCCCAGGCCAAGGCAGACGCGGGCTATGCCAAACTCAAGCACACTGTTGGCCAGCGCATGGCCCATGGCCGAAAGACTCCAGACGGCCATGATGACCATGTAACCGATTCGGGTGCCAACCTTGTCCACAAACCGGCCGGCCGCAAGGATGCCAATGGCATAGGCAATGGTGAAACAGGCCACGACGTTGCCGTAGCCCACCTCCGACATGCCGATGCTGTGTTGCAGAGTGGGCTTCAGGATCGCAAGAACCTGGCGATCCATGTAGTTGATCGACGTGGCAATGAACAGCATGGCGCAGATAGTCCAGCGCACGCGCCCGATGCGTGCGCCGGGAGAGGCGTCGCCCTCTTCCAGTGTTTGAATGTTCGTGATCCCCGCCATGCACTCTCCTCAGAGTCGATAAGCCCGCTTCACCAACCCGTACGAAAGCTGATGCGCCACTTCGAAAGCCTCGTCTTCATCCAGTCGGTGTTCGGTCACGAGCTTGGCCAGGAAAGCACAATCCATGCGTCGGGCAACATCGTGCCGCGCCGGAATTGACAGGAAGGCGCGGGTGTCGTCGTTGAACCCTACTGTGTTGTAGAACCCCGCCGTTTCGGTAACCTGCTCCCTGAAGCGCGTCATTCCCTCAGGGCTATCATGAAACCACCACGAGGGTCCAAGGCGCAAGCACGGATAGTGGCCCGCCAGCGGGGCAAGCTCCCGGCTATAGGTCGACTCGTCAAGCGTGAACAGAATGATGGTCAAGTCGCGCTCATTGCCGAACCGGTTCAGCAGGGGATGCAGTGCGTTGACATAATTTGTTGCGCTGGGGATGTCCGCGCCCACATCGCGGCCATAGCGCTCATACACCTTGCGATTGTGATTGCGGACGCTCCCCGGGTGAATCTGCATCACCAGGCCGTCTTCCACGCTCATCCGTGCCATCTCCGTGAGCATCTGTGCGCGGAAGAGCTCATGTTGCTGCTTGTCGGCTTTGCCTGACCGCACGTTGGTGAAAAGCTCCGTCGCCTCGGCCGTGGATAGGTCGGCAGTTTGCGCCGTGGGATGTCCGTGGTCAGTAGCCGTGCAGCCGAGGGTGCGGAAGCGGGCGCGTGCCTTGGCAAGTGCATTCAGGTAGCCCTGCCAAGTGAGCGTATCTTCTCCGGTCTGTTCACCCAGGCGGGCGATATTGTCTGTAAATCCAGAAAAATCCGGGTCAACCACCGGGTCGGGGCGGAAGTTGGGAATAATCCGCGCCTTCCACCCGGATTCGCGGATCGCCCTGTGATCGGACAGCGAGTCAAGCGGGGAATCGGTGGTCGCGAGCACTTCCAGGTTGAATCGCTCGTAAAGCGCGCGCGGAAGAAACTCGGGCGTTTTCAACCTCTCGGCGATGGTGTCGAAATAGAGGTCGGCATTCTTCTCTGACAGCCGGTCCGTCAGCCCAAAGAGTTCCTGGAACGCAAAATCCAGCCACATGCGCGTCGGGGTCCCGCGAAACAAGAAGTAGTTCTTGGCAAAGAGGCGCCAGACCCTGCGGGGGTCCTTCATCTCCTGTACCCCGATCTCAAGGTCCTCCATCGAGATTCCCTGGCTCAGGAGCATCCGATAGACATAATGATCCGGCTGGACGAAGAGCTTTGCCGGATCAGGGAAGGGCTCGTTCGTTGCGAACCAGCCTGCTTGGGTGTGCCCGTGAGGGCTCACGATCGGCAATCCCTTGATTTCGGCATAGAGCGCCCGGGCTATGGCTCGGGCACCGGATTCGGCGGGAAACAAACGATCTTCATGGATCAACATGACTCAGGCTTTACCCTTTCAGTGGTTAGCGCAGCGTGCTGGCCAGCGTAGAGGTCAGACCACAAGTATATACCGTACTGTGTAATGGCTTGATCGAAAAAAGACGCCCATCCATGGCAATATATCCTCTCGATCTTACCCGTTTGCGTGCCCGCTGCGCGGGCCATCGGCTTGCAGCTGTTCCATCGGTAACTCAGGCTTTGTTTGAATAACCCATGCCCGTGAGAATGCCTCGCATATAGGCAAAACTGACTGATACACCCGGCATCGGATCGTCGCCATGAATCTCATATTCGAGATCCACAAATCCCTTGTACTTGGTCGCAATGAGAGCTTCAAAGATCTCGCGCACCGGCATCTTGCCTTCACCTACAGCAACCTGGCTCTCCTTGGTGTCAAAGCTTGTCAGATCTTTGATGTGCATGTCGAAAAGTCGTGGCCCGACCTGATGGATCGCTTCCACCACGTCCGTTCCCGCGCGTACCGTGTGACCGACATCGATGCAGCAACCCATTCGCGGGTCCATATTCTTCACCGCCTTCAACACATCCAGCGGTGAGGGCCACACCTTGTCTTCGGGCCCGTGATTGTGAATCGCAAGCTTGATGTCGTATTCCTTCACGAACTTTTCAATGCGGGGAAGAATCTCGGGCTTCGGGTCGCCGGCAACAATCACAGAAATGCCCGCTCGCTTGCAGTATTCAAACTTGCTGCGGATGTCGTCGTCCTCGTCTTTCGGAAAATAAATCGTTCCGGCAGCATGCAACTTGATTCCGGCTGCGCTGTAATCGGCAAGCGCCTGGGCCTCGAGCGCCGGATCCATCGGAAGATGGTCCTTCGTGTCCTTGCAGTTCAGATCGGAAAGATTCAGCTGCTTCATGAAGCCAATCACCTGGGCGCGGGAGAAATTGCGAAATGTGTAGCTGGCCATCCCCAAATGAATCGGCGAGGGTTTTCCTGATTCTGACGCGGGTTCCGCCAGCGATGGTATCGCGGTCGATGTAGCGCATGCCGCGGCAATGAGCGCGCCCGATTGAAAGAAATTGCGGCGTGAAAGAGATTGCTTCATTCGATGGGAGTCTCCTTGAGTACTCCGGTATACCGTTGTTGATTCAAGAGCTTGTTCGATCGGTCGCTCATGTCCGGTCATCCTGGAATGCGGCCTCGGTTCAATGGTTCAATTCAAGCTTTGCAGGCGGCAGTAGATCTGCCGCCTGCAGGTTTCTAGAGATGTGGCGCCCAGCCGCTTTCATACTCGCGGCCCCACAACTTCATCGCTTCTGGATCATTCAGAATCTTTCCGTCCTTGTTGTCGAGATTGAGCTCACGCTTCATTTCCCAGGCAACATTTGAAAGCTGCAGCATGGTGACGGCGACATTGCCAATCGAGACCGGTGCGTGGAGCTTCTCGCCCTTTTGAACTGCCGCGATAAAGTTGGCGAAGTGCGCCACCGTCATCGAATCGTTGCCCACCAGGTCCGCCGATCCATGTGCATCGCCAAGTTTGGCTTCGCTCAACTTGTTGCCCTTCAGATCGTAGATCTCATAGCCATCGCCGTCGATGAACATTGAGCCGGTGGTTCCCATTACCGTTGAGCCGCGATCCTTGCCGTAATACTTCATTCCTGAACAGCACTTGCCCTCCCATGAGATCAACTTGTCCCCGTAGTCAAAGCTGGTGACGAGAGTGTCATAGAACTGCCAATCATCCTTGAAGGCATATCTTCCGCCGGATGATGTAATGCGATTCGGATAATCAACGCCGAGAGCCCAGCGGCAAACATCGATCTCATGCGTGCCGTTATTCAGGGCCTCGCCCGTCCCATAGATCTTGAACCAGTGCCAGTTATACGGATGCAGGTTGTCCTTGTAAGGCCGGCGAGGCGCAGGGCCTTGCCACAGATCCCAGTCAAGTTCCGCCGGAACAGGCACTACCTTTCCTACGCCGATCGACTTTCTCGTGTTGCTGTACCACCCCTTCGAGAAATAGGGCGTACCAATGACTCCGTTGCGCAGTTTGTCGATGGCCTCGATGATCAGCGTGTTTGATCGCCTCTGCGTGCCCATCTGAACATGCTTGCCGTACTTCTTTTGCGCCTCCACCAACAGCGCCCCTTCAGCAGGATTGTGGCTGCATGGTTTTTCAACGTAGACGTGCTTCCCGGCCTGCAATCCGGCGATGGCAATCGGGGCGTGCCAATGGTCCGGGGTGGCGATGGTGATCGCGTCCACTTCCTTCAATTGCAGGATGCTGCGAAAATCCTTGTCCGCGGCAGGGGCTGTGCCCATCTCGTGCTCGGTCCTGCCGGCAAACTTCTTCAGGATTGTGCTGTCCACATCACAAACATGGGAAATGCGCGCTGTGTCCTTGTTTGCCTTGAGCGAAGCAAGGTGAGCATAGGCGCGCGAGTTGAGGCCGATCACGGCAAAGTTGACGCGATCATTGGCGCCGAGAATCTGACCGTAGCTTTTAGCGGTCGATCCGAGAGCTATTCCGGCGGCTCCAACCGCCAGGGTGTCGAGAAACTCACGTCGTGTAACCAATTTATCTCTCCATCTGATCAACAAAGGTTTGAGCAATTCAGTTGAGGTTGACTTGCATGCAATCCAAATCCACGCTTAAAGCGTTCCCGAATCTTTCAGGGCTTGCTTCATTCCCGCCCAGCTTACCCGTGTAGACTCCTCCGATGTGGCTGCCCCATGCCAGTGGGTCTCAAGGCTGACGGCGTCATGATAACCGAGTTCCTTCAGCGCGCGGAACTGTGCAGCCCAGTCGATAAATCCCTTGTCCACCGGCGCCCACTCGATCTTGCCTTCCGCGCCCTTGATGGCGTTCTTGCAGTGGCAATGGTGGACTCGATGCTTGGGCAACGTGTCCCAGGCAGCAGGGAAGGCGTCCAACTCGCCGCGCATGACCGCATTGGCTGGATCCCAGTTCAGGACAAAGTGCGGAGACTGAACCGCATTCAGCGTCCGTGCTGCTTCGCGGCCGGTTGCAGTGTTGCACGCAAACTCATTCTCCAGAACCAAAAGTATGCCCTCCTTACCGGCAACTTCGGCCGCCGAGCGGAGCTTCTCGTCGATCGCCGCCCGGTAAGGAGCAACATCCTCAATACGCCAGAAGTCGAAGCAGCGTACCTTGTCGGTTTTGAACTGCTTGGCAAGAGCAATTGCCCGCTCGAGGATCTCGTCCTGCTGCTTGAAAGTCACCTCGGCGGCCCCATGCAAATCGCCAGGAGAGCTCTCCTTGGACTTGGGTGCGCCTGGCCAGTCGGTCTTGAACAGAGGGCTGGCGATGTCAGTGACCTGCAGGTTGTATTTGGCCAGGATCTTGAGCGCCTCATCGATCTCGGCTGCGGTTAGAGCGCCCGTTGTCTTGCCCCACATGGACCGCAGTTCAACCCAGTTCAGTCCAAAATCATGAGAAACGACGTAGCAAACATGGTCGAAGTCCTGCGAGATTTCATCGTTAATGACAGAGATCCTGAACGGAGATTTTGATAACTCGGCGCTGCTGAAAAGTGGGAGTGCAGAACAAGCTGCGGCGGCCATTCCTGCAGAAGCTAGAAAGCTTCGCCTGGTATTGCCTTCCATGATTCTCCTTTCGCTTTGCGCGGTCAAACGATGGCCGTCGGAGCCGCTTTGAACCTGTGAAATGGCCGGTCACTCCAGATAAGCAGGGACCGGCCGGTAGACTTGCAGTTTGCAGCAGCGGCGCTGGAGTTTGATCCGCGTTCATCACCGCACGCTCTGACCACCAGCAATGCTACTTACCGCGCCCGTCCGTTCCAAGGTCCGCCGGGCGTTGGCTGTTGTGCTTCGCTTTGGCTTAGAAGGTTATCTTCACCGCCGCTTGAAGCACACGAGGACCGCCGACGCCATTGACATTGCCAACGCCGCTTCCCAGAGTGCCGGTGATCTTGCCAAGCGTTGATCCTAATGTTCCGTTCGGTTGACCGAATGCCGGCGTATTGCTCATGTTGAATGCATCAAACCGAGCTTCAAGAGCTGACTCGCGGAAGATAGGAAAGCTCTTGAAAAGCGACAGGTTGTCGCTGAAATAGCCAGGGCCACGGAACTGGTTGCGTTGCGTGGTTCCGACTGCGCAGGGAACAGGATTGCTAGCCGAGTATGCAACGCAAGTAGCAGGCGCGGCAAAGGAAGCTGGATTGAACCAGGTCGGGGCAGGATTCTTCCCGCCGGCGACACTATGCGTCACCTGGTACGGGCCAATCTCATTGACGGTCTGAGTGGTTCCGCCTGTGAAGCTGGATGTTGAAATCGTAAAGGGCAGGCCCGAGAGCATCCCGATGGTGGCCGAGGTCTTCCACCCGCCGATTGCGTAGGCACCGACGCCAGAGCTGAAATAACGGTGACCGCGTCCCGCAGGTAGCTCGTAGGTGACTGTCTGCTCGAAATTGTTCTTTCTGTCGAAGTCGAGCAGGTTGTAATTGCGGCGCAAATTGCCGCTGAAATACAACAGCCCTCCGTCCTGAGCGCCGGTCTGGTAGCCCTGCGCCTTACCCCAGGTGTACGCCGAGTTGAATGCGAGGCCATTGGTGAAGCGACGAGAGAGTTGGGCTTGCAGCGACTCATAATTGCTGGAGAAGCCCATAAAGTATTGTGTTACCGAAGCAGTTTTTCCAAAGGCAACGTCCAAAGGATCGTATGAGCCGCTCTGACCATAGATCGAGGGTTGGTTGATGTTCTGTGCCAGGTCGATCCGCGTCCCGTGGTTCGCCACATAGGCGACCTGCAAAGACATGTTTTTCGGCAGAGCTTGCTCAATTGCCGCGTTCCATGAGGACACATAGGCATTCTTGAAGTTGAGGGGAATAAGGAGATTCGACAGTCCGATGGTCCCGTTCGCGGCACTCTCGACGAGAACTCCGTTCGATGGAAAGGTCACAGTCGGGGTGGCGGGTATGCCGGTTGTGAAATTGATAACGCCACCAACCGGATTCAGGGCTGGACCGTAGGTTGGTGTGTTGGTGTATCCGGTGCTTGTCTTGATCGGATAGTTATAGGCATAGCTGTTGTCCACGAAGGGAACATAGCTGACGCCGAATCCGGCACGGAAAACGGTCTTTTCCGTAAGGCGATAAGACGCTCCAAGACGCGGGGCAAAGTTTGTATAGTCCGTTGCCATTCCGAGATTCGAAGGATTGCCGTCTAAGCCGGCGATGACCATTGAATCGTTGGACGCGTTGTAGTTGACGAAGCCGCCCGGCTTGCGCGGCGTGGCTGGCGGATACAACTCATAGCGCAGGCCGATATCCAAGGTCAGCTTCGGACTCACCTGCCACTTGTCGGAGACAAAGAAGAAGAGCCAGCTCTCGCGGAAGCACGGGAAGGTGCTGTTCGTGTCCTGACCAACCTTGTAGGGAACGTCGAATAGCATGCTGGCGACGTCGTTGGCCTGTCCCGTGGCTGCGGCGGTTGTGCCGGGGGGGCCGTACTTAACTGCGCCCGGCGCGGACGTGGTGTTCTCGTCGAAGTAAAACTGCCCTGCAGCGGCGTTGTTGTTTCCTTGCAGAAGATCATCGCGGACGCGGCGGATGTCGGCGCCTACCTTCAAGGTGTGGTTGCCGAGAATCTTGGTCCAGTTGTTGGCAAAGTCGATATTGGACTCGGCACGGAGCCAGGGCAGTGACGCCGAATAGCCGATCAGCGGGGACCCGAAGTTGTTTGGCGCGAATGCGACTTGACCACTGCTGGTAGGCGTGTTGTCTGTGCCGTTGGGACCATTGCCGGGAATACCGAGCGTCGTCGCATCATTCTTTCCGTAATCTGTCTGCTGGGCCGAGTTACGCAGATGGGCCAGGCCGACACGCGCTTCGGTAAACAGGGTTGGCGAGAAGACGTGGTCATAGTTGAAACCGGTGCTGTATGCAGCTGCAATTCCGGTAGCTTCAAAGCCTCCGCCACCAGGGCCACCGAGGAACGCTCCGAAAAGCGGTGCCTGGTAGGTGGTGGTGTTCTGATGGCTGAAACGGCCGCTTAGATGGTCCTTTTCACTGATTGTGAAGTCTGACTTGATGTCGTAGCTTATGGCATCTTTGCTGAAAGGCAGGTTCTGCGAAAAATTGTTGGCCGTTGCCCCTGCGAGGTACGCCGCTGACGCGAGGTTCGTAGCGGGACTTCTGGCAAGGGTGTCCAGGTCCTGTAGAACGGTTAGTCCCACTTTGCTCAGCCCGGGGTTCGTGATTGGAATGAGATTGCCGGCGAATGCTGCTCGTCCTGTCCCGCAGCTGTTGTTTGCGGCGCTACCCACGCAGTCTACCGTATCTCCGGTGTTTGGATCGTAGACCTGGCCAGTGTACTCGCTCAGGTTTATGTTGCCGTTGGTCACGTTATAGAAAGGAATGGTCGCGTTTGTTGTCGCGGATTCGTGGTCAGAGGTGCGGAGAAAATCGCCGAAGATGAAAAGCTTGTTTTTGACGATTGGTCCGCCGAGCGAGCCGCCCGTGTAGTTGTAGACCAGCCGTCCATTGGGTCCCTGTGCGAAGTAATTGCGGGCGTTGACGCCGTTGTTTTCCATGTTTTGGAAGGCTGAACCATGAAACGAATTCGACCCTGACTTAAGTGTCACGTTGACGACGGTTCCTACGGCACGCCCGAACTCCGCTTCGAAGTTGTTCGTGGTAATGTCCACGTTCTGAATTGCGGCTGCGGGTGGAACGAGGATGATGTGGATGCCGGTTCGCTGGTCGTCATCAATACCCTCAATCTGGTAGAGATTGACGTAGGAAGACTGACCATTGGAGTTGGTAGATAGATCATTGTTGGCGTTGTAAAACTGCGAGTTGTTGAAGACAATAGGCGCCATGCCCGGCACTGTATTCAGCAGGGATTGAAAGCTGTTACCGCTGCTGAGGGGTAGATTGCCGATCGTGTTCTGCTCGATTGTGCTTGAGATGTCAGCGCGGTCTGTCTGCAGCGCCGGAGGAGCCGTCGTGACTTCAATTGTTTCCGACGTGCTGCCCGTGACCAGGCTTATGTCGACGCGCGTGGTGGTGTTGGTATCGAGGATGATGTTTTCGCGGGTTTCCTTCTTGAAACCTTTGGCGACGACCGCGATGGTATAGGTCCCGGCTGGAAGATCCGGTTCCGTAAAGTTCCCGCTTTCATTAGTGATCGATGTGTGTTCAACACTCTGACCGGTGAGAACAATGGTAACTGTGGCGTTGGACACGACCGCACCCGATGGGTCGGTAACCGTGCCGAGTAGAGTTCCGTTAACGGCTTGCCCCATAAGTGCATGTGAGAATCCCAGCACAAACAGGACGACGATGGGCCCAAGGAAGGGCCTCATTAATTTGTGTAGCATCGTTGGAGCCTCCAAAGTTGCATCGCTTTCAAGGTCGAGCATCATATGGTTTGAAGATCGAACAAACGCTACATTTCAACTGTCTCACTTGTCAAGAATAAAATTTGAACTTTGGAGGAACTAATCCGCTGGGTTTCTGGAGTTGTCTTGCAAACCTCGCTCGGCTGTACTATCCTGTTTTTTTTCTACGAGATGCCGTATCCTTACGCAAGAACTATCTCCCCTGACCGCGAGCGAGCCTTGCGCTCACAAAATGAACCTCGAGTGCTCCTGAACGCGTCGGCCGAGCCACTATATCATCGAATTCTGGGCCCGTCGTCGTTTCATGATTCCACCCTCCGGGATGAGCAGATTGCAGACCTTTCCTCACGAAATGTTGCGCGAGATCTACGAGCAGCCAGACGCAATTCGGCGCACGCTCGCGCTCTATCTCGCCGACGATCAACTCAAGCCGGAAGTGGAAAGCCTGCTGGCTACCTGGCCAAATTCCGCTGGTGAGATCCTGATCGCCGCCTCCGGCTCAAGCCGCCACAGCGGCCTGGCCGGCGAGATCCTGCTCGAGGATCTCTGCGGCCTCGCCGTCGACGTCGAATATGCGAGCGAATACAGCTGCCGCGGAGGTAAGGACCCCAAGGACATGCGCCACCCCAGCGTCCTGGTGCTGTCGCAGTCAGGCGAGACCTCCGATACGTTGGCGGCTCTTTATGAGGCTCGACGGCGCGGACAAAGGACGCTGGCCATTACCAACGTCTCCTCCTCCACCATGGCTGGCGTAGCAGACGTATCCATGCCTCTGGCCGCCGGCGTCGAACGAGCCATTCCGGCTACAAAGAGCTTTACCTGCCAGTTGACCGTGCTCTATTTGCTCGCGCTCTATGAGGGTGTGCGTTTGCGGCGGATCGATTCCGCCGAGTTGGCTTCCTACATCAAGCAGCTTCAGGCGCTGCCCAACTTGATTCAAGCTCAGCTCGCCGGTTGGCGGCAGACGATGGCAGCTCTGGCTGGAAAGTACAGCTCGGCCGCCACTTTTCTCTACCTGGGCCGCGGCATCCACTATGCCATCGCGCGTGAAGGGGCGCTCAAGCTGAAGGAGGCCTCTTATGTCCATGCGGAAGGGTACCCATCGGGAGAGCTGAAGCATGGGCCTAATGCCCTCGTAAGCGACCGCACGCCACTGGTGGTTCTGGCCACGGTGGATCAAGATTTGAGTGCCTCGGTATTGCGCTATGAAAAGACGCTGCAGCTGCTCTCCGATATGCGGGCGCAGGGAGCGAAGGTGATCGCCATCGCGAACCATGGAGATACTCAGGCCAAGGGACTGGCTGGCGATTGCATCTATGTTGACCCTGTCTCTGAGTACCTGCTACCCATCCAGGAGGTGATTCCGTTGCAATTGTTCGCTTACTTCATGGCCCTCGAACATGGGGTCGATGTGGACCGGCCCAGGAATCTCGCCAAGGCTGTGGTCGAGAAGTAACAACCGCCCATTTCCCCGCCTGCCACGCCAGCGTAAGATTGCGCTTGGGCAATCGCGGCTGATGTGCAATGCCATCCATGGCAGCAGCCTTTTTTGAAGTAAACGGAGAGCAAGGAAATGCAAGAGACGATGATGGCAGCGTATCTGCCCGGCAACAGCACAGTCGAGATCCGCACAGTCCAGGTACCCGTCCCAGGACACGGTGAAGTGCTGTTACGCGTGAAAGCTTCCACAATCTGCGGTTCGGATATTCGATGTATCTATCATGAGCACCTGGGTAAGGGCCCCGAAGGCTATCAGGGGGTGATCGCCGGCCACGAGCCATGCGGCCAGATTGTAGCCACGGGTGAGGGATGCCGCCGCTTTAAAACGGGCGATCGCGTCATTGTGTATCACATCTCGGGCTGCGGGGTTTGCAACGATTGCCGCCGCGGATACATGATCTCCTGCACCAGTGAAGAGTATCGGCGAGCATATGGATGGCAGCGCGACGGCGGGATGGCGGACTACATGGTGGCGGAAGAAAAGGACCTCATCGCTTTGCCCGATGAGCTCTCCTATTCCGACGGTGCGCAGGTCGCATGCGGATTCGGAACAGTGTATGAGGGTCTGGAAAAGATCGGCATCAATGGCAACCACGCCGTGCTCATCACGGGGCTTGGGCCGGTTGGCCTGGCGGCGGGCGCTCTTTGCCGCAAACTCGGAGCCAACAAGATCATCGGCATCGATGTGCTTCCTGAACGAATGAAGATCGCCATCGACCTTGGTCTCTGCGACGTGGTTTTACCGTCCAGCCCCGATAACGTGGCTCAGGTCCGGGAACTCACCGGCGCCCTCGGTGTTGAGCGCGCAGTGGACTGCTCTGCGCACCATGAGGCTCGCACAACTGCGATTCGCGCCACGCGCAAATGGGGAAAGATAGTTCTTATCGGCGAGGGCGGTAAGGTCGAGATCAATCCTTCACCCGACATGATCCACGATCAGAAGACACTTTATGGTTCCTGGGTCACTTCCACCTGGCTGATGGAAGAGTTGGTGGAGCGCCTGGTTCGCTGGAACCTGCATCCGGCCGATATCATCACTCATCGGTTTCCCCTGGAGCGAGCCGGAGATGCGTATTTGTTGATGGCCTCCGGAAAGTGTGGCAAGGTTGCGGTGTGTGCGGATGAAGAGCTGAAATAGATTTCGAATCTGGGCAGATCACCGCCAAAGGCTGACCCTCGCCATCAACGTGCATTCGATTGTCAAAACCGGTATCTGAACAACCATCTCGGTCCAGAAGTAGCTAAAGTTGTGCAAGCGCGGCACAGAATTTCACAACGCTAAGGTCTTCAATGCTGATCAATCGGTCGGAGGCGAACCAGAGATGAAGACAGTTTGGGAGCAGGGCTATTTCATTTGGGGGCAGGGACTGGCGGTCTCCGCCCTGATCGCCGCTCTGCCGATTGCGGTCCTGCTCTTTCTGCTCGGCATTTTGCGCAAACCGGCATGGGTTGCCGGGCTGGCTGGCCTCGCATCGACATTGGTAATCGCACTGTTTGGATTCCACATGCCCTTGATGCTGACCCTCAGTGCTGCGGCCCATGGGGCGGCCTTTGGACTATTTCCCATCTCCTGGATCATCTTCTGGGCCATCGTGCTCTACAACATGACGGTCGAGACGGGGAAATTTGCCATTATCAAGGACTCCATTGGCTCCCTCACTCCCGATCTGCGAATTCAGGCCATCATCATCGCGTTCGGGTTTAGCGCTTTTATTGAAGGCGCGACCGGCTTTGGCACCCCGGTCGCCGTGGCAGGCGCCATGATGGTTGGCTTGGGGTTCTCGCCCTATTTTGCCGCCGCAATCTGCCTACTCACCAACACAGCGCCCGTGGCTTTTGGAGCCATTGGCGTTCCTGTCATCACGCTGGCCGGGGTTACCGGACTTCCACTCGACAAGCTGAGTGGCGCCGTCGGAGCTTTATGCTCGCCCGTTGCCGTCATCTTGCCCGCCTACATGATTCTTGCCATGGAGGGCTTCACCTCAGTTGTTGAAGTTTGGCCGGCCGTCTTAGTTGCGGGGCTGGCGTTTGGCGGAGTGCAATATTACGTTTCCAACTACATCAACGTGCAGCTCACCGTCATTCTCAGCTCGATCTCCGCCATGGGCGCACTCATGCTGCTTCTGCGGGTCTGGCATCCGCGCGCCCATACGCGTAGGAAGCCTGCAAAGGGCGTCGTCGGTGCGCCGGGACCGTTTGATTTGGCCATCGAAACCTCATCGCGCGGCTCCGCGGCTCCTGCCCACACAGCGCCGGAAATTCTGTCAGCTTGGATGCCGTACATATTTCTCGTCATTCTCGTCCTTCTCTGGGGATTCAAACCGTTCCAGTCCATCCTGAACCAGGCCACCTTAGCCGTTCCGTGGCCGGGTTTGCATAACCTGATTCTTCGCACTCCGCCCGTCATGCCTGCCGCCTCACCCTACCCCGCAGTCTTCAACCTGAACCTGCTTTCGGCGGGTGGCACCTCCTGCATGTTCGCCTGCATCCTCTCCGCTATCTTCCTAAGAATGTCGCTCGGCGGTTTTGTCCGGGTCATGCTGGCATCAACGCGCCAACTTGCACTTCCCATTCTCACCATCTCATCCGTCCTTTCCATGACGTTTGTGATGAATTACTCCGGCGCCACGGGAACACTAGGCCTGGAATTCGCGACCACCGGCGTGGCTTTCCCCTTCTTCAGCCCATTTCTAGGATGGCTCGGCGTCTTTCTCACTGGCTCTGATACCTCTTCGAATGCCCTCTTTGGAAGCCTGCAGGTCATCACCGCCGGTCGCCTCGGCTTCAGCCGCGTCCTGATGGCCGCTGCAAACTCATCGGGAGGTGTGATGGGCAAGATGATCAGCGTTCAGACCATCGCAGTCGCGGCCGCTGCCACTGGAATCACAGTGCAGGAGCAATCGAAGTTGCTGCGATTCACCCTCAGGCACAGCATCATTCTGACCACGCTGGTCGGGCTTGAGGTTCTGCTATTTGCGTATGTGATCAAAGTGATCTGACAACCCACGCAGGGAAGCGACAGTCCCGCAACCCATGCATCGCCGTCAGGCCGGGATCGACCGCCACGCACACAACGATTCAGTGTATGCAGCGCTGCCGTCGCGAAGCCAGGCATCCAGTTGGGCGGGCTCCTTTAGCTGCTGGCCACGTGCGCGCGGCACAAGAAGGAAGCGGCAATCCAGTTCGGGCAAGGCCGTCATGTCACCCCAAAGCTTTTCGAATTGCGCAACGGGGAAGATATCTTCCTGCCCCTTGCCCCATCGCCTCTTCACATCTTTCAGCGTGATGTAGGTGGGCATCTGCGCCGCCATCACACGCACTGCTTGGTCCACCCGCGCTTCGTCATTGAGAGTCTCGCGCGTCAAGCCGAACGCTTTGAGCAAGCCATCAATATCAATCCAGTAGGTCGCGCTGTTGTAATAACGCAGCCTGCTCTCCATCTCTTCGTTGGGTAGAGCCAGCCCCTCAATCAAGCGAACGCGCCCATCCACGCGAGCCAGGCCGCCACCGCGGTCTTCCAGGTGCCGCGCTATCACTTCGGTAGTTAGCGCTCCGCCACTGTGGATGTGGTACCCCAGAATAGACGGGTCGACATTCGCTCCGGCAGTGTCGATATTGTGAACCATCAGATAGGCAAGCTGCGGACGCATCTGAAGCAGCCGCATCAGAGTCCCGTTGCGCAACAAATTTGAAACCTCATACCAGTGACCAACCGGATGAAGGCACTGCATGGGCACGTTGGCAGTGTAGTCCGATCCCTCGCCGGCACTCCTGGCCCACTGAATCAGCGCCGCATGCAGGCTATCGCGCACCTTCTGCGCCTGGGCATCCAGCAACTGCTGCGGCATCTCTTCCCAGGCAAAATGCAGATCGCGTTCCATGGGAATCATGCGCAACCCGATGCTTCGTCCCGGCGAAAGCAGAATTTCTCCCGGATACCCGTAGTTCCCCTCTGCCTTGAGGTGCGCCTCGATGGGTTCGTGCGTCAGATAACTCGTCGTGATCACATGAGGAAGCAGGCTGCCGCACCCGCGACTCACCCTCAGGCTCTTGGCGAGGTGGACCTCAAGGAAGTTCCGATAGCGGCCACCAAGATTGCAAAAATGGTTGAGCGCCTTCACAACCCCGGAGCCCCTTGTCCAGCGGGTTCCAACGCCTCCGGCAAGAGACACCACGGCGACGCGTCCTTCGGCAAGCGCGTTCATCCCCGTGGCACGATGACTGTCGTCGAGGCGGTCCGGCTCAGCATCTTGAATCAGGCGGGTAGCCCGCAGCCGATTCTGCGCCAGGCCAAGCCGCCCGGAGCGAAGATCCTCTCGAATTTGTTCGTGCTCGAATCGGTCGAAGCCGAAGTCGTTCAATAGCGTATTCAGCGATTGATTCTGGCCCGCATCCGCATCGTGGCTCGCTGGCAGCATGTGATCAAACAGCGTATAAATCATCCCCGCGTAGTCGGCCTTGGACCGGCAAGCCGCAGTAAACCGCTCCAGCTCCGCCCGGCGTGCTGTAGACAGCCGCGAGACTTCAGAGCGAATCAGCTGAGGCACCTGCAAGGTGTAATAACCGGGGGGCATCAATGCATCGTCCCCGCCAAAGATGGCGGCCTGCGTCCCTTGCTCGTTGATCGCGAAATCGTAGACCACGGGTTCCATCGCGAATGAGACGCTACGCTCCATCTGTCGCCTGGTCTCGCTCATGATGGCTTGCATGCGCACCTGTGCCTCCGCTTTACGCACGGGGTTGAACAGGAATCCCATGCCGCCGCCGCTCATGCCGCCAAGCATCCAGAAGCCCCAGAAATCGTCCTCGAATTCCTTGCGTGCTTTGTGGATCAAAGTAGCTGTGTAGAGGTTGCCTGCCCAGGGAATGATGGTCTGGATCGGGCCGTCAAAGTTGCGTTCCAGGCAGGAGCCTACTGCGCAAATGTCACCCTTCTGAAGATGCCCGGCGATCTCGTCAAGGAATTGGATCGCTTGCTTGCGGCCAAGCCACTCAGGACCGCTGCGCAGCAGATATTTCTCGGTGACCATCTCAAGAACCGGCCCCACGTCCTGCGCCATGCCGCCATGGACCAGCACCAGGCTCTGCTGAAGTTTCTCGCGGGCTTCGCGCGGGATTTCGTCTTCGCTGAAGATTCGGTGTTCGGGCAGCAATCTCCCGCGGCTGACGCCGAACTCTGGATCGCCTTCTTCTGCGTGAACCCCGTAGATGAGCTTGATTCCGGGCCACACGCCGCCGGAATCCTGCCAGCCACCACCGCTCCCACCAAGCCATTCCCCAAGAATTGCTCGCGCGGCAAGCAATCGCCGATCGTGCTCTTCGACGCCCCCTGTCAGTGAATGAATCTGGCCGGTGGCCCGCATGCACACCGCGATAATGCAGGCCAGCAGGTTTGTTGACACCGCAAGCCGGGAGCCCTTGGGAATGTCGTTCACCCTGCTGACGATTTCAATGCCGTACCCGCTGATCCCCGTCAGGCGTTCCAGCAAAACGGCCAAAGGCTGCGTCGAGCCTTCAATTCCGGGAGGGATAATCCCGCTGGCAATCACGCCTGCCTTCAGAAGCCCTAGATAATCGCGGGAAAAGTCGAAGACCTCGGCAATGGACGAAACATCGGTTGTGGCCTGCAGGTCAACGCTGGTCAGGCGAATGACCGGCTGGTCAATCACGCGGAACCACGCCTCGACAGGGGACCTAGGCTGCGTAATGGCATTTGCTCCTCGAACGGCAAGATCGATGGAGACGTTCAGCACCCTGGCGCCCTCAGGGAAGTCCATACCTAGAAAGAAAATGTCGCTCCAACCGCTGTGGGTAAGGTCCATGCGCACGGGAGTCGCCTCGCGCAGGATCGGAAAGACAGGATTGCCGGCAAGAAGCTCAGAACACAGGCGAAGCGGATAGTTGTCCGTGTGGCCGGCGCGGAACATCCATTGGTTCCCCAGCACGCTGCGCACGCTGCGGCGCACCTGGTCAGCCAGAGTCTGAAAGCCGAGCGCTCTGTAGCTGGCCGCCAACGCGCTGGAAATGGCAGCAGAGGGCCCATTTTCGTCTTCTGCGGCCAGAAAAACCTCAATGGACTCCTCAAACCGACGCTCGAGCAGGTCCTCAAAGCCGGCAAACGGAATCAGCGCAGGCGACGCTGTTGCCGCAAGGTCTGGAATATGAAAACGATGGATTGCGTAGAGAAAGAAGAGTGCTCTTACTCGTTGGTAGAGGTTGTCACAGTTCCTGCGAAACCTGTCGAGTTCCTGGCATTCGCCGTGCAGTTCAGCCAGAGTCAGACCCCGGCACAAGTCATCCAGCGAGATATCGCGTTGGTCGCCGTCGCCGGTAATGACTTCAGTGAACCGGCTCACGAGGAGGCGCTTCCGCCGTTGCCTCGCAATTCGCGGTCAGCAAAAAGTTCCACCATCTGCGAGAGCACCTCATTGCGATCACGGCCGTTGAGCGCGAGTGCAAGCTGCGCAATCAGGAGCCCGTACGGAGCGCCAAGATCGTAGCGTCTGCCCTCGTCTTCGATCGCCAGGTACTGCTCCTGCCGCGCCAGCTCTGAGAGCGCATCCACCAGGGTCACCGGAGCACCGGATGCAACTGTCAGCATTCGATCCAAAATCTCCATCACCTTTGGCGTGAACACATGGATTCCGAAAAAGCAAAGATAGTAACCTGCGCGAATCCCGGGCACCAGCAGGCGTCTCTCCGCCTCGGTCGGCGTTGGTTTTTCAATCACCGTATCTACACGGTACAGGTCGCTGCGCGACGGTATTCGCCGTCCGCCAACGGTCCCGTAGCGCGGCAACAGGCTCTCCCGCGTGGGTTGTACGCCGCTTACCGAGCAGCGTTCCGTTTGCGCAAGCTCCACCATGCGTTGAGCAGAAGGCTTCTGCGCGTTGCTGATGTAGAGATGGTCGCCCACCATGTGCAGGAACGGCTCTCCATCTGTGAACGCCCGGGCGCAATGGATGGCATGACCGTATCCGCGGGGTTCCGGCTGGGGGATAAACTGGACAGAAGGTGCATGAGTCCCGGCGGCTTGCGCATATGGCGCTTCATCGCCCGGCCACACAATCACGGCAATCTCCTCGGCGCCCGCCGCAAGAGATTGTTCTATAAGAATCGAGAGCAGTGACTTCTTGTTGCCGTCGCCGTCAATAAGGGTCTGAAGTGGAAGCTCACGCTGAGACCGCGCAGCGGCGGTGATAATGGCTTTCCTGACTAACAAGGCAGCTCCTGCGTGTAGTTTACCACGATAGGTCTTGGACCTAGCGCCTGCTCCGAATGGGGTGATTGGCTCAAATTCGATGGGGATGCGTGCGCGCCAAATCCTATACTCCCCGCAATCTTTTGCCGCTGCAAGAACCCGGTCATCGTCCTTCCTGGAGACCGACGGATGACTCTATCGCGCGGTCGGATGATTTCCTCCATCGTCCTTCTAATCTCCCTTTCCTGCTCAATCTGGTCACCTGCACAGGCGTCGCGCTGGAAGTGATGAAATTCAGTCCAATTGAGACATGGAAGATGCCGCACCACAACAGCTGGGGTTAATGAAGTTGATTCCTTGATGAACGTGGTACGGCGCCCCGGGCCACGCCGGTTTGAACGTCTCCCACACGCGGATAATCAAGAGTGTGGACAGCGTACGCAATCTCTCGCTCCTGAAGGACTACCAGGCATACCTGCGTGTGGAAAAGGGGCTGCGTCCACTCACCTGTGAAGCCTACGACAGTGATTTGAAAACATTTGCCGAGTTCCTTGATGGCCGGCACGGTGTGCTTTTGACGGCTGCCCAGGAAGATGTAGCGGCATTTCTTGAACATCTCCGGGAGCACGGCATCGATTCCCGCTCTTCCGCCCGCAAGTTGAGCTGTCTGCGCGGCTTCTACAAGTGGCTGCTCCTCGACCGCCGCATCCACCACGACCCCACTGTGAACATAGAGTCGCCCAAAGCGTGGAAAGTGCTTCCCAAGTCCCTTGCCGAGCTTGAAGTGGAAGAGATGCTGGAGCGGGCTTCAATGGCCACATCGCATCCACATGCCAACGCCACTGTGCTCCGCGACCGGGCAATTCTTGAACTGCTCTATGCCGGCGGGTTGCGTGTCTCTGAAGTCACATCACTGTCTACCGGCGACCTTGCGCTGGACTCCGGTCACGTGAAGGTCCGCGGCAAAGGCGACAAAGAGCGCATTGTGCCTGTAGGGCGCTCAGCTCTTGAGGCGATGGAGATCTATCTGCGTGAGGGCCGTCCGCACCTGGCACGCATCAGTTCGGCAGGGAAAGGCAACCTCGCTCGTCAGGATGCCACCCGGCTCTTTCTGTCCATGCGTGGCATGCCGCTTACGCGTCAATGGATCTGGCACCTCGTGAAGTCGGCAAACGGTGCAGCCAGCCCGCATCGCCTGCGCCACAGTTGCGCTACCCACATGGTGGAGCATGGCGCCGATCTGCGCAGTGTGCAGCTCCTGTTAGGGCACGCCGACATATCCACCACGCAGGTTTATACGCACCTTGCACTGGGACGATTGAAGGCCGTGCATCGCGAGCATCATCCGCGAGGTCGCCGACAGGGAACTGAGGCTGAGACGAAACCTGGTACGGAGCGCGGCGCCGGTCTCCGTCTTGTGGGTCGTGGAGACGCAGTTGTGGGCGGGAAAAAGCCATGAATGCAACCATGGCTCCGATTGCTGCGCATTCGATCGGTGCGCTCGTCGCTGACTACCTTCGCGTTCTTGCCAATGAGCGCGGCGCTTCGGCGAATACCCTCCGTGCCTATCAACGCGAATTGCACAACTTTGTGGCTTTTATCGCCGAGCGCTCCGGTCTGGAACAGAGTGTTGAGCGCGTTGAGCACACTGACATCCGGGCCTACCTCGGCACACTCTATGACCGCGGCCTTTCCAAGGCGTCGGCGGCCAGAGCGCTCGCGGCCATTCGCAGTTGGTTCAAATGGCTTGCTCGGGCGGGATACCTCGATCAAAATGCAGCCTCGCTCGTGTCCACGCCTCGCTTGCCCAAGCATCTCCCGCGCGTCCCCTCGATTGAACAAATGAATCGGGTTGTGGACTCGGTCAGCGAAGATGCGGCCACCTGGCCGGCGCGCGACCGGGCCATCCTGGAGATGCTGTACGGCTGCGGTATTCGAAACGCGGAGTTGACCGGCCTCAATCTTGAGGACATTCACTGGGCCAATGAGGCGGTTCTGGTCCGCGGAAAAGGCCAGAAGCAGCGCTATGTGCCACTCGCCGACACCGCAGCCGAAGCCCTGCGTTCCTATCTCACCGAGCGATCAGCGCGACTGGCAGCTTCCACAGGTGAGAAGGCGAGAACGACCCCCGCCCTATTCATCAACCTGCAGTTGCGCGGGCTTGCCACAGCTGGCGGTCAGGCGCGTCTCACCACACGCAGTGTCGGTCGCATCGTCAAGCGGATCGCCATTGGCCGCGGGCTCTCCGCAGATGTGCATCCGCACACGCTTCGCCACGCTTTCGGCACACATCTGCTTGAGGAAGGCGCCGACCTGCGCGCAATTCAGGAGCTTCTCGGCCATGAGCGGCTCTCCACCACGCAGCGATACACCCAGCTCACCACGGCTCAATTGACCCAGGTTTATGACAAGACTCATCCGCGGGCCAAGTAGCAATCCATCGATCCAAGCACTAGCTCTGCCAGCCCGGATCATCTGGTAGATTTCGCCGCTTCGATGGCCGCGTCGAGCTCATTTCTGAACTCAGCTTCAAGCTCGCTCTGGAACGCCTCGCGGAATAATCCTTTGCGGCTGAGGTACTTCTCCATATTCAGGATCGGATCGCCAGAATTGTGGCGGTCTGTCCTGCATTCGATCAACGTAGGTCCGTTTCCAATGCGTGCGTGCGCGATGGCCTCGGAGGCGACGCGGTAAACGGCTACAACATCTTTGCCATCCACGTTGATCGTGGGCAGTCCATGAGCGTTTTTCTTGAGAGGGACGTGATTCCAGGAGAGAAAGATCATGGGCAGGTCATTCAGCGTGGCAACACTGAGGGCCTTTCGCCAGGAATCGAGCGACCCTGATATGCCGCACAGTGCCACGGCGATCACCTTATTGTTCGCCTGCTTGTTGGCTTTGGCGGCCTCGGTGGCGCTCTTGAAAGGATCCGCATTCCTTGATGCTTGAGGGCTCGAATTCAAGAGCCCATTGAACAAGGTCTCAAGCGGCAACCCGTTGATAAAAAATGGGACGACGTTCCCGGGATTGGTGGCAATATGGTCTCCGGGCAGCAAGTCCATTGCGAGTCCGACCATGGCAGCTTCCTGCCCAAAGGAAGCATGATTGCCCTTTAACTTGTTTTGTTGAATGATGATACGGGAGCGGTCCTCGATTATCCGGCACTTGAGCATGGTGGCGTACAGCTGCAGCAGCTTTTCGTTCGAAATCAGCGAGAAGCCGTTCTGCACGGAGGGCGCCGGGCTTGAGACAGTTTTTTCCCGCAATCTGGGCGTCATAGGAAAGGGGACCTCACCGGTAGTTTGGATTGTAAATGGAACAGGAAAAGACGGATGGCTCGTCTTTCCAAGGTTGCCTTGTCAAATTACAGTTTTGTTCCCGGGACGCTCATTTCCAGGGCCCTGCCGTACATCGTGGCCAGAAAGCAGGATTTGTGCCGGAAACGGAATCTTGCTAGTATGGATGGAGTGATGAAACGCGCATCCCATAGCTGCACTTGTTGTTGCCTGTCGAACATCTTCGACGGGTGTACGAACTAGTCTCTGATCTCCCAGCACAATCGATCAAGAAGACACCCGTAGCTGAATGGCCGGGTTTGTCTCCCCTTGTGACCGGCTTTCAGCCTTCAATCTCGAATTGAGGTCTCATGCCGGTAGCTGAAAGCGAAACACCTTCAATCCTGTCCGCAAGAAGCGCTCCCTCCGGGCGGCGGTTGAGTCACCTGCGCCTGCTTGAGGCCGAGAGCTTGCATATCCTGCGTGAAGTGGCTTCCGAGTTCGAGCGCCCTGTGATGCTCTATTCCATCGGCAAAGACTCCTCGGTGATGTTACGGCTTGCGCAGAAGGCCTTTTACCCAGGGCCGATTCCGTTCCCCCTCTTGCATGTCGATACGGGGTTCAAATTTGCGGAGATGCTTACCTTCCGCGATGAGATGGCTCGTTCAGTTGGCGCAGAGTTGCTTGTGTGGCGGAATGAAGCCGCCATTGCAGCCGGTACCAACCCGATTGCCCTCGATACCAAGCGCTGCTGCGGGCTGCTGAAGACACAGGCCCTCCTCGACGCGCTCCGGCACTATAACTTCGACGCGGCATTTGGCGGAGCTCGGCGCGATGAAGAGAAGTCGCGCGCCAAGGAGCGGATCTATTCCTTCCGCGACGGCGCCGGTCAGTGGGATCCAAAGAATCAGCGACCTGAATTGTGGAATCTCTACAACGCGCGAGTTCATCCCGGCGAAAGCATTCGAGTCTTTCCGCTGTCGAATTGGACCGAGATGGACGTTTGGCAGTACATCCACGAAGAGGAGATTCCGGTGGTGGACCTGTATTTCGCGAGGGAACGTCCGATGTATTTGCGCGGCGACGGCCTCTTGCCGATTGAACAGGATTTTGTCGCCCGCATCGGCGAGAAGCCGCAGATGGTCAAGTCGCGGCTGCGCTCACTGGGGTGCAGCCCCTGCACGGGCGCTATCCGTTCCGATGCCGCCACCATCCCCGACATCATTGCTGAGCTCATCTCGTTTCGCTCATCGGAGCGCGCAAACCGCGTGATCGATCACGACCAGGAAGGCTCCATGGAGCTCAAAAAGCGAGAGGGTTATTTCTAAATGGCCGCTTCCGCGATTCCAGCTTTTTCTATCGAAGAGTTCCTGCAGCAGGAGCGCGAGAAGGACATTCTCCGTTTCTCCACCGCTGGCAGTGTGGACGATGGGAAGTCCACCCTCATTGGGCGACTGCTTTATGACACGCAGTCAGTGTATGAAGATCAAATTCGCTCCATCGAAGGGAAAGGAACCACCGCTCCCGGGCAGATTGATTTCGCTTTGCTGACAGACGGCCTTCGCGCGGAACGCGAGCAGGGCATCACCATCGATGTTGCCTATCGATACTTTTCGACAGGCCGGCGCAAATTCATCATTGCGGACACGCCGGGGCACGAGCAGTACACCCGCAATATGGCTACCGGAGCCTCTACGGCAGATGCAGCGGTGGTGCTCATCGACGCTGCAAAAGGCGTTTTGGTGCAGTCGCGTCGCCACGCTTACATCGCGTCGTTGCTAAGGGTGCGCCACGTTCTGGTCGCGGTCAACAAAATGGACCTCATCGGTTATGACGAGGCAGCATTCCGTGCAATCGAGCGCGATTTCCGTCTCGTCTTGGAACAGATTGCGGCCGATACAGGGAATCCTGTGGAGGCGCAATTTGTTCCCGTCAGCGCGCTCGTCGGAGACAACATCGTTCATCGCACAAGTGCCATGCCGTGGTACCGCGGACCCTCGTTGCTTGAGTTGCTTGAATCCACACCCACATCCGTGGACACCAGCGCAGCGCCATTCCGTTTTCCCGTGCAGCGTGTGCTGCGGCCGGATCATACGTTCCGCGGCTTTGCCGGGCAAATCGCCTCGGGAACAATTCGTCCAGGTGACAGGATTACCGTGCTGCCTTCCGGCAGAAGCGCAGAAGTTGAGCGCATCGTGACCTGGGACGGCGATCTGGCCGAGGCGCACGCGCCGCTTTCAGTAACGCTCGTGCTGAGTCAGGAAGTCGACATCAGTCGAGGCGACCTGATTGTGTCCTCAGCCGCGCCTGCAACGGTAGCCAAGCGAGTGCGCGCCGCATTGGTATGGATGGATCAGCGGCCGCTCGAGCGGAAACGCCGCTACCTGTTGAAGCACACCAGCCACACGGTTCCGGCATTTGTCTCCTCTATTGAGCACCGCACTGACATTGGCAATTTGTCGCGTGAGCCCGCCGCCACGCTGGAGATGAATGGAATCGGCGTGGTGAATATCACCTTGCTGCGGTCCATGGCCCTGGATCTCTACGGTTCGAATCGCTCCACGGGTGCCTTCATTCTCATCGACCCCGAAACCAACGCGACTGTCGCCGCCGGAATGGTTACGTCGATTGCGGATCACGGTGTCACAGGCACGGATACGGCTGGTCCGGTCGCAGCCCGCGAAAGAGCCGCGCGCTGGGGTCACCGCAGCGGTGTTCTGGAGCTCAGTGGCCCGGCTGAAGTTGTCGATCAGATTGAACGATCCCTCTTTCTCCATGGCGTCATCACCGTGCGCATTGATGCAGCGGACCCATCAGGTGGAGAGAACGCTGAGATAGCAAGACATGTAGTGAAGACGATTGTTGAGTCAGGCCTCGTCGCGCTGGCCATCACTGAGACAGACAGCGAAGACCTGCTTGCACGCGTCAACCACGACCAGATTGTCGTCAACGCGGGCGAAGCCGACAAGGCGATCGCAAGCGTGAACGAATTGCTTGAGCGTGCCGGCATTTGTATGTCGCATGGACAGGTGGATTGGGAAATCTAGCCCCGCGGACGCATCGGGTAAAACGGGAAAGGAAGCAGGCAGTGAGCATAGCAGAGATCAATTCGCAGGTAGAGGCCAAGCTGGACGCAGTGCGCGCGACGCTGGCGCGCGAGATTCATGGCGCGGGCGATGTGTGCCTCACGTGCAGCTTTCAGGCGGAAGATGTGCTCCTGACCAAGCTCGCGATTCAGTTGGACCCGTCAATTCCGGTCATGTTTCTCGATACTGGATATCACTTTGCCGAGACCTACACCTATCGCGATCGCATTGCCCAGGTGTGGCGCCTGAATCTGGTCAACCTGCTGCCGGAAAAGACTGTTGCGGAGCAGGAAGCGGAGTTTGGAATCTTGAATCAAACCGCGCCTGACCAATGCTGCAAGCTACGCAAGGTTGAGCCGTTGTTCAAGGCCGTTGCGGAGTATCGCGTGTGGCTCACAGGATTGCGGCGTGAGCAGGCACGGAGCAGGACCGCCCTCGAAGAGTCGTCAATGTTTACGCTCCCGGGTGGGAAGCAAGTATTGAAGCTTGCGCCATTGGCTGAGTGGACTACGAGAGATGTCTGGTATGCGTGCGAGCAGCTGTCCATTCCGCTGCTGCCGCTTTATGAACGTGGATACACCTCGATCGGCTGCGAACCATGTACATCGCTTCCACTTGATCCGAATGATCCGCGGTCGGGGCGTTGGGCCGGCCGCAAGGTTGAGTGCGGTATTCACATTCAAGCGGCGCCCGCGAGTTAGGGCACGCGTCAGGGGACTGAGGCAACACGATGCAGTACGTGATTGGATTCTTCATTGCACTGTTTATCGCGCTCACCGGGGTGGGCGCTGGCACTGTCACTGTGCCTGTTTTGATTCTTTTCCTTGGAGTCCCCGCTCCGGTAGCGGTGGGCATTGGCCTCATGTTCTCGACCGCGGTCAAGCTGATCCTGGTGCCCGCGCAAATCGCCCGTCGCAATGTTGCGTGGCGCACCCTCGCTTACATGCTTGGCGGCGGCGTGCCTGGTGTCATCATCGGTTCGCTGTTTCTCAAGCATCTCGTCAACGTCGGTTCCCAGAACCTGTTGAACGCGATTCTGGGCGCGATTCTGGTTACTACCGCCGGCTGGCAGTTGTACTTCTCCATTCGCAATCGCAATGCGGATCCTCTAAACAAAGATCGCAGCCCGTTGCTCGGCTGGCTCATGTTGCCGGTGGGCGCAGAGGTAGGCTTCTCGTCAGCAGGAGCCGGCGCGTTGGGCTCTGCCGCGCTGTTGAGCCTCACCCCGCTGCTGCCCGCTCAGGTTGTGGGCACCGACATCGCCTTTGGCTTCGTCGTGTCGCTTATCGGCAGCGGGGCGCATTGGTTCTCGCATGCATCCAACACGGAACTGCTGTTGCAACTGATCGGCGGAGGCATTGCCGGCGCCATAACCGGAACCATCCTCAGCACGCGCGTTCCCAAGCGCCCATTGCGCTTTGCCTTGTGGATATGGCTGCTGATTCTCGGCGGGCAGTTTCTCTTCAACAGCTACCATGTGTGGGCTTCCCCGCAAAAAGCAGCAGCTGCCGGCCAGGCGCATGTTGCTCAGGCCAAGTAGAACTCGAGCCCCGACCAATGATCACTGCGCGGCTACGTCGAGTAGTCCGCGTTGATGTGGATGTAGGCGACCGTCAGATCGGTAGTCCAGAAAACGCAGCTACCCTCACCCTGGTGCAGCTGGATATGAATATCGAACTCCGGCTGCGCAATATAATCGTGGGCGGCCTTCTCGTCAAACTCCAGCGCGCGCCCACCGTCCTTGCAAATGGCAAGCTCGCCAAACTGGATATCGATGCGGTCGGGATCAACTTCAGCGCCCGAATAGCCAATCGCCGCGACCAGCCTTCCCCAGTTGGGATCACATCCCGCCCAGGCAGTCTTCACCAGCGGTGAGTGGGCGATGGCCTTCGCGATCTTCAAGGCATCTGCGTTGGTCGCTGCACCTTCGATGTGCAGCTCCACAACGTGCGTAATGCCTTCACCGTCGGCCACCACCTGCCGGGCCAGCGATGTACAAACCTGCGTCAACGCCGCGGTAAACTCTGCATTGCCCGGGCCGACCACGGCCCCACTGGCTCCTGAAGCCAGCAGCAGAACCGTGTCGTTGGTTGAAGTATCACCATCCACGGAGATGCGGTTGAAGCTCACTTCGATTGCTTCTTGCAGATAGCCGTCGAGCACCGTGGGCTCAATCTCCGCGTCGGTCATGACGTACACCAGCATCGTGGCATGCGGCACAAGCTGCGGATGAATCATCCCCGAACCTTTGCCGAGCGCAGCAATGCGGACTTCTTTGCCGTCAACTTCGAAATGCGCAAACGCGGTCTTCTCCACCGTGTCGGTGGTCAGGATGGCCTGGGCAACCTGTTCAAAGTGGTCAATCTCCGAGCCAAGCGAACCTGCTAACCCAGGCAGCGCTGCAATCAGTTTCTCCGCCGGCAAGGGAACGCCGATGATCCCCGTCGAAGACGGAAAAACTTGTTCGGAATCGCAACCGAAAACTCCGGCAGCGGCAGCACAAGTAGCCCGAGTGGCGGCAAGGCCGGCTTCGCCCGTGGCACAGTTGGCATTACCTGCATTGATCGCGGCAACACGAACACGTCCGCCGGTAGCGCGAAGATGAGCCTTGTCCACAATCAAGGGAGCTGCAATAACGCGGTTGGCAGTGAATACGGCTGCTGCAGATGCCAGTTCATCGGCGACGATGAGGGAAAAATCGGGGCGGCCGCTTTTCTTGAGTCCTGCCTTGGTGGCGCCAAAGCGGAACCCTCGGGGAATCAGCAATTCGGAGGTGTCAGACATGTCAGGCTTGATCACGGTTTCAGGGGTCAACCCATTTAATCTAGCAGGTGAGCGGGGGCGGGATGACGGAGAAGGTGACCGGCCAGACTGGAATTGTGGAGCGGGATGAGTTTCTTGAGCTCCGCCAGGTAAACGTAGCGCGCGGGGATCGTGTGGTTCTCCACGACATCAACCTTGTCGTCCGTGCCGGAGAACACGTGGCCATTCTCGGGCCCAATGGATGCGGAAAGTCCACGCTCATCATGGCGATGACCTGCCAAGTCTACCCAATCGTTGATCCGGGAATGGTGGTTCGAATCTTTGGCCGGGAGCGCTGGGATCTAACCCAATTGCGCAAGCATTTCGGGGTGGTTGGGGCGGAGCTTCCCGGCGAGCGTACCGCCGTGACTCCTGGCCTCGATGCCGTCATTGCGGGCTTCTTTTCCGCCTCCACTTTGTGGCCGAATCTACATGTCACCGCAGAGATGCGGGAGCGGGCTCACGAGGCTCTCGAACGGATGGAGGCGCTTCATCTGGCGGACCGGCTCGTGGGCCAGATGTCCGCCGGAGAAAAGCGGCGCATCCTCATTGCCCGTGCACTGGTTCACAGGCCCAGGCAACTGCTGCTCGACGAGCCTTCAAACGCGCTCGACTTGGCTGCCCAGCGGGAGCTCCGTGACACACTTCGCAAGCTGGCGCAGGAGGGAACCGGGCTGGTCTTGGTCACCCATCACCTCGGCGACATATTGCCGGAGATTGAGCGGGTCATCCTCATGCGCGACGGACAAATCGTTGGAGACGGACCGCGTGAAGATCTCCTCACTGAGGCGACCTTGACTGAACTGTTTGGCGCAACTGTAAGAATTGGCAGGGATGAGGAATGGCTGCACAGCTGGTGAGCAACACTCAGATGCCAAGTCTGGTTTCTCCAGTGAGTTCCGTACCCTTGGCTCGAACCCGCATTTAAGGCTGTTATGAGTTTGTGGTACCATTCGGGCAATTGGCACCCCTTTTGCCAATCTGCGGAGGCCCCGATGGCAAATTACTCCAGGCGAACTTTCATCAAGACCGGACTCGTGGCAAGCGCACTTGCCGGGGTTGGCGGGTTCCCGCTATGCGCCGAGCGAGGCACGGCAACAGATTGGGTCACACTCGGCAAATCCAACGTCAAGGTCACGCGGCTCGCATTCGGCACCGGGAGCTTCAGTGGCCAGGTGCAGCGCGATCTGGGTCAGGAGGGGTTCACGAAGCTTGTGCGCTATGCGTACGACCGGGGGATTCGCTTCTTTGAGACCGCTGAGTCCTACGGCAATATGCATCACATGCTGGGCGTCGCTCTCAAAGGGATTCCCCGCGACAGCTATCGGCTCATGTCCAAGGTAACCACCCATGCAGGCGTAGATCCACAGGCAAAGTTTGACGAGCTACGCACGTTGGCGAATACCGATTATTTCGACATCATGTTGCTGCACTGGCAACACACATCAACATGGCCCGTTGATACCATCCGCTGGCAGGAGGGAATCCTCGAAGCTGAATCGAAGAAGACGATCCTCAGCCATGGTGCATCCGTGCATGGCCTTCCAGCGCTGCGCCAGATGCCTGGCAACAAATGGATTCAACTCGGCTTGATCCGCGTCAATCACAACGGCACCCGGATGGACGCTGAAAACTATGATACCGACGGTCTCGGCAACGTGAACGAGGTGGTCACGCACGTAAGTGCGCTTCAGAAGCAAGGATTGGGCGTCATCGGCATGAAGCTCATTGGCGAAGGCACCTTCGGCCGCGAGGACCGGCAGAAGGCGATGCGCTTTGCCATCAGAAATGTTGGTGTTCATGGTGTCACGGTGGGTTACAAGAGCACCGCGGAGATCGACGAGGCCATCGATAATTTGAACTTGGCCCTCACATAGCCTCTCTTCCCCCTGGCCCGGCCCAGTCCGCCACCAAGCGCATCGCTTGACGTGAAGGCGGAGTTGGCAGTAGTTTGGGCTTACACGGGAAAGGAGGTTGATCCAGCTGATGCAAAGTGACTATTCCAGTTGTTTCGTACGTGAGGTGACTGAGGCCTGAGGCCCTTCAAGCCCCAGCCCCAGAGTAAGTCCCGGCGGAGGAATTCCGCCAATGGCTCTGGCACTCGCGTAGGCGCGAAGGCCTCCAGTCCAATCCCAACCGTTCACCGGCAGCGGCCTCAGGAGCGGAAGCTCATGAGGCCTCTGTTGCATCTGGGAGTAAAGTATTCGTGAAGCAAGAATCGGGTCCCGCAAGATGAGCAACCATGAACAGAGACTGGCACCAGCAACACAAAATGCCTGAACGTGCGACCGCAGCAGAGCGAATTGCCTGGCATATTGACCACGCCAGGAATTGCGGTTGCCGGCCAATCCCGAAGCAACTGTTGGAAAAAGTCGAACGGATACAGCGAAAGAAACACGGCGTTGCCGCCGAAAAGTAAGAACATGGAGCGAGGTCGCTTCCGCTTGACTTAGCCCGCCTTCGTGGGCTGAGCTGTATAAATCGCTAGACCAAGACACAGCGCGATCAGAATCTCCGTAATCACTGGACCGATGAAGAAATAGGTCCAGGAATTCACCGTCAGCGCAAGATACCCCACCACAAACGTCGCCAGGATCGGCCTGATCTGTCGTGCATGGGTTTTAGCCAGTGCGCCCAGCTGCCAGAAGACAATCGCTTCGAAGGTCAGGCAAATGGTTACGCCGAGACCAAGTCCCCGGTAGAAGTCTGCGTACGACCGGACATGCCCCATCAGCAGGAATTGATTTCCCTGCATCGCTCGGTAGGCCACCGCGGCGGGTCCCGGATCGGGTTTACTGAAGACTCCGCCGATGGTGTGCAGGACCGAGTGAATCAACGTCAAAACCGAAGCGATGCGAAGAAAGAGTGTCGGCTTCATGATTCCTTGACTCCTTCCGCGGCGTTTGCAAACAACGCCAAAATGCCGCTCCAGGCGCCGGGCCCGTCAAAGAGCGCTCGCAGTTGTTCATAACCTTCGCCATGGCGTTCAAGCTTGCTGTGCTCCAGTTCGACAAGGGTCGTCCCCGGTTCTTCGGCCGTGAATCTGACCTCCACTTCGCTCGCCTTGGCCAGGTCTGGATCGCAAACCCAATCCGGCTGATCGTGGCCCGGCCCAACATGCCAGGAGAAGGTCACACGATGCGGCGGATCCCAAGCGAGCACGGTTCCCCAGTCGCTCAAATTCCCGGCGCCGTCCCTCTCGTACCACCGCCCGCCCACGCGCGGCTCCACAAAGATCGCTTCGAAGGGAGTCTTTCCGATGTGATGTGTGGCAGGCCACCAGGTTTCCATCTGCTCAACAAACACTGAGAAGGCGCGCTCGATTGGTGCCTGAACGCGCACGCTTTTAAGTACGACGGCGGTTTCTAGCAGGTTTGGCATGTGTCTCTCCAAGGGGGATCTTTTCGACAGAAGTTTGAAATGAGGTCAGGGCCCTGGTCCAAAGTTGGTCGAAGTGTGCGCGTAAACGGGCAACGCCTTCAGGATTCAGACTGTAGAGGCGGCGTGTTCCAACACGGCTGTCGGTCACCAGTCCTGCATTCTTCAGCACCTTCAAGTGCTGTGATACCGCGGGGCGGCTCACTGGAAGCTTGCGGGCCAGCTCATTCACGGCAATCGGCCCCGCAGAAAGCTTCTGGAAGATGGCCATGCGCGTCGAATCGCCCAGTGCATCCAGCCCTGCTTGTAGGTAAGCATCCACTAACGGTAAGTTACCACGCACCAATGAAAAGTTGTCAAGCGAAAAAGCAATCGGAAGCAAAAGCCCAGTCTGAATTCACGCCTGACCTGAAGAGTCACCCTCTAGATGCCGACGGCCGCCAAGCCCTCAGCAATCGGGCAACAGTAACTTAGTAGCCGTTGATGGCCACGCGCTCTATGAACGGTAGCCTCCAGCTTCAGCCATTCATGAAGGCACATGTTGCGATCCGATTGGCCTGCGGAAGCGTGCAGCCTTAAGGGGCCGCGACGGCCATTGTTTTTGGGGGGTGCGTTGAGGGCGGCGGTGCGGTAGACTTGGACCCGATGCGGGTGTTTGGGATCGATTGCGGAACTGAGATCACAGGGTTTGGGGTCGTGGACTCGGACGACACCGGACGAGTGCCTCGGCTGGTATGCAAAGCGATGGGCGCCATTCGCATGAAAAAGGCCCTGACCACAGCAGAGCGGCTGTTACAGGTGTTTCAGGAGTTGGATGCGCAGCTGGCGCGGTGGAATCCGGATGCGGTGGCAATCGAGGAAGTCTTTTACTCTGTAAATGCCAAGTCAGCCCTGAAGCTTGGACAGGTCAGAGGCGTTGCCCTGATGGCTGCGGCTTCACACGGTATTCTTGTAGCGGAATATGCCCCGCTAAAGATCAAGTCCAGCGTCGTCGGCTACGGTTTGGCAAAAAAGGAGCAAATGCAGTTTATGGTGGCACGGCTGTTGGAATTGACCGAATTGCCCGAACCGGCCGATGTGGCTGACGCACTGGCGGTTGCCATCTGCCACATTCATACCGCGCAGACGATCGCGGCACAAGAGGTAGGGCGATGACGCGGTTAAGAGCGGCAACATGGTTAATCTTCGGGCTGGCTTTAGCGGCATTGCCGGCATTGGGCGAGCTTGGAACCGCATCGTCTCCAGTGTTTCAGGTGGAGTTCTCAAACCCCGGACTTTCCCCCTCGCACTGGACGTTGACCCTCCATACGGATGGAACGGGCCACTTCCGTTCGGACCGAGGCAGCAAGGTAGCAGCCGGACCACAAGGTGCCCAGGTGGGTGGCGATCAAATCCAGGCGCCGGATGTTGATCGCGATATAAAGGTGAGCTCGAAGTTTGCAGAGCGCGTCTTTCAAACGGCACAGCAGCAGGGACTCTTCAACTCGGGCTGTGAAAGCCATTTGAAGGTGGCATTCCAGGGGTGGAAGAAGCTGACGTACATCGGGCCTGAGGGAAACTGGGGCTGCGAATTCAACTACTCAAAGGATAAAGAGATTCAATCGCTTGGAGATTCCATTGTGGCCGTGGCAGAGACCGTCATGGAGGGTGCCCGGCTTGAGACGCTGCTCCAGCATGACCGACTGGGGCTCGACAGTGAATTGGAGTATTTGGTTGAAGCTGCGAAGGACGGGCGCACCCTGGAACTCAGAACCATCCAGGGCATTTTAAGCCGGCTGGCTGCCGATCCGGATGTGCTGCAAAGAGTTAGGAAGCGGGCCCGGTTGCTGTTGGCTGGTATTGGGAGCTGAGCTTGTTGATGGGGAACGGAACACAAATGCCCTCAAGAGTGTGAAATAAATCCTCCCGCGAGGAGAATTTAGTGTGACTTTTGCGGTCGTGAATGTGTCCAACAGAGTGTCGGCCTGCCGGGTAGGGCGCATTGCGTCCGATTGTAGGTAGGCAATAGGAAGGCGGAACGCCATGAAGCTGAGCGTTAATCCAGTGAGGTTGGAGGGACGCGGGTGGGTCGCAGCGGTTCTGGGGCTGGCGGCACTTTCGTTGACAATGGTCATTTCTTCGCCTGCGGCGTTCGCGGATGACCAGGGGCAAGCGGCCAGGGCAGCTCGCCTCAGCAGCGTGGATGGTCAGGTGCAACTCTCGCAAGGCAGCCAGGTGATCGCCGATCAGGCCGTGGCAAATGCGCCTTTGTTTGAGGGCACGCGGGTAGTCACCGGAGACAACGGACGGGCAGAGATTCAATTCGAAGACGGAAGCGTGGTCCGGCTCTCTCCAAACAGCTCGCTTGTTTTGACGGCCTTGCATGGCCAGGGGAGTGCTGGCGAAGCAGAGATTGTGCTAAGCAGCGGGCTTGGCTACTTTGAGCTGCAAGGCGGACAGAGCGGGGTCCTTCGCATTCGGTTTGGCGACAGTCAGGTGACGGCCAGCGGCTTTAGCGTTTTGCGAATTAACCTCGACAAGCCTCCGGGCGACTTAGCCGTTTTCTCTGGGAATGCGCATTTGGAGCGCGGAAGCGCCTTGGCCGTGGACCTGCACGGCGGCGAGAGCGTCGCCTTGAGTGCAACGGATCCCGCACACTTTGACATGAGTGAATCCATCGAGCCGGATTCATGGGACACATGGAACTCTGACCGCGACCAGGTCTTGACGGCGGAAGCCTCGTCCCGGACAGCAGCGACAAAAGGATTTGCCGACAGTAGCAACCCGGCGTGGAACGATCTGGATGCGAATGGCAACTGGTATAACGTCCCCGGCCAGGGAAACATCTGGTCGCCGTATGAAGCAACCAACAGCGGATGGGACCCCTACGGCAACGGGAACTGGATGTTAACCCCGGGGTATGGTTATGTCTGGGCATCCGGCAACTCTTGGGGCTTCCTTCCCTATCAATGCGGAACTTGGAATTTCTACGACGCATTCGGTTGGGGCTGGACACCGGGGATGGGAGGCTGCGCGCCTTGGTGGGGCGGTGGAATTTACTACGGGCCTAATATCGGCTCTGTCTTTGGTGGATATCGCCCTCCTTTGCGTCCACACCCGCGCCAACCCATCGGCCATCTTGGATTGGTCGCCACGAGGACGATCATCCCCGTAAATCGCCGGCCAATTGTCGGAAACACCGCTCTGCCGGCGCGTGATCGGTCAGGACCGGTGATGATCGCCGGCCAATCAGTGCAGCCATTTCGGCCGATTTCACCTCGTGTGCAATATGAGCGGTCGGCCTCAGGCTTTGTCAACGGAGCGGTTCCGGGCACTCCATCATCCAGGACCGGGGCCGGTGTGCCGGCAATCGGCGGGTCAGCTCCTGGCGTGAGCCGGCCAGGCTTTTCGCCAAATTCGAATGGACCGAGACCATTGAGCAGCAGCGGCGGTGGTCCGCACCCGTCAGCGCCGAGCCGTGCACCTTCAGGAGGTGGCTATTCAGGTGGCGGAGCGTCGGCCAGTCACTCTTCTGGCGGTTATTCGAGTGGCGGCGGCGGCGGTGGCGGCGGTGGTGGTGGCGCTTCCCATAGTGGTGGTGGCGGTGGTGGCGGATCGCACAAATAGGGGCACCCGCCTGTTGTCTTCTCAAATCGAGCGATTGATGTATCGGCCGCGGCGTTACGATCTCTTAAGAAATCCGTAACCCTGCGGCCAATTTCTTGAGCCAATTCCTAACCTGAGGTACCTTCGCGTATGTTTCGGTTCACTATCTGATTGGCATTTACTGATCACTCTCCTGAACACCGTCCGCAACTCTTCTACTCTGGAACTCTTCGCCGGATTGTGCTGGCCTTTTGGCAGAGGAGAGGACGGCGAAATGGGCAAGATTAGAATTTCCGGCCGGATGGAGAACAGTCATTCAGATTTCTTCGATGCAACTTGCCTGAACTTGGACGGAACTGTGTTTCGCCTTCCGATCTTCACTAACTTTGTCATAAGTCAGTATTATTGGACCTCTACCACAGATGCCGCCAATATCAGTGAACCCTGGACGGTGTTTAGTTGTGACTTCGGTGTGTATGACATTCCCAAAACTAACATTGGTTATACGCTTGCAATACGCCAAGCAGGTAATGCAGCACCCTTTGCCCGTCTCGACGTAACTTCTCCAGGCGGATGACTGATTACGCAAACAGAAGGGCCGCCCAATGACTGGGCGGCCTTCGGCGTCAAGGATTGCAGTTGGGTTTAGCGCCGTGCCACGTGTTTGTCGCGGTAAATCGACCGCGAAACCCGGTTCAGCCGATGGTTAAGTGCGACGCGATCGGCATGATTCAGGCGCCCGTGGTTGGCAGCGCGCATGTGCCTTTCCGTGCGGCCAATGCGCATTTCGCGGTGTTCCAGGCGACTTGCGTGTCCGGCGCTGAGGCGCCCGCTGTTAATCCCTTGCGCTATCCTGTGTTGCTGGAAGTCGCGTCGTTGGTTGATGGTGGCGGCATGGCGTTGCACAGGTGCCGAAGCAGCTGCCGGTGCCGCCTGGCTGAAGCCAACGGTTGAGCTAAGTGCGAGAAGTCCGACGCCTAACAGAGAGACTTTCATGGATGTTTCTCCTTGGGAGGCGGTAGCTAATTTGTGATTCCATTGCCGATCCGCGCTCACATACAAGAAGACACCAGTTATTGAAAAGTGTTGCGAATGCCTATTCCTAATGGTTCTTGTCGCGAGTTAGCTAACGTTAGAAAGTCATTCTTGTGAGTCAGGAGACGAAGAAGTATCCATACACTTGGAGAGGCTAGCGAGGGCTTCAATCGTCAGTGCTTCCGCGCGCGCACGAGGGTCAACGCCGGCTTGAGCGAATGCCGCTGTAATAGCATCCGGTGCAACGCCTGCAGCGCGAAGATTGTTGGAGAGAGTCTTCCGCTTCTGCGCAAATACCGTGCGAACGAAACGAAGGAAGGTGCTTGGCTGAACGTCGAGCTCTTCAAAGCGTGGTGCAAAACGCCAGCGAAAAACGGCGGAGTACACGTCCGGTGGTGGCGAGAAGGATGAGGGCGGCAGTGTGAAGAGCGTCTCAGCCGGGCCGTACATCTGTACTGTGACTGAAAGCAACCCATAGTCGCGGCTGCCCGGGCTTGCCGTGATGCGATCGGCAACTTCGCGCTGAACCATGAGGACTGCGCGATCGAGAGTGGCGTGGTTGGCAGCAAGCTTGAGCAGAATCTGTGAAGTAATGCCGTAAGGTAAGTTTCCGGCTACCGGCAGGCTTTGGCCGGCCGCTGCTGAGGCTGCCGCAAAGTCGAAGTTGAGAACGTCTTGCTCTACCACGGTGACCCGCTCGGCAGGAAACTCAGTTCGCAGATGTGCAGCGAGTTCGTGATCGAGCTCCACGGCGACAACGTGAGAAGCCCTTGCGGCCAAGGCCCCAGTAATTGCGCCCGCTCCGGGACCGATCTCGACAACCGCGCGGCCGGAAAGATCGCCGAGAGAGTTGGCGATGCGCTGTACTGCCTGCGCATCGTTAAGAAAGTTTTGGCCGAGCTTCGGTTTGGTGGGCATGAGCTACCTTGATGGTAGATGAAGGGGAAGGTCTATTGTGCACCAAACGACTTACCGCGTATCGCCGTATAAACGGAATCAAAGACCCGCAGGCTATTGATATTCGCTACATCACCCACAGTGATTGGGTCGCCAAGGTAGTTGACTTTGGCATCTGTATTCGTGAAGGCCGGCCACGTGGGAAGATTCGCGCCGTTCGGATTGCCAGATCTGGCGAAGTTGACCCAATAGCTTGACATCTCATCCGCCAGCTTCTCATCGGCCACGGTCCATTGCCATGGATCCTGGTCGAGATGGTTGAAGACGTACCAAAGTTCTGCGAAGTGGCTTGCTCCCCAGCCTGAGTAGACTGAGCCTGCCGGAAACGGTGGCTTCTGTCGAAACGAGTAATAGTAGACAGGGCTCTTTCCAGTTCCTGATTGCAGTCTTGCCCAGGTCCACATGTCCCAACCAAAACGCAGGTCCCGCTCCAGGCCGAGCTGGGCTTGCTGGGCCTCTCCATCGGTCGTGTGAGGATATGCGGCGAGTAGCGCGGGCGGAAGTTGGCCCACGCTGCGCTCCACGTCCTTATCGAACGAGGCGGCCGTCCCATGGGACACATCCACGATGGCTCGAGCCTCCTCGGCGTTTGAGCCAATCAACACTGGGACATCGTTCTGGTTCCCGGACGCGAAGGCTTCATAGGGCGACACCGGCAGGACATAGGGCTCGATGACCGGGTGAACGATTCCGCCGCCGTCGCCGGTGAGTTGGCTCGCCGGCAGTCTGCGCAGCTCTTTCAGCGAAGCAGCGCCTAGTGACGCAGCGTACTTTTCGCCGTCACGCTCCGCATTGGCTAAAAGATATTTCTGTCCCAGCTGGAGTGGCTCAAACAGGCCGCCGCTCTCCCCGATGGCGCGTTGAAACAAACCCTTCGCCAGCGGTGAGGCCATAAGAATGCTCACTGAAATGGAACCGGAAGACTGGCCTGCTATCGTTACGTTCTTCGCATCGCCGCCAAAGCATGCAATATTCCTCTGAATCCATGCCAGCGCGGCGATCTGGTCCATCAGACCGTAATTTCCACTCGAGTGGCGCGGGGACTCGCGCGTTAATTCAGGATGCGCAAGAAAGCCGAGTGGGCCAACTCGATAAGCAATGCTGACCACGATGACGCCTTTGTGTGCAAGGCGGTCGCCCCAGTACAACGGCATCGAGGCTGACCCGTTAACCAAGCCACCGCCGTAAATCCAAACGATCACAGGAAGCTTTTCATCTACCCTCTTGGCAGGCGTCCAGATGTTCAGGTACAAACAATCTTCACTTACCACTGGGGGTGTTTCGCCGGGCATCGAAACCCCAACCTGCATGCAGGCTGGTGCGAACGCATCTGTCTTGCGGATGCCAAGCCAGGGCGCAACGGGGACAGGTGGACGCCAACGAAGGTCGCCAAGCGGTGCGGCAGCGAAGGGTACGCCCTTGTAGACACCCAGCCCGCCTTCCCGTATCCCTGAAATCACTCCGGATTCCGTTTGAGCGGTTGGAGTTTGTGCTGGCGCTAAGGTCAACGATGCCAAGAATGTGACAAGAACAAGAGTGATCGAGATCCTTGCAGGATGCATATTCATATGGAACTCCGAGAGGCGAGATTGGCGGTGACAATTCCATTGCCGGGAATTACTTCGCCAACTTACCGCGGAGCGAAGAAGGCGAGGCCATTGGAACAAACCGGGGAAAGACGGTTCGACCTCTCGTACCAATTCCTGCATCATGATACGGTTTTTCGTATTGGTTTGTTCCTTGATGATGTCCGTTCCGTGCTCAAATGTGCGCTCCCCGGCATGCGGGCCGAGACAACCTGTTGCCGGCAGAAGGCAGAAGTATGAAAAGGAAGTCGCCGATGCAATCCTGTTTAAGCTTCTCCCGCTCCGTGAGAGGGGCGTAGTAGACTGGGCGGTTGACACACATTTTGTCCGATTCAAGTGTGTTCGATTTCTTTTTTTTGCCGGCCAGAGGATTCATCGCATGCACATTGTTTTTGCAGCCTCGGAGTGCGTTCCGTTTGCCAAGACTGGCGGGCTGGCGGACGTAGTCGGGTCGCTGCCGCCGGAACTGGTGAAGCTGGGACACGAGGTCACGGTCTATCTGCCCCTCTATGCCGGGGTAAAAGCGCACATCAAAGCGCCCATCGACGGCGAATGGCCGTATGCGATACGGTCGATCACCATTCCTTTCGAGTCCTACAACCGCTTTATAGGAATTGTGGACGGGGGTAGGCGCGGCGGCGTGCAGTATTACTTTGTCGATTGTCCTGAGCTCTTTGACCGCCTAGGGCTCTACGGCACCAAAGACGGCGATTATCCCAATAACTGGGAGCGTTTTGGGCTCTTCTGTCGCGCTGTGTTGGAAGCGACCAAGATCCTCGGCGTTCCGCAGATCTTCCACGTTCATGACTGGCAAGCGGCGCTGATCCCGGTCTATCTCCGAACGGTCTATTCTCTCGACCCGATGTTCCAGCACTCAGGGACTGTGCTGACCATTCACAACGCCGGCTACCAGGGATGGTTCCCGCCGGTCACCACGGAGCGCCTTCTCTTTCCCTGGGACCTCTTCACCTTGGACAAGGTGGAGCAATTTGACAACTTCAACTTCTTGAAGGGCGGCCTGGTTTTCTCCGACATGCTGACAACCGTCAGCCGGAAATACGCCGAAGAGATTCAGACGGCGGAGTTTGGCGAGAAGCTGGAAGGCATCCTGCACGCGCGGGCCGCTGATCTGGTTGGAATTCTGAACGGCGTCGATTACGCACAGTGGGATCCAGCGACCGATGGCAATTTGGCCGCACACTTCAGCCCTGACGATTTGGCTGGCAAGCGGCAGTGCCGTGCCGATCTGCTGCATGCGTTCGGCCTGGAAAAGGTCGCCGATAAGACGGCTGTCATCGGCATCGTCTCGCGCTTTGCCACTCAAAAAGGCTTCGATTTTGTAGCAGAGATTGCAGACAAGCTGGTGGAGCGGGATGTGGTCGTGGTGGCGCTTGGGTCAGGGGAGCCTGTCTTCGAACGCTTCTTCCGCGACTGGGCCTTCCGGAACCAGGGCCAGGTGGCTGTGCAGATACATTACGACGAAGCGCTTGCGCACAAGGTCGAAGCTGGGTCGGATATGTTCCTGATGCCTTCTCGGTATGAGCCTTGCGGGCTCAACCAGATTTACTCTCTCAAGTATGGAAGCGCGCCCGTTGTCCGGGCCACAGGCGGTCTCGACGACACGATCGATGAGTGGCATCCAAAGCAGGGAACCGGGACCGGCTTTAAGTTTGAAGGGTTGAATGCGTGGGGGCTGCTCGATGCCATCGATCGCGCGCTGGTGGCATTCAAAGATAAAAAGTCCTGGAAAAAGTTGATGCGCAACGGAATGGCGCGAGATTACGGGTGGGCCCAGCCTGCCAGAGAATATGCCAAGGTGTATGAAGATGTGGTGAAACGCAGAGGTTGACCCCGTCAGCCTCCTCCAGTCGCTGGTGATCCTATCAGTTCACGGTTCCGAGTTCAGGCAGCCTGAACCTCCTGAGTGCGAACTCAGCGCCGTACGTGGTCAAATGGCCGCTGTCAAAGTAGAGAAGTCGGCCTTCGTCGACATACAGACAATCGACTTTGTCCTGACTCAGTCCCCCTTTAGGCCCATCAGTAATACACCATCTTCGTGAGGAACAGCTCGATCGAGTGAGTTGGTGGTCAGGCTGTCTACAGTCGCATCGCCGTTGCCGGGGGCAAAGCGTGAAAGTCGTATAAGGAATGTGCGGCAATTCTAATTCATAACCACCGTTCCCTCGTTTGGCGCGACATACAATCCCTCAATTACTATTACGCGCATGAGAACTGGCCCGCTTACCCGCCGGGAATTCCTGCAATCAACAGTTGTCGCAAGCTCGGGCGTCGCAATCGCCCACGCAACGCCCAGTGGTTTCTGGGAGCAATTCGCATTGGCCCGCGGCTCGGAGGCAGTCCCTGCGTGGGCCTCCAAACCGATGCGCTGGATGCAACTTACCCTTGTCGAGGACGATCCCGCGCACTTTGCCCCGGAGTTTTGGCTCGACTACTTCAAACGTACGCAGACTGATGCCGTATGCCTCAGCGGAGGCGGATGCGTTGCCTACTATCCAACAGAGATTCCTTTTCACCACCGCAGCGCATGGCTCGGCCAACGCGACGTTCTCGGCGAGCTGATTGCAGGTTGCCGCAAGATGGGCACGTCCGTGCTGGTTCGAACTGACCCGCATGCTACCTACGACGACCTCAAGACAGCTCACCCAGACTGGATTGCCGCGGATGCTGATGGCAAGCCAAGGCGTCATTGGTCGTCGCCGGAGATGTGGGTCACATGTGCCTATGGCCCATATAATTTCGAATTCATGACAGCGGTGCACAAAGAGATCATGTCCCGCTATCAACCTGACGGCATATTTCTCAACCGTTGGGATGGAAACGGAGTCTGCTACTGCATCCATTGCGTTGAGAACTTCAAGACGGCCACAGGCTTCGAACTTTCCCGTGCGACTTCCTTACAGGACCCCGCCCGGCGCGCCTGGTTCCAATGGCGGCAGCAGAGGCTGATCAGCCTTCTTGATCACTGGAACTCCGCGATACGCACCATCAATCCCGAAGCCTCCATGATCCCCAACAATGGCAGCGGTGCCACAAGCTCCCTCAACGCGCTTGAAACCAGCCGCCGCGCGCCCATGCTTGTCGTAGACCGTCAGGCTCGCCATGGACTCGCCGCACCCTGGCTCATGGGCAAGACCGCCAAAGAGTTTCGCGCCACCATGGGCAACAAGCCGGCGATCGGGCTCTTCGGCGTCGGCCTTGAGGAGGCCTATCGCTGGAAGGATAGTGTCAACAGCAACGCCGAGATCCGCATCTGGGTTCTTGAATCCATTGCCAATGGGATGCGCCCATGGTGCAGCAAATTCTCCGGCACTCTCCACGATGAGCGCTGGCTTAAAGGTGTTGAGGAGATCTACTTGTGGGCGGCAAAGAATCAGGGGTACCTGGCTGACCGGCAGCCTTTGGCTCGCGTCGGCGTTGTCTATTCACAGCAGACCGCGTGGTACTACGGCGATGAGCACGCAGATGCCCGCGTCGAGAATTACTGTCTCGGCTGGTATCAGGCGCTGGTTGAGTCGCGGATTCCATTTGAGATGGTTCATGACCAATTGCTCGACCCGGGACGTCTTGCCGCATTCAGAACGCTGATCCTGCCCAACATCGCCGCCCTATCTGACGCTCAATGCAACCAGCTCAGAGCCTTCGTCGCGACGGGCGGGAACTTGATTGCGACTCATGAAACCAGTCTTTACGACGAGGCAGGGAAGCGCCGATCGAATTTCGCGCTGGCCGGTCTGTTTGGTGTTGACTGGACGGGAAAGCTGGAAGGCCCAATGCTCAATTCGTATATCCGTCTCGAGCATGAGGCGCATCCGCACCATCAACTCTTTGGCGGTCTTGAAGACGCGCCACGCATCATCAACGGGGTTTCACGTGTTCAAGTGAATCCACGCGAGACGTTTGCTGAGACGCCGTTCACACTCATCCCCAGCTATCCCGATCTTCCCATGGAAAAGGTCTACCCGCGCACAGCCAGGACAGACGTCTCTTGCCTGTATCTTCGCAGGCCCGCAGGACGCGTTGCCTATTTTCCTTTCGACATAGACAGAACTTTCTGGGAAGTCCTCAGTGAGGACCATCTCAAGGTGATGCGCAACACGATTCATTGGGCCAGTGATGAACCGCCGATTGTTTCAGTTGAAGGGCCCGGGTTGCTCGACGTCACCGCGTGGCGAAACGCAGCCTCGATCACCATCCACCTCGTCAACCTCACCAATCCTATGGCGATGAAGGGGCCCTACCGCGACTTTTTCCCCGTAGGGCAACAAAGCATCAAACTCAACCTGCCCGACAAGATCGAGGCGAAGCAGGCGCGACTCCTGGTGGCCGATAAGCGCATTGAGCTCTCGCACTCAGGCTCCACGCTCACGTTCAGCGTGCCGGTCATTCTGGATCATGAAGTTGTAGCGATCGATCTCTGACGCGGACTCCGCCAGCTTGGCGCGATCATACCTAGTTGCGGTAGGCCTTGCTCTGCTCCTAGAGGTTAAAGAGATTGGCTGCCAGGTCGTTCTGCACCTTGGCGTCGTCGGGAGCCATGGTGACTGCCTTCTTCCAAATCGCCAGTCTCAATGCCGCCAATCGCCTACATGCCAATACCCTCCTTGACCCACGGTTCGCGATGGCGTTCGCAGACCCGGCTGCGGGCCCTGCCCCTGTCCATCGGAGGGACACGCCGAGGCACGATCAGTACCAGTATTTAAACGCGGGCCATTCGGCGGCATAGGTGCGCTTGCGGTTGCGCAGCCAGAAATAGTGGTGGTGCTCGTGATCCATGATCCATGGCGCGTCAAATGGCCCCAAATCAACCACTTCTGCGTAATTATTCGTGTAATCCCTGGCATCGTTTCCGAGGGTCAACACCGATTCGCCTGTATACCCGTTCCACCCCCAGAAGAAGTAATTGACATGGCCGCTGATCGCCGTGGGCAAGCCGTATTTCGGCCCCAGTACATTCACGGCGCTGGCCTCACCGTAGTTCCCGCAGAAAATGGCGGTGTGAGCGCGCACTGCAGGCGGAAGCGCGTTGTAGCGGGTGGCAAAGCCTTCAACCATCTCCGGCCAGCCAAACCGGTCAGACAGGATCTCTGGCAGTGGGCTGGTGAACTTTTCTGATCGGGCAAGGTTGGGAGTAAAAAAGGGCGCGGTGTAGGCACTGTATCGATCCGGCGGAAGAATCGACAGAACGATAGGGCCAGCAAAAAAGCAGAGCGCGACAAAGAAATTCACGGTCAGCGCAATAAACGGCCACTCCCGCCGTATAAGCTGCCCGGCTGCCACGGCTCCCGCTGCAAAAAGCACCGGATAAATCGGCGCCAAGTAGTAGTCCTTTGCATGCAGAATCATCATCATGCTCAGGAAGGCCAGATAAGTGAATGCAACAAATCGCCAAGGCCGAGCAGCACGTGCGAACCCCAGCCACACCAGGCCCCCGATCCAGATCGGGGCATTCTCAAACATCAGTATCCTGACTTGCTCCTTGAGGAAACTCAGCGGCGGCAGCCTGACGTTTTTGTCGGAGTGGGCAACGCTGTTGAGCATTTGATATGTCGGAAAGTGGTTCGCCCACTGCCAGATAAAGTTAGGCAATGCCATCAGCAGCAACACGCCGACCCCGGCCGCGCACCAGCGTGAAAAAAGAATCTTCCGCTGGGGGCTGAGGATGAGCCCAACCAGAACTGCCAGCAGAAAAAACACCGTTGAATGTTTGTTCTCAATTCCCAGCCCCGCCAGCAAACCAAACAGCAGCCAAATCCGGGGAGATGCAGTACCCTCCGCCAGGCGAAGAAGGCAGAACAGCGCACCCATCCAGAAGCAAGGCTCAAACGAGTTCATCGAAAGATAGCTCGATGTCCCGAGGAAGACTGGCGCAGCGAGGATCGCCGCCATGGCCATCATTTGAACGCTTCGCCGGCCGCCAAGCTGCCACGCCAGCAGGCCGGTCAGGCCCACCATTACTCCGCCGGCCAAAAAGCTGAAGAGACGGATACCCGTCGGCGAGACCCCAAACAGCGTCTCTGCAACGCGCGCCTGCAGCGCTGTCAATGGCGGTAAGTCGACATAACCCCAGGCCAGGTGACGCCCACAAACAAGAAAGTAAAACTCGTCCCGAAAGTAGCCGTAGCCCAGGTGCGTTCCCCAAAGCGAGCAAGCTAGATGGACAAAAAAAGTAAGAGCGGTAAAAATGACGCCGAGCTGAATGGCGGAGCGTAAGGAAGTTCGGGTCGGGATGGGTGGGTCGGGTAGTGGCAAGACGGCATGCTCCCCGAAATTCGGTATGAACAATGGCTTATGGCGATTCTAATTCGGAGGGGCGGAGCCGGTTTGTGACTGTTCCAAACATGCGCGGCTGTCCCGTCGCCTCCAGCACGCTCATCCATAAATCGCCGTGCGGATCAACGGTATTCCGTTGCCGAATCGCCAAACCCATCGGCACATGCACAAACCGCCCGCGCCATCTTCCAATCACCGCTTCTGTTCGCCCGGAAATGGCCGCATGCACCGCGTTATGCGCCAGCCGCACACAATAAACGCTGTCGTATGGGTTCGCCGGCACACTCTGTATCTGGTAGCTCGGGTCAATATACTTCAGATTCAGCTCCTCTCCCGCGGACTTGAAGTGACTGCAAATCCGGTCGCGCAACCACGGACCAATGTCGGTCAGCCTGCGATTGCCTGAGGCATCGGTTCTCCCCGCCCCATCCGCTTCGCCGTCGCCTTCCATCAGGTTCTGTCCTGCGCCTTCAGCGACGACCACAACTGCATGCCCTCGCCTTTTCAGCCATCGCTCCAGCACAACCAACAGTCCGGAATCGCCTTCGAGTTGAAACCCAACCTCCGGAATCAGCACAAAGTTCACGTCGCTCATCGCCAGCGAGGCGTAGCAAGCAATAAACCCCGAATGCCGCCCCATTAGTTTCACCAGCCCCACGCCGTTCGGCGCGCCTGTAGCCTCAACATGCGCCGCCCGGATTGACTTGGTGGCCTCAGAGAACGCTGTCTGGAATCCGAAGCTCTGATCAATAAACATGATGTCGTTGTCGATCGTCTTGGGAATTCCGATCACCGCTATCCTGATGCCACGCCTTGCCACTTCGCGCACAATCTTCATCGCCGCGCGGATAGTCCCATCCCCGCCAATCACGAACATCAGGTTGATTCCCATGCGCTCCAGGCAATCCACCACCACGGCCGGGTCCTGTTCCCCACGTGACGACCCAAGGATCGTTCCGCCATGTTCATTGATGTCGCTCACAACCTCCGGTGTCATCTCGATCACCCCACGCCGCGTCGCCGGCACAAACCCCTGGAACCCGTTGCAGAATCCGTACACCCGTTCCACACCCTATCGCCCCAGCAGCTCCAGCGTCACTCCTCGGATCACATCATTCTGTCCCGGACACAGCCCGCCGCAAGTCACGATCCCTGCGCGTGTTTTCGCTGGATCGAAGAAAATCTTCCGCCGCGGCCCGGCTGGTTCAAATCCCGGAAGTTCGCCAGGCGGGCTGTTCCGCCCAGCCGCCGCTGAAAGCGTGTCGTCGAACAGCACTCGGTCCGATTCCTCCACATAATGCTCGGATTGCTCGTGCTGGTTCAACAACTCGCCCAGCGGAGAATCGAAGGCAGAGGCACCAAGAGTATTGACCACCAGATCAGGGGAATCGATCATGATCGGCTCCTAAGAAGAGGTTGCAATGCAAGCAGAAGTTGTGTGCTTTTTGATTCCCGAACAGGGCTGCCGTCAGTATAGCCGGAGTTGAACCCGCAAGCATGCCCTGCGTCACAGAAGGGTAGTCCGCCGTCGGCGTAAAATCCCGACCTGCGGGGGATTATGAAGAGACTCGTTGCCATTTTTCTATGTATTTTGTTTCCTGTCACCGCGTTTGCCGGCGACACCAGCTTCAAGATTGCCTACGACGGTGGGTCAATCGCAGGCCTCAAAGCTGGAACCGACATGAAGCTGTTCATCGATGGCAACCAGATTCGCATCATGAGCGGAAAGAATGAGGTTGCGGTCATTCCTGCTGCTGCCGTCACTGAAATCAGCTATGGGCAGGATGTTCACCGACGTGTGGGAGCAGCCATCGGCTTGGCGGTTTTCTCGCTTGGCCTTGGAGCTCTGTTGGCTTTGAGCAAATCGAAGAAGCACTTCGTTGGCCTTACCTGGGATGACGCCGGCAAAAAGGGCGGCATCGCGTTTCAGGCCGACAAAAACGATTACCGCGGTCTCCTGGCCGGCCTCGAAGGCATCACTGGGAAGAAAGCCGTCGACTCAGACGCCTTGACAGTCAAGAACTAAGCAAGGCATCTCTCTGGCGGGTGCCCACCCTTGGTGCAGCTTCACCGCTCAAAGTTGGAAGATCAACTGTTCGCTCCAAGAGCCTAAGGCGTCTGCCTCTCCGCATGTGGTCTGCCCGACCGCAGGTGGCCAAACCACAGGTTCCTGCTAAGACGAGCTGGCCTTCCGGTTCTTGATTTGCAAATCGTTCACCACCTGCCGCACGTTCGGAACCCCGATGGCTAATGCGGCGGCGCCCGTGCGCAGATCCTCTGAAATCACTTCTCCATTCAGCGTGACCACACCATTCTTTACGGAATACCTCACGGTATCGTGCATTTTGTTCTGGATCAGCGCCGCGTCAAGATTCTTCTCGATCCCCTGGTCGAGGTCGGAATTCATGGCCTTTACGTCGCTGCTTTGGCCCGCAGGAATCACCGCAATCTGGTCTGCCACCACCTGGCCACCAGCCAGTGAAACCGCCAGCGATTCGGCCTGGGCCTTTTCAGATTCACTCAACACCTGCCCTCCCAGCGTGACCACGCCCTTGTCGCGGTCCTGACTTACGGCCACATTTTTCAAGCCCGCCTGATTGAGCGATTTGTGGATGGTGTCGGCAACGTCCGGCGATTTCGTTGAGATCCCGTTGCAGCCCGCAATCATCCCCATCGCAACAAGGGTCAGCACCGCAAAAAACATTTGTCTGGTCTTCATCTTTGTCCTCTGTTTTACGCCCGGCCCGAGTCTGGGAGGGACAGCAATCCCCGGCTCGTGGGCCAGTGCTTAGATTCACTCAGCCGCAAAGGATGCGCTGTACAGAACCGCTCACCCCGCGTGCTGTTGGTACCCACCCACAGCGGCGTGGTGGAGCGAGGGTGAGATTCTCTCGATTTAGATTGGCCATTTCCCGCAAGGACGCTCAGCCACAAGACTCGTGTCAGCGCTCGCGTTCCTCGCAGAGGTAATACATACCTTGAACAGTGCTTCGAGTGACAGGACATTTGAGGCGGAGGACGAAACCAAGATAGGGTGCGGCACTGTCGATCTGGTCATCGAACGGAATCAGTGGGACTTTGTGACGGCCGCAGGCCGGAGGGTCGATGTCAGGCTCTTTGAAGCATGACCCGTTCATGAGCATGACGCCCGTGTGTACGGGAGGCTGGTCGCGGAACTTGCGCCTCGCACCAGGTTACTGAACCCCGTTTGCAGTCTGAGAAAAGAACTCCGGTATGAGCCGAGTGAGTGATGCAAAGTTGCGCAAGCTTAGCCCCCGCGCGATTCGTCGCGGTGTTCCTTTTTGCTCAAGTTGAAAAGAGTTGCTGCCGAGGTGAAACTTCATTGCCGGCTACGGTGCTCAAAGGGACCGCCGGGAGCCTCGAAATTCCATGGCTGCCAGACTGACCGTGAGCGCGCACTCACATTATGCATCTTGAGGACTGGAGCTGCGGTGTTGGTAACCAAGATTGTGTTCTGACAAATAGACCAATTGCCAATCTCGGATTTCCTTCACCAGCCATGCGATCTCTTTCAGAACCCCGTCGATCTCCCGTTCGAATCCCGGCGCCTCGTCGGGAGTTGCAGAGCGCAGCCCGGAATCAAGTATCTTGAGCTTCTCCAATTGAGCGCGTTCATTTTTGAACAGTTCAAAGTAGGGTTTGAAGGCTTCTCATCCGCAAATCTCACTCTCGATAGGCTGGGTTGAATGCATGAGTGTGCATCTTCAGGAAAACGTTTCATGTGATCTACATCAGTCTTTGCACGTTGATACCGGTACCTCTTCATTGGCTGACTTCCGATCAAGTTGAATGACCGTTTGAAGGGTTGGTAAGCGTTCATGTCGGCTCGGCAGCCTTGCCTGGCTCAGCCCTTGCTTCTGCAGAGACAAATTTGGTCTCCCTCATTAACGGCAGAATCCGAAAAGAATTCCACTCCGCAGGCTCACAGCCAACTTCGTAACCATGCCGGCCAACTCTCGGGCATCCGCGACACACTCCAGACAAACTGCTGCAGCCCGGATTTCGTCAACCTGCCGACTCAATAACAGCACGCCCATTGCTGCTTTTGCAGCAGCCGCGGTCCCCAGGTACGTCTTCAAATCCTAAGCATAACTGATTGAATATAAATTGCTTATAGACGCAGGTGCCATCGAGATTCTTCGATGCCCAGATGTTCCCGCGGGGGCCTCATGGCATTACGGATCACGCCCAAAAGCTCAAGCCTCGCACCCCCTTGCAATCCACATCTCTCTTTTTGGGGTTCAAAAGCCGTCATTTCCCACACGTGATCCTGTGCCGTGCTCAAACTCAACGGCCAGCATCTCCGGATGCGTCCGCCGCATGAAAATGCCGAAAGATCGTCTCGGCAGTTTTGCGGGGAACTACGGCGGCCAAAGACTCAGCCGTCGCCAGCTGCACATCGCGCAGGCTCCCAAAGTGCGAGAGCAGCCGCTGCCGTGTTTGAGCGCCCACGCCGGCAATATTCAGTAATTCCGAGTCGCGGTCGCGCATTGCTCTTCGCTGCCGATGGTAGCCGACCGCAAAGCGGTGGCTCTCATCTCGAATCAGCTGAACCAAATGCAGCACAGGTGACCGCCGATCCAGGACAATCGGCTCATCTTCGTCGCCGTAGAGGTAGATGACCTCTTCCCGCTTTGCAATCGAAGCCAGCGGCTGCGACGTGAATCCAAGCGATTCGAGCGCTTCGGCCGCGGCGTGCAACTGTCCGAGCCCACCATCGATCAGGATCAGCGATGGCATCGGCTTGTCCTCGTCCTTCAACCTCTTGTAGCGGCGCGTAACAACTTCGCGCATAGAAGCAAAGTCATCCACACCGACCACGGTCATCACTTTGAACTTTCGATAGAGCTGCTTGTTCATCTTCCCGTCTTCCCAAACAACAAGCGATGCCACGGTCTCAGCGCCCTGGATATGCGAGATGTCGAAGCACTCAATCCGACGAGGAAGCTCGGGCAGCATCAGCACGTCGGCCAGTGCCTCCTGAATCGCTTTGCGCGATGGTTCCAGAACGCGGAACCTTTGTGTGTACGACTGCTTGGCATTCTGTCCAGCCAGGTCGACGAGGGAACGTTTCTCCCCGCGCTGAGGCACAGCGATCTCGATGCGATGACCCATGCGCTCACTTAGAAGCGCGACAAGAGTCTCCCGGTCGTCGAATTCGACTGGAACCAAAATGCTGCGTGGAACATAGTGCTGGTCGATATAAAGCTGCTTGAGCAGGGCAGAGAAGACAGGCCCCGCATGAAAGCTTGGCTCTACGGGCACTGTGGCCCCTTCAACGTCGTTGCTTTCCAGAAACTCAGGCAGATCGTCCCAGAAGAACTCGCGCCGGTCCACAATCTTGCCGGCGCGAACGTGGAACAGGTTCACTGCCAGGCTGCCAGTTTCGAAGTGGTAGCCAAACACATCTGCCTCGTCATCCTGTTCGGCAGTGGCAATGCGCTGCTTCTCATGGAGTTGGTGTACGGTGGACAACTGATCACGCAATCGGGCCGCCGCCTCGAACTGCTCTGCTTCAGCAGCTGCCGACATGCGCGCAGTCAATGCGCGTTCCAGCTCCGCTGATCGCCCTTCGAGGAAGAGCTGGGCGTCATGGACAGCATTCTGATAGAGCTCGGGAGTGGTGAATCCCTCCACGCAGGGACCCAGGCAACGATGAATGTAGTACTGCAGGCAGGCGCGGGGATGGTAGCGGGAGAGGTCGACTTTGCAACTAGGGATCAAAAAGCTGCGATGGATGAGCTCAACGATGCGATAAGCCAGGTTGCCGGGAAAGTAAGGCCCGTAATACGCAGCACCGTCCTTGCGCAAGCGCCTGGTAACAAAGATCTTGGGGTAGCGGTCGGCCAGCGTGAGCTTGACGTAAGGGTAGGTCTTGTCGTCGCGGAGAAGAATATTGAAGCGAGGCTTGCGCTGCTTGATGAGGTTATTTTCCAACGCAAGAGCTTCATGCTCATTGGCTACTAGGATGTAGTCCAGATCGACGGCCTCGCGCATTAGAGAGCCGGTTTTGGCATTGGCCTGGGCAGCCTCAAGGAGATAGGAGCGGACCCGCGCGCGGAGGTTCTTGGCTTTGCCCACATAGATCACCTCGCCATCGGCGTTCTTGTACAGGTACACGCCAGGCTGAGTGGGAAGTGTGCGGATTTTCTCGTAGAAGTCCATCGGATGAGCCGCTGCCCTAGTCCCCTCCTAGATTAGCTGGTCCAGAGGACGGGATTAGCTGGTCCAGAGGAAGGGAAAGCATCTTGGTGTCGGATGGGCGGTGAGCCAAAGGAGTTACGTAATCTGGCCGGTGGTCGCATTCAGAATTGACGCATAGGACGCAATCCTTACCAACTCAGGTAAAAAGTACATTGGTAATGTGAGCCTATCCAGGTCAGGTTAATTCTGTAAATTACCTAAGATCAATTAGTTAGTTGTTTTCCCATGGTTTGGCGGCACAGGTGCTAATTACTATTGCGAAGGCACCGCCGGTTGATCGGCGAACACAAGGAGCAGAATAATGATGATGCATCGATTTGGAGCTTTAGGATTGGCTGCGGGGTTGGCCGTGTTGGGCGCATCAGGTTGCTCAACCAAGAACTATGTACGCACGCAGACGGCGCCGCTTGTGGAACACACGGATCAACTGGATGCGAAGACTGCTGCGAATAACCAGCAGATTCGCGACGTGGATGACCGCTCGCAGGCAGGCGTGAAGCAGGCCCAAGGAGCGGCTGACTCCGCAACGCGGAACGCGCAGGACGCGAGCAAATCGGCTGGCGATGCGGAGACTGCGGCAGACAACGCCGTTCATCGTGCGGATTCGCTTGACAGCGTGGTGAAGGGCCTGGATAACTACAAATCCATCGCAAATGTCTCGGTGACCTTTGGCTTTGACAAGGCGGTACTAACCAAAGACGACCGCGATCAATTGGATGCCTTTGCCGCGCAGCTTGGGACGGCAAAGAGCTACCTGCTCGAAGTTACGGGGGGGACGGATTCGACCGGTCCCGCGCAGTACAACTATGAGCTCAGCCAACGGCGTGCCGATGCTGTGGTTCAATACTTGGCATCGAAGTATGGGGTTGCCGCGCACCGGTTCTACCTGATCGGTATCGGAAAGGACAACGCAGTGGCGCCGAATACAACTGCGGACGGGCGGAAACAGAATAGGCGTGTCGAGGTTCAACTGTTGTCAAACATGGGCGATCAAGGCGGATCGCAAACCGCGTCGAGTTCGGGCACTGGACAGTAAGAGCTTTCCACGCCTGGTACATTGGAATATTTCCCGGCGACTGAAAGGGCCGATCCGTTCAACGGATCGGCCCTTTCTTTTGTGCGCCCGGCAGGGCGCACTCACTTGGGGGTGGAAGTCCCCTACACACCCGGCAAGGGGAAGTGTTAGCTGAACGGCAAGGGTGTCCGTCGCGAGGCGGAATCTGGAGGAAGCTGTAG
>Ga0182018_10000101_pt1 | contig 102284 bp, 87 predicted proteins | sample 812P2MmetaG_FD_120490 | JGI IMG/M metagenome (GOLD analysis project Ga0182018, IMG submission 120490) | Permafrost microbial communities from Stordalen Mire, Sweden - 812P2M metaG | ecosystem: Environmental > Terrestrial > Soil > Wetlands > Permafrost | place: Sweden: Stordalen | collected...
GCTGCGAAGCTTCGCTCATTTGGTGCTGGCCGCGATCGGCATTCTGGGGATAACCTTCCTGGCGTCCATCTTCCACCGATCGCTCTCTGGCGCGTGGACGGGCGTCGAGGCCGTGCGCTTCGTTCTGATGACCGCGGCCGTCGGCTCCGGGGCGATAGCGGTAGTCTGTTGGCAGTTCGCCCGCCGCCGAACCTGGCGATCGCGGCTGGTGGGCATCGCGAGCGTGCTGGGCGCCGAGCTGATCTTCGTTTTTGTGTCGCCGATCTTCCTCGCCCGCGTTCGCGCCGCCTTCGCTCCCGCGCCTACCAAGATTTCGTTCCACCTGCGAAGCGTCGCGCCGGACCGGGATCTCCTGAACAATGCGTTTCCGCAATATTATGCGCCGTTTCCAGGATTCGTCGCTATGTCCGTGCCTCTTGCGGTGTCCGGTATTCCAGCGGGAATCCAGGGCCTTTTTGGCGCTCCGGCGGTGGACATAATTGCCTCCGGCGGCGAACACCTCCCGTCGCCTGTCAGCTACATCGCGCACGACCGGCTGATTCTGCAGATTCCGCAGGGGTACTGGCAGCACCTGAAGAACGCCAAAGTGGAACTGCGAGGCGCGGGTCGCGTCCAGCACCTGGCTGCCAGTGGGAGTGACGCAAGCGGTTCCCGGTATGGGACGATGTGCCACCGAAGTATACGAGCTTCCCGGATTGAGCCCCGGCGACCGGCATAACTTCGCACGAATCGTGTGCGAATCTCCCAGCGGCTCGCCCTTGCCCGCGTTCGCCAATTTCTGGGAATCGGCGGACAGCAACAGAAACGCGCAACTCGACTGGAGAGACACCACCGGGCTTTCGCCGCTGGTGCGCGCGGCAGCGTCATTTCCGCTAGCTCCCGGCGAAGATCCGCGCCCCTCCGGCCGAATGGAAGTTACCCACGATATCCCGCAAGGCTGGCAGGTGGTAAATCTCGACTTACACGACCTCCGCCTTGGCGACTACGTCCGGGGCTCTGGCGAGCGCTGAATTCTTGAGCGACGCACGAGGACCTCAGGCCTCCGTGTCCAACGCCATCTCCGCGGGCTCGGTCTTGCCTTTGCCTATGTTTCTCTCCGTGGCTCCGTAGTGACTATGTTTCTCAAGGTCAATTGCCATTTCCGGTATCGGGGAACGCCAACGTGGCTGCGATCGAGGTCGCAGCCGCCAGAACGGTGAGCAACGTGGCTTTCCGGCGGCACTTAGCCTTGGTGTGCGCTGGCTTTGGTTCTTCATAACAGGTGGCCCAAACGGACGCAGCCGAATTGGGTTCGTTCCGCTCTTTCCGCACCAACCAGCCCGGCATGGCAAGCACTGCCCAAATATGGGCGCGCCCCGCAATGCGACGGCGCCCATATCTTCAATGCCCTCCGCAGATTACAATTGGCCTGAAAGATGCACCCTCCGAAAATGAGAACCATCATGCTCAAGAAGTGGATCAAACGCGGTATCCCACTCTCCCTGGCGCTGGCGTGGACCGCGCTCGCGCAGGACACCGCGCCGCTGAAGCTCACGCTGAAAGACGCCGTCGGATTGGCGCTCAAACAGAATCCGCAGGTAATCCTGGCCAACCTGCAGGTCTCGCAGAGCGAGCAGGACCGCCGCCTGGCCCGGGCCGGCCTGCTCCCGCAGGCCAACGGCAGCGTGTCGGAAGCCGTAAATCGCATCAATATCCATGCTGCCATCGGAATTTCTTTCCCGGGTTTGCCCACGCACGCCGGTCCGTTCGACGTATTCCAGGCCGGCGTCAGCGTCAATGCGCCGGTTTTCGATCTCACGCTTTGGCATAGTTACAAAGCGTCCAAAATGGGAATCGAGACCAGCCGCGCACAGGAAACCAGCGCCCGCGAAGAGAGCGTCATGCTGGTGGTCTCGCAGTATCTCGGCTGCCAGCGAGCCGTCGCCGACGTAAGCGCCGCGCAATCGCGGGTTCAACTCGCCCAGGCAATCTACGATCAGTCGGCCGACCTGCAGAAGAACGGTGTCGGTACGGGTATCGATACCCTCCGGGCCAACGTACAGTTGCAGAACGAGAAGCAGCGGCTCATCGTCGCCAAGACCGAGCTTGAGACATCTCTAAACGGGCTGGCCCGCCTACTCAATATCGACCCGCACCGCTCTGTCGAAATCGCCGATCAGGCCAGCTTTTCCGACACCCCAGCCACTGCGGTCGATCAGACCCTGGAAAAGGCGTACTCCACGCGCCCGGAATTGCGCGCCTTGCGCAGTGAGGAGGAACGGGCCGCGCTAGCTGATCGCACGGCGGCCGATCAACGGCTGCCCAAAGTGAATTTCAGCGGATTTTGGGCGCAACAAGGCCTCACCCCCGACACCATCATTCCGGTCTACCAGTATCAGGGCAGCATCATAGTCCCGATTTTCACCGGCGGGCGGATTCAGGCGGATCGGGCCAAAGCGGGCTTGGCCATTCGCCAGCTGCAGCAGCAGGAAACCGAGTTGCGCAACCGCATCGCGCTTGAAGTGAAGAACGCCATTGCCCAGGTGGAATCGGCCCGCAATGAGGTAACGGTCGCCAATGCCGGAATCCAGCTGGCGACTGAGGAAGTGACTCAGGCGCGCGATCGTTTCCAGGCCGGGGTCGCGAACAATCTCGAAGTGATCACCGCGCAGGATGAGTTGGCGCGCGCCAGCGACAATCAGATCGGCGCCCTCTACCGTTACAACCAGGCCCGCGCCAGCCTGGCGTACGCCATTGGCCAGATGGAGGCCATGTATGCCAAGTAACGCTCCGGAATTCGGCCTCCGTGGACTCCGCAATCTCAGTGTTCTCCCCCAAAAAGCATTTCTTGCTTTTCTTCTCTGTGCCTCCGTGTCTCTGTGGTTAATCCGTCTTCCGGGGGCCGTTTACGCCTACTGACCTCCAAGTCCACGACGTGTCCTGGCACCGGGGTGTCAGCCCCTGGATCATTGCCATGACCGTCATGCTGGCCACCTTCATGGAGGTGCTGGACACCAGCGTGGCCAACGTCTCGCTGCCGCATATCGCCGGCAGCCTGTCGGCGAGCATGGACGAATCGACGTGGATGCTGACGTCGTACCTGGTGGCAAATGCCATCATTCTGCCGATGGGCGGCTGGTTCTCCATGCTGGTCGGACGTAAGCGCTTTTACATGATTTGCGTGGCGATTTTTACCATCAGCTCGTTCCTCTGCGGCATCGCCCCTTCCCTCGGCGCGCTGATCTTTTTCCGGGTGCTTCAAGGCATCGGCGGCGGCGCGCTGCAGCCCATCTCGCAGGCCATCCTGGTGGAAAGTTTCCCGCGCGAAAAGCAGGGGATGGCGATGGCCGTCTACGGAATGGGTGTGGTGGTGGCGCCCGTGGTCGGGCCTACGCTCGGGGGCTGGATCACCGACAATTACAGCTGGCGGTGGATTTTCTTTATTAATATTCCGGTTGGTATTCTTTCGCTGGTCCTGACCGCGCTGTTGATTTTCGACCCGCCATTCCTCAAGCGCAAGAGTCTGGGCAACGGCTTCAAGATCGATTACATGGGGTTCGGATTGCTAGCCCTCGGGCTGGGCGCCCTGGAAGTGGTCATGGACGAGGGGCAAAAAGAGGACTGGTTCGGTTCTCACTTCATCGTGACCTTCGCCGTCATTACGGTGGTTTGCCTGGTGGCAGTGGTTTTTTGGGAGTTACGGCAGAAGGAGCCGATCATCGATTTCCGCATTCTGAAAGATCGCAATTATGCGCTGTGCACGCTCTCCATGCTGGTGCTTGGGTTCGTTCTTTACGCCAGCACCGCGCTCATGCCCCTTTTCCTGCAAACGCTGCTCGGCTACACCGCCATGATGAGCGGTCTGGTGCTGTCGCCCGGCGGATTGGTGATGGTTGTCTCTTTACCGGTTGTGGGCATCATGGTGCGCAAGTATCAGCCGCGGTGGCTGGTAATTTTCGGGGTAGTGGTCACGTCTTTGGGTTTGTTCCGTATGGCCAAATTCACTCTGGGAATCGACTATGACACCGCGGTTACCAGCCGCATGGTGCAGAGCTTCGGCCTGGCGTTCCTGTTCGTACCCATCAGCGCCACGGCATTTGCGTTTATTCCCAAGGAGCGGACCAGCTATGCCACCGGGCTCTTCAATCTGGCGCGCAATATCGGTGGCAGTTCGGGAATCGCTACCGCCACCACGCTGCTCGCCCGGCGCGCTCAATTTCATCAGTCGGTGATGGTGGCGCACCTCACGCCGTTCGATTGGCGGTATCGCGAATCGGTGGCTGGCGCCGCGGCTATCCTGCGCACTGCGGGCTCGTCCGGGCCCGATGCCCAGGTGCAGGCGCAGGGCATGATTTATGGCACTATGGTGCGGCAAGCCAACATGTTGGCCTTCGCCGACGCGTTTTGGGTGATGGGGGTGTTGTTTCTCTCGATCATCCCGCTCATGTTTTTGATTAAGAATGTGAGGCCGTCAGCCGGCCAGGTGGTGGTGGAATGACAGACAGTGTGCTATCCGGGAAAGAGGGACAGAAGGTGACGCCTACTCAAGAGAAAGTGACGCCCGAGGTGACGCCGCGCAGCGGATCGCGAACCAAGGTCATCCTCGCACTGATATTTCTGGTGGTGGCCGGGGTCGCGGTCTATGCGCTCTACATGCACTATCGCGACCGGGTATCCTCGGACGATGCCAATGTGGATGGGGACATCAGCGCCATCGCGCCTAAAGTTACCGGGAATGTAATCGAGGTCGCGGTGCTCGACAACCAGGAGGTGAAGGCCGGCCAGGTGCTGGTCCGCATCGATCCGCGCGATTATCGGGCCGCGGTGGACGTCGCCAAAGCGGCGGTGGCGCAGGCCGAGGGCCAGTTACAGGCCGCGAGCGTCGCCGTCCCGTGGGTCAACAGCACCACGGAATCGGGCACCAGCGTGGCGGATGCGCAGTTGGCCGATAGCCAGACGGAAGTGGAACGGGCGCGCGCCTCTTACGATCAGGCCAATACGTCCGACATTGCTTACGCGCAGGCGAATGTCGGTTCCAAGCAGGCCGCCAATGAACGCGCCCAGGCGGATCTCGCCCGTATGAAGCCGCTGGTGGAAAAGGCCGAGATCTCGCAGTTGCAGTTCGATGCCTATGCGGCCGCCGCCAAGATGGCCGACAGCGATCTACGGGCCGCGCAGGAGAAGCTGGTGTCGGCGCAAAAGGACGCTGCCATTCGCAAGGCGGCGCTCGATTCCGCCCTTTCCAAGGTCAATACCGCCAAAGCGCAAGTGGCGAGCACCCAGGCGAATCGCAAACAGGTAGCGGTGCGAACGGCCGACGCAGCCACCGCCCGCGCTGCCCTGGCGGCCGCCCGCGCCCGCCTCGAGGCCGCGGAACTGACCCTCAGCTATACCGACATCACCGCTCCGGTCGACGGAGTAGTAACTCGCAAGAGTGTGGAAGTGGGTCAAATGGTCCAGCCGGGACAGGGCCTGATGACCACCATTACTCCCGACGTCTGGGTGACGGCGAACTTCAAGGAGACTCAGTTGGCCGACGTGAAGCAGGGCCAGAAGGCTGAAATCCACGTCGATATGTACGGCAAGAGTGTGTTCGGACACGTCGATTCCATCGCCGATGCAACGGGATCGCGCATGAGCCTGCTCCCGCCCGAGAACGCTACCGGCAATTTCGTGAAAGTAGTGCAGCGCATCCCCGTGAAAATCCTGGTGGACCGGACGGACGGCCTGATTCTCCGTCCCGGAATGAACGTCGACGTCACGATATTCACGCGATAATAGGAGCATGGGGGGAAACTCACCACAAAGACACAGAGTCACGCCGGGACCGCTCCCTCACGGTCGCGGCTCGGTAACTGCCTGCCGTTCTGAGGCGCCCGTTCCGAGCCGCCCGCGTAAGCAAGCGGGTTCATTTTTGCGGTGCTCGATGCTGTGTCTCTGTGCCTCCGTGGTAAATACATGCTTCGCCGCGGACAAGGACCACCTGGCGATGCTGGCTAGCGCACAGGCAGCCTTCGACCGGGTGGAGCACGTCGCCGCGCCCCCGCTTCCTGCGGCCTCCGCCTGCGTGCAGACACAGGCCGCCATGTTATCGGTGGCGCTGCCTGCCGAGGAATCCGAACTGCATTACCGCAAGGGATTCTGCGAACTGGCGGTGGGCGCCATGACTCAGGCGCAATCCACCTTTGCCGACGCTGCCGCGGAACTCGATCGTAGCGGCGCATCCATGCTGTCGTGGCTGGCGCGGCGCGCCGGAAATCTCCCCGATCAAGCCACCTGGAACCAGCCCGACTTCTGTCCCAAATCGTGCCAGCCGCTCATCCCAGTCGCCAAGCTCTGGAAAGGTTGGATGGTTTGGAACGCCGGGGATGTCTACGCCGCCGCGGCATTGCTCGATGCCCAACCGTATTCCGCCTGGCAGGCCTATGTGGACGGGGTGCTCGCGTTCCGCGGCGGGCGCTATGCCGAATCCGCGGCCCGCTATCGCGAAGCTCTGGACATCTGGACGCGCACGCAGCAGGAGAAAGATCCGCCACTGAGCGTACGGCTCTCCCCGCCCGGGGATATCCCGCAACTCCTCACCGAACTCGGCGGAACGCAGATTCTGACCGGCGACCCGAAGGGGGCGGTGACGACCCTCGACCGGGCTCTCGAAGCAGCGCCCAAGGGGCGAGCGTATTTTCTGCGCGCCCGGGCCAAGGAATTGGCTGGCCAATCGGAAGCGGCCCTGGCGGACTATAACCTGGCGAGCCGAGCGGCTTTTGCCGACGCGAACAATCTCGCCTCCGGGGAGGCGCACCTCTATCGGGGCATCCTTCTCTATCGCCGTAAAGATTACGTCCGCGCCGAGGAGGAATTCTCGAGCGCATTAAACTTCGAAATCAGTCCCACGTTGCGGCCCGACGCTTCGGCATGGCGGCATCTGTCCGCCGTGGCGGCGGGATCGTGCGGCGCTTCGCGGAAGTTCCTGGAGCGCTCGCTCGCGTCCGTCTCACCCTACTTCCCAAAAGACGAAGCCAAAGCGATCGCCGCCGGTTGCCCGGCAGGCCCGGCTTTGTAGAGGTATTTGCAAAATCCGGCGAAAGGCGCCATTAATCCGAGTGTCGAAGCAGCAGCCCTTAATGAGCCGCGGCCGCAAGGGAGCGGCGCCTTTCGCCCACCGCTTCGATTCAGGAGGGGTTGCCTGCCTGGCGGCAAAGGCCGGCCGGCTTGGTAGTCATTCGGCATTGTTTGTGTGATACAGTTCAGGATAAGATGGCATCTCGAAGCGTCAATAAAGTCATTCTGATCGGGCATCTCGGCAAAGACGCCGAGACCAAATTCACACCCAATGGCACCGCCCGGACCACGTTCAGTGTGGCGACCAGCCGGCGCTGGAAAGACCAAGCGACCGGTGAGTGGAAGGACGAGACCGATTGGCACAACATCATCATGTGGCGGGCAGAAAATTTGACGAACTATCTTCTCAAAGGCAAACAGGTATATATCGAAGGCCGTTTGCAGACGCGCAGTTGGGACGATAAAGACGGTAAGAAGAACTACATGACGGAGGTCGTGGCGGACGAACTCATCCTGCTCGGCGGCCGCGGCGGCGATTCCGGCGGGGGATCGAGCGACTACTCGCAGCAGCCGGTGTCCATGCCGCGCTCAGCGCGGCCTGCGCCATCGCCCGCCCCGGCGGCCGCGCCCCCGGACGACTTCAATCAGGGAATTACCGACGACGACGTTCCATTCTAGGATACTTCCTTTTTGTTATTGGGATGAGCAAGCATCGGCACGGCTGGCCTGAGGCGAAAAAGCTCTGCAGGCTGAATCAGAACGACATAGCGATGGCCAAGAGTTTAGGCTTCGGGCCCGACGCACTCGTCCGAGCCAGACCGGACCCCAAGCAGAAGTGGAAGTTGCCCGTGAAATACTGGATCCACGAGTTGCACTCAGAGCGCTTTGGCTACGTTCTGGGAGAGCAGCCACTCCCGGCTGCACCGCCTTCAACTCCAGAAGAAGATGAGGAAGCAGTGCGGCAATATGGGGAACAACTTTACTGGGAAGACTACTGGGATCGCAACCGGGATGACGGCCCCGGAAGGCGCCAGGCCGTCAATCCCAACAAGGCAGCCACTACCACGCCCGATGCGGAGACGAATGGGATCGGAATTACCGACGACGACGTTCCGTTCTAACCCTGCGGGAGAGGCTCGTCAGGGCCCGGTTCCTCTTTAGCGGCGCGGACGGTTCTCGATAAGTGGGAAAGAGCTTTCGGGGGACGCCCACGGCGGCGAGGTCCCTCCTGCTGCAAACGCTCGAGGCTGAGGATCGCAGCGTCGAGATTCTCTAATTCCTCGCGAAGTTGAGCGAGGACTTTATTGAGATCCATGGATCGTTCCGAGGATAGAACTTTTCTATCTCATGTGCCAAATCAGAAAATCCTTAGATCTAAATCAGAGAAATAGTCAGGACTACTATACGTTACACCGCGGGCCGCGAGAGTAAGACGTCGTCGGAAAGATCCACCGGCTCGGTATAGGTTTGCAGAGAATCGAGCGACTCCAGCACGCGCTCGAGCAGACTATCGGTTTGCGAGACTGTGGTCTTCAGAACTTCGATGGAGTGCGCCTGCGTGGTGAGACGCTCATCCAAAGAGGTCATCGTCTTGGAGAGCAGTTGTTCCATGGCTGCCACAATCTGCGCAGTGGACGGGACTTCCGCCAGCTTCGCGGAATGCTCTTCCAGACGGGCTTCCACCTTAGTAAAGCGCTCGGCGGTGGCTGAGTCTTGCGCGCTGAGGCGGCTTTCCAGATTGGCGAGAGAGCTCTTGAGCTCATCGAGACCTGCGGCGGACATGCCGGCGCCGCGACGTTCGCGGCGAGCACCGGTCAATGCGCCAGCGGCGATTCCCGCCAGAAAAATGGCTATCCTTGGGAGGTAGTTGATTTCTCGTGCCATCCGTGTATTCCTTATAACTCTTTTCCGTAATTGAATGCAAGTACTACAGTTAGTAAGCTAACGTACTAGGTACGTACCTCAGTTGCAGTTAGATAATAATGCTGGCATTCTGACTAGGAAACATCCTCCATTGCAGGAGACTTCTGGTTGATCCCCGACTCGGAATCCGGGCCCGCCCGTCGCGGCGTCGGCAATCCCTTGCTGCTGGAAAGCGTTTTGCACGGCCAAGTCGTCGCGATGCGACGGCGGGCGGGCATCGCGCTCGACGCAGAAGCCAGAGGTCTGCTGCAACTGCAGAGCCGATTCGTGGCTCATTATTTCCGCCTGCAAACTGCCGAACGCAAGCTGTCCAACCGGATGCAATCCACCAGGCCGGCAGCCGGCATCAGCGCGGTCCGTCAGATCGAGAAAGAAAGGGAGCGGCTGGGCCGGGAACTGCACACCGGAGTAGGGCAATTGCTGGTGGCGATCCGGCTTCAGCTGGAAGTGATTGCCTCGCAGCTTTCCAAACCGCCGGCGGCGGTGGAACAGGCGTTGGAACGTATCGCCTCGCTGGCCAGCGACGCCGGAGAACAGATTCGCTCCTTGTCCCGCCGGCTGCATCCGCCGGAGTGGCAGCGTTTGACTTTGGAATCGGCAATCCGCCAACTGTGGGAGTCGAGCGGGGTTCCGGAGCGATTCGACGCGTCGCTCGAAATCGAGCCGCTTGCACGCGAGCTTGAGCAGGAGGGTAAAGTATTGGTATACCGGGCGGCGCAGGAAGCGCTTGCCAACCTGGTGCGGCATGCGAAGGCAAGCCGGGTAAAGATGACGCTGGCAGCGCGCGACAGCAACGTTATCCTGCGGATGGAGGACAATGGTGTAGGATTCGATGTGGCGCGGTTGTGGAACGCGCCGGAGAACGTGACGCAGGGGATCGGCCTGCGATCCATCCGCGAACTGGCATCGTCGCTGGGCGGCGCTCTCGACATCGTGAGCGGCAAGGAAGGCACCCGACTGGAGCTTTCCGTGCCCCTCGAGTTGCCCCATTCGTGACGCGAGGAGGAGAAATGTGGCGGATATAGCGGGTACCACGGTGGTGCTGGCCGACGACCATGCGATCGTGCGGGAAGGATTCGCGGCGCTGTGCGAGGTCAACGGTATGCGCGTACTGGGACAGTGCTCGGACGGCCCTTCGGCGGTGGAGGCAATCCTGGAGAAACAGCCGGATTTCGCCATCCTGGACTTGCACATGCCCGGAATGACGGGAATTGAAGTAATCCGGAGGTTGCGGAGTGCCGGTTGTCCGACCAAGATCATGATCCTTTCCATCAGCCGGGAGGATAAGCCCGTCATCGAAGCGCTGCGGGCGGGGGCCGATGCTTACCTGTTGAAGGATGGCCCCGCGAGGCACCTGCTGGAGGCCATCAGCTACGTACGCGACGGAGGGCAATACGTGTCTCCGCTGCTCAAAGGCGCCCGTCTCTTTACCAAGCCGGAGGCCAGTGCGCCCGACGACCCTCTGGCGGCGCTGAGCCCTCGCGAAATGGAGGTATTCTCCTACCTCGTGAAGGGGATACGCGCCAAGGACATTGCAGAGCTGCTGCGCATCAGTCCCAAGACCGTGGACACATACCGCGCCACGCTAATGCGCAAACTCAACGTCCACGACATCGTGGGACTGGTTAAATTCGCGATCGAGAGAAACCTGACGGGGACGTCCTCTGAGAAGTCGTGAAAGCAATGCACTGCGCCAAGCGCATTTCGCGGGCACGCTGATAGCCCTCGAGGGCGGTGATCAGAGTTCTCACGGTTTCCCGCCGCTCATAAAGGCGTTCGAGCGCGCGGCGACGGATGGAATCGGCTGCCAGAAGCCGATTGCGTTCAGTAGAGGAAACAGGCGGTAGAGTTATCGTCGTAGCCATATCGGATGTCACTGGTACTGTAATTAGGGTTTTTCCTTACTTTGCTGAAACGCTAGAATAGCTGTGCTGATTGTCACAGTCAAGGAAAATCTCATTAATTCTAGGATTTTTCTGTAGGGCTATTTGCGGGAGGCTAGGGCAACCCCTCGCTTGCGGGTATAGCTGCTGAGATTGACTCAAAAATCGTCAGCTCCCGAGAGTTTCGGAGCCCCATGTGGGATTTCACCCAAGGAGCCTCCCCGTTTTCACCCATTCGCAATCGCCAAGGGTGTCCGCGGGACTCGAAAACTTGCCCAGGTCACTGAAAATAAGAACTTTGAGTCTTTGCCACAGGTTTGGACTGGCGAATGCTCTGGATGGGAATGCTCAGGATCTTTCAGCTCAACGCCTATTCGCTGGTGAGTTGTTTCTCGCCGCGCACTGGGCGGAGTATTTTTGATTCAGATTTGTTGGAGAATAGTATGCGGATTCCCTCTTCGGTTCTCGCGGTGACCGGTAAATCTCTCGCTCTTCTAGTGGTTGCGGGCTCCATTGTGATGCTCAGCGGCCAGAAGAGTAGGCCCACTAACCAGCTCGTCCAATCCAGTGCCGCGCAAGCCGCTGTTGAGTACGTTAACCCCGGGCTTGCTTTCAGCGTGGTATCGGCGAAAATCGCCAGCGACGGCACCATCAGTGTCGACTATAAGATTACGGATGGCACCGGGCTTCCCCTGGACCTGAATGGAGTTCTGACCCCGGGCGCAGTTTCGCCTAAGTTTCTGGCCGCGTACATTCCGGCCGGCCAAGCGCAGTTTGCCTCCTACATCACCACGACTGCGACCGCGGTATCGGGTGGGGCGACCGCCACGCAGGCTGCCGGCGATTCCGGCGGCACGACTACCACGGTCGCCACCGGCGAATATGTCTATACCTTTGGCGATAAGGCTCCGACCGGTTACAACTCAACCTTATCGAACCGTATTGGAATCTACGGCTCCCGCAACCTGACGGAATGGGACTTGGGAACCGCCTACGCTTCCACAACGTTCGACTTCGTGCCGGCTGGGGGCACGCCCACACCGCGCGATGTGGTGCGCGACGCGGATTGCAACTCCTGCCACAGCTTGATTTCGTTCCACGGCGGTTCGCGTGTGGGCACGGCCTTGTGCATCATGTGCCACCAGCCGCAGACCAGCGACCCCAACACCGGCGAGTCGCTGGATATGAAGGTCTTTATCCACAAGATTCATATGGGATCGAGCCTGCCGAGCGTGAAGTACGGCGCCCTTCCTTACCAGATCTACGGCCACGGCGGTTATACCGCTTGGTCGTCGGTGGTGTACCCCGCCAACCCGAGCGATCCGCGGAATTGCGCCGGCAGCTGCCACAATCCCAAGAACGGCGCCGCGCAAACCAATGTTTGGATGACGACGCCGAGCCGCGCGGCCTGCGGTTCCTGCCATGACGATGTGAACTTCGCGACGGGCGCGATTTCTTACACCGCCGGGGGCGACACCAACACCAGCCACCTGCCGCAAGTGGACGACACACAATGCGCCGGCTGCCACATTCCGCAAGGCGAACTGCCGTTTGACGCGTCGATTCTCGGCGCCCACACGGTGGACGACGAAGCACCCGGCATCCCCGGCTTGAACTTCACTTTGACGAAGGTGACGGGCGGAACAGCGGGCACAGCGCCGACGGTGTCCTTCACGGTGAAGGACAACAGCGGTAACGGAATTCCGATGAGCACCTTCACGGCGAACAGCGGCTCACTTTCCCTCACGATGGCCGGACCGACTACGGATTACGGCTATACCAGTTTCGGCTCGAGCGTGACCACCCCAGGATATGTAACGGAATCGGCAATCAGCGCAGCTTCCTGCGATGGTAGCGGAAATTGCACTTACACCTTCACGCATACGGTTCCGGCCAATGCCACAGGAACCTACACCATCGGTATCGAAGGACGGCTTTCGATCACGCTGTTGCCGGGAACCACGCAGGCGGTGACCACGACCTACGGCGGAACCAACCAGATCATCAACTTCTCGGTGGATGGATCTCCAGTGACGCCGCGCCGCACCGTGGTGGCCCTGGCCAATTGCAATAAGTGCCACACGTACCTCGAGATCCACGGCAATCTGCGCAACAACGTGACCTACTGCGTGTTATGCCACAATCCGAGCAACACCGACGCCAGCACTCGCGCAGTGGCCACCAATGCCCTCCAAAAGGCTGCGCCGGCGGAGGGCGTCAACTTCGCGTTGCTGATCCACTCGATCCATACGGGTAACAAACTGGGAGCCGCCGGCAAGGACTACGCCGTCGTGGGATTTGGCGGCGCCACCACCGATTTTGGTAAGGCGTTCGCTTCCGTTCCCGCGGGAATCACCAATACCGGCGTTCTCTATCCGGCCATGCTGAACGGCGAGGTTGGCGATACGGCCAACTGCACCATGTGCCACACCGGCGGTTCGCAAGACGTGCTTCCGGTCGGATTGAACGCAGTGACCGATCCTTCATCCTTGATCAATCCGGTTCCGGCCACCACGTCGGCTTGCACGGCCTGCCATTTCGACACGCCGACCCTGGCCCACGCGGTTCTCAATACCAGCTCTCTGTTGGGCGAAAGCTGCACGGTTTGCCACGGTGCAGGCGCCGCATACGATGCAACCACGGTACACATTGGCCAGTAAACGACCAACAGCAAAAAAGGAGACGACCATGTTCCGGCCGCCGAGATTTTTGAGCATGGCCAGCCTTCAGCCAGCGCACTCCCATCGGGGGGTGCGCTGGTTTGCGATTTTCATGGCGGCAATGCTCGTGTCCGTCACCGCCGGGGGCGCTCAGGAAAAAGCCAGCGCACCGGCTCCATCGAAGGAACCTCCTAAGCCCGCGGAATTTGTCGGTTCCGAAACTTGCCAAGGGTGCCACGAAGATATCTTCAACGCCTTCCAGAAGAACCCTCACCACGAGGTGGAAGGCGACAAGAAGCGCGGCTTCGACGGCAAAGCCTGCGAATCCTGCCACGGGCCGGGGAGCAAACACGCGGAATCGATGGTTGCGGCGGATATCCGCAATCCGGCGAAAATCGCTCCCGCGGCGGCCGACAAGGTCTGCCTCACCTGCCATTTGAACCAGCCGACCCATGTGGGGCGGATTTCCAGCAGCCACGCCAAGAACCAGGTTGCCTGCGTGGCTTGCCATTCGATCCACAAGAACGGGCCCGAGGGTCTGGTGACGCGCAAGATACCCGAGATCAATAAGCTCTGCTCATCGTGCCACCAGGACGTGTGGGCCAGTTTCCAGCGTCCCTACGGGCACAAGTTACCGCAAGAAGCCATGTCTTGCGTGGATTGCCACAATCCGCACGGCACATTCGAACCGCGTATGCTGCAGACGGTAAGCGCCAACGAACCCGGCTGCCTGAAGTGCCACGGCGACCTGGCCGGGCCGTTCGTGTATGAGCATGCTCCGGTGAGGATGGAAGGCTGCGTGGCATGCCATCAACCGCACGGTTCGTCCAACCCGCGGATGCTGACGCGCCAGGTGGTGCGCCTGGTCTGCCAGGAATGCCATTCCAACTTCCAGGCGCTTCCGGCGGCCAAAGGCGGAACCATGGGATCGATCGCTCCGGCGTTTCACGATTTGGCTTCTCCGCGTTTCCAGAATTGCACCAACTGCCACCAAAAGGTCCACGGATCGTACGTGAACCGGGACTTGCTCAAATGAGATTTCTACTGACACTCATCCTGACGATGGTTCCGGCCTTAGCTCAGCAGGCGGATGCGCCATCGAAACCGGCCGATCAGACGGTGCAGACCCCGGCCAAGCCCGCCGATCAGACCACCGCGCCCGCAACCTCGCCTGCCCCGGCCAAACCCGCCGATCAGACCACCACGGCCGCGACATCGCCGGCTCCGTCCAATCCGGCTCCTACGGGCGAGCAATGGTTTACCGGAAGTCTCGACCTGGGATACCGGTTCGTAACCGGACCCGCTGGGAATTACCCGGAATACCGCAGCGTCGTAAATCTGGGCCAGGGGCTGGTTCTGGAGGGCCTCGACTTCACGATCATCGACCCCAAGAAGCGCTTGTTCGACCGACTCGACGCCAACGCCTTCGGATGGGGCGGCGAGCCGTATGAATTGGCCCACCTGAATGCGCGGAAACAGCGCGTCTACGACCTGGTTTTCGATTACCGCAACATCGCCTTTTTCGATGCCGTACCGTCTTATGCCAATCCGGCGGCGCCGGGGGGATTCAACGAACAATCGTTCGATACCCGGCGGACCACGATGACCGCCTCGCTCGACCTGCGGCCCGGCACACGCATCGTTCCGTATCTGGTTTTCGACCGCAATTCAGGATATGGACACGGGGTGGACGAGTGGGTGCAGGACAGCAACGACGAGTTCGCCGTTCCTACGCTGCTACGCGACAGCACCGATAATTATCGCGGCGGAGTGCGGTTCGAATTCAACCGCTTCCACATCACGCTGGAGCAGGGCGGCACAACCTATAAGGATGACGACCAGGCGACCTTTTCGGGCAATAACCTGGGCGACCGGACCTCGCCGATCTTCGGGCAAACGCTGTCTCTGACCAATCTGCAACAGGCTTACGGAATCCGCGGCACCAACGTTTACAGCAAAGGGCTGTTGACGGCGCGTCCCTTCTCCTGGATGGATATCTACGGCCAATTCCTCTACAGCGATCCCAAGACCACCGTCAACTTCAATGAGACAGGCGCCGGGAATTTCCTGGCGATGAGCGAATTGCTGTTCTATAGCAGCCAGCAGACCATCGGCACGGGCGCGGCCAATCAGCCGCACACTACCGGCACGGCGGGCGTCGAAATCCGGCCTTTGAAGCACCTGCGGATTATCCAAAACTGGCTGACCGACCGGTATCACGATTCCGCATACGGCATGCTGAACATTGTTCCCACGACCGCTACCAACGGCGGTATCAGCAGCCTGAATCCCCTGCAGATCGTCAACTACAACCAGGAACAGGTGGACGTGCTGTACGATCTCACTTCGAAGGTGACTCTGCGCGGCGGGTATCGGTACATCTGGGGCGATGCCACTACCGACGCGACACCCTTTTTGAACCCTCCCGGCACGCTGGAGCAGGGGCAATTGAAGCGCAATGTAGCGCTGGCCGGTTTGAACTTCCGCCTGTCGGAGAAGCTGTCGTTCAACCTGGATTACGAAGGCGGCCACAGCGACGATATCTACTTCCGCGACAGCATGAACGATTATCAGAAAGGGCGGGCACGGGCCAAATATCGCCTCTTGCAGTCACTGATGCTGCAGGCGAATTTCTATGTCCTTCAAAATGCCAACCCCGCGCCCACGATCAATTACAACCTCATGGGCCGCGACAGTTCTCTGGCCTTTTATTGGACGCCGAAAAACAATAAGCGTTTCAGCCTGACCGGTGAATACGACCGCTCCACGTTCCACTCCACCATCGACTATCTGACGCTGCCGTTTTATACGGCGGCGGTATCGGATTACCGCGATAACGCGCACTCGGTAACGGGCCTGCTGGACATCAATCTTCCGGGGAAGATCGCGGGAAAATTGAGCATGGGCGGGTCGATGTTCCTTTCGAACGGGAGCAATACCACGCGCTATTACCAGCCGCTGGCACGGCTGTCGATCCCCTTTAACAAGCACCTCGCCTGGAACAGCCAGTGGACGTATTATGGGTACGAGGAAAGCTTCTATCTGTTCGAAAGTTTCCGCACACATATCATCACAACCGGGCTGAAGTTCACCCGATAGGAGGCCAGCAATGCCGATACTTCGAATCACGATTGCCGGGGCGCTGGCCACCGCGAGTGTTTGGGCGGCGGGGCCGATGTCGGGAGACGCCCATCGCGGCGAACAGCTGTTTCAGAGCGAGCAGTGCGTGCAATGCCATAGCTTTCAGGGCAAGGGCGGAACGACGGCGCCGGATCTGTCGAAACGGATCGACCGCGATTACACACCCGCGGTGATGGCCAGCCTGATGTGGAATCACGCGCCCGATATGTGGGGCGCAATGAAGCGCAAGGGCATCGTAAAGAGCCAGATGACGCCGGACATTGCGGCCGACCTGTTTGCCTATTTCGTGTCGGCGCGATTCTTCGATCGGCCGGGCGATGCGGGGCGCGGCAAGCAGGCCTTCGCGGCGCGGCACTGCGCCGATTGCCACGGCATATCGACGCCGATCGCCGGGGGCGGTCCGGCGGTGGTGAAGTGGGGGTCACTCGCCGACCCGCTGGTGCTGGCGGAGCAGATGTGGAATCACGGGCCGGCCATGCGGGCGGCTTTCGCGCAGAAAAAATATCCGTGGGCGGCGCTCTCGGGGCAGGAGCTCAGCGATATCCTGGTATACCTGCAAAATCTGCCGGAGACTCGCGACCTGCCGCACCATTTCGAATTTCCGCCATCGGACCAGGGAGAGCAGCTATTCCAAGCGAAGGGCTGTAACGGCTGCCACACCGGCGCCATGGCCATGGAGCACCTCCTCAAGAATCAGACCCTGACGGATATCGCGGCGGCGATGTGGCATCACCAACCGGAGATGAAACAGCCGCCGGTCACGCTTTCGCCCGGGGACATGCAGCAATTGATCGGCTACATTTGGGCGCGTCAGTATTTCACGGGAACGGGCAGCGCGGAACGCGGGAAGAAGGTCTTCGCCGAGAAGAACTGCGCCACCTGCCACAACGACGCATCGAGCGGCGCACCGAAGTTGACGAAAGGGCAATCCGACATCACCATGGTGTCGGCGCTCTGGGAGCATGGCCCGCGCATGTTCGACATGATGAACACCAAGAAGATTCCGTGGCCGCGATTCACGGCTCGCGATATGGATGACCTGGTGGCGTTCTTGAATCAGTGATCCGCTAAAAGCAAATTTAGCCACAGATGAACACTAAGAAAACCATCCGTGGCCAATAGTCTTTTGCCTCGACCGCGTTTTTGAATCGGAATCGGGCGAAGCTGCAGGGCGAGCTCCGCTCGCCTGGACAAGCTGAAGCATGTCCCACGAAAACCGCGGCTGGCAGTATCGCGGCAACTCCTGTAAAATGCCTGTCTACCTGTTTTCAGACTCGAGGGAGAGACTCGCGAAAATGCAATCCAAAGAGTGTATGCCTGTTTTGCTGGCGATCGTGCTGGGAACATCGTGTATCGCGTGGGGGCAAGGCGGCGGCCGGGGCCGTGCAGCGGCAGCCGCGGCGGCGCAACAGGCGACTCCAGCCGCGAATACACCTGCCGCCGCACCGGCAGGGCGCGGCGGTGGCCGTGGCGGAGCCACCGAAGCGGCCGACAGCGGCGATTTCTTCAACTACGATCCGACGGCAAGCAACGCGCCATCGATTCCCGATTCGCCGCCCGCGGAAGCGCACCAGAAGATCGCTATCGGCGGGGACTCGCTGGCGTACACATCGCGGGCCGGTTATCTCGCCCTGCACAACGCCACCACCGGCCAATCGGAAGCGCATATTTTTTATACCAGCTACTTCAAAGACGGCGTGAGCGACCCTTCTACGCGTCCTCTGCTCTTCTTCTTCGGCGGCGCTCCGGGAGTTTCGGCCGCCTGGCAGGAGTTCGGCGGCTTCGGACCGAAGCGCATGAAGTGGGCCGCCGACGGCACCGCCGGAGATCCTCCCTATCAGTGGACCGACAATTCCAGCACGCTCCTCGGGCAAGCCGACCTGGTGTTCGTGAACCCCGTAGGCACTGCGTACAGCCGCCCGGACCAGCCTTCGCATGGGTCAGCTTTCTGGAACACCACGGGCGACGTCGCGTCTTTGGCGGAGTTCGTGCGCAGTTTCCTCACGTCCAACAATCGGCGCAATTCGCCGCTCTTCCTCGCGGGCGAGGACTTTGGGACGGGACGCGTCGCCGGCCTCGCCGCTTACCTCCACGAGCACCAGATTCCCGTGCGCGGCGTGGTGCTGCTCTCCATGACGGCGAGTCCCGACGCTGTCGCGGGAGACACGCAGTACATTACGTTGCTGCCGAGTCTGGCAATGGCCTCCTGGTATCACAAGAAGCTCGCCCCGGATATGAATGCCATGAGCCTGGAGCAGATTTCCGAGCGCGCGCGCCAGTTCGCGTCGCGCCCCTATCTGCACGCGCTTTACAAGGGCGATCGCATGACGGCGGAAGAGCGGACCAAGAGCATCGCCGATCTGGCGCACCTCACCGGACTTTCGAAGGAATTCGTGGCCAACAACGAGCTGCGCATTTCGATCGAACGCTTCAGCGCGGAGTCGATGCGTGAGCAGCATCGCGGCCTGGCGAGTTCCGACGCCCGCGTGACGGGTTTCGTAGCGGGCGGCGGCGGGCGCGGATTCGGCGGCGGAGGCGGAGGGCGCGGAGGGTTTGCGGCGACGCCCCCGGTGGACTTCAACGAGAGCAATCTCGCCGGCGGGTTCGAAGCGGCTTACGACGCTTACCTGCGGCGCGACCTGACGTTTACGGCGGCGAGCAACGCGGTTTTCTATCTGTCGAGCGGCGGGATCGGCACTTACACGTCCACGGGCAATGACGAGCAGAGTCTTTCCGGCGCGTTCGCGCGCAATCCCAACATGCGCCTGTTCGTGGGCATCGATTACTACGATCTGAAGGCGCCGTTTTATGCCACGGAGTACGCGCTGGCGCACTTGAACGTTTCGCCCGAAGTGCGCGCGCATAACATCACCGTCAGTCATTTCGAAGCCGGACAGATGGCCTACGTGGACAACAAGGCGCTGGCCAAATTGCAGGGCGAACTGGCCAGATTCCTCAGCGAAGCAACCGCACCGGCGCACAAATAGCGCCAACCAATTCGACGATGACCAGGAGCCATGCCATGAAGACGCTTTCGAACATCCTCATTTTCATCGCTGCCACCGGTGTGGGAGCTTTCGCGCAAGGGCGCGGCGGTGCGGCCGCTGCCACCAACGATTTCTATCGCTTCAACTACAACACCGAAGAGATGGTGCCGATCAAGTATCCGGCGGAGCCCGTCACCACGCAGCACAAGATCACGCTGCACGGTGAGACCATCGAGTACACCGCGCACGCCGGCTTCATACCGATACACCAAGCCACCAGCGGCGTCACCGAAGGCCACCTGTTCTACATTTACTATTCGAAGAACGGCGTCACCGATAAAGCCAAGCGGCCGGTCTGGTTCCTCTTCAACGGCGGGCCGGGCGCGGCTACCGTCTGGCTGCACATGGGCGCATTCGGTCCGAAGATGGTGAAACTCGAGCCGAACGGCCTGGCACCTCCGCCGCCGTACACGTACGTCGATAATCCCAATTGCCTGCTGGATACCGGCGACCTGGTCTTCATCGACGCCATGGGCACGGGCTTCAGCCGTCCGGAGCAGCCCCATTTCGGCCCCGATTTCGGCGGCGTGGAGAACGATCTGGCGGCTTTCGGCGAATTCATCCGCGGCTTCCTGAATGAGTATAATTTGTGGGGGTCGCCGCTTTTCGTGGGCGGCGAAAGCTATGGCACCACGCGCGCCGCGGGACTTTCGGGTTACCTGACCGACCACGACATCCCGATCAATGGCGTGATGCTGCTCTCGGCGGTCATCGACGTCAATGCCAACGCCGGCGAACAGCGCCAGCTGATGACGCTGCCCACTGAAATCATGACGGCGCATTATCACAAGAAGCTGCCGCCGGATTTGCAGAAATTATCGGTGGAACAGATTGCGCAGCAAGCGCGCAACTTCGCTTCCGGCGAGTATCTGGAATATCTCTTCGACGGCGCGCGCTCGACGGAAGCGCAGCGAACGAAGGTACTGACCGATTTCTCGCGGCTCACCGGTCTCTCGAAGAGCTACATCGATGGCCTCGATATCCGCGTTCCGCTCGGGCCGTTCAGCACGGAATTGCTGCGCGATCGGCACCTGATGACGTCGCGGCTGGATTCGCGCTTTGCGGGCTATCAACTGGATGCCGGCGCGACGAATACCAGCTTCGATTACAGTAATGCCAACATCGAGGACTGCTTCCTGACGGCATTCGAGGCGTATATCCGCAACGACCTGAACTACAAGAATGACGGGCTCTACTACGTGGCGGGGAACGCTCCGCCGTGGTCGGGCGAATACAATACGGTGGTCAACATGGAAACCGGCTTTGCCAAGAATCCGCACATGCACCTGTTCGTGGGGATGGGATATTACGATTTCGCCTGTCCGTTCTACCCCATGGAGTGGACCATCGCGCACCTGAAGGTGTCCGACGAGATCAAGAAAAATAATATCTCGACGGGATATTACGAATCGGGCCACATGGTGTACATCGACTCGACGGCGGCGGCCAAGTATCATGCGGACCTGGTGAAATTCGTGCAGGGCGCGATGCCGAAATAGACATCGCAGGCCGGGCTGTCGCCCGGCGTGGCAAGCTAAAGCATACCCCACGTGGGACATGCTTCAGCTTGTCCAAGCTAGCAGCGGTCACGAAAGGTAGCGCTGTAAATCGTCGGTGCGGAAAGCAGTGCGCAAAGGCCGGGGTTGTCGAGCCGAGGCCGGCCGCTGATGGTTGCATATGCGGAACGGCAGGAGCGGATTCGAATCATCAGTGCTCGAAAACTGACCCGAAACGAAAGACGAATCTATGAAGAAGCGCAGCGATAAGATGGACGACGAGTTACGCCCCGAATACGACCTTCGTCAATTGCTCAAAAGCGGAGCGCGCGGCAAGTACGCGAAACGCTACCGCGCTGGGACAAACCTCGTTCTACTGGACCCCGACATTCGGAAGGCTTTTCGCAACGAGAAAGCAGTTAACGAAGCCCTTCGCCTGGTGCTGCAACTGCGCAGGATTGGCGCTAGCAGTACGGCTTCGAGCGGCCGAGCCCGATAACCAGATGCTCGCTACGACAGGTACCTTTGTAAATCGTCGGTGCGGAAGCAGTGCGCGAAGGCCGTCTCGCGATCGATGCGGCCGGCGCGCACCAGTTCCACCAGCGATTGTTCCATGGTCATCATGCCGTCAGTCTTGCCGACTGAGAGCGACGAGCGCAACTGGTGGTCGTCGCCTTTGCGGATGAGCGCGCGCACAGCGTCGGTGGCGATCATGATTTCGACCGCCGGCCAGCGCGTCACGCCATCGACCCCGGGCACCAGCTGTTGCGCGATCACCGCCAGCAGCGCGAGCGACACCTGCTGGCGGATCTGCGGCTGGTTGGACGAAGGGAACGTGTCGAGAATGCGAGAGACGGACTGAATGGTGTCATTGGTGTGGAGCGTGGAGAACACCAGATGGCCGGTCTCCGCGGCGGTGAGGGCGGTCGCCATGGTTTCGGCATCGCGCATTTCGCCCACCAGGATGACGTCAGGCGATTGGCGCATGATGCTGCGCAGCGTTATCGCGAAATCCGGGGTATCGCGCCCCACTTCGATTTGTTCGATCACCGCGCTGCGGTTGGTGTGCTGATACTCCACGGGATCTTCAATGGTCACCACGTGGGCCGCGCGCCGCGTGTTGACGATGTCGATGAGCGCCGCGAGCGTGGAGCTCTTTCCGCACCCCGTGGGCCCGGTGAGCAGCACCATGCCCTGCCGCTTCTCGGCGAGCTTGGCGAGATGCACAGGCAGATGCAGCGACTCGAGCGTCGGGATTTTCGAAGGCAGCAGGCGGATGCAGGCCGCCAGCGTGCCGCGCTGATGGTGGATGTTGACGCGGAAACGGCCCAGCCCTTCGCGGAAGAAACCGAAGTCGATGGTTTTGTTGCGGTGCAGTTCCTCCGCCTGATGCGTCTCGAGCAGCGGCAGCACGAGGCTGCGGATATCTTCGGAATCGAGCGGAGCGCCGGGCGCCGTGGTCAGGTTTCCGGTGACGCGCAGCATGACCGGCGCGCCGGCCACCAGCAGAATGTCGGACGCATTTCTGCCCGCCGCCTGTTGCAGGACGTTATCGAGCGAAGCGGTACTCTGCGGAGAGCGCGATGCGCCGGGCGCCGATTTCTGGCTGGGCGCGGCGCGGTTCAACTCCGCGACTATTTTGGAAAGTTCACTATCGTATTCGCCCATGCGGTCAATTCGATCTTAGCGCGGGGCGAGCTTCGCTCGCCGGACAAGCTGAAGCATGTCCCACACATTACCAGAATCCGATGAGCTTCCACCAGCCGACGCCCACGCTGAGCCAGATCGCCAGGTTGGCCAGCGATACCAGGAAGCCGATGCGCCACCATTCCGCCTGTGGCAGATATCCTGCACTGAAGAAAACGGGCGCCGACCCGGTGCCGTAATGCGTGATGCCGGCATTCAGGCTCGATAGGTAGGCGAGCGGCAGCGCGGCGAGCAGAGGTGGAACGCCTGCCGCGAGCGCAGCGGCCAGAAAGCTCGCGTATAACGCCGTGGTCTGCGCGGTGAGGCTGGCGAAGGTGTAGTGCAAGTAAAAATACGATACCGCCAGCGCCATCAGCACCAGCATCCACGGCCAGCCGGTCATGAGGCCGAAGAGCTTGGCCGAAAGAATCCTGATGACGCCGGTTTCGTTGAGCGCGTCTGACATCATGAGCAGCGGTGCGAACCAGATGAGCGCGTCCCAGGCGCGGCGTTCGGCCAGCAGGTCGTCCCAACTCAAGACGCGGGTCAAAAGAATCGCCGCGAGCCCGGCGAACGCCACGAAGGTGTTCGAAACTCCGTGCCAGTGGGAGGTTACCCAGCCGGCCATCACCGCCAGCATAATGGCGATCAGCCACTTCTCTTCGCGCCGCAGCGGGCCCATTCGGTGGAGTTCCACGCGCGCATGTTCGCGGGCCGGATGCATGTCCTGAAGCTCCGGCTTGACGATGCGCAATAACAGCCACGGGACTACGGCTAGCGTCAGGAAGCCCGGCAGCGACGCGCCGGCGAACCAGCGCATCCACGTGAGCTCGACGTGTCCGACACGCATGGCGAACTCGGCGATCAGCGGGTTGGCCGCCATGCTAGTGAGAAACATCGCCGAGGCTGCATAGCAGGTGTGGAACGAAGTCAGGATCAGATACTTGCCGGCGCGGTTGGCTGTGGGGCCCGGTTCCGACCCGAGGGCGCTCGCCACGCTGCGCGTTACCGGGAAGATCACGCTGCCGCCGCGCGCGGTGTCGGAAGGAATAAATGGCGCGAGCACCAAATCGGCTGCGGCCAACGAATAGCCCAAGCTGAGCGGACTGCGCGCGAAGCGCCGCACGAAGAGATATCCGATGCGCTTACCGAGTCCGGTGACGGTAAACGCGCGCCCGAACAGGAATGCCAGAAAGATCAGCCACACCGTAATATTGCTGAAGCCGGAGAGTACTTTCGCCGGGGGGAGTGTTCCGGTGAGGGCGAGCAGCGTCATGGCCACCACCACGCTTGCGCCCATCGGCAATGGCTGCGCCACCAGCGCCACGATGGTCGCGGCGAAGATGGCCAGCAGATGGCGCTGCATCGCATTCAGGCCGGGCAGTGGGAGCAGATAGAGCAGCAGTCCGGGAGCGAGGACAGCGGCCCATCGCCACCAGCCGGCGCGGCGGCGGTCGAATAAGGGTGCGGGATCGGCCATTCCTTCGAGGATACTCAAGCCGGGCGGGCAGCGGGGCGGATTATCATGAAGCGATGACAAAGAAACTATTAGGCAATAGCGATATGGAACTGACGCCGATCGGCGTGGGCGCGTGGGCCATGGGCGGCGGCGGATGGAAATTCGGTTGGGGGCCGCAGGATGACGCTGCGTCGGTGGCCGCCATTCACGCGGCGCTCGACCGCGGCATCAATTGGATCGACACCGCGGCGATCTACGGCCTGGGCCACTCCGAGGAGGTCGTGGCGCGGGCGCTGGAAGGGCGCGCCAATCGGCCATACGTGTTCACCAAGTGCGAGCGGGTGTGGGATGACAAGGGCGAGATTACCTGGTCGCTGAAGGCCGATTCGATTCGCCGCGAGTGCGAAGCCAGCCTGCGCCGCCTGAAAATGGACACCATCGACCTTTACCAGATTCACTGGCCGCAGCCGGATGAAGATGTCGAAGAAGGCTGGAGTTGCCTGGCCAAGCTGAAGGAAGAGGGCAAAGTCCGGTGGATCGGAGTCTCCAACTTCAATGCGCAGCAGATGGAGCGGTGCCGGGCGATTGCGCCCATCGCTTCTTTGCAGCCGCCATACTCGGCGATTTCGCCCGAGGTGGCCAAGGAAACACTGCCCTATTGCGCGCAGCACGGGATCGGCGCGATTGTGTATTCGCCCATGAAATCGGGCCTGCTGACCGGCGCCATGACGAAAGAGCGCATCGCGGCCTTTCCATCGGACGACTTCCGGCGCAATGCGCTGGCGTTCCAGGAGCCGAATTTGTCGAGGAATCTCAAGCTCGCCGATTTGATGAAAGCCATGGGCGAGCGCCGCGGCGTTTCGCCAGGAGTGGTGGCGATCGCGTGGGTTCTGAACAATCCGGCGGTGACCGCGGCCATCGTGGGAATGCGGTCGGCGAAGCAGGTGGAGGGCGTGATCGGCGCGCTGGAGTTTCGCTTGAGCAAAGAAGAGATCGCGGAGATCGAAAGCTGGCGGACGACCTTCGCGGCTGCCTGAGAAAGCCGCCCGGCTGAGGGCTTGCAAAATTATTATAGCTATAGTAGCCTTGCATACAGGAATAGTAGCTGTATGCCGCCACCGAAACTCACGAAGCTGGAACTTCAGATCATGGAGGTGCTCTGGACTCGCGGACCCTGCGCGATCCGCGAGATTCAGGAGGCGTTCCCGAAGCGGAACCGCCCCGCCTATACTACGATCCAGACGACCGTCTATCGGCTGGAGGGCAAGAAGACCCTCCGGCGCGCCCGGAAAATCAGTCATGCGCATATCTTCGAACCGTTGATCTCCCGCGGCGCCGCCCAAAGCCGGTTGATTGACGATCTGCTCGCCTTGTTCGGTGACAAGCTGCAGCCCGTCATGGCGCACTTGATCGAATCGAGGAGGCTCACTCTCAACGACGTAAGAGAGGCAGAGAAGGCCCTGCTGGCCCTACAGGCGAACGAGGAACTCGCGCCGGGGGACAAGGAGAAGAGCCAGTGATCCATGGACTGCTTTCCCACCTTTGGCAGAGCACTCTATTTGTCGGAGCCGCCTGGCTGCTGACACTGGCCCTGCGGAAGAACCGGGCGCACGTTCGTCACTGGGTGTGGTTCGCAAGTTCTGCAAAGTTCCTGCTGCCGTTTTCCGTGCTGGTCGGGATGGGCGCGCTTGTGCCACGACACTCTGCCCTTACGGTCCAGCCGGGATGGGTGGTTGCCGTAGCACAAATCGGTGAGTCTCTCACCACACCTCCAGCGGCGGCCGCGAGAGCTGCCGTCACCCTTGATGGAGTCCACGGGAATTACTTGGCAGCGGCCGCCCTGGCTGTGTGGGCCTGCGGGTTCACGGCGATCGCGGTTTGCTGGCTTGTTCGCTGGAGGCGGGTTCATGCGCTGCGAAGGACGGCAACGCCCTTCGGCGCGCCAAGCAGCGTGAAGTACGCGGTTCCTGTGATGTCTTCGTCTGGGCTTGGCGAGCCGGGCGTCTTCGGCATCCTACGGCCGGTCCTGCTGCTACCGGAAGGAATTGGGGAGCGTCTCAATCCGGCGCAACTGGACGCGATACTCGCTCATGAACTCTGCCACGTGCGCCGCCGCGACAACCTGACGTCCACCATTCATATGGCCGTCCAAGCGCTCTTCTGGTTCCATCCGCTGGTTTGGTGGCTGGGAGCACGCTTGCTGGACGAGAGGGAGCGCGCATGCGACGAAGAAGTTCTTCGGCTTGGCAGCAAGCCGCAGGTCTATGCCGAGGGAATTCTCAACGTTTGCAAACTGTATGTGGAATCGCCGCTCTCGTGTGTGTCGGGGGTAACGGGGGCGAATCTCAAGAGACGAATCGAGCAGATTATGACTCAACGGACGGGCGGACGGCTGAGTTCAACGAGAAAGCTTCTACTTGCCGGCGCCGCGCTGTTGGCGCTGATCGGTCCGGTGCTCACCGGCGTGTTGAGCGAACCGCGTTTGAGCGCGCAGCCATCGAGCACGCCGATTGTGGCGACGCCATCGGGAGCAAAGTTCGAAGTCGCGTCGATCAAGCCGGCGCCCCTTACGAGCGCGGGACCGCCAGCGCACGCTGGCATCAAAATCGATGGCGCCCGCGTCGATATCGGGTATTGGTCAATCCGCCAACTGATCCTCAGAGCCTACGGGCTTCCGAGCTACCAACTGTCGGGCCCCGGTTGGATGAACGATCTGCGCTTCGATGTAACCGCGAAGTTCCCCGAAGGAGCCACCAGGGATCAGCTTCCGGAGATGTTGCAGTGGCTGCTGGCAGATCGCTTCGGATTGGCCGCGCACGCAGAGACGAAGGAGCTGCCTGGCTTCGCCCTGGTAGTTGGAAAAGGCAGGCCAAGAATGAAACCGGCTGAGCCCGACCCCAACGCTGCCACGGAACCCGCCTCGCCGAACCGCATCGAGCGCGCGGGTCGCACTCTGGACAGGCTCTGGAGTAACGACGGCGACGCGCTCGGGGTAAGCTCCTGGAAAGTGATGCCCGGCGTCCTGCACGCGGAGTTCAAGAGAATGCCCATGGAAGGGCTCGCCCAGCTCCTCGCGGACCGCTTGGGGGGGCCGGTAATTAATATGACCGGCCTCGAAGGGGAGTATCAAATGACCCTTGACCTTCCCCTTCCTGGCGTCTCGGCAGTGGCCCCCGAGCCAGCCGGGGAGTTGGCACCAGACCCCTTGGGAGTCGTGTTTTCGACGATCGAGCGGCTTGGTCTCAAACTGGAGCATCGGAAAGCTCCGATCGCGGTCCTAGTTGTGGACCACGTAGAGCGAGTCCCGACGGAGAACTGATTGGCCGATTCCCGATAAACTGGAATCGCCATGAAATCTCTCCCGCTGCTGATCGCGACGACGGCGCTGCTGAGCGCCCAAACGCCCGCCGTGCCGGATTGGGCGCAACCGGGGTCTGCGACCCACAAGCAAGTCGCTCCGCCTTCCGATTTTCACCGGCCGACCAAGAACTTCGCTATCCCGATCGGCATCTTCGACGGCCAATCGGATATCGGCAGCGCGGTGGTTCCCGGCAGCGCCAGCTACGACGCAGCGAGCAAGCGATACACCATCAACTCCGCCGGTTACAACGTGTGGTACACGCGCGACGAGTTCCGTTATCTCTGGAAGAAAATGTCGGGCGACGTGTCGGTGGCGGCGGACATCTCATACCCCGATGCGGCTGGATACGGCGATCGCAAAGCAGTCCTCGTCATTCGCCAGGATCTGGAGGACGATTCTGCGGAGGCGATCGTGGCCCGGCATGGCGCGGGCATGGTCCACCTGGCGCAGCGTCCCGAAAAGGGCGTCCGCGTCAAAGACATGGAATTTCGCATCGGCTCGCGTGGCGTGCCGGGGGCCGAGAGCCCGGACAGCCTGGTCACCATCATTCCCAGCCGCATCGGCATCGAGAAGCGGGGCGATTCGTTTGCGTTATTTGTCAGCCTGGAGGGCGAACCGATGACTCAATTCGGTCCGCCGATCCGGCTGCATCTCGATGGGCCTTTCTACGTCGGCATCGGCTTCTGCTCACATTTGCCGGATAAGTCGGATACCGCTGTGCTCTCGAACGTCGTGTTGGAAAACTCCGCCGGTAAGGTGCGATAGGGCGAACCGTTGAAGGTCGGGCCGGGCTGTCGCCCGGCTGGGCAAGCTAAAGCTTACCCCACATCAGAAACGCCGGCGATTTTGTGGGATAAGCTTCAGCTTGTCCAAGCGAGCGGAGCTCGCTCTGGCTCTTCGGGCCATGATGCACTCCCTTGCGGCTCGCGGCTCGGAGTTCCGGGAGTTGGGAGACTATCTTGGCGCGGCGGGTCGAGAAGAGTACCACGTCATTGCCAGTTGGGGAAGGGATTCGCCCTCACGTCCCGGCAGGCGACGATCAGCTCCGGCAGACGCGCGCGCCGTTCGAAGAGGCGTTCCAGTAGTTCCGCCAGCGCATCTTCTTCGCCGGCGATCCAGTTGGCCGGGATGCTCTTCCATGCCTGGTCGATCACCTCTTCGGGAAAATGCACCACCTGTTCGAGCCACGGCTGAAAGTCGTCCAACGAGCGCACCGATTCGTACACCAAACGCCGTGCGTAGAGCCCCTGCAAAGCGGAATCGGTGAACTCCCAGTGGGGCCCGTTGAAGGCGAATCCGTGGTCGATCATGTGAGCTACGAACCCGGCCTTGGCCCCCGGGGCGCGCTCGCTCTGCCGAACCATGGCTCGATAAAAGACGGACTGCCGGCCGTCCGCATTGCCCACCCACTTGTCGAAAACCAGGATGGCGCGAAAGTCAGCGAGGTTGGCGACCTGCGGTAGCAGTGCGTCGGGCAGAAAATCGTAAACCGCGAGGCGGGCGGGGTCGCCGGGGTAGCGCGAACCGAAATGCCATCCCGGTTCGACGGCCAACGTTCGCGTACCGAGCTTGAGATGGATTTCCGGGTTGGCCGCCAGGAATTCGGAGCTCACCTGAATGAGCGCGGTCTCAGGCGCGGCGATCTTCAGGTAGCTCAGCAGCACCGACGAAATCAGCTCATTCACCAGGATGCGCGGGTGCTGCGGATTGTTGCGGAACTTCACCACGTACCAGCAGCCGTCATCCGCTTCCAGCAGATGAGACTGCGCCCCGCCGCGCATTTTACGCACATGCCGGACAGCCGTGAGAGGCATCAGCTGCGCTCGATTCGCCTTTCGCGAGGTGCGCTTCCGACGAAGTACACTAGAGTAGTATCACACGGAGGAACAACCACAAATGGCGGAAAACGAAGCGGGAACGGCGGCCGGAACTCCGGAAGCGGCAGCAGGCGGCCCGGCGCGCACTACCAACGAAGTAGCGCTCGAACTGATGAAATTTATCGCCGTGAGCACGGGTTACGGCAGGACTTCGCACTTGGGAACGGGGTTTTCCGGCAAGCCCCAGGGCCGCACGGTTGAAGAACACGCCGAGGCTCTGCTCGAACTGTTCGAACGCTGCCGCAAGGTGGTCAAGAAAGAAGATTAGCGGGCCATCTCGGGGTTCATGAGCGCCTTGTGTTACGCTTTCCCTCAGCGTAATGACAATCAACGGTTATCTGGCGAAGAGTTCGGTAGTGGCCGCGCTCGGCGGGCTGCTTTTCGGATTCGATACAGCGGTAATCGCGGGCGCCACCAGCGCGCTTCGTCAGCAATACTCCCTTAGCGATGCGGCGCTCGGCGTCACCGTATCCGCGGCTCTTGTCGGCACCATCCTCGGCGCCATGTTCGGCGGCATACCCGGCGACCGCTACGGCCGGCGGAACAGCCTGCGCATCACCGCGGTTCTTTACTTGATCTCCGCTCTCGGCTGCGCGTTTGCCTTCAATTGGTATTCCTTCGTGGCGGCGCGCTTCATCGGCGGATTGGGCATCGGCGCATCGTCCGTCCTCGGGCCGATGTATATCGCCGAAATCGCGCCCGCCCGGCTGCGCGGCCGCCTGGTCGGATTTTTCCAATTCAATATCGTCTTCGGGATTCTGGCGGCGTACCTTTCGAATTACCTGATCGGCACCATGGGATTCGGCGACGTGGAGTGGCGTTGGAAGCTCGGTATTTCGGCGGTTCCGGCGGCGCTGTTCCTGGCGATGCTCTTCTTCATCGCGGAGAGCCCGCGCTGGCTGGCGAAGCAAGGGAGAGTGAAGGAAGCCGAAGAGGTCCTGCGGTCCACCGGCGACCCGAATTACCGCGAAGACCTGAAGGAGATCGTGACGTCGGTGGACGAACACAGTGCCGCGGCCAACGAGCCGTTCTTCTCGCGCAAATACGGCCTGCCGATTTTTCTCGCCGTTTCCATCGGTATGTTCAACCAGCTCTCGGGCATCAACGCCATTCTTTATTACCTGAACGACATCTTCGCCAAGGCCGGATTCAGCAAGGTCTCGGGCGATCTGCAATCGGTCGCGGTGGGCGCCACCAACCTGATCTTCACGATGATTGGCATGTCGCTGATCGACCGCATTGGCCGCAAGACTCTACTCCTAATCGGCGCGGTGGGCACAGCTCTGGCGCTCGGGGGAGTGGCCGCCGTCTTCTTCGCCGGCACGCATCAGGAACTGCTGGTCTGGTGCCTGATCGGCTTTATCGCGTGCTTCGCGTTTTCGCAGGGCGCGGTGATCTGGGTATATCTGAGCGAGGTCTTCCCCACGCGCGTGCGCGCCAAAGGGCAGAGCCTCGGCAGCCTTACCCACTGGCTCATGAACGCGCTCATCTCCGGCGTGTTTCCCGTGCTCGCCGCGAAATCGGGCGGGGTGCCATTCGTCTTTTTCGCGGCCATGATGGTGGTGCAATTCTTCGTTGTGCTGGCCGTCTATCCGGAGACCAAGGGCTACTCACTGGAAGAAATGCAGCGTAAGCTCGGAATCAGCTGATGATCGTCGGGGTCGATATCGGGGGCACGAAGGTGGCCGCCGCGCTGGTGACTGCCGACGGCGAGATTCGCCAGAAAACGCGCGTGCCGATGGTGTCGACGGGCGACGCCGCCATGGGGTTCGCTGCCGTGAAAGAAGCAATCGGCGCCATCTATACCGCGGCACCGGAGGCCGTCATTACGGGTATCGGGATCTGCTCGCCCGGGCCGCTCGATCCTTCGACTGGAGTAGTGGTGAATCCCCCGAATCTGCCGTGCTGGCGCAATTTCCCATTAGGGCAGGAGACCGAAAAGGCTTTCGGCGTCCCCACCCGCGTGGATAACGACGGCAACGCTGCGGGACTGGCGGAAGCGCTTTGGGGCGCGGCCATCGGTTATCGCAACGTCTTCTACGCCACGTTGGGAACGGGAATCGGCGCGGGGATTATTTTCGACGGCAAGATTTATCACGGCCGCACCGGGGCCGCTGCCGAGGGCGGACACGTGACGATCGATTATAAGGGTCCGGTCTGCGGATGCGGCAAGCGCGGCTGCATCGAAGCGCTGGCGTCGGGGCCACGAATCGCGGCACGCGCGAGAGAGAAACTAGCGGCTGGCGCGGAATCGCGGATTCTGATGCACGCGGGGAGTATCGCGCAGGTGCAGACGGAGCACGTGGGCGCGGCCTTCCGGGAAGGCGATGCCGTGGCTCGCGAGGTGCTTGCCGAGACGGCGTTTCTGCTGACGGTATGGTTGGGGAATATTGTGGATCTGCTGGAGCCCGACGTGATGGTGGTGGGCGGGGGAGTAGCGGAATTGATGAGCTCGTTCTTCGTGAGCATGAGCGCCGATCTGCCCCGCTGGTGCGAGAATCAGCGGGCGGGGGAGATTCCGCTGGTCCTGGCACGATATGGCGCCGACGCCGGGATTGCCGGGGCGGCGGCGCTTTGCAGATAGCCGCCTTCACCGCAGAGACGCCGAGACGCTGAGGAAAACAAAGTCAAGACCGGAGAGCGCTGAGGGGGCAGAGAGCGCGGAGGGTTGGGCTGTCGCATTGGGGACGTCGGCGCAGGAGTTGCCGTAGGTGTCGTCCACGATGATGAAGTAAAATCGCCAATCGCGATTGATTCGCGCCTGCCACACATCGTTCCCTTCGTTGTATCTTTTGGCGTGTAGCGATGGATGGTGAAGATTCCCGGAGAGAAACGCAATTTGCTTAAAAAAACGCCTTCCTGACGTTGGGATGCGCATCTTTGAGCGCGGCAGCGACCCGCGGGCTCGCGTAGTTGAGCTTCATCTAACCCGGGACTTAAGCCTGGGCGGCGACACTTTTCTTAGATCCCGCTTGAGCGAGGCGACCATCTCGGCGGCCGTATCGAACGGGCCAGCCGTGCGGCCCTTTTTCACCTCTTCGATCGCCAGCTTCAGCCGCGCATCGATGACTCGCCGCCGTGCCGGTGTGTATTCGTCATCGGCGGATGGCAGCTTCGGAACGATGTTGATGACGCCCCCGGAGACCTTGAACTCGACACGGGTCACCCGTCTTGATTCCAGCCCTGCGGCGGACGCTGCGCGGCACGATCAATTCGCTCTTGGACGTGAACCCGGGCGCGTTCGGGGCCCGGCGGATCGTATTGCTACCCCGCCCGCCGCGGCGAGTACTTGCTGAGCACTTCGAGCAGCTTGTCGGCGGCCGCGATCGGCTTGGCGCCGCTGGTGAGAATGTCCTTGCTTGTCCAGCGCTGACCGTACAGCGTCTCGTTCTCGTCGATATCGTTGCGCAGCGTGGCGCCGTCGAGCGAGATCCCTCCGAATAGGCCGCGCGAGCGCGACCAGGAGAGAATCTCGGCGCCGGCGAGTGCATCGGTTTGCGCGGTGGCGTCGCGGCCGACGGGCCCGGCGGCTGCCGTGGCTTCCGCGCCGATGGTGAACTTGCTCTTGGTGAGCCGCTTCATCCCGCCGGAGTTCATGATCAGTAGCACCACGTCGGAAGACGAGAAACCGATTTGCGCGCCGAAGCTGCCGCCTTCGATGCGCATGGCGGCCGGCGGTCCCCAACCTTCGCCACCGCCCGCTCGGCAAACGGCATACCCCCGGCCGTACTTGGCGCCCACCACCACGGCGGCCTTCTTCAGTCCGGGAATCAGCACCACGCAGTACGCCTTATTCAGCAGCCCCTGCGGTATCGACCGGTCGGGAGTCCCCATTACTTCGGAAAACAACGTGGCGGCGTCATCTAATCGCCCGCTCGTCTTCGATTCGTTTGCCAGCGCGGGCGCGCAGGCAAGCGCCGCACCGAGTATCAACCCAAACATTCTCATATGATTATGTTACCGTCGCGGCGGCCCGCGAACCGTCTGTTTCCATACCTTTGGCGCCGGGCAGCGCGCTCGCCACGGCGCACAACGTCGTGATCAGCAGGCACAGCGCGGCGAACCAGTCGCCGAAGCGGGTATAAACTGTTTGCGCGGAGATGTAGCTGAAGCCGGCGTAATAAGCGGCCCGCGTGTTCCGCGCCAGGCTGCCGCGAATGCGGCCCGCGGGGTCGATGACGGCGGTAATCCCGTCGTTGGTGGCGCGCAGAATCCAGCGCCGGTTTTCGGCGGCGCGCATGCGTACGATGTTCAAGTGCTGCCGGCGCGCGGCGCTCTGGCCGAACCAACCATCGTTGGAGAGATTGAACAGCGCTTCCGCGCCTCCGGCCGCGAATTTGCGGACGAACCCGGGGAAGACCGATTCGTAACAGATGAAAGCGCCGATCCGGTGCTTCCCGACTTGCGATACCACCACGCGATGGCCCGCCTCGAAGTCGCCCACTTCGCTGGAAACTTTATCCGCCAGGTAGTTGAACGGCCACGGAACAAATTCGCCGAACGGCACCAGGTTTACCTTGTCATAACGCGTGAGCGGGCTGCCGGTGGGCGAAATCAGTTGCGCCGAATTGAGCGGCGCGCCTTTCAGAGTATGCGCCACTGTGCCCAGGAGAATGTGCGCCTGCGTCATGCGCGCCAGATTGTTGACGTATTCGCGGAAGCCGGCGTCCTGCTCGTAGTAATAGGGCGCCGGCACTTCGGGCCATACTATGATCGACGGCACGCGGACGCCCGCCTGTAAAGCGCCGCGGAGCGTGAGGGCGGCCTGCTCGCGCACCGTCTGAATGAGGATTTCCGGGGTCCATTCCTGCGTCTCGGAGATATTGGATTGCACCAGGAGCGCGGCCTCCTGTCCGGGCAGGGGAGCGGGAAGGGCGGGCATCAGCGGCAACAACAGCAGTGGCGCCAGCCACAACAACTCCCGCCGTGGACGCCGCCGAATCGCCAGCGCCAGCGCGGCCGCCATCATTACGAAAACGAATGAAAGTCCGTAGACGCCGGTGTACGGCGCGAGCCGCATCGGCCATTCCATGTCCACTCCGGCGTTGCCGAGCGCCAGCCACGCGAACCCGAGCGAGCCGTGCGTAGCCTCCACGGTCACCCACCACGCAGCGACGGCGGGAACGGCCCACCATCGCCGCATCAGGATTCCGGCGAGCAGTGCGAACACTCCCATGTGCAGCGCCTTCGCCACGCAAAATAGCGCGAACATCGTCCATGCGAGACCCTTACCCATATCGCCGTGGACTGCGAGCACGATCTCGACCCAGTAGCACACGCCGCACCAATACACGGCCCCACAAATCCAGCCGAGCAGGAAGCGGCGGCCCGGCCGGCGTTCGCGCAGCACGGCCAGCAGCAGCGGCGCGAGCGCCACGGGAGTGAACCAAACCAGGTTGAATCGCGGGAAGCAGAAGATGAGCAGCGCCGCCGAGAGCAGCGCCATCGACAGATTCAGCACGGGCCGTGCCGCCGCGCGGCATCGGCGACTTCATCCGCCATGTACGAGCTGCGAACCAGAGGGCCGCTGAAGACCATCTTGAAACCCAGCGAGAGGCCGTAATCGCGATAGCGCTCGAATTCCGCGGGGGTAACGTACTCCGCCACCGGCAGATTGCGGCGCGTGGGCTGGAGATATTGGCCGATGGTGGCGGCGTCGGTGCCCGCGGCGTGCAGATCGCGCAGCAGCGCGTGCACTTCGTCCTCGGTCTCGCCCAAGCCCACCATGAAGCCGGACTTCGTAAGAGCGCTCGAATGCCGGTGAGCGAAAGCCAGCACGTCGAGCGACTGCCGGTAGTCCGCCTGCGGCCGAACACGCGCGTAGAGACGCGGCACGGTCTCCATATTGTGATTGAAGACGTGCGGGCCAGCGTCGAGGACGCGCGCCACGGCATCGAGATCGCCGCAAAAATCGGGAGTGAGCACCTCCACGCGAGCTTCGGGAAGCACGCGCCGGACCTCGCGGACAGTCTCGGCGAAGTGGGCCGAGCCGCCATCGGCCAGATCGTCGCGGTTCACGCTGGTGATCACCACGTAGCGCAGCTTCATATCGGCCGCCATGCGCGCTACATTGGCGGGCTCGGCGGGATCGAGCGGCATCTCCCGGCGGGTTGGATTGAACTTCGGCACCGAGCAGAATCCGCAGCCGCGCGTGCAATGGCTGCCCAGGATCATAAAGGTCGCGGCGCCCCGATGGAAGCACTCGTGGATGTTCGGGCAGCGCGCCGACTCGCAGACGGTGTGCAGGTTCAACTGGCGCAATCCCGTCTTCAGCTGGTTGAGCGACGGAAAATGCGTGCGGCTCTTGCGAGCCCACTCCGGCAGACGGGGTCGCGGCGCGGCGCCGGGCTGTACCCCGAGCTGTACTAGGGGTTCGCTCACGGCTTCTTAAACAGGTTCGTCATCCCGGCGTCTTCCAGTCGCTTCTTGGCCTTGGTGAGGGATGCCTTGTCGAGGTAGGGTCCCACCCAGACCACCGTGAGACTGTCGCGCCCGGGCCGCGTGATCGCGGGAAAGCCCTGATTCTTCAGCGTCTGCGCCATGGCCTCGGCGGACGTTTGGCTGCCGGCGTGAACCTGCCAGTAAGACCCCGCCGGCGGCTCGGCGGCAGGAGCGGGAGACTGGGCTTTAGGGGCTGGTGGCTCGGGCGCGCTCACTTCTCTGGCCGGAACCGTGGTCGGCTGCGGTGCTTGTTCCGCGGCGGGCGTCTCGTCGGGCCGATTGACGTCGGGATTCATTACGGGCGGATTGGCGTCCGGGGTTGAGGGACGCTGGGCGCTCGCTACCGCGGGCGAGCGGCCTTCGGAGGCAGAGTTCGGCGGAGCCGCCGGCTCGCCCACACTGGCCGACTTCGGAGTGCCGCGGCCCAGAACGTATCCCATGGCGAATACCACCGCCAGCAACAATACCCCGATAAAAAAGCCGCTGAGCAGTTGCTTATCGCCCACTACCAGTTCGAACTCGCCGGTTTCCTTGTTTCGCATGGTCTAGGCGGGTGGGACGCCGGGAATGCCCCGATCGAGCGCACCCTTCAAAGATGCAATTATATCCAGTGGAAGCGGGAAAACAATGGTGGTGTTCTTTTCGGTGCCGATTTCGACTAACGTCTGCAGGTATCGCAACTGAATCGCGACCGGTTGTTTTTGGAGCACTGCCGCCGCCATGGCAAGCTTTTCGGACGCGGTGTATTCGCCTTCCGCATGGATGATTTTAGCGCGCCGCTCGCGTTCCGCCTCGGCCTGGCGGGCGATGGCGCGAATCATCGACTCGGCCAGATCGACTTGCTTGACTTCCACCATGGTAACTTTCACACCCCACGGAGAGGTGTGCTGATCGAGAATGGTTTGCAGGCGCAAGTTCAACTTTTCGCGCTGGCTGAGCAGTTCGTCGAGCTCGACTTCGCCCAGCACGCTGCGCAAGGTGGTCTGCGCCAATTGCGAGGTGGCATAGAGGAAGTTGGAAACCTCCACGATCGCCAGGCGTGGGTCAATCACGCGAAAATAAAGCACCGCATTCACCTTCACGGTGACGTTGTCGCGCGTGATGACGTCCTGCGCCGGCACTTCGAGCGTGTCCACTCGCAAGGAGACGCGCACGATGCGGTCGACGGGGGCGAACACCAGGATGATGCCCGGGCCTTTGGGCTGGGACAGCAGGCGACCGAAGCGGAAAATCACGCCGCGTTCGTATTCGCGCAGAATTTTCACGGAACTAATCAGGTAAAGAACCACGATCACCACGATGATGATTGTGAAACTGCTCGCATCGATCATACGTCCTCCTACTCCGCCAGCGGTTCTACTTTCAGTTTCAATTTGTCGATGGCCGTAACCCGCACGCGCCCACCGATGGCGACCGGGCGCGCAGACACCGCGTCCCAGTATTCGCCGTGGACAAAGATTTTGCCCTCCGGGGCAAGTTCGGTGACGGCCGAGCCGGTCTCGCCGATCATTCCTTCGCTGCCGGTTTCCACTTTATTACGCCGTGCGCGCACCGCGAGCGAGAGCAGAAACACGGTGATGGCCGAGAAGGGCAGCGCCAACGCAACGGCCGTGCCCCAGTGGACGCGCATTTCGGGCAAAGGACTGTCCACCAGCATAACTGCACCGAGCACCATCGAAATGGCGCCTCCAACGCCGAGGATTCCATGGGTCGCAAACTTGGCTTCGAGAATGAAAAGGCCGAATGCCAGCAGAAGCAGCGACGCGCCCAGCCAGCTGATGGGCAACACCGAGATGGCCGAGAGCCCCAGCAGCACCATGATGGCGCCGGCGACGCCGGGCACAATCAGCCCCGGCGAATTGAGCTCCAGGTAGAGGCACAACGCGCCGATGACAAGCAGCACGAGCGCGATATTGGGATCGGCGATCGCGCTAACGATTTGCTGGCGCAGAGTCAACCGGTAGACTTCGATTTCCCCGCCCGCGGTGTGCAGCGTTTCGGTGCGGCCGTCGATTCGGGTGACGGTGCGGCCGTCGAGATCGGCCAGCAACTGCTGCTCGCCGGGCGCGACGAGATCGATCAGGTGCTGGTCGAGCGCTTCGCGTTCGGTGAACGACTTACTCTGGCGGACGGCGGTTTCGGCCAGTTCGGCATTGCGGCCGCGCTTGATGCAAAGGCTGCGCAGGCCGGCGGCCGCGTCGTTTTCCACTTTCTGCGCCATCACGGCATCCATCTCGCCGGTCATGGCCACGGGGTGGGCTGCGCCGGTTCGTGTGCTAGGCGCCATCGCGGCCAAATCGCCGGCCTCGAGGAGAAAGAACCCCGCGGAGGCCGCGCGTCCACCGCTGGGAGTGACGTATGTGACGACGGGAACGGATGAAGCAAGCATCTCCTGGATGGTCTTCTCCATGGCGTCCATCAATCCGCCGGGCGTATTGAGCCGCACCAACACGAGCGACGCGTTTTGTTGTTTGGCTTGCGCGATGGCGCCGGCGACGATCTCGGCGGTGATGGGGTGCACTACTCCATCCACGTTCACCGCGATGATCTTCGGTGCCGCGGAGGCTGCCTGCGCGCTGAACGCAAGCAAAATCCCGAGAGTCGCTGCGCCTCGCAACCTACCCCCAGTATACGCCACTCGGATAGGGTGGTCTGAATCACAATTTAAGGGGGAGGTGTAATGGTACTGATAGAAAGATTTAATGTCATTGCTACGCTCGATCGGGTAAAATAAAACCAATATTAAGCCTTTTTTGAAAGCACCTACCTATATGCCAATCAAGCGTGTATCCGAGAAAGACATCGTTGTTTCCGCCGCCGTTCCGGCGCGTCATAAGCCGGCTACGACCAAGCGTGTGAAGCGGGCAGACCCACTAGTGGGCGCCGAGCCTTCAGTAACTCAACCAGTGCCGGACGCGCCCACGCAGGAACAGATCGCCTGCCTGGCCTACTCGTATTGGGTAGCGCGTGGCTACCAGGGCGGCTCGCCGGAAGAAGACTGGCTGCGCGCCGAGCGCGAACTCACGGCCGAATCCGCCTTTTCCGCTACCGCGTAAATACCTTAACGGTACTTTCGCAGCACCGCCAGCAAGCGGCCCTGTATCTCGACATCCGCCGCGGGGACCAGAATGGGATTCAAAGCGGAGTTGGCCGGCTGCAGCCGAATCTTATCCCCGGGTTCGCGATAAATCCGCTTCAAGGTAGCTTCGCTGCCAGCCACCAGCGCGACTACGATATCTCCATCTCGCGCCTCTTTGGTCTTTTCCAGCAGGACCACGTCACCGTCGCATATGTGGTCGTCGATCATCGAATTGCCGCGCACTTCGAGTGCATAAGTGGTGTCGCCGCCAATATAGTCGGCGAGATTAAGCGTCTCATTCTGTTCGACGGCTTCGAGCGGGGATCCAGCGGCGATCCGCCCGCGCATCGGGATTTCCGTCTGCGGCGGTTTGGCGCGATGGAGTTCGGCCATATATTTCGCGGTGATCTCGAGCGAGCGGCTCTGATTGAAGCCGCGCTTCAGATAGTTTTTCGTTTCGAGGATGGAGATGTGTTTGTGAACGGTTGCCAGTGAGGCCAGGTCCAGCCCTTTGGCGATCTCCTCATAACTCGGACAGTAACGATTCTCCTCGACAAATCCGGCGATGAAATCGAGCACCTGCTTTTGCCGCTTGGTGAGTGCCATAGTCGCCCCTTGACTATTGTGGGCGAACAAAAGGGGAAAATCAAGTGGAATCGGTGATTATCTACTTGTGCGGGTAGTTTATGTCGGCATTGATATTGCATCAGCCTGTGCCGACTAATCGCCAAATGCTTCCTTAGTCTCACCTAGATGCAGCGCTTCCAGTACGCCCTTCCACTTACGCAGCACCAGCTCGGCCAGATTCAGCAGCAAGGCCAACGCCAGCAGTCCCGGCCAGATTTCCATGGTGGCGCGAATGCTTCGATTGCCCGCGTCGAAAACCTGCCGTGCCGAAGGATTGTAGCGGCCTCCCGTGGCCGCCGCGATCTGCTTGAGCAGCTCCACATTGTTTCCGTACTCCGTCATCTCGTCTTCCTGCCGATAGAATCCGACTTCCGGGAACGCGCGCGAATCGGCCACCGGGCGTACGCGGAATAATCCCTGATTCTGCCCGATCGGCAAACGTCCGCGATAATGTCCGGCGGCCACTTTGTCCACTTTCAGCGGCGCCTGGAATCCGCTCGGCCCGAGCGCATAAATATCGGGGATCTTGTCGGGATCGGCCATGCCGTGAGCCAGGCGATATTCCACCACCAGTTCGCTATTGGCGCGATCGAAATCGGCGGTCGCTTCGCTCGCCGGGGCGTGTGGCAGGAGGTCGCGGAAGATGTTGGCCCACAGTCGGTCGAAGCCGGGCCACGCGACCCAATTCACCGCCCAGCGATTCTTGGCGTCGGAGGTGAAGACAGCGCTGCGGCCCAGGCCGTACTGCCAGAGCACCAGCAGCGGATCGTCCTTGTCGGCCTCCACCACGTTATCGGCTGTGGGACGCGCCTGGAAACGCACGTAGCCTTTCAATGGCGGCGCGCTCTCCATCCCCACACCTTCCAATACCTGCGCCTGCTTGAGCACTTTGGGAACAATCGGCTTCTCCACGGCGGTCGAACCGGTGTGCTCTTCCACGTCGCGCAGCAGAATCTGCTCCAGCCCCGAGGGCTCGTTCAGAAAGTAAGCCTTCCCAAGCGCCGATTCGGCCACCTTCTCCAGAAACGCGCGGTTCACATCCTGCCCCAGCCCCACCGTGGAAATCGTGACGTGATTGGTCACCGCTTCCTTGGTGAGCGTCATGGTGTCGCCCTCTTCGGAGATGCCGTCAGTGAGCAGCACGATGTGTTTGTAAGCGGCCGGTTGCACCACGATTTTCTGATATGCCTCGGTGAGCGCCGGTGCGATCTGCGTACCGCCATCGGGAGTGATGCCGGCGATGAGGCGCTTGATGGCCGCGCGATCGTCGGCCCGGCGCAGATTGACGGCCCACTGGAACGAGTTGTCGAAGATCAGTACGCCCACCGAATCGATGGGACGCAGATTCTCCACCACGCCGATGGCCGCGAGCCGAGCCAACTCGATCTTGCGGCCTTCCATGGACGACGACTTGTCGATGATGAGCACCACCGCCGTGCCCTCGGGAGAGCGTGGCGGCGCCAGCTTGGCCGGCAGCGCCCGCTCCAGCGCGTCCTCCGGCTGGCCTTTCTTCTCGACGTAGACGTTGTGCTCGCCGGCGATCCACAGGAGGCCTCCACCCGCTTTTTCGAAGTCCTCCAGCGCCTGCTTTCGCGGCAAGGGGATGGATTCCATATCCCAGTTGTTCATAATGACCAGCTGGAAATCGTCGAGGTTCTCGGGGATGCCGCCGGTAGCGCGCGCCACCTCGAACTGATTCGATTCGAGCGTGCGCACCAGGTGCTCTTCGCTCTCCGCCGGATCGTGCGACACCAGCAGCACGCGCGGACGACGCAACGTTACGGCGTCCTCGAAGCGCGCTTCGCCCAGATCGCCGGCGGAAATCCTGCCCGCGAGCGCGATGGCGCCCACCGCGTTAACGGTGGCCTGCAAACGCAGATGGTTGGCGCCGGCCACGAGAGGCACGCTGCTCGAACCGATGACCTTCCCTTCGGCGGTCATCTCCACCTTCGCGGTGGTAGCGCGCGGCGATTCGAGAGTGACTTCGACGGGGAAATGCTCGCCGCTGAATACCTGCCCGGGATAGCCCACCGATTCGAGCAGCAGCCCCGGTTTGGCGTGTCCGGCAAGCGCTACTGTATCGATGGGAATCCCAAGCTGCTGCGCCTGCCAGATGGCGCGCGCCACGCTGCCGAGATTCTCGTTGCCGTCGGAAGCGAGCACGATTCGCGGCACCATGCCGGCGGGCATCGCGGCAACGCCATCGCGAATGGCCGCTTCCAGGTTCGTCCCGTGGCCTGGTCCGGCGGCGGTGTGGCGTAACTGCCAGCCGTCCCTGGTCCGTTCATCGGCCGACGCGGCACGCGTGACGCGCGCGAAGGGAATAATGCGTGTCCAGTGACGACCCCGTCCTGCCTCGATCTTGTCCGCCAGCGCCGACTCGCGCTTGAGGTCCTCCGCCGTCACGCTCGCCGAAGTGTCCGCCAGGAAGGCGACGGCGACCTTTGTCTGGTAGACCGTCATGCTCGGCACGGAGAGGGCCAGCAGGATGCAGAGCAGCGTCGCAGCCTTCAGCAGGAGCGCCTGACGGCGCCCCGACGATCGCCATTCCCACGCCGCCCAGCCAATCGGCAGGAGGGCCAAAAGAAGCGCCCAGGGATGCTCGAAGGTCATGGGTACACCTCTTGGCGAAACCGCAACCGCTCCCTCACGGTCGCGGCTCGGTAAGCAGCCTGGCATCTCATCGGTGCACCTCTTCCGCGACTTGGCGAGTCGATGAGCGCCCCACCGGCGCGAACCGCGCCAGGCGGAAACGCCCGTATAGCAGCCACTCGATCAACAATCCCGCGCCACCCAATAATGCCAGCCACGGCCAAATGTCCGACACATGCTCCAGCACCGCATTAAACCGCGGGATCCCGCGATGGCTGTTGGGCGGCGGGTCCCAACGGCTGTCCCAGAGTTGCGGCAGCGTCAGCGCGTACATGTATTCATGGTCGCCCGCCAGCACTCGCACCGAACCCGGAGAGCCGGCGAAGAAATTCAGCGTCTTATCGCGCAACGTGAAGGGAACGGGAGCGCCGTCCGCCGTGGTAACTTTCACGTCTTTGGCTGCGATCCCATCTTCCACTTGAAGCTTGACGGTACCCACGCTCGCCCCTCCGACTTCCGAGCGGAGGAAAATTTCAGGCGAAATCCAGCGCAGAAGATTGGCGAACAGCAGCGGCCATGCGAGCTCGTAGCGGATGGGCGAGAGTGCCGGATGAAAGCCCAGCACCACAATCTTCGGCTGGCCGGCCCTAGCCGCGATCACCGGACCCGCATCCACCTCGCCGATCGCATCGCCCGGCGGGACCTCGAAAACCGACGCTTTGTCGAGCTTGAAATCCTTGGCGCGCAGACCGGCAGCCGCGGGGTGGGCGGGATCCCAATGGGCGAACGGCACATTTTCCACGCTGTTTCTCACCGGGATGGGCGAACCTTCCGCCGGCGGCGCGATCCAAATGGAGTCGGCTGTCGGCCTCTGCGGGGGAATGAAGCGATCGAGAATCACCAGCCCCGCATCGCCGGCCCGATATTCCGACGGCTTGCGGTAAACGGCAGCCACCCGCGGCGTCGCCAGGAGCACCGGCCGCAGCAACTCCGGCTGATCGGAATAGACGGTGACGGAAAGATGCGGCTGCGCGGGCAATTCCAGTTCAGCCTGGTCATCGGCCGGGAAAGCGTCGTGCGGCGTCATCTTGACGTCCATGATTCCGGCCGCGGCGGTGCGGTATTGGAAGCTGGTCTCGCCATCGCCGCCCGGCGGCAAAGTCAGGGCTTGCGACGCCACGGGCACGCGCGTCTCGGCGTTGGGCGGCCCATAATCCAGTTGCAAATTCACGTTGCGGGGACGCGTTCCGTAATTGTGCGCGGAGACGTAGATTTCCCAAACGTCGGGATCGCTGGCGGAGCGGCGCAGTCCGACTTTGCGCAGCCCGGAATTCTCGATGGCGTCGGGCACCAGGAGCACCCGTAAGTTGCGCGGCGGCTGCGCCATTCCGGGGTCGCGCTCGGCAGTACGGCCCGTTCCCACGAAAGCGATTTCCCCCGCGGTGCGTCCGTCCTGGCCCTGCGCATGGCGGGCGAAAGCCAGAGCAAGGTCGAGATTCAGAGCGGTGGAACCGGGCTGCGATGCCGCGATCGCGGCCTCTACCTTGCGATGATCGGGCTCGAAGGGAGTGACCGGTGTGGCCAGCGCATCGGCGCGCACCAACATCACGCGGTCGCGGGCGGGCACCGCCTTCAGATAGTCGCGCGCCATCTGGCGGGCGATGTCCATGAGGGTTCGATTGCCCGAGCGCGCCGCCATCCAGGCGGAGGTGTCGAGTACGATGACGTGATCGCGGCCCGCCATGGCGGGCGTTCCGAAGCGCATTTGCGCCAATGCCAGGATCAGCAGCGCCATACTCACCAGTTGCAGAATCAGCGACCATGGCTGATTGATGTGCCTGCGCCTCGCCGCCACGGTGGGCTGTTCGGAGGCCACCCAGAATCGCAGCGTGGAAACGATCTGCTTGCGCCGCGAGCGGTCCAAAAGATAGAGCGCTACGGAAACGGCCGACACCGCGCCGAAAACCGTCACCATCTGGAGCAGCGAAAGATTCAGGAAATACATGCCGCTCCTTTGGCCCAAAGGCGCGAGCTCCGCCTTTTTCGTGGGATATGCTTCCGCTTGTCAGGCGAGCGGAGCTCGCCCTGAGCCGGCTTCCGCGCCGCGCGATAAATTTTTCGGGCCTCGCGGCGGCGTGCCTTCGGGCACGAAGCCGAAGAAACTGGCTTGTTCCGCGGCGGGCTGAAACCCGCCGCATGCCATAAATGGCCAAAGCCGAGGGGCGAGCTTCGTTCCCCGTGGCAAGCTAAAGCATGCCCCACGTCGAATCCCCTCATGCGATCCCCCGCAGGCGAATGAGATCGCCGAAAATCAGGCTTTCCATCGACTGCGAAGTCGCCACTCCCGCATATCGTCCGCCGCTGCGATGCGCCATGGTTTGAATCGTGGCGGCATATTCGTCGAACGCGTGGGTGTAGCGCCGCCGGGCCTCGTCATCGAAGTCCAGTTTGAGATCGGCGCCGGTCTCGGCGTCCTTGAGCTCCAGTTCGCCGGTCCATGGCGGGGTGCGATCCTCGTCGGCCCAGATCTGCAGCAGCATCAATTCGTGGCCGAAGTCGGCCAGATACTGGAGGGCCCGTTCGCAACCGCGGTCGTCCAGAAAATCGGAAACGATCACCACCAGCCCGCGCTGCGAATAGGAGCCGATCAGCTCGCGGGTCACCGCCATGTAGTCGGTGGGGCCTTCGGCGGCCAGCGCGGCCAAACGATCCATGACGCCTGGAAACCGATGACGCCCGCCGGTCGACGAAATCCGATGCCCCAAATGGTTCGAAAATCCGTGCACCTCGATCGAATCGAGCCGCACCAGGCCCACGTAGCATAGCGACGCCGCGAGCTTGCGCGCATAGTCGAACTTGCCGCCGCCATAGGCCGTCATGGAGGCGCTCAAATCCACCAGCATGCGCACCGGCACGCGGGGTTCCACCTGAAACATCTTGAGGAACAGCTTTTCCAGGCGAAGATAGGCGCTCCAGTTGATTGCCCGCAGGTCGTCGCCGTAATGAAAATTGCGATGGTCGAGAAACTCCGAGCCCGCGCCGGGAAGGCGCGACTTGTTGTGCCCGCCCACCAGCCCGGGGAACGACTTCTGCCAGTGGATAGTCAGCCGCTCGAGTTTCTCCAGAAACTCGCGGTCTAGCAACGGTGTGCCGGCCATACGCTTCCTACGCGACGGCAGTCTGCGCGGTTACGCTTTTGATCACCGCGCTGAGCACGGTTTCCGGGGTCTGGCCGTCGGCGTGGGCATCGAAATTCAAAATGATGCGATGGCGCAGAACCGAAGACGCCACAGCCTGGATGTCTTCCACCGACAGGTGTACGCGCCCGCGAATCAGCGCGCGCACCCGCCCGCATTCCACCAGCGCCTGCGCGCCGCGCGGCGAGCTGCCGTAGCGAACGTATTTCCGCGCCAGTTCGTGCGCCTCTTTCTGGTCCGGCTGGGTGGCCATCACTAGTTGGATGGCGTATTCCTGGACGTGCGGCGCCACCAGCACTTCGCGGCATACCGAGCGCACTTCCAGAATGGAATCGCGGTCCATCACCGGCACGGGTGTTTCTTCTTCCCGCTGGATGGTCCGTTCCACAATGCGATTGAGTTCGGCGTGTGAGGGGTAGCAGACCAGAATCTTCATCAGGAAACGGTCGAGCTGCGCTTCCGGCAGAGGATACGTGCCTTCCATCTCGATGGGATTCTGGGTGGCCATCACCAGAAACGGCCGGTCGAGCTCGTGCGTGGTGGTGCCGCTGGTGACGGTGCGTTCCTGCATCGCTTCGAGCAGCGCCGATTGCGTCTTCGGCGTGGCGCGATTGATTTCGTCGGCCAGCACCAGGTTGGCGAAAATCGGCCCCTGTTGGAATCGCTGCGTTTTGCGTCCATGCTCTTCGGTCTCGACGATGATGCTGCCCACGATATCGGCGGGCATGAGATCGGGGGTGAATTGGATGCGGGAATATTTGAGCGAGAGAGCACGGGCGAGGGTTCGAAGCAACGTGGTCTTGCCCAGGCCGGGAACGCCTTCCAGGAGTACGTGTCCTCCGGAAAGCAGACAGATCAGGACGCCTTCCACTACATCGTCCTGACCGACGATGACTTTGGCGATTTCGCGGCGCACGAGAGTGAGCCGATCCACCGCAAGTTTGAGTGTCGCTTCGGTTGCCACCTTGTTATTGTAGTGCAGTCGAAAAGTTGGTGTTGTGAGGTGGAAAGGGAGGAGAAAGCGAGAGGGGTGGAACTACACCTCGGTGCGTACGCCGGTCTGTTCGCCGATGCGGCCGACCAGCGCGTTGACCACATCGGCCATCTCGCCAAGCGCGCGCCGGGCCTGCCCGGGTGCGGCCCATTTGGTCAACCGGTACCAACCCTGCATGATTCTGTAGTCTAGGACTAACAAACGATACTCCAGTTGTTCCAGCTCCAGGCCGGCGGCGTGTTCCAGCAAGTAGGTGAGAAGGCGATAGTCGCGATCTAGCGATTGGCGAAGCGGATCGAGCTCCATCCCGGCCTGCAGGCTTTTCTGGACTGAAGCGTAGTCAAATCCATTGGCGCTGGCGACAGGTTGCTCCGACCCGCGGCGCAAAAGGAGGAGGCAACTGTACCGGAACCAGTAGACGAACAGAACCAGAGAGAACGAAATAATCAGTACGCTGGCAATCATTGTCGGTTTCGCCGTTCCAAGAGTACTGGGTGGACCATGACGAGCATACCATCAGATTAACCTTGTATGCAATAGAAATTTGTGAGCAAAGCTAGCGCACACCAAACTCACCTTTCCGCCGGCCGGATCGCGCCGCAAGCCGCCCCCATAAAAGCCGCTATGATGGTTCGGAGATGGATCCACGCCGCATGTGCCCGCATTGCCGGGCATTTATCACCGATCGAGACAAGATCTGCCCCTACTGTAACGAGCCGGTAGGTCCGCGCTATGCCGAACGCGCCCGCACAGCCGATATCATCGGCGGATTGATCCCGCAGGCCCGCTTCAATACCATGCTTATCCTGCTGATAAACGCGGGGTTGTTCGTTGCTACCGAGATATTTTGCGTTAAGTTAGGCGTGGGCGGCGGTTTTGGCGACATCGACGGCAGGGTGCTCTACGCGTTCGGGGCCAAGATTGGATTGCAGAACCTGGACGGCCAGTGGTGGCGCCTGGTGACGGCTGGATTCCTGCATGGCGGCCTCCTCCATATCCTGATGAACTCGTGGGTTCTCTTCGATTTAGGCGCCCAAGTCGAAGCCATCTATGGGGCGGCTCGCATGTGGGTGATTTACTTCATGGCTACCGTGGCGGGATTTTATGCCAGTGCGGTTTTCAATCCTGGCCTTTCAATTGGCGCCTCGGCCGGACTCTGCGGATTGATCGGCGCCATGATCGCCCTGGGAGTGCGGCATCGCAACCCGGCAGGCGCCGCCGTCCGCGGGATGTACATTCGCTGGGCAGTCTACACCCTGATTTGGGGCCTTTTGATGCCGGCGGTCGATAATTACGCACACCTAGGCGGAATGGCGGCCGGATTCGTCATAGCTTATGTAGCCGAAACACCCCGGGCCGCGGGCTCGGCCGAAAAGATGTGGCTGGCAGCGTCCTGGTTTTGTATCGTTTTAACCGTAGTTAGCTTTCTAAAGTGGTGGTTGTGGTTTAGCCATTTACCGAATATCATGACCTTATGAGTGTGCGGACTCTGGTGGTTGCGTTGTTGCTGTCGTGCGGGTTGGCAGGGGCGGCCAGTAAGCATCCGAAAACGCCGAAATATCACAAGCATGTCGTCACCACACCCAAGGCCGCAAAGCACACAAAACAAGCCAATAAGGGCGTAAAGCACACCGCGCCAAAGATAGCCAAGCACAAGATTTCCACCCCTAAGATCGCGAAACACAAAGTCACTAAACTCAAAAAGCATAAGGCATAGCTGGTCATGCTTCGGAATCTACTGGTCGCTGCATCTTGTATCGTCTTGTCGGTCGTGGCGGCGAATCCCGTGCGGCTGCCTGTGCTGGTGGAGTTGTTTACTTCCGAAGGCTGCTCCAGTTGTCCCCCGGCCGACCGTCACCTCCAGCAGCTCGATTCCGAAGTAATCGTCCTCAGCGAGCACGTAGATTATTGGGATCACCAGGGTTGGAAGGATAAGTTTTCTTCGCCTGCTTTCACTGAACGCCAGGAAGCGTACGCCAAACAGTTCGGCCTCGATGGACCCTACACGCCGCAGATGGTGGTTGACGGTGTGGCCCAATTCACTGGCGGAGACGCCCGGCGCGCCGTCACGGAAATCGACAAAGCCGGCAGTCGCCCGAAGGCCAATATCCTGCTCGGCCGCACTGTAGCGGGGGTAGATGTGGAGATTGAAGCCGTACCGCACGAGTGCGATATCTGGCTTGCTTTGGCCGACAATAGCGATCTTTCGAAAGTCGCGGCGGGCGAGAATAGGGGCCGGACCCTCACCCACGTTGCGGTGGTTCGCAGCCTTCGGAAAATCGGGTACGTGAAGCGCGGCGGGACGTTTTCGCGCCAGATCGAGTTGCCGTCCGGCGCCAACGGCCAGAGGGTCGTGGTCTTTCTGCAGGAAGCCGGCCAAGCGCGAGTTTTTGGGGCGGCGATGCTGCCTTCCCCGGAAATTTAAGACCACCGCTCCCTTTGGTCACGGCTCAGTATCTGCACACTGCGTTTTTCCGAGCCGCGACCGTGAGGGAGTCGGTTTGCGGGCCATCAGGAGCTCGGAGACTCATCTTGGTGCGACGGTGAGGAATCAGACCGAGCCCGGCTTTTCAAAAAAACAAATCTAGCCACCGATGAACACCGATAAAACCAAGCCTCTTCTTATCGGTGTTCATCGGTGGCCAATAAGGTCGTCTACGGCGTTTTCTCGCTGTGAGCCGCCGCCCGGCTGAGATGCCGGTAGAATCCCAGATCCTCCCCGGTCAACATCTTCGTCGCGAAAATAATCTGCCCGGTGTGACCGGAGAAGTGCTCCACCACGTGGTAGATGGCGGCCATCCCAGTGGCATGGTATCCCTGAATCGTCATCGGCTCCATCAGCCGCTCCGCCGTTACCCGCTCAAGTACCGCGGCCGCTTCATCCACCGTATCGTGCAGTGTCTTCACCAACTGGGAGACCGCAACACCGCCGCGGGCGGCGAATTCCTGATCGCGCTGGCGCATATCCGGAGCTCCGCCGACGCCTGAAACGATCCACTGCCGGACGTTCCCGCAAAGGTGCAGCACCAGATTGCCGATGGCGTTCTCGTTGGCACTGCCGCGCGCCCAGATCTGTTCGTCCTTGAGTTTCCCGAGGCAACTCTCGACGCGTCCGCTGGACAGCCGAAGACGCTCGGTGGAGCAGCGCAAAAATTCCTGATGGAGGGTATCGGTCATAATTGAATTCTAGACGTTCGTGCAACCTCCCATCCACATCATCGGCGGCGGCCTGTCCGGCACGGAGGCCGCGTGGCAGGCGGCGCGGCGCGGACTGCGCGTCGTGTTGCACGAAATGCGCCCAATCCGCCGCACGCCGGCGCACCAGACCGACTGGCTGGCCGAACTGGTGTGCAGCAATTCTTTGAAATCGGAGTCCGAATCGAGCGCTCCATGGCTGCTCAAGGAGGAACTCCGCCGCCTCGGCTCGCTGCTCTTATGCGTCGCGCAGAAGACGCGCGTTCCCGCCGGCCACGCGCTCACGGTTGACCGCGAAGCCTTCGCTGCCGAAGTCACCGCCGCCATCGCAGGCGAGCCGCTGATCGAATTGCGGCGCGACGAGGTTACCGCGCTGCCCGCGGACGCCACGGTAATCGTCGCCACCGGTCCGCTCACCAGCGAAGCGTTGGCCGCGGAAATCGCGCGCCTCACCGGTTCCGGCCGCCTCTTCTTCTACGACAGCATCAGCCCTATTGTCGACGCGGAAACGGTCGACACCAACGTGGCGTTCTGGGCCTCGCGCTACGGCAAATCGACCGACGGCACCGCCGATTACCTCAATTGCCCCTTCGACCGCGCACAGTACGACCGCTTCGTCGATGAATTGCTCGCGGCGCAGTCGGCGTCGGCGCACATTCCCGAAGACAATACCTGCTATTTCGAGGCCTGCCTGCCCATCGAAGAGCTGGCCCGCCGCGGCCGCGATACCCTGCGCTTCGGCCCGATGAAGCCCATGGGCCTCACCGATCCGCGGACCGGCCGGCGCCCTTGGGCGGTAGTGCAACTGCGGCAGGAGAATCTCCGCGTTCAGAGCTTCAACCTCGTCGGTTTCCAGAATCACATGAAGTTCGGCGACCAGGCGCGCGTTCTGCGCCTGATTCCGGGCCTCGAAAGAGCTGAATTCCTGCGCTTCGGCCAGATTCACCGCAATACCTACATCAACGCGCCGGCTCTGCTTACTCCCACGCTGCAACTGCGCAGCGATCCGCGGGTTTTCTTCGCCGGCCAGATCTCCGGCGTCGAAGGCTATGTCGAGGCCATCGCCACCGGACTGATGGCGGGAATTCACGCCGCTTCTCTGGCCGCTGGAAAGCCGCCGCGTCCGCTGGCGCGTGAGACCGCGCTCGGCTCGCTGTGCCATTACATCTCCGCCGCCGACCCGGCCGGCTATCAGCCCGCCAATATCACCTTCGACCTGCTGCCGCAGCTCGACGAGCCGACCCGCCTCGCCCTGCGGCGTGACAAACACGCGCGCCACGCGGAAATTTGCCGGCTGGCGCAGATGGCGCTTGCGGAATGGATGGCCGCCGATGTCTGAGCTCGCCGCACAGGTCGACCGTTATCTCGCGGAACTGGCTCGCCGCGGCAACTCCGTCCACACGGTAGCCGCTTATGGGGCCGACCTGCGCGAGTTTCTCCACTACCTCTCGCCGCCGCAAGCCGAACCACCCGCGCCGGGCGCCATCGACCTGCTGATTCTGCGCGAGTGGCTGGCATCGCTCTACAGCCATGGGCTCACCGCGGTCACCATCCGGCGGAAACTCGCGGCTATTCGCGGGCTGTTTCGTTTTATGCTGCGCGAGGGCGTGGTGCCGGTGAATGTGGCGCGCCTGGTGCGCACTCCCAAAGCGCCCATGAAGCTGCCGGAAGTGATGAGTGCCGACCAGGTGAACGCGCTCATCGATGGCGTCTCGACGGCGCCGCTCGAGCAGCCCCATCCGGTCCGCGACCGCGCCATTCTCGAACTGCTCTATGGATGCGGCGTGCGCGTCAGCGAGCTGGCGGGGCTCAATCTCTACGATCTCGACCGCTCGGAGCGGTGGCTGCGCGTTCGCGGCAAGGGCCGCAAGGAGCGGCAGGTGCCCATGCCGGGCAAAGCGGCCGAGGCGTTGGAACGCTATCTGGCCGAGCGGCCGGTGGTGCGCGACCAGACTGCGGTTTTCCTCAATCATCGCGGCGCCCGCCTCACCGATCGCGGCATTCGAGGGATCGTCAAGCTCTACGCCACTCTCGTGAACGGCGACCCATCCATTCATCCGCATAGCTTCCGCCACGCCTACGCCACGCATCTGCTGGCCGATGGCGCCGACCTCCGCGCCATCCAGGAACTGCTGGGCCACGCCCGCCTGTCTACCACGCAGAAGTACACGCAAGTTGCGCTCACCGACCTGATCGCGGTGTACGATAAGGCTCACCCGAAGGCATGAAGGACGTGCTTGCAAGATTCCCGGAAACCGCTTGCTCACGCGCGCGGCTCGGAAAGCGGGTATGGAACGGAATTCTGTTACCGAGCCGCGACCGTGAGGGAGCGGTCCAATGATCTCCCTCGCCGATATCCGCTGCGAATTCCACCCCATGCTCCGCCTCGCCGCACCGCTGGCGGTGGCGGAACTCGGCTGGATGTTCATGGGCATCGTGGACACCCTGATGGCTGGACCGCTGGGCCCCGCCGCGGTAGGAGCGGGCAGCCTCGGCAGCATGATCTTCTTCCCCACCGCGACCGCCGGCACCGGCATGCTCTTCGGGATGGATACCCTGGTGGCCCAAGCGTTCGGCGCCAACAACCAACAGGACACCCGCCGCACCCTGGTGAACGGCATCTGGCTGGGAACGGCCCTCGCGCCGCTGGTGGCGTTGATCCTGTGGGCGACCGTTCCCGTCATGCGCGCCGCCGGCGTAAATCCGCGCGTCATGGCGATGCTCGGACCCTTCATCGGCAACTTGATTTGGGGCGTGTGGCCGCTGTTGATGTATGCCGCGCTCCGCCGCTATTTGCAGGCGATGAACATCGTCAAGCCGGTGACGTTCGCGCTGGTGAGCGCCAACCTCGTGAACGCCGGCGGGAATTGGCTGCTGATGTATGGACACTGGGGAGCGCCCGCCCTGGGAGTCGCTGGGTCGGCGCTATCCACCTCGCTATCGCGCGCCTACTTGGCCGGTGTGCTGGCGGTGGTGGTGATGTGGAACGAAACCCGTACCGGCGGTCTTTTGTTCCACATCTCCTGGCGGCCGGACTTGGCTCGCATCCGGCGATTGATTCAGCTTGGCCTGCCCGCCGCCGGCCAGATTCTGTTCGAAGGCGCGGTCTTCGCGGTCGTTACCGTCATGGTGGCGCGTCTCGACGAGGCCTCGCTCGCCGCCCACGGGATCGCCGTGAACGTGATCTCCACCACTTACATGGTGCCTCTCGGCATCAGCTCGGCGGCCGCCGTGCGCGTGGGCCAGGCTTACGGACGCCGCGATGTCCGCGGCGCCGCCGTTGCGGGATGGACCGCACTGCTGCTCAGCGCGCTATTCATGGGAGCAGCCGGAGTGCTGCTGGCCGTCGTGCCGCAGTGGATCGTGAGGCTCTATATGGGCGATACCGCGGTGATCGCCATGGGCGCACTCCTGCTCCGGATCGCCGCCGTCTTCGAGCTGTTCGACGGTTTCCAGGTAGTGACTGGCGGCGCGCTCCGCGGACTCGGCGATACTCGCACGCCCATGCTGGTGCACCTGGTGGGATATTGGGCCGTCGGCATGCCGGTGGCTTATACCCTCTGCTTCCCGCTCGGGTGGGGCGCACCCGGCATTTGGGTGGGACTGAGCGCGGCGTTGGTCCTGATTGGCGCGGCGCTCGTCATGTTCTGGAGGCGCGCTATTCGGATCGCAATGCCGCCATCGGGTCCACGCGTGTCGCCCGCCGCGCCGGCAGCCAACCCGCCAATAACGTGAGCGCCAGCACCGCCGCCGCACTCAGTACATAAATGCGCGGATCGAGCGGCGAGATGCCCAACACTAACGAACGTGCATACCAGCTCGCCAAGGCCAGCAGTCCCAGCCCGAAAGGCATGCCCCACGCCGCCATCCGCAGCGATTCGCCCAATATGAGGCGTTGGATCTCGCCCGGACGCGCCCCCAGCGCCATCCGAAGTCCGAGTTCGCGTGTGCGCCGCGCGACGGAATATTGCATGACGCCGAACAGGCCGGCAGCCGTGAGCAGAACGCCGAAAAGGCCCAGGCCAGAAGCGATCGATGCCAACATCGTGTCGCCGGCGAGGGCTTCCTCCATCTGATGGCGGAGAGTGCCGGCCCCGAAGATCGTCACCCGCGAGTCGTAGCGTTTGAGTTCCTCCCGCGCCGCGCGCTCCAGGGCCGCAGGCTCGCCCAGGGTCTCGATCATGAGCGTTACGTCGCCAAGCGGCATTTGCGCAGCCGGCAGGAAAAGGTAGGGCGAAGGCGGTTCGTGCAGATCGCTGGCGGGCCCGTCCTCCGCGATCCCTACCACTTGCCGCATGGTCCCGTCCACCTTGATCCATTGGCCCAGCGGCTCTTTCCCGGCGAGCATTTGGGACGCGAACGTTCGCGAGACCACGACCACCGGCTGGGTGCCCTCGCGGTCGTTGGAGTCGATCGCGCGACCCGCTACCAGTCGCGTCCCCATGACCGCGAAATAGTTCCCGCCGACATTGTTCTCGAAGATGTTCTTCGGCGCCAGGCCGGGAACTTCCACCCGCACCGCGTAGCCATCGCCCGACCCGGAAAGCGGCAAGCGCCGCGCATACGTAGCGGCGTGCACGCCAGGCAATGCCGCCAGGCGCTCGCAGGCCGGTTCGCACCATTCGCCGGCTGTCGTCTTCTTACCCGGCGACACTGCCATTACCAGTAGTTTCTTGTGCGGGTCAAGCCCGGGATGTATGTCGGCAGCGTTGCGCAGACTGGTAACGAACAGGACCGCACAGCCGAACAAAGCCACGCTTACTGCCACTTGTCCGGCAATCAGCGCACGCTTCTGCCATCCGCGCCGCCTTCCCGCGACTCCCTGTTCGGAAGAGATCACGTCCCACACATTCAGCCGCAGCGCCAGCCTCGCCGGCGAAAGCCCCGCCAGCACGATTGAGAGCATCAGCGCCGCAACCGCAAAGGCGAGCACACGCGCGTCCAGGCGGATTCCGAAGTCCATATAAACCGACGCCGCGGAGACGAACTGCGTCACCTTCACCATCAGGAATTGCGCCAGGAGGATTCCCAGCGCGGCGCCCAGCAAGCTGAGGATTCCCGTCTCCACCAGCAATTGGCGGGTGATTCGCCACGCGCCGGCGCCCAGCGCCATCCTCACGCCCAGTTCCTTCTTGCGCGATTCCGACTGCGCCAGCCGCAACTGCGCGACATTGGCGCATGCTACGAACAGCACGGCGCCGAGGATCAGCAACAACCCACCGCCGAAGATCGCGCTTCCGCTCCATCCGAGCGCGAACTTGGATTCCATCCACGTCCCGGCTATGCCGGCCGGAACGGCCTTATGCTTGTCTCCTCCGCGAATGGCGGTGTCGAGGACGGCGGCGGCGCGCGCCGCGCTCACTCCCGGCTTAAGCCGCGCCACCATTTCGAATTCCCCATTGCGCGCTTGTCGATTGTCCAAGCCCAGGACATCGAACGCCGCGCCGGTACTCACCCAAACGTCGGTCGTGACGCCGCGATTCAAACCGATGAATTCCGCCGGCATCACCCCGGCCACCAGGACCGCCTTATTATTGAGAAGGATTGTCTTGCCGACTATCTGCGGACTGCCCCCGAAGCGCTGCTGCCACAGGCGGTGTCCGATTACAGCCCTGGGACGCCCTTCCGCATCGTCCACTGTTGCGATGCCCAGTTGCGCGCGCACTCCCAGCACCGAAAAGTAATTGGGCGTGACGACGTGCGTCAGGACAGATTGGTCCTCACCGTTCCCGGTAAGCATGGTCGATGTCCTGTCGTAGGCCACCAACGTCGCCAGATCCGGCGTGGCTTTCACCATGTCCAGGTAGTCCGGCCAGCCGTACAACAGCCAACTGCCGTCGTCGGCGTGGGAAGAGATTGTCAGGAGTTCCCCTGGCCGATTAATGGCGAGGGGGCGCAGCAGGATCGCGTCGGCAACGCTGAAGATTCCGGTGGTGAGGCCGATCCCTAAAGCGATGGAAAGAACGGACAACGCCGTGGCACCCGGGCTCTTCGTCAAAAGGCGAAAGGCCGCCCGCAGGTCATACCTCATGTCTAATAATAGACGATAAAAAGGTCCTTTCAGTTCATGCGTTTTTCGAAAATCTTGAATGCGTGCGGCCCTCTAGCGCGTCTCAATCGTCAAGCGATGACCCGCCGCATTCCATTTTAGAATCGCCAGGTGGCCCTGCTGGCCGAAATCTGCCGCCTCAGGCGAATTTACGGGAGCCAGTGGAACGTCCAAGCGAACCAAAAAGTAGCGCAACGTAGCTTCCGCCCCAAAGGGATAAAACCCCGCCGGCATTCCGTCGTAGACAAACGATGTAACCGAGGGACCATCATTCAAAAACTTCCCCACGGTGGTCATCCACTCGCGGATATCGCGATCCTGCGCAAGCGTGGCGTCTCTCTGAACGTTCAGCGAATGAAAGTCGAGCGGCAGCCATGCCAGCAAAAAGACCAGAATTGCCCACGGCTTTGCTCGTTCCGCCAGTCCCGCGATGGCGACCGCCAGGCCTGTAAAAGGCACATAACAATAGGCGCTGAAGAGCCGTCCGGGCAGGCACAGCAGCGGTACCAGATAGAGGCCCATCATGGCCAGGCCGAACCACGTCCGCCGGTTCCGCTCGATTGCCGCGGCAACCGGCAACAGGAATCCGAGATTGGGCGCCAGAAAGACCCGCCCCGCATAGAATGAAGCTGTATCGGCCAGGGTGTGCCGGGAGAGCCGGAGCTTATAAGGCCCGGCGGTCACCGGGCTGATCGCCAGCGCCTGCAGCGCGAATGAAAAGGATGCCGCCAGAAAGGGAGCCAGCGTCTTCCAGCGGCGGCTGCCGAACCACAGTTCGTAGCCCACCAACACCAGCGGCAGCATCACCGCCAATTCCTTGGATCGGTATGCCAGCCAGAATGCGATAAAGCTCAGTATCCAGTTTCCTCGCGCCCAAAGCCAGGTGCTCAACAGAGTGAAAGTTCCGCAGAGCAGGTCGAACACGAACATGGGTTTCCAGAAGACGTCAAACATCGCCATGTGCAGCGTGAAAAAAAACGTTCCCACCGCGGCTGCCAGCGCCGGGGCTCCCAGGCGCCGCATCAACAGCCACAACATGCAGACATTCAGAAGATGGATGACATGAATCGCGGCGACATACTTCGGGAAGTTCAATCCGAAGAACCGCTCCGTCAGGCGAAAATAGAAAAAGCCCACTGCCCGAAAACTACCTGCAAAGACAGGCGTCAGGGCGCCCTTGAGGAACGCCAGAGCCGGACCCCAGCGAGTCCAGGCCATCGAATTGATTTCGTCGTCCTGGAAATAACCCTGATACGCCTGCCGGTTGAGGATCAGAAATGCCGCCGCCAACAACAAGAACAGGGCGGCGCCGGTTCTTCGCGATACGGCAACCGGAGTTGCGATCATGTAAGAAGCATCGGCTATTTCCTTTTCGGAAGCAAACACCTCCGGCGGCATGAACGTGCCGAGGCGTTCGCGTGCGTCCTAGATCCCAGTCGCGGCTCGGCAGGGGTGCGAGGCAAAGACATTATTGGCCACGGATGGACACAGCGTGGCAAGGCCGCAACCAAAGGGTTCACCACGGAGCATTTGGACTGGGGGGCCAGTCTGGTGGGGAAAGAAACAAAATGGAGGCCCGCGGCGGCCACGGCAAGCCCTTTGTTTCCAACAATTCTCCATTTTGTTTCTTAGGAGGCACGGAGCGGCGGGATGCCCGCTCCAACAAAAGTGGTAGCAAATGTTTGGAGCGTTGGGAAGCCCCCCAAGCTACACCACGCTTGGGTGGCAAGATCAAAAAACCAAGAACTATATTGGATTTTTTCTCTGGGGAAACTATAAGACACCGAGAAGAACAAAATCAAAAGCAAGACCCGAGCGCACGGAGGTGGCGGAGGCCACGGAGCGGTCGGCTGGCGCCATGGGGGCGTTGGCACAGGAATCCGAAGGTGCTCCCATAGACAATCAACCGGTCCAAACCCTTTATTCATGCGGTTTCGGCTGTGCGCCAAAAAAAGAACCTTGTTTTTTCTGCAAGTTTTTGCGAACTTGCTTTACGGATGCACACGGATAAGAGAAACGGCTTGGTTCTTAACCGTGTGCATCTGTGTCCATCCGTGGCCAAGTCTTTTTCTTGCGAAGCCGGGCTCAGGCTAGTTTCCCAATCGACCCCTACTTGCGGGGCGACCTCAGGAGTCCGGAGTCTCGGCGCTGCGGACTGAGAGGCCGCGCCACTTCACAGCAAGGCCACCTGTTACCGCTCGCTGTCGAGCGTCCGCATCTGCATTTCCGCGTACCGCGAGCCCGCCACCTCGGACGCCGGGATCGCCTCTTCCAGGCGCGCGATTTCCTCAGCCGTGAGATGGATCTCCAGCGCCGCCAGCGACTCATCCAGCTGCCTCCGAGTGCGCGCGCCTATCACCGGCACGATGGTGGAATCCTTCGCCAGCACCCAGGCGATTGCCAACTGCGCCGGCGCCACACCTCTTTCGGCGGCCAGCCGATTCAATGCGTCGATCAGCTTCCGATTGCGCGCCAGATTCTCGCCCACGAAACGCGGCATGTGGGCGCGCAAATCGGCCTTCGCCGCGAGCGGTGACCCGGTCAGCAGTCCGCGAGACAGCACGCCATATGCCGTCACTCCGATACCGAGCTCGCGCAGCACGGGGAAAATGCGCGCTTCCGGACCGCGACTGATCAACGAGTACTCAATCTGCAAATCGACGATCGGATGGATGGCGTGGGCGCGGCGAATCGTCTCCGCGCCCACTTCCGAGAGTCCGATGGCACGCACGTAGCCGGCCTTCACCAGATCGGCGATGGCCCCGACCGTTTCCTCGATCGGCACAGTGCCGTCGAGCCGCGCCGGACGGTAGATATCGATGTGGCCGGTCCGTAGGCGGGTGAGCGAATGCGCCAGGAAATTCTTCACCGCCGCGGGGCGGGCATCGAATCCCAGCCAGTTGCCGTCAGGCCCGCGCAGCGCGCCGAATTTTACCGAGAGCAGTACGCCTTCGCGCCGGCCCTCCAGCGCTCGCCCGATGAGCATTTCATTGTGGCCCATGCCATAGAAATCGCCGGTATCGATCAGGTTGACGCCATGATCGATTGCCGCGTGAATGGTGGCGATGCTCTCGTTTTCGTCGGCCGGCCCGTACATGCCCGACATTCCCATGCATCCCAGAGCGAGCGGAAATATCGTGGGCCCGTTCCGGCCAAGCGTGCGCATAGCGTTCATTGGGTCACCACCCGATACATGCATGTGGGGTACAACTGATTGCGGCGCGGATTCTCGGAATTGTACAGGACACAAACGGGAGCGCCGGCTTCCAGCTTGCGATCCCTCCGGTCGCGGCCGCTGGTAACCGTGCCATCCTTCATGCGGAATTGGTAGCGCACCACCCACCCATTCTTGATGCGGAAACACTTGGTGACCACGCCCGCCGCGGGCATGCCCTCCGCCGCCAACAGCGACTGCCGGTGAAGGTTCCATAGAAGAAAGCCGCCGCCCGCCGCCAGCATCGCTGGAAACAGAAACGGCATCCAGGCCGGGTTGGTGTTCGCCTCCCAGGCGGCCGGATGGTTGATGGAGGGGTCTGACGGTAAATACCGCACCGGCATAAAGCCGGCTTTCTGAACGCCCGCCCACATCCCCGACGGGACGGACGACTCACCCGTGAGGCGGACTCCATTGGCGGTGAACGCATAGCCCACCATGGGTATGCGGCCGCGGTCGCGGCGCCACAGCCGCACGATCTCGCCATGCGCGTCCTTTCCCTGCGTTCGCAGCAGCTCGTTTTGTGCCGACGTCTGCACTTGCTGATTGTGCATCCAGACGTACAAGGGGATCGCGGCGATCAGGAACATCCACGCCATCGCCACCATGAACTTGCCGCGGCCTGTAAGTTGTGTGTCTCTCGGTAAGGCGCGCGTCAATTCCCGCGGCGCGGCCCAGTTCTGGGGGAAAGCAAACTGCGGATCCATTTCATGCCTCCCGTAAGGCAGCGTAACAGATTGCCCGCGCGCCTTGCGTTACGATCAAAACATCTCCGTCAATCGCAAAGATAACCTGCGCGTGGTTCTGGTGTCGACGCGCAATCCGCTCAACATCGGAGCCTCGGCCCGTGCCATGGCCAACTTCGGATTCACGCGTCTGCGCGTGGTGAATCCATACGATGTGGCCTTTCGCGAGGCTCGTTCCGCTGTCGGCGCCGCGCCGCTGCTGGAGGCGGCCGAAGAATTTCCGAGCGTCGCCGATGCCGTGGCCGATTGCCGCCTGGTGGTGGGGACAACATCGGTGGGCCATCGCGAGTTACAACACCCCCTGCGGCGGCTGGAATTCGGTGCACGACTGATCGGCCGCGCACTGGCGGAAGCCCCCGTTGCCTTGCTGTTCGGCTCGGAGAAATTCGGGCTCCATAACGACGAGTTGAGCCACTGCCACTGGCTGATGCGCATTCCCACTGAGCCGGGCGATCTTTCCATGAACCTTGGACAGGCGGTGGCGCTCTGCCTCTACGAACTGGCGCGCGATCCCAAAGCGGCGACCGCCAAGCCGCCGCGGAGGATCGCCCGCGCCGCGGCAGGAGAGACGGAACAGGTCACCACCATGCTGCTCGATATCCTGCGGAAGAGCGGCTATACCAATCCTGTGACCGAAGGATCGACCGAGGAGAAGGTGCGGCGGCTGATCCGCCGTTTGGACATCGCCGGCCGCGACGCTTCCGTACTGATGGGCATGCTGCGGCAGATTTTATGGAAGATCGGGTAGCTTCACTGCGTCAGCCGGTACCAGGTGAGCGGATATAGCGAGTTGCGGGCGGGGTTTCGCGGCAGGTAGAGGACGCAGACGGCCGCGCCCGTGCGATACGGCTGGTCCGATTGATCGCGGCCGCCGATCGCCGCGCCCTCCTTGGTGCGGAACCGATATTTCACAGCCCACCCCGTTTTCAGGCTTTCACACATTGCGACAGTGCCCGGCGCGGGCAGCCCGTAGGCCGCAATTTGTCCGCGCCGCACCACCATGATCAGCAGAAAGAGGCCGATCGCCGCGGGCATCGCCGGCAGCCCGATCGCCACAAACATCGGCGTCGTGTCCTCCTCCCACGCCGCCGGATGATTCACCGCCGGGTCCGAGGGCAGATATCGAACCGGCAGATCGGCGCCCTTGTGGAGACCGGCCCAAAAGTGGAGCGGTACTTCGCAGTCTCCTTGCACCCGCGCGCCACCGGCCGAAAACGCGTAGGTCACCATATCGGTGGCGCCTTTACCTTCTGTCCGCCACAAGCGGAGAATTTTGGCTGTCGCCGCGCGGCCTTGCGCGCGCATTTTCCGGTTGAATTCGTTGGACTCCGATTGCGCCATGCGAAACCCCACGAATGCCAAGATCGCTCCCGCCATCATCACTAGCGCGAGGACAAACGCGAACACGCCGCGCTTGGTGAGGCGCTTTTGTCGTGGCAAGGCGCCCATCAGTTCCTGCGGTGGAGCCCAGTCCAATTAACCCTCAGAGGGCAGCGTACCAAATTATCGCCGGGATTTACCGGCTGGCTGTTGCGCCAACTGCTGCTTCACCGAGCGGAGCAGCTGCTGGCGCTGTTGCGGGGTCATTTTCTGCAGCGCTTGGGCCAGCTTCTTGCGGTCCTTGCGCTTCATGTGTTTAATGACTGTGTTCAGCCGCTTTTCCTCGTCGGCAGTCAACGTGGCAGGAGGAGCTTGTGGCGGCGCGGTCTGCTTCCGGGCCTGCGGAATACCCGTGATGCCCGGACGCTGCATGGAGATTTGGGCGCAGAGCCCGGTCGCCAACGCCAGTGCCACGAGAATCGGCTTGACAGTCACGGACAGCAATAGTGCAACTCGCTAGCCAACGAGTTGGCCAATTATTTTCATCAAGATAGAAGTTCACCTGGCCGTCAGTGCCATAACAATGCCGCCACTCGTCAAAATCCTGACGCCATTCCCCGGTTGCCTTGCGGCAATTTGATCTCGGGTGGTACCATGCCCCGAAACCGTCATGCGGAATCCGAATCCTCGAAGGGTGGACGAGTGGGACAGCGGACAGCCAGCCACTACACCGGACGAACGGAAGCGCCTGGACATTCTGTTCAGCCTGACCTACGAAGAGCTCCGCCGCCTGGCCGCCACCGTCCGGCGCGGCGACCCCAGCCTGACGCTCAATACCACCGCTTTGGTGAACGAGGCTTGGCTGAAGTTGGCCGGCTCGCCGCATTTCGTCTCCCTGTCGCGCCTTCATTTCATGCGGATTGCAGCCCGCGCCATGCGGCAGTTACTGATCGAAGCAGCGCGCCGGCGAGCCGCCGGCAAACGGGGCGGCGGCGTCCTGATGGTTACTCTCGGCGATATCGCCGGGGATACCGCGTCTGACGCCGACGACCTGTTAGCTCTCGATGCCGCCCTGGAAGAATTGGCCCTGCTCAATCCGCGGCAGGCGTTGATGGTGGAGGCCCGCTTTTTCGGCGGTCTGGACGCTTCGGAAACTGCCGCCTTGCTGGACGTTTCCCTTGCCACGTTATTGCGCGACTGGCGCGCCGCGCGCGCGTGGCTGTCGCGGAAACTGCGCCGAGCCCCTTGAACCCGCACACCGCTCCCTTTGGTCACGGCTCGGAAAGACAGGATGCCGATACTGAGCCGCGACCAAAGGGAGCGGAGTGCGGGTGCGCCGCAAGCCACATTCCCCCCGCTCGACGTACCATATGAGAATCCATGGAGTCTACCCGCTGGGAGCAGATTCAGGCCCTCTTCCACGATACGGCCGACAAGCCGCCCGGGGAACGCCTGCCGTATCTTACCGCCGCTGCCGGCGGCGACCGGGCCCTCATCGGGGAGGTCCTGGCGATGCTCGAAGAAGACGCCAGCGCCTCTTTGCTCCTCGATCGCGATATCGCGCAGGTTGCCGGCAACTTGCTCTCCCAGCCGGACAACACGGACCTCGTCCATCAGGATTTCGGCCCGTACAAATTACGTGAGCTCCTGGGAGAGGGAGGCATGGGTGTGGTCTATCTCGCCGAGCGTCAGGATCTCGCCAGCCTCGCCGCCATCAAGATTCTCCGCGACGCGTGGATGTCGCCTGCCCGCCGGGAGCGGTTCGCCATCGAGCAGCGCACGCTGGCGCAGCTCAACCATCCCTCCATCGCGCGGCTTTACGATGCCGATACCCTCCCGGATGGAACTCCCTGGTTCGCCATGGAGTACGTCGATGGCGTTCCGCTCACCGAATTTTGCCAGGTACGGAAGTGTTCCATCGCCGAGCGCCTGCGGCTCTTTCGCGCTGTCTGCGAGGCCGTGGAGTATGCTCATCGCCACGCCATTCTCCATCGCGATCTGAAGCCTTCCAATATCCTCGTGAAACCCGATGGGTCGGTCCGCCTGCTCGATTTCGGAATCGCCAAACAGCTGGAAGCGGATACCGATTCGCTCCAGCACACGCGCACCGCCTTGCGTTTCATGACACCCGCGTATGCTGCGCCGGAGCAAATCCGCGGCCAGAGCGCCAGCATCCAAAGCGACGTCTACGCGCTTGGCGCCATCCTCTACGACCTCCTCGCCGGGAGACCGGCCTTCGATCCGGCGGAAAAATCCCTCAGCGAGTTCGAGCGTATGGTTCTGGAACGCGAGCCGGAGAAGCCATCGGCGGTCCGCGGAGCCGCTCTCCACGCAAGCAAGGCGGAATGGGCCGATCTGGATGTTTTATGCGGCGCCGCTATGCATAAGGACCCGGCGCGGCGTTACCGCTCGGTGGAAGCTCTCATTCGCGATCTCGACCACTATTTCAAGGGCGAGCCGCTGGAATCGCGCCCCGATACCATCGCCTACCGCCTGGCCAAGTTCACGCGCCGGCATGCTACCGCGGTCACCGCTTCGGCCGTAGTCTTGCTCACCATCGCTTCCCTGTCGGTCTTCTTTGTCGTCCGGCTAACCGAGGCGCGAAATGCGGCGCTCCGGCAGGCGGCACGCACCAAGCGCATCCAAAGCTTCACATTCAGTCTCTTCAACGGCGGCGACAAGGATGCCGGACCGGCGGAAGATCTGCGGGTTGTGGCCTTAGTCGATCGCGGCGTTCAGGAAGCCCGATCGTTGCAAGCCGAACCGGCGGTCCAGGCCGAGCTTTATCAAACCCTCGGTGTGCTCTATCAAAATCTGGGCAAGCTGGACCAGGCCGACTCGATGCTACAACAGGCGCTGGCGCAAAGGCGCGCATTGCTGCGCCAGAAGGCTTCGGATGTCAGCCGCGTGGACGTGGCGGAAAGCCAAATCGCTCTCGCTCTGCTCCGCTCCGACCAAGCCAGGCTGGACGAGTCCGAGCAGTTGGCCCGCGATGGGCTGGACATCGTCCGCCATGACTTGCCGCCGTCCAATCCAGCCGTGCTCAAGGCCGAGACGGCATATGGCAAGGTGCTCGAAGTAAGCGGCCAATATCCCAAGGCGATCGCCTTCATGGAACAGGCCCTCAAGTTTCGCCAGGCATCCCGCGCAGACTCGCCCGAGCTCGCCGACGCTCTCAGCGAACTTGCCAGCAACCATTTTTACGCCGGCCACTACGATACCTGCGAGACCCTGTTCAATCGTGTGCTCGCCATGCACCGCCGGTTCCTCGGGAACGGGCACCCCAAAGTGGCCGAAGACCTGATCGATCTGGGAGCCACCCAGATGGAGCGCGGGCACTACCAGGACTCCGAAAAATACGATCGCGAGGCGGTGGCCATCGATGAGAAGTTCTACGGCCCCGACCATCCCGAGACTGCTTCCGCGCTCACCCAGTTAGGCCGTTCCCTGAATTACGAGAAGCGCCCTGACGAAGCCGGTGTGTTGCTCCGCCGCGCTCTCGCCATCCAGGAGCGCGTGCACGGTCCGGTGCACCCCGCGGTGGCCTCCGCCCTGAATGAACTCGGCAACATCGCGTCCACCAGCGGACATTACGCCGATGCCGAAGCCGCGTTTCAGAGAATGGTGGACATCTATCGGGCGGTCTATCACGATCGTCATTACCTGATCGGAACCGCGCAATCCAACCTCGCCACCGTCTATGTGGGCGAAAAGCAATACGCTCGCGCTGAGGCTCTCTACCGCGAAGCCATCCGGCGGTTTACGGAAACCCTCCCGCCGAACCACACCAACATAGGAGTCGCCCGCATCAAGCTGGGCCGGGCGCTTCTGCTGCAGAATCGCTATGCCGAGGCGGAACAGGAGTCGCTCGCCGGCTACGGCATCCTCAAGCCGCAGATGAGTCCGTCGGCCAGTTGGATGGTCAACGCGCGAAAAGATCTGCGCGCCATTTGCACGGCCCTCGGACAAGGGGACAAAGCCCGCGAGTTCGCCGACCCGCCGCCGGCGCAACACCCCTGAGAGCAGTCAGAATGCGTTTCGGCTGGCACTCGCCGTGCTATAAAGGACCATCGTGAAGACGCTCGCCGTCGCCGCAGGCATCGTGGCAATCGCTTTCCTATGGCCGCGCCCGGCCGATCCCCTGCCCGGTTTCCCGCGCGTTTTCTTATGGGCCTGGGAAGTTCCCGAAAACCTCGAGTTCCTCGACCCGCATGCCTCCGGAGTGGCATTTCTCGCCCGCACGGTGTGTCTACGAGGCGGCAGCGTGTCCGTTCGTCCGCGCCTGCAACCTCTGCGATACGCGCCGGGAACAATATTGATGGCCGTGGTCCGCGTGGAATCATCCGATTCCGACCTTCCGACCGTGGACGCGACGTCGGCAGCCATAGCCGAGGCGGCCGCCATCCCCCATGTGCGCGCCTTGCAAGTCGATTTTGACGCCGCGCTTTCGCAGCGCGCTTACTATCGCGAACTGCTCGCGAATCTGCGCCGCCGCGTGCCGCCGTCGATGCCGATATCCATGACGGCTCTCACGTCATGGTGCGAATCGGACGGCTGGATCGCCGGGCTGCCGGTGGTGGAAGCCGTCCCCATGCTGTTCCGCATGGGACCGGGCGAACGGCCGGCGCGCACCTTCCGTCCGGCGCTGTGCCAATCGAGCGCCGGAGTGTCGGTGGACGAGCCTTTGCGCGAGCCGCCTTCGGCCGCCCGTCTTTACATATTCAATCCGCGGCCCTGGACGGAAGCGACGTACCGGGCCGCGCTCCGCGAGGTACGCAAATGGCACTGAGAATCGTCATCGTGCTGCTCATTCTGGCCATCCCGCTGGAATTGCCGGGGTGCGGGCCGTTTTTGCCGGAAGCGGTATTTCATTTGAAAATCGACCCGGAGGCGCCCAAGGAATTCGCGCGCGGCGATCTGGGAATCCTCCAGCCCACCGATGAGCGCCTGTACCAGGCGATCGCTTACCGCTATCTCTCAGGCGTGGGTTTGAACAATGCCGAGCAGCAAGCCATATTGCCTGGCCCTCTGGAGGCCGTCGCGGGATCGCCGCCGGATGAACCGCGAAATCCCTGGCTCGCGGTTCGCAACCAGGTGCCTGGTGTGCAGCCGATCGCCGATATCTACCCCTATCGCGAAATCACCAAGGAAGGCATGTACGGCAATTATCTCAACTGCAACGACGACGCCTTTCGCACCGCTGCTACCACGCTTCAGCGCTGGCGCGGCAAGCCCAGTGAGGCCGATTGGATCGCATCGCAAGATCTGGTGTTCGCCGACTGCTCACGCGGCGCCGCCATTCCAGTGCCCACGTCCGACGCGCACTTACGCGCCGACCGCGCCTACCAGATCGCTTCCGCGAAATTCTATTCCGAGCAGTACGACGCCGCGCGGCAGGACTTCCAGACCATCGCTGCCGACGCGTCTTCGCCGTGGCAGAACATCGCTCCCTATTTGGCCGCACGCTGCCTCATTCGCGCCGGCAAGCTCGCCGACGCCGATACTGAACTGCAGCACATCGTCGCCGACCCCGCTCTCGCACGCTTCCATGCTTCCGCCAGCGGCCTTCGCGGATTCATCCGCGCTCGTCTCCATCCCGCCGAACGCATGCATGAATTGGCGCTCGCCCTGGCGAAGCCCGATTCACAAGCCACCGTCAAGCAGGATCTCATCGATTACCGTGCGCTCTTTGACCAGAACGTAAAGCCAGCCCAGGATGACGACCTCACCGCCTGGATTCTGAGCTTCCAAGCCGGCGGCAACGGCGCGCTCGAAAAGTGGAGATCGACGCACGCGCTGCCTTGGCTGGTGGGCGCACTGCAAGCGGCCGGCCCGAAGGATTCCGCCATACCTGAGCTACTGGCGGCGGCATCCGCCGTCAAGCCCGATTCACCCGCCCACGTCACCGTCAATTACCACCGTGTCCGCCTGCTGCCGGCCGACGATGCCCGCACTCTGACGGACCAGCTCCTCAAGATGGACATGCCGGTCTCCGCGCGCAATCAATTCCGTGCGGAGCGCCTGCGCCTGGCGCGCACTTTCGAGGAGTTTCTGAGCTACGCGCCGCGCACTTCCGTGGATGAGGACGCCAAGCCCGGCGTCGACGTGCTCGATGACGATTCCGCCCTGGTTCTCGATCGCGCGGTCCCGCTCGCGCTGCTAAAGCAGGCGTCCACGAGTGCGCTTCTGCCGGAGGGGACGCGTAAGGGTATCCAACAAGTCGTCTCCATTCGTGCGTTGGTGCTCGCGCCGTCGCCGGACTTCGATCAAGTATTCCGCCTTCTGAATACGCCTGGCGACGGCCCGTTTGTCCGCGGAGGGTATGGAAGATTCACCGAAGATCCGAGGGCAATCGACGATTTCCGGGACAATTGGTGGTGCGCCGTGTCTGGCGGAAATGAGGGGCACGCGGTGCCTATCGCGAATTTCCTCTCGCCTCCCGACCGCCAACAGGCCGCGACTGAATGGAACAAGCTTGCCGCGCTATCCGCCGGTCCCGACTGGCTGGGCACGCAGACCCTCGCCTTCGCGGAGCAGCACCCACAGGACCCCCGCATTCCCCAAGCCCTCTATCTCGTGGTGCGCGCCTCGCGCTATGGATGCAGCGACGCGCAGACCGGCGATGTCTCCAAACTCGCCTTCGATCTGCTTCATCGCCGCTATCCCAATACCGAATGGGCGAAGAAGACGCCCTACTGGTACAAGTAAGCGATCCCCCTCCTCTTGACAATCGAGATAAGTATAGCTAGATTGTCGAGAGGAGACATCTATGGGCGAAAAATCCGGCAGCCTGGTGCAAGGCACGCTCGACATGCTGATTCTGAAAACGTTGGCGCTCGAAGCGATGCACGGGTACGGCATCGCCCAGCGCATCGAACAGATCAGCCAGGGAGTGTTCTGCGTCAATCCCGGCTCTCTGTTCCCCGCATTCCGCAGGCTGGAGCGCGAAGGGTGGATCAAGCCCGTGTGGAAGCCTACGGAGAACAATCGCCGCGCCAAATATTACGCCCTGACCGCGCGCGGCCGCAAGCAATTGCACTCCGAAACCGAAGAGTGGGGCCGCCAGATCGCCGCCATCGACCGCATTCTGGAAGCCAGCTAGCGAGGCGATATGGCGATTTGGAACAAATCTTCCGGGGGCCTGCGTGCGCTTCTCCATAAGCGCGAAGCGGAACACGATATGGACGAAGAACTGCGTGCATTTCTTGACGCGTCGGCGGAGCGCAAGATGCGGGCCGGCATGCCGGAGGCCGAAGCGCGCCGCGCCGCGCGCGTCGAAATGGGCAGCATGGAATCGGTAAAGGACGAAGTCCGCGGCGCCGGATGGGAAGCCGCCGTGGAAGCTGTGTGGGCCGACTTCCGCTATTCCATCCGCGGGCTGGCGAAGTCCCCCGTCTTCACAATTGTTGTGGTGCTGACGTTGGCGCTCGGTATCGGCGCCAACACGGCCATTTTCAGTCTCATCGATTCGCTCCTGCTGAAGACTCTGCCAGTCGAAAAGCCGGAAGAGCTCGTCCAGGTGACCGAGTTTCCACTTACCAATCCGTTATGGGAACAGGTCCGCGACCGCCAGGACGTTTTCTCAGGAGCCTTCGCCTGGAGCTCGGAGAAACTCAATCTTGCCAAAGGTGGCGTGGTGCAGAACGCCGATGGCTTGTGGGTGAGCGGAGATTTCTTCCACACGCTTGGTCTGCAGCCCGCCGCCGGCCGCCTGCTCTCTGCGGATGACGATCGTCGAGGCTGCGCGGCTCTCGCAGTTCTCAGCTATGGCTTCTGGCAATCCCACTACGGAGGCACTGCCGCTGCTATCGGCAGCACCATTTCGCTCGAAGGCCATCCCTTCGAGGTGGTCGGCGTCACGCCCGCCGGATTCTACGGCATGACGGTGGGCCGCAAATTCGATGTCGCCATCCCGCTCTGTGCCACCCAGGTATTTGACGGCCCGAATTTCCGGTTGGAGCAACGGCACTTGTGGTGGCTGCATGCTATCGGCCGCGTGAAGCTGGGGATCGGCATGGCGCGGCTGAAATCCCGGTTGGCCGCTCTCTCCCCTTCAATCTACGGGGCAGTCGTGCCGCAGGATTGGGACCCCGCGTCGCAGGACAAGTTCCGCAAGCGCGTCCTGAGACCCGCACCAGCCGCCACCGGACTGTCCGACCTGCGAGAAGATTACGAGCAGCCCCTTCACATCCTCATGGCTGTCGTCGGACTGGTACTGCTGATCGCCTGCGCCAATATCGCCAGCCTTCTGATGGCCCGCGCCGCCGCTCGCGGAAAAGAAATGGCCATGCGCCAGGCGCTCGGGGCATCGCGACTGCGACTGATGCGGCAATTGATCGTCGAGTCGATCTTGCTTTCGTTGAGCGGGGCCGTGTTCGGCCTGTTGTTCGCGCGCTGGGGTAACACTATCCTCCTGCATTTCCTTTCCACCGTGGGTGGCACGGTTTTCCTCGATTTCTCCTTGGACCGCCGCGTGCTCGCCTTCACCGCCGCCATTGCCGTTCTCACCGGTCTGCTGTTCGGCGCCGCGCCGGCATTTCGCGGGACCCGCGAATCGCTGACCATCGCCATGAAGGAGGCCAATGCCTCCGATAGACGACGCAGCCGACTCCGCTTGTGGATTGTGGCGTCGCAGGTGGCGCTTTCGCTCGTTCTGCTGGTTACCGCCGGTCTGCTGCTGCGCAGTTTCCGCAACCTGGCTTCCGCGGATATCGGCTTCGACGCCAACCAGGTTCTGGTTGTGAACGCGAACCTGTTCGCGGCAAGGATCCCCGAATCCGATCACACTGCTACATACGATCGCATCGGTGCGGAGCTTCGCGCACTACCCGGAGTCGTCTCCGCCGCGCGCTCGATGACAACGCCACTGGGCGACTCGCAATGGAACACGGTAATCCATAGCGACGCGCCGCATGCCTTGGTTGGGGATGATAATACCGCTTATTTCAATTTCGTGGACCCCGATTATTTCGCTACCCTGCGCACTCCACTGCTCGCCGGGCGCAACTTCACCGCCGCCGACTCGGCTAATTCCCAGCCCGTCGCGGTGATCAATCAAAGTCTGGCGCGGAAGTTCTTCCCCGACGTAAACCCCATTGGCCGCACGTTTCGCCCCGAAGGCGGCGCGCGCAAACTGGACCCCCCGGTGGAGGTAGTCGGAATTACGAAGGACGCCAAGTACGAATCTGTGCGCGAGGAAACTTACCCCACGGTCTTCCGGCCTATCGCGCAGGTGGCCGAAATCCGCGCCGACAGCTTCGAACTGCGCACCGCGCTCCCGCCGGCCACCATGCGCAAGTCGATCCAATCTGCCATCGCCAGTGTGAACGCCGCGATCCCGATCGAGATCCACTCGCTCGCCGCGCAGGTGGACGATTCCATGACCCGCGAACGCCTGCTAGCGGCGCTCTCCGCCTTCTTCGGCGGACTGGCGCTGCTGCTGGCGACGGTCGGCCTTTATGGAACGCTCAGTTATCTGGTGGCGCAGCGCCGCATCGAATTCGGCATCCGCTTGGCCTTGGGCGCCACGTCGCGGTCGATCCTCGGCCTGGTGATACGCGATGTGACGATGCTGCTTCTCGGTGGGATCGCGGCGGGCATCGGACTTTCCCTCGCCACGACACGACTGTTGGGCGCGATGCTGTTCGGTATCCAGGCGCGCGATCCCGTCACCATGGCCATGGGCGGCGCGCTCATGGCTGTGGTCTCGCTAGCCGCGGGATTGGTGGCGGCCCGCCGCGCTACGAAAGTCGACCCCATGGTGGCACTGCGGCAGGAGTGATTTTGTGGGACATGCTTCAGCTTGTCCAGGGGAGTTCAACTACTGCACTAACTCGAAGCGCCCGTCGGGCAGCAGCCAATACCGCCGGCCGCGCCACTGAATCGTATTGCCGAAGAAGCCGGCGCACCACACCAGCAGAGTAACGGCGTCCTGCAGCGGCACCAGCCACCACCGCCGCAGCGTTAGCGGATCGCGCAACACGTGGCCGGCAGTCGCCCACACCGCGGCGCCACGCAGCACCACGGCAGCTGCCAGCATGGGCCCCCACCCAGGAGCGATAGCGCATAGCAGCAGCGCGATCGGTAGCGGGTGGGTAAAGACTTGGCCCGCATAGCCCCACGGCCGGGAGCGTCGCGCGCTGCGCATCCAGCGGAGCCGATGGCGCACACTCGCCCCGAAAGACTGAGCACCGATATAGTGATCGATCACGTAAGACGAGAGGATCACGCCGAATCCGTGCTTCGCCGCCAAGCGTCCCATCACGAAATCTTCCGCCAGGTAATCCTTCACGGCGTCGAATCCGCCGATGCGCCGTAGCGTTTCGCGCCGCGCCACGATGGTTGGGCCAAGCGCGAACTTCATGCCATCCAGCATCCGGGCCACCAGAACTCCCGAGAGGAACTCGGTATTCAGACCGAGCGCTTCCAGAGTCGACCAGAAGCTGCGGCCGGGCACCACGCGATAGGGGCACGTCGCCATGCCGACCTTTTCGTCGGCGAATTCGGCGGCGAGGGCGGACAACATGTCGGGCATCACGCGGATGTCGCTGTCCGCCATCACCACCAAATCGTGGCTGGCGGATTCCAACATGAGGTCCAGGCTATATACTTTAGCGTTGGCGTAAGGGGGCTCGCCCGTCACGATTAGTTGCGACGGAACTCCCGGATAACGCGCCTGCAGGCGTTCCACAACCTCGACGGCTGGGTCGGCGGCGCTTCGTACGGCGAACAGAATCTCAAACTCGGGGTAGCGCTGCTCGAAGAAAGACCGAAGATTTTCCTCCAGCCCGTCTTCCGCGCCGGCGAGCGGTTTGAGAATGCTGATAGGCGGTCCGGCGCACAATCCCGGCGGGCGCACACCGCGATAACGAATCGCGGCGACAATGGTAAGCACCTGATAAATCAGGGCACCGGCCACTAGGGCCCCCAACGTTACGACAAGCACTTTACTCTACTCTACACTGGAAAAGTGTCATGAAGAACACCATTGTCGGTACAGCCGGCCATATCGACCATGGCAAAACAGCCCTGGTGAAGGCTCTCACCGGTATCGACGCCGACCGGCTGGAGGAAGAGAAGCGCCGCGGTATCACCATCGACCTCGGATTCGCTCACCTGCAACTCACGCCCGGCCTGCGGCTCGGCTTTGTCGATGTGCCCGGCCATGAGCGCTTCGTCAAGAACATGCTGGCGGGCGTGGGCGGCATCGATCTGGTGCTCTTCGCGATCGCCGCTGACGAATCCATCAAACCGCAGACCCGCGAGCATTTCGATATCTGCCGCTTGCTCGGCATCCCGAGCGGCGTAATCGCGCTGACCAAGTCCGATCTCGTGGAACCTGACATTCTCGGGCTGGTCCGGCTCGAGGTGGAAGAGATGCTGCAAGGCTCGTTTCTGGAGGGCGCGGCCATCGTACCGGTCAGTTCTCTTACGGGCGCCGGGCTGGACGATCTGCGCACCGAGCTGGCGCGCGCGGCGGAAGCCGTCCAAGAGAAAAGCTCGGCCGGCCATTTCCGCCTGCCCATCGACCGCATTTTTTCGGTGAAAGGGTTCGGAACGGTGGCGACCGGCACGTTGATCTCGGGGTCGGTAGCCAAGGAGCAGACCGTCGAAGTTTACCCGGGCGGCCGAACCCTGCGCGTCCGCGGAGTGGAAGTGCATGGCGCGCCAGCCGAGCGCGCGGTAGCCGGACAGCGCACCGCGGTGAACCTGGCCGATATCGAGACGGCCGGGCTGGTACGCGGCGATGTGCTTTCGGAACCGGGGCGATTTCGAGCGGTCATGCATGTGGACTGCCGGCTGCAACTGCTCCCTTCAGCCAAACCCCTGAAGCATCGCGCTCCGGTCCACTTTCATGCGGGAACGGCGGAAATCGGGGCGGAGGTGCGCCTCTTCGGCGGCGCAACCAAACTCGAGCCGGGCAACTCGGCCCTGGTGCGGATGGTACTCCATCGTGGGGCGCTGCTGCTGCCGGGCGATCGCTTCATCATCCGCATGTTCTCGCCGGTAATCACCATCGGAGGAGGCGTGGTACTCGACCTCCCAGTGACTCTCCGCTCCTCCGGTGCGGCCGAGCGGCTCGCGCAGTTGGAGAAAGCCGACGAACCGGGGCGCATCGCTCTGCACGTGCGGGATGGCGAGTTCGGCGCCGGTGTCGATGAGTTGGTAGCGCGCACCGGATGGACCAAGGAGAGCGTCATTGCGGCCGCGGCGCGGACCGCGCTGATGGCTCTCGGCGAGTCATGGTACGTGGACCCCGAATGGTTCCAGTCGGCGCGCGCCAAACTGCTGGATGCGGTGCGCGTCTTTCATCGCGAAAATCCCCTGGCCGCCGGCGTTGCCAAACAGGATCTCCGCGCCCGTGAAATACCCCGTGTGCCGCCGTTCGTGCTCGACGCGCTCCTCGCGGCCGCTCCAGAGATCGCGGTTGAGGGTGAGACGGTCCGCCTCAAGACGCACAGGGTGGTTTTGCAGGAAGAAGAAGAACAGGCGCGCAACACCATCGAACGCGCGTTCGAGGCGGCGGGTCTGGCCGTCCCCCCAACGGGCGAAGTGCTGGCGGCATCGGGGGTGGAAACCAAGCGCGCCCGCACTCTTTTGGAGGCCCTGATACGCCAGAAGCGGCTGTTACGGATCAATCGGGAACTGGTGTTCCATGCCAGCGCGATCGAGCGTTTGCGGCAGATTCTGTCGACGAGAAAGTCGCAACATTTCGGCGTCGGAGAGTTTAAGGAGTGGACGGGAATCTCCCGAAAATATGCCATTCCTTTGCTGGAATACCTGGATCGAGAGCACCTCACCCGCCGCGAAGGCGATCGGCGTTTGATACTATAGCTGGCAAACATGATGGGTCTTTTCAAACATCGGGTAATCGACCACCGCACTAATCCGCCGTCATTGGGTCCGCTGGAGATCGCCGTAATGGAGATTCTTTGGGAACGCGGCGAGAGCAACGTTCACGATGTCGTGGAGAAACTAGGCCGTCCCCTGGCTTACACCACCGTCATGACCACGCTGGACCGTTTATACAAGAAGGGCCTGCTGAGCCGTCACAAGTCGGAACGCGCTTTCCTCTATTCCACCCGCCAGACGCGCCTGGAATGGGAGCACAAGCGGGCCGGCGAGTTCGTGGCGGGATTCCTGAATGGGCCCGATCCGGCCGGCGAACTGCTGATCTCCTGCCTGGTGGAAGCGGTCGGCCAGAAGGATGAGGCGCTGCTGGATGAGCTGGAGCGCAAGATCCGCATGAAGCGCAAGGAGCTGGGGACGCGGAGGAAGCCATGATTCTGCCTTACCTCGCGCGGCTGGTCTGCTTGTGTCTGGCGGCGTTCTTTCTGGTGCATGTCGCGCTCGGACTGGTGGTTTCGCTCTTGACGCCTTGGGCCGTTCGCGCCGCCGGCAGGATGGCGCCCGTCTACGGCGCCCGGCTGCTCCTCGGCCTGCGGCTCTTTCCGGCTGCCTTCGCGATTTTCGTCGTCGCCGGGCTTTGCACGCCCAGTTATCTGTATCTCGAGCCGCAGGGCGCCCCTGAAGAGATGGGCGTGGCCTGTATGGCCGCGGCGCTGGCGGGTCTGGCTGCCTGGGGATTTTCGCTTGCCCGCGCGTCGCGCGCCATGGTGCGGTCGGCACGGCACATCCGTGAGTGCCGGGAACGGAGCCGCGAAATCCGATTGCCGGGCGAACGCAACACCGTATGGGTCATCGAGAGTGCCGCGCCGTGCGTGATGCTTACGGGCGTGTTCCGTCCGCGGATCGTCGTCTCCCGCGCCGTTTTGGCGGCGCTTTCGGCGGAGCAACTGTCGGCCGTGATCCGGCATGAGCGGGCGCACGGCGTGCATCGCGACAATCTGAACCGCCTGCTGCTGTTGCTCGCGCCCGGCGTCCTCCCGTTCGCCTCCGGTTTTCGGAAGCTGGAGCACGCCTGGGCCAGACTCTCGGAATGGGCCGCCGACGATCGCGCGGCCGCCGGCAATACCCGCCGTTCTCTGTCGTTGGCGTCCGCCCTGGTGCGGGTGGCGCGCCTGGGTTCCGCGGCGCCTGCCCCGGCACTCGCTACTTCATTGATGGCCGATGGCGCCGATCTCTCCGACCGCGTCGACCGTCTGCTCCGCCCGGCTCACCGCGCTACCCGGCGCCGAGACCGCGAACCGATCCTGATCGCTACCGCGAGCGTCTTGCTCACAGGTGCGCTCATCGCCATGGTGGCGCACCCCGTCACCCTGCATTCGGCGCACGAGTGCCTGGAATTTCTGATTCAGTAGCAGCGCCGAGACTCCGAACTCCTGACGTCGCCCCCGCAAATTGGGGTTACTGAGGAAAATGCCCTGAGCCCGTTTCGTATCCGGGCACACTGCGTTTCCGAGCCGCGACCGTGAGGGAGCCGGTTTGCCGTGAGCCTCTCCTCGCATCCAGGTAAAGATAAATCAGCCGCTGATGTCCATCGGTGGCCAAATTTGTTCTTGAAGTCAGGCGCAGCTCCGATTCCTCGTGTCCAAGATTGTGGGCACCCCCAAGTCCGGACTCTCGACCCAGCAGCCTGAAGGCGGCTCCCAGCCTGCTTACAGATTCGCGGTAACTTTATTCAAGGTCCGCGGACGGTCCGGATCGAGCCCTTTTTGCACGGCCAGGTAAGCTGCGAATAGCTGTGCCGGAACGATGTACGGGATGGGCGTCAGCGCCTCCTTCAGCTTGCGCGGCAATCGGATCAGCTTCGTGGCGCGGCGCTCCACTTCACGATTCCCGGAATCGGTGATGGCGACGATTTCCGCGCCAACCTCCCCGAGCTTTCCGAGCACCTCGCCGATCGAGCCCCATGTGGGGCCCGGCGGCGCGAACGCGAATACCGGGAATCCCTGCTCGACTAATGCGATCGGCCCGTGAAGCAGGTCGGCCGACGAGAATCGCTCCGCCACCACGTAACACGTCTCCATCAGCTTGAGCGAGAATTCGAACGCGTTGGCATAATTCAGCCCGCGCCCCACCACCACTGTCTGGCGCATAAAGCGGTACCGCTCGGAAAGCGCGGCGATGTCGGATTCCAGGCGCAGGGCTGCGTCTACCGCGTCGGGCAGTTGCTCGAGATCGTGGCTCCGCAAACTCCCGCCCAGTACCGATGCCAGGAGATAAAGCAGAAGCAATTGGCCAGTATAAGTCTTGGTGGCGGCGACGCTCTTTTCCGCTCCGGCGCGCACCAGGAAAACGTGTTCCGCCAGGCTCGCGAGTGTGCTGGCACGCTCGTTAGTGATCCCCAAGGTGAGCGCGCCCCGCTGGCGTGCCTGCTCCAATACGGCATTGGTGTCAGTCGACTCGCCGGATTGCGACAGCGCTACCACCAAAGTATCGCGGTAGTCCAAGCGCGCGCCATATAACGTGGTGATCGAAGGCGCCGCCAAAGAAACCGGTATCCCGGTGGCGATTTCGATCAGATAGCGGCCGAAAAGCGCGGCGTTGTCCGACGTGCCGCGCGCCACCAGAACGATCAGGCGCGGCCGCCGCTTCTCCAAAGCTCGGCGAAGCGCCGCGACGGCCGGTGCGGCTCCTTTCAAGGTTCGCTCCAGTGCCTGCGGCTGTTGCCGGATTTCCCCTAACATGCGCGACATCGCCTCCACGATAGCAGGCGGCGGGTCGGGGGCGAGCTCGGCTCGCCTGGGCCAGCTAAAGCTTACCCCACATCAGAAAAGGCCAGCGTTTTTGTGGGATAAGCTTCAGCTTGTCCAAGCGAGCGAAGCTCGCTCTCAAAAATGTACAAACTCCAGGGGCAAGCTGAAGCAAACTGAAGCATGCCCCACGTGGCACATGCTTTTAGGGCCTCTACAGCGGAGTGAGCGGCCGATTCTCCGATCCCGTATAGAACGATCGAAGGTCACTCGATGGCGGAGGGGACAATAGCACCGGGCGCATCAGAATCAGCACCTGATCGCGCGAGTTGTCGTGTTCGTGGGTGTTGGTGAGCGGTCCCAGGAAGGGGATCCGATTGATGCCGGCCAGACCGGAAAGCGTGCGCGCTTCGTTGGTGGTGAGCAGACCCGCGATGATCGACCATTCGCCGAATTTCAGCTGCGTGGTGTTCTTCACCGACCGGTTGGAAATCACCGGCAAGCCGTTGATAGAAGCTCCCGTCAGCACCTGGTACTGCGCCTCCACATCGAGCGACACGTTCTCAATATCGTGCACCACCGGTGTCGCCGTCATGGTCAGCCCGAGATCCTGAAAAGTGAAGGAGGGCGCCACCGTGAGGCCTGCCGTCCCGGAAAGTCCGCCGGTGGGGAGCGAAGTGCCGTATCCCCCCGTCAGGATCGGATACTTTTCGCCGATATGCATGGTGGCTTTCTGCCCGCTATTGGCGCGCAGTTGCGAAGACAGCAGCAGGTTGGCGTCCGATTTCGACAATTGCGCCACCAGGGCGGTACTGGCGATACCGAGGCCGATCAGAGTCTTGCCGCCGCCGAACGTCAACACTCCTTGTACGCTCGTGGGCAGCGAGACGGTGTTATTGAGAAACGAGGTCAGAGCGTTGAGAGAGAAGATCGACGGGAAATTGATGCCGTAGGTGATGGAATCGTTGAGCGAGACTTCGACGAACCGCAGATCGATCAGCACTTGCGCCCGCGCATGCATCAATTGTTGGAACAGCGCTTGCGCGTATACCACCTTGGAAATCCGGTCGCGCATCACCACCGTATAGGCCGACGCGTCAACCCCCAGTTTCTCGATCGCCATGGCCTGTTGCACGGCGCGAACCATCTGCTCGAGTTCCTGCGGGGCGAAGACATCCGGGAAATGCACCGACATGGTAACCGTAGGTTCGATCTCGGTGCGCTTCTGCGCGGTATCCTTGACCACCAGGAAGATCTTGCTGGTGATGGGCACCAGGAACGAACCGGTGGCGGCCTCCAGCCCATGCAGTGCGTCGCGGTAATCCACGCCCTTCAAACGAAAACGGAAGGGCGTGCCCGCTTGATAATCGGAATCGTAGACGCAGTCCAAGCCGTAGGCCTTGGCTACGCTTTGAAACAACTTCTTGAAATCGCCGGAGAAATCCAGGTCGCGAACACCCGGATCGGCGTCCAGTTGGGTCGGCGGAAGCGGTTCGTTGGCGGCGGTGAGGTCCTCGGCGCTGGGTTTATCGAAGTGAAACTCGGGCTCCTGGCTCAGTTCCTTATCCAAGTCCGCTACCGCTGGAATCTTGGGCTGCGGCTTGGCTTCCATGGCAGCTCGCGTCTGCACCGCCTGGGTACGATTCCAATACGTCCTATTACGCGGATCTTTGGCAGACGCCTGGGCGTAGAAGACGTAGGCTTCGGCCATGTGGCCGGCCTTTTCGGCGTCGCGGCCCCTTTCGTATAGCTCCCAGGCGGAAGGCTCGGAGTCCTGCGCCAGCAGACGCAGGCCCAACACCAATCCCAGGAGACAAGCAGACCACCGCATAATAATCTGACGCCGCCGCTGGCCGGAGCGTGCAAACGATTTAGAATCTGAGGGAGGGATCGAATGCGCTACCTGCGGCGGCTACTGGCCGAGAATCCGGCGGAACTGGTATGGCCCATAGTTATCTTCCTACTGACGATGGCTGTCGGGTGGGTGGTTCGCTGGCTGATTCTGAAGGCCTTACGCGGATGGGTGAGACGCAGCGCGAGCCGCGGCGGGGCAGTCCTCATCGATGTGTTGGCTGGCCCGATGCTCATCTGGGCGGTGATTCTGGCGGCGCACATCGCCGTCCAGTCATCCGATCTGCCGGCGGCGTTGGCGGGCCGCGTGGCGGAAATCCTCTACTTCCTCTGGATGGTGTCCGTAACGTTGATGGGCATGCGCCTGGCGGGCAATCTGGTCCGTAACTTCGGCGACCAGGTCCCAGGCGCGCTGCCGGTTACCACTCTCAGTCAAAATCTAGTGCAGATCGGCGTTTTGATTCTGGGAATCGTGTTGGTGCTGGACCACTACAACTATTCCATCAAGACAATCCTGACCGCATTAGGTATCGGCGGTTTGGCGGTTGCTCTGGCACTGCAGGACACGCTATCGAATCTCTTCGCGGGGTTCTACGTTGCGGTGGCGCGCCAGATCCGGCTGGGCGATTACGTCAAACTAAACACCGGCGAGGAAGGTTATGTGAGCGATATCGGTTGGCGGAGCACCACCATCCGTTCGCTCAACAGCAACATGATCATTGTGCCGAACGCGAAACTGGCACAGGCGATTGTTACAAACTATTACTTGCCGGAAAAGCGCATGTCGGCGTCGTTGCAAGTTGGCGTAAGCTACCGCAGCGATCCCGACCAGGTTGAAAAAGTGCTCCTTGAGATCGTGCAAGCCGGCATTGCGGATATCCCCGGATTGCTGGCCGATCCAGCGCCCGCGGTGGCGTTCGACCCGGGTTTCGGTGAGTCGTCCCTCGGATATACGGTAAGTTTCACGGTGGCCGAGTTCGCCTCTCAATTCGGCGTTCGCAACGAACTGAAAAGACGGATTTTTCGGCGCTTCCGGCAGGACCGGATCGAAATTCCCTTTCCCACTCGCACCGTCCATTTGGAAAATCCGGCGGAATTGCGTGAAAAAGGGCCGCCCCAACAAACTAAGTTGTAAACTAAGTGCGCCTTTCAGCCACTGTATCGAAACATACACGCATGTTAACCGGGATTTCCGCGTACGCGCACAGATTAGGGTCGATACCGTTTGCCGCCGTTGAACTGCCCGTGTTATAGTTGGAGCGCGTTTGATAGCTTCCGCGAATCCGGCAGATCGTCTCCTTGAGCGACGGCACCGTCGTCCCGCTTGCGTTGCGTCACCGATGAGCCCGCTTTCAAATTGTCAGGAGAATATTCAGTGAAAAATATCTTTGTGGGCAACCTCGACTTCAACGTTACGGAAGAAGCCGTGCGCAGCCTGTTCGAGCGGTACGGGCAAGTCAACAGCGCACGTATTATGACGGATCGCGATACCGGCCGTTCCCGCGGGTTCGCATTTGTCGAAATGGAAAACGAAGGAGAAGCGGATCAGGCGATTTCCGCTCTCAATGGCTACACAATGGACGGGCGGGCGTTGAACGTTAACGAGGCGCGTCCCAAGCCGGATCGCGGATTCGGCGGCGGCGGTGGCCGCGGCGGATTCGGCGGTGGCGGCGGCAGGCCGGGTGGTGGCGGCGGCGGTGGTGGCCGGCGGCCCGGAGGCGGCGGTGGCGCCGGCGGACGCCGCGAGCCTCGCTGGTAAGTTTCCCCGCATTTACCTCAAATACCCGGAGTACGCAGAGGGCCGTAGGGTACTTCTGCGTACTCTGTCCTACCTGGCTAAATCCCCCCTCCTCACACCCTTTGTCGATACTGTTACCACGGTTGACGGCGTGCAGCGCGCCCAGACGGAGGTTTTGAATGCGTGATGTTTTCCTACGTTCGATTCCGCCGCCCGGGCTAACCGGCAACTTAGCTTAGTACACGGTTCCGTAAATACACTCTCGTTGCGGCTCAGTATCGGCACATTGCGTTTCCGAGCCGCGACCACAGGGAGCGGGTTGCGGGCGGAATACGCTAACGCACTTCTGAAATGCCAACTTAGGGATCATTCCAGATTCACCCCGCTGGACCCAAATCTTGGTGAGATCTCACTGTCGCAGGCCAGGCTGCCTGATCTCAGCCAAGAAATGGTGAGCGCCGCGCTATGAAGATTCAAGGATGGTGGTAAAGGGGGCTATCCGGCGGGTCGTCGAGGATGGAGTTGGCGGGACGGCGCTATGAAGTTCACTGTCAACATCTGGCAATCAAGCTCTGATCGAGCGATCAGTGGTTAGTGAAGTTAGAGCGCCAATCGTTTCAACGAAAGCGAACCTGGTAGATCGCTCTCGTGAATGTTTCGAACGCCGCCCAATACCGCGGCTTGCGGTAGGCGCCTCCCGAAGCGATGAGCCGGAGTTTTGCGCGCCGCAGGGCGCTCACCGGCGCCGGTCCCGCCCCCAGTTCATCGTAGAAGTCTTTCATCAGTTCGGCCGTAGCGCGATCGTCCACGTCCCAAAGTCCGGCCACAACGTTGCGCGCCCCGGCGCTCAAGAAAGCCCACGAGAATCCAGTCAGTCCTTCCCCGTAGTATGTGCGGCTTCCCGCCGTTTGACACGCGGAGAGGGTGACCAGTTCGGCCGTGAGGCGCCGTTCGAGGATCTCTCGAGCGTATAACTTGCGGCTGTCCGGCGGCCCCGCCAGCACAATCGCCGAATCGAGCGGCGACTCGCGATTGGCGACCGCGTGCGACGCGAAATGCAGGGTCGAAAAGGTTTCGGGATGGGCCGCGCGGTATGCCGCCGGGGTGGCAGCCGACGCAACGTAAACAGCCTTGTCCGTAAAGTGGCTCTCCACCGCCTGCAATTCTGCTTTGGCGTTCGACAGGCGCTGGAATTCCGTCCCCTCGTACCCGGGATCGCCGAATGCCAGCAATCGGCCGCCGGAAGCGTATTCGGACCTCTGCAGCAGGGCCAGCGACGGCGCCACCGACACGGTCGCATCGTCGATCCAGTAGTGGCCGCCATCCTCCGCCGGCAGGCTTTCGAAGCTGAGCTGATGTAATACGCTATCCGGTTCAATCACAACGTTGCTGTTCTTAGGCACGCGATAGTGGCTTCCCAGCAGATTGGCGAACAGCCAGCGGCCGGCGTCGTTGCCGCCCTCGATGGGATTGTCGCCGCGCTGGATGGCATCGTTGTAGCGCCGAACCTGCGCCGCGATTTCCGCTTCTGGAGGGAGCTGGAAACTGTGCAATCCCGCCGAATCGATGACCCACAACAGCGAGCGGCGCGGCGCAAGCCAATAAGACATCAGGATTGCTCCCGACGCGCCCGCTTCTTTTTTCAAGGAGGTCAAGTCCGCGGCCGGGGCGCTACTCTCGTCTCGGTGCAATCTCTCTTCGAGTACCTGCGCGCGGCTCGATTCGGCCACGCGGAACGCTGCCGCGGGATCGCCTTTGTCTACCAGGAAGTCCACGTAGTCCCGATAAAACTCAACCAGGGCCGAGAGGAACGAAAATTTGGATTCATCCCGCTGAAGTGTGGAATGGAGTTGGTCGGCGGCGGCGAGAGTGGCGCGAAACTCAGACTCCGCCTTGGCAGTGGCGCCGGTCTGGCGATACAGGCCGGAAAGTCCCACGTGGCACTTGAAAGCGTCCACCGGATCGTGCGCGCGCTGGCTGGCAATGAGGGTTTGGTTGTAAGTGCTCTCACCCGTGAGGTAATCGTGGCGCGCCACTGAAATGTCGGCCAATTGGACCTCATCCCTCAGCAGCGCGGGCGAGCTTTGCGATTGACGGGCCAGCTCGGTGCTGTGCGCGTTGAGATCGCCAGCTGACGGCAGATCGCCTTTTTTGAGGGCGATTCCGGCGAGGTCGTGAAGTACATTCGACAGCCACTCCCTGTCGCGTTCGGGATCGGCGAGCGCTTGGGCCTTGCGGTAAGAACCGGCCGCTTTCTCCAGGTCGCCCGATTCCTCCCAGGTTTCGCCGAGGCCCACTAACCACCGCATCTCATAGACGCGATCGTGCAGTTGTTCTGCCACCGTTGTGGCGTTAGTGAAGTTCTCGGCCGCGCGATCCATGTCGCCCAAGTCGAGGTAATCGGACGCGATATTGCCTAATGCCAAATCGAGCGCACGGCGCATTCCTTTACTCCGCGCAAGGTCGCGGGTGCGGCCGAACCAGTAGAGCGACTCATCATACCGGAAGCGGCGATGATCGAGGAATCCCAAATCGGCCAGGGTGTAGGCTTCAATTAGAGAATGCGAGCCTTCCACCGATGCAAGAGCTCGCTCGAAGCTAACCTCCGCGGCAGACATCTGGCCCCTCTGTAACTGCAGAGTGCCGTCGATCAGATCAATTTTACCCGCGAGATCGCGCGCCGTGGGAGGAAGGTCCAGACGAGCGCGCGCGATGCATTTGACGGTTTCCTCATCTTGGTGATTGCGGAGGTGAACCAAAGCCTGATCGGCCAGCCGCCGGGCTTCGTCTTCCGGAAAGGGCGCGGAACTCTCAAGCAGGGGAATCGCTTCCTGGGTCCGGTCGAGTTCGATCAGTGATTCTGCTAAAGCGAGGCGGAAACGCCAATAAGCGCGGGATTGAGGATGTCCGCGCCAACTGCGATAGCCGCGATCGGCTGCTGCCCGGGCGTTATCGAATTCAGCATGGTTGAACCATTCAACGGCTTGGTTGTAGGCAAACTCCCAGGATGCCCCGGGGTGATCTCCAACATTCAACAGACACAGCGCCAGCAGAAGAATTAGCTGGTAGGTGGCCATCCGGTTCCGTCGCTACTGCCGATGCCGAAACACACCGCGGCGCCAGTGTCGCTGCCGAGGGCAAGACGCAGCATCGTCAGGTGTTGCTGATGCCGCTCCTGCGGATGTACCCATGTCCATTCGGCATAGTAGATGGTCCCGAAATCTCTCACGTAGATCGGTTCGGGAATGAAGCCGGGTTCACCCTCGCGGGCGTCGAACGCGGGCGCAAACATGAGCCGCTGGACCTCCCCATCGATGCGCAGATTCCGAATCGTACTGCCGATGGGCGAAATGCGTGGGAAACACTCCTCCGGATAAAGGCGGCTATCGTAGACCGATTGCAGACGGCACGTCACTTCTTCGACGGTGAACCGTTTTCCCACTTGCAGCCCAAAAACCTGAGCGGTAACGCTGGTGGTGAAGACGCCGTCCTCCTGGGAGGCGATAATTTCCGTGCGCGCTGAATCGTAGTGAAGTTCTTCGCCGATGGCAAAGCCCTCGCTCTTGCATTCGATCCGGCCGCCGGAGCCGGCGTAGGTGCTCACCGCCAGATGATCGCCCAATTCCTGGAAGTACGGCTTGCGAATACTGCCGCGCAGGGCAATTGCGTTCGCCTTGTACAAATACTTCTGCATTTTCGTAGGTGCGGGCATGGACATTCCTCTAATTATCGATAGCCTTTTCAGGATTTACAAGGCAAAAACAAGTGCGGTGAGGTCTATTTCGTTTCCACTTGTAGCAGGCATGCGCCCAGGTCATCCTGTGCCGAGCCGCTAGTTCCGGTTACCGTGACGCGGTATTCGCCAGGACTCAGACGGGCCACTGGAATCTGCAGATTCAATGAATCCGGCCGCCCCACTACGCTCACCTCGCCCGACAGGACTGCCTTTCCCGCCCGTTCGATGGAGTAGCGATAATGCTCGTAACTCTGGGGGAGATCGAATGTAAGGATCACCGGCGAGCGGGATACCCTTACCGATTGAAGCTGCCCGCTTCCCCGCGTGGCGCCGCGAATCGGAACGATGTCCACGTTTTGAGCGCCGGCGGAATCCTCAACAGCGACAGACGATGTGGCATGCATGTGGCCCACTTCGTAGCCCAGTCCCACCAAAAGCGCCAGATTGAACGCCGCCGAAAGCGCCAGCGTGGGAAATGGGCGCCACTGGAACCATGGAAATGCCCTGGCGGGAGCTCCCACGGACGCTCTGTCGCGGAAAACCTGCCGCGCATTGGCGGCGAAGGCAGTCGACGCTTCGACGTCTTGCATACAGTGGGAACAGTCGGCGAAATGCTCTTCAAACGCATCGCGTTCGTCCGGCGTTAATTCCCCCAGAGCGTACCGCATGGACGCTTGTGCCTGGATGGCTTGCTCATGATCTATCATGACGAATCCTTCAATCGATGTAATATAAAACACGTTTCCCTACCAACAGAACTGTGTGCGTGCCGGCTCGGACTTGGAGCGCCCCTTTCGCAGATAGGCCTGCGCGAATTTTTCCTTGGCGCGATGCAGCAACACGCGAAGATACTCCGCCCGTACCCCCAACTTCAAACAAACCTCTTCTCGCTCCGCCTCTTCGAAGAACACCAGGCGCAGGATCTCCCGGTCTTTCGATCCCATTCCGTCCAGGACCTCGCCGACCACCCGCTTGCGCTCTTGCGTGACTAAGCCGGCATCCATGTCGATGCGGTCGTCGGCCGGGTCCGCGGATGGCTCCAATGCCGACGGCTGCCGGCTCTCCTTATGGAGGAATTCCAGCAGGACGTTATTGCAGACGGAATTGACGAATGCTCCGAAGCGTTCCGGTTGGGTGACGCCGGAGCCCTGCCGGAGCGCCTTCAGCACTCGTAGCATGGTTTCCTGCTGAACGTCTTCGGCCATGGAGAGCGACAGCCGGCGCGCGCGCAGTTTCAGCGAGAGGAAGTTCCGAAAATACGCGCTAAAGTGGGTCTCCGTGGCGGGATCGCCTTCCGTCAGGCGTTCCACGTACGAAGCGTCGAACGTATGGAATTCCAATCTTCGGCCGCTCCTATCCCATTTATTATATAGAGGGTCAGGCAGCCGGCACGTTTTTCTTCCGCAGTCGGTCTCTGTCGCTACGGTGCTCACTCCTTAACATAGTGAATCTCTCCCCGGTTTCGTTTCATCCGCTGCCGTATTTTCCCCTAGTACCGCCGTTTGCGCTCCGGATGAAACGCTGTGTTGCCGCCGTTCACTACCTTCACGCATGGCAAAACGCATCATACATTTCGATCAGGCGCGGAAAAAACACCTATTGCGCAGATTCTATCCACTGCAACTGCCTTTCTCATACATCGCTCTGCGACGCGGGCGCGTGGTTCAGAAGGGATGGGGCGAAACGGCGGAGATCAGCAGCAACCATGTTCGAGTCAAGCCGCTCGGTTTGATGTACGAGGACGTCACGGAAATGATCATGTCGATCATCTGGCCGGCCAAACTGCCGGACGGTGCTGGCCTTCAGTTGATGTTCCATGCGCTGCCGGTTCGCGATGGTTCGTCAAGCGAGCTATTCCGCATTCTGAGGCATGAATATCGCACCGCATCGAGAGACGCCAACGGGGTAGGCTTGCGTGCCGGCCTTCTCAACTGGAACAGTGGCGATTCGGACGAACGAACGGATGCGGGACCGCCGGCCTTCGCCGTGGCGGCCGCTTCCGGGATGTAAGGCGATGCGAAGGTGAGCGCGTTGCTAAGTCGCCGTACAGGTACCGCCGAGAGCAGCGTTAATCTCTACCTGTATATCGAGCACGTTCACCACGCCATCGCCGCTCACATCGTTGAGCGCCTGTACGATACCGAGCGCCTCATTGACCATGGTCTGCACATCTTTCACATCTACGAACCCATCCCCGTTCACATCGCACGCCGCAGCGGTATTCACAAATTGTGCGGTTACCGAATGCGGCAGGTTCATGATTACCGGAATCGGATTGGTGGTTCCGGACGCGTCCCCGCTCCACGAACTGAATGCGTACGGGGCAGTCGTGGTAGCCGTCACGGTGGCGAGCGCCCCGGAATCGAAGTAGGCCCCCGGCGCCGGACTGACGCTGCCCAAGGCCGAGGGACTGGCTGCGGTGGTCAACTCGTACTCTGCCTTGAAGCTGGCGGTGTATGTGGCCGGACTGCCGTTCACGCCGATGCTGTGACTGGCTGCTCCGCCGTCGCTCCAGCCGCTGAAAACGTACTGAGTGCCCGCCGATCCCGCCTGCGTCGCACCGGCCGCTATGGTGTGCGGCCCCTGCGATAGATTGAGGAATTGCGGCGCGGTTTGCGCACTTCCGCCGTCAACCGTGAATTGCAGGCCCGGCGGATTAGTCTGGATCGTGATGCCGCCGCTCAGGTCTACGCGAACCACGCTATAAGCCGGCACCGGGATCGGGTTGGCAGAGGTCGAACTTTGAATGGCGATCGCGATTGCGGTGGTCGCCGTATTGGTGGTGCTTGGATCGGTACCGGTGATGAAGCTCAGCGGCAGGGCGCCGGCTGCCGGCGAGCCGCCGAGGTTCACCGTTACTTCATGGGCCGTCGCGCTCTTGTTCGTGATGACCACGCTCTGATACCCCGCGGCGTTGGTATAAGCCTGCGCATAGAGAGCGGGAATGGGCGACAGTCCCGTGGCGGCGACGGTGGCGCCGCCGATGACCGTTGTGGAGTAAACTTGCGTCGCGTTGCGCAGTACGCCGTTCAGGATGGCCACGCCTTGTGCCTGGGCCGAGGGGAAAAAGCCGTAATTCAGCGTCGCCGTATCGATTGTAGTGCCGGCGTTGTACGCGTTCTGCACGTCGTTGGCATGCCGGTCATTGGCGTTAACCCCGTAGGTAGAAGAAAGCGCGTGCATTCCTACGTGCAGCACCGAAGGGACGGTCGACATCCGCATAATATATTCCGCCGCATAGATCGCCCCGTACAAGGTGCCGTCGGTCAGCGAGGGATTGTTGCCCAAATCGCCGCCCGTGGGATTGAATTCGGAGACCAGGAACTTGGTGCCGGCTTGGTTCAGCGGCGCCACATACGAGGTCACATAGCTGGCGGAATTGGAGTACAAATTCGCGTTCTCATCGGCCATCCACTGGGTGAAATCGGTGCCTGTGGTTTCCGCTCCATAAAAGTGGTACGTGATCGCGTCCCAGTATTGCGGGCTGTAACTGGCTACCGACGAGTCCCAAGACGGCTTTTTACTTCCTGGGTCTGAGAAGAAGAGCGCCACAACTGCATTCGGATCGACGGCCTTGATGGCGTCGCGGAAAGGCTTCATCTTGCCGGCGTAATCCTTGCCGGATGCAAAAAATAGCGGCTCGAAAAAATACGGCTCATTACACAGTTCCCAGACGGCCACGGGAATATTGTTCGCTTGCGCCAGTGCGGCCAAGGCGCCGGCGTCCGCGGGCGTATCGGTGTAGCCATTGATAACGACGATTAACTGCGCGCCCAGCAATTTGGCTTGATTGCCGACGTCCAGGAACTGATGGCCACCTTTGCCGGCGAGTTCCCCGATGCTGGCCTCAAGGGTTGAAGAAAAGGAGGTGGTCGAAAAATTCGCTACGCCGGGGGCGGAGGGGGAGGTAAGCATGAGCCCGGTCTGCCAATTGAAAGCATCGCTGACAATTCCGCCGGGATATCGAATCCAGCCAGGCGAGAGCTGCCCCGCCACAGCGTTGAACTGGTAGTCGTAGGGCTCATATGAGGCCGCGCCCTCGTAGTTGAATCCGCTGAAGTTCGCGTTCAACGGAGTCGGCTGGGTAGTATCGATATTAACGATGGCGGTAGTCTGCGCCAATGCACCCATTGCATAGACAGCAAGGCTGAGCGCCAATTGAACAGTGCGCGCTGTCAATCCGAGGTTCCTTGTCGGTACTTATCGACCGGTCGTTTAACCTTTCTAGAGTTTTCAACCCGCGATCTTGGCGCGCGACTCGGTTTGGGTGCATGCTTTAAATATGCAGCGTTGGATTCGCGTCACCGCCGGAATACTGGCGGTAGTTTTCCTGGCTGCGGGACAACCCGCCGCCGATAAGTGCCGTCTCGAAGGGACCGTGCTGAACGCCGTCACAGGTCAGCCGATCCGCAAAGCTCGTATCACGCTGACGCCGGTGCCGGGTGGAGAGCCCATTCTGGCAGCTGCCGATGCCCATGGAAAATTCGCGCTCGCCGACTTAGTTCCCGGCAAATATAACTTGATGGCTGGCCACGATGGGTATACGGACCAGCGTTACGGAGCAAAAAGGCCCGGCGAAGAGCAGAAGGGCGAGCAGTTGGAACTGACGGCCGGTTCGGCAAAGACTGATGCCGATCTCAAATTGACCCCGCTGGGCACGATCATGGGCTTCGTCCGCGATGAGGACGGCGATCCGGTCCGGCAGGTGGACATAGCTCTACTGGCGTACGCCTACCGCTCATCCGGCAAGAAACTGCAAATTCGCAACGATGTTCAGACCGATGCTCTGGGCGAATACCGCCTCTTCGACGTGCCTTCCGGAACTTACTACCTGCGGGCCAAACCGGTGTCCGCGCAAGCGCCCGGAACCGGCCAACCTGGCGAAGCGTACGCCGCCGTGTACTATCCGAACTCGCCGCAGCAATCGGGCGCGGGGGCCGTCGAATTGACTCCCGGACAGGAGCAACGGGGCATCGATTTTGTCCTGCACCCGGTTCCCATTTCGTTTATCCGCGGACGAGTAATTCCACCAGCCGGTGGCACTCACTGCATGGCCAGTCTGGGAATGGGTGCGGATGAGCTTCAGCCGTATAGCGAGGCCCTGGGTGGGCTTTCGGTCGTGCAATTCGTCTCCATGAGTGAGATGGCGGACGCAGACGTCGCTTCCCCCGGGACCCGGCCGGTCGATAACAACAACAAATTCGAGTTCCGCAATGTCCCGCTGGGAAGCCACATTCTGAGCGCCAGATGCACGGTGGGCAAGCAGCGATTCACTGCCACAATGCCGATTCAACTCGACGCCGGCGGACTGGACAGCGTCGAACTGCATCCCGTCGGACCCTCGACAATCAATGGCCAGGTGCGGCTGGAGGGCGAGTCGAAGAGCAAAGTGACCGAAGCGCGTGTCTTTGCCGGTCAGTCCGACGGCGAGTCATTCTTCATCGGCGGATTCAGCGATTCGGACTCGGCCGAAGGAAAAATCGCGGAAGACGGAACCTTCTCGTTTCACAATCTGTCCATGGAAATCTATCATTTCACCGTCAACGAGCCCAACGACCTGTATGTAAAGTCGATAACCGAAGACGGTCGGGATGTACGAGAGTCCGGTGTAGATCTGAAAGCGGGCGCGATGTCGGTGACAGTGCAGATAGTGCTGAGCGCCAACGCCGGAAGCATCGAAGGGTCGGTAGAGAATGGGGCGGGCGCGAAGGTGATTCTCGTCCCTTCGGACCCCCAAGCCGCGCGCACGTTGGCGAAAACGGCGACCGCCGGGGACGACAGGCACTTCGTATTTCCGGTGCTGGCGCCGGGGCGTTACAAGCTCTTCGCGTGGGAGGATGTAGATACTAACGCGGCGATGTACGATCCCGAATTCCGCAAGCCGTTCGAGAGCAAAGGGCAGACGGTCGAGGTCGGCGAGAAGCAGAAGGCCACCGCGCAACTGCAATTGATCCCCAGGGTAGAATAATAGACTTGTCCACGCCTGCCGATCGATCTCCTTTTCTGGCCGGGTTCCCCGTTCTCACGGAAATCACCGTCTTATGGGCCGACCACGATGCCTTCAACCACGTGAATAATGTCGCCTACCTTCGCTGGTGCGAAACCGCGCGGGTGGAATATTTTCAGCGCATCGGACTCTACCCGCAAATTCCGCCGCAAGGTCTCGGACCCATTCTCGCGAGCATCACTTGCCATTACCGCCGGACGCTGAACTACCCCGATACGGTAGCGATCGGCACCCGCATTACCGCCATCGGCAACTCCAGCTTGCGCATGGCGCACGCGATTGTCGGCCGCGCGACCGGCGAACTCGCGGCAGAGTCGGATTCCGTGATTGTGACGGTGGATTACTCGACGGGCAAGCCAGTCCGCGTTCCGGATGACGTCCGGCAGGCCGTCGCCAACCTGGAAGGCCGGGATTTCGGCCGCGGTTGAAGAAGCCGGGCTGTCGCCCGGCTGGGCAAGCTGAAGCTTACCCCACGTCAGAAAGATTTTGTGGGATAAGCTTCAGCTTGTCCAAGCGAGCGGAGCTCGCTCGTCGTGAGCAAGCGGGTTAATCACCGCTTCAAGACTTTCTCGACTGCCTTTGCCAGCGCGCGGAACTCTTCGTGAGCCGGCGAATTGGGCGCATATTCCGAGACCGTGAGTCCGCTGGCAACTGCTTCCGCGACCGCCACGCGCTGTCCGATTGCCGGCAGCACCTTCTTGCCCATGCCTTGGAGCGAAGACGCCAGCCCGCGGCTCAAATTGCTGTTCATGAGAACCTTGGACGGCACGAAACGGATCCGCGGCTTTTTCGAGCGCCGTTCGGCGCGCGCTTTGAGGGAGAGCGACAATGCCTCCTTCAGCGCAAACAAATCGAGCGGGGAAGGACCGCAGGGCAGCAGCATGAGGTCGGCAGCCAGCGCCGCCTGGTAGGTAGTCTCCGGCATGCCGGGCGGTGTGTCAATGACCACCAGGTCGACGTGCTTCTCGGCGGCGTGCGCGCCGGCGCGCAATTTACCTGTGTCGGTGACTCTCTCGACGCACCGCGAGAGAATGCCCTCGCCTTGCTCCGCCCAGGTTGCCAGGCTGTGCTGCGGATCGGCGTCTAAGGCGATTACGCTTCTTCCCCTCCTGACGAACTCCGCCGCCAGGTTGCCAGCGATGGTGGACTTGCCGATCCCGCCCTTGCGCCCGGCGACGGCAATGATGGCCATAAAGAGATACTATACGCCTGTCTGATGTGGGGTATGCTTTAGCTTGCCCCGCCGGGCGACAGCCCGGCCCTCGCTGCGGTCCCGCAGGAGAGCCTTACTGACGAGATCCGCCGCCAGGAGCGAGCTTCGCTCGCCTGGACAAGTTGAAGCTTATCCCACAAATCGCTTCAGTGCACTTCGCCCACAAATGCGCCGAACGGCGGCAGCACCAGCTTATCCAAACTCTGCGCCGAGGAGCCGGACTCCACGGACTGCGCGAGCGGTGTCAGGCTTCGGCCAGCCACGCCGATCTTGGCCGCGTCAAAGCTCAGCGTCTTGGGCGCGTCGCTGAAATTCATGGATACCAGCACGGTGGCGCCGCCGGCGCTGCGCACAAACGAGAGCACATTGGGGTTGTTATCGTCGATAATTCTCAAATCCCCATTGCGCAACGCGGCGTTCTCTTTGCGCAGGTGGATCAGCTTGCGATAATAGCTGAGCAGCGATGCCGGATTGCCGGTTTCTGAGGATACGTTCACGCTGGTGTACTTTGGCGCTACCGGCAGCCAGGTGGCGGCTCCCGTGCTGAAGCCCGCGTTGGGCTGGAGATTCCATTGCATCGGGGTACGCTCGCCATCGCGTCCGATCTCTTTCGGCCAGCCGATTTTCCCGATCGGGTCTTTCACCTGCGAGAGCGATTTCGGATCGTTGTTCGCCATCCCCAGTTCCTGGCCGTAATACATCAGGGCCGTATCGCGGGGCGTCAGAAGAAGCGTGGCGATGAGGCGCGCGATGGCGTCGTCATGTGTGCCGTCGCCGAAGCGGGTCCAACTGCGCCGGTTATCGTGATTGTCGAAAACCAATAGCGGCATATTGCCGTTAAGCCCGGTCTCCGCGTCGCGCAGTTTGGAGCGGAACAGTTCCGCCGAAAGCTTGCTGCCCATGCCGTATTGTGTGTCCATGGGTAATTGCAGTTCGTCGTTCTTAGCGCCGTAAGCCTTGGCCAGTTCCTCGACGTTCGGCAAATAGGTTTCACCAATCAGGACGGTGCCGGGAACGGAGTCGACCACTTGGCGGAGTTCGCGATACGCTTCATGCACCTCGGGAAGATTGTCGGTGTGAACGTGCTCCGTCATACGGTCGCCGTAGGAATTCACACCTGGCAGCAATTTCTCATTGGTGCGTTCCGGATCTTCGAATAAATGCGGCACGGCATCCAGACGGAATCCGGCCACGCCGCGCTTCATCCATTCGCGGATCATGTCGTACATCGCCACGCGAACGTCATGATTGCGCCAGTTCAAGTCCGGCTGCTGTTTGTAAAAGGCGTGGTAATAATACTGCTTCCGCATTTCGTCCCACTGCCAGGCAGAATGGCCGAAAATCGAAAGCCAGTTATTGGGCGGCGTATCTTTAGTGCCGTCCACCCAGACATACCAATCGGCTTTGGAATTGGTGCGGGAACTGCGCGACTCGAGAAACCACGGATGCTGATCGGAGGTGTGGTTGAGCACCAGGTCGGTGACGATCTTGATGTGGCGCTTGCCGGCTTCGTCCACCAGGCGATCGAAATCCCCCAGGGTGCCGTATTGCGGGTCGATGGCGTTATAGTCCGTAATATCGTAGCCGAAATCCACCTGCGGCGAAGGATAGAAGGGCGTAATCCAGATGCCGTCCACGCCGAGTTCCTGCAGGTAATCCAGGTGTGCGGTGATGCCGTTTAAATCGCCGACCCCATCGCCATCGCTGTCAGCGAAACTACGCGGGTAGACCTCATAAATGACGGCGCCTTTCCACCAATTCGCAACGAGCGGGGTGGCGGTAGCCTGGGGAACTGGTTTGGTCCCGCAAGTTGACAAGATCAGGGCGAGGCACAAAGCTGCCCCCGCGCGAAGCGCCGTACGCCTACGGATTTCGATCATTGTTCACGCTCCTGAAGGATCACGGTAATCCGCTACCAGTATATGTAAATGGCTGGAATTGGGGAGGATTGCCGATCGACGCCAAATTGTGTCTTGACGCCTATCCTGCGATTCGGTATAAATATGGTTTAGGCGAATAAAAGGCGAAAATGCCAGGCGCTGCTCTCAGAACGCAATTCGAATCGCTTCTCGGCGGTCACCTCGACTGGCAATCCCGCCCCGCGCCCGAATGCGTCCCCACCGGCGTTCCCGATCTTGACGCGGCCACCGGCGGACTGCCTCGCGGCTGCCTCACCGAAATCTTCGGACCGGCGTCCTCCGGCCGCACCAGTCTCCTGCTCTCCATCCTCGCCCAGGCAACTCATCGGGAAGAAGTTTGCGCCCTTGTCGACGCCGAAGACGCCTTCGATCCCGCGTCCGCCGGCGCCGCCGGCGTCCACCTCGACCGCCTGCTTTGGGTTCGTTCCGCCAACAATGCCGAGCATGCCCTCAAAGCCGCCGACCTGCTGATCCAGGGCGGTGGATTCGGCCTCGTCGTTCTGGATCTCGGCGATACCCCGCCCGCCACGGCCCGCCGCATCTCGCTGACTTCCTGGTTTCGCCTGCGCCGCGCCGTGGAAAACACCCCTACGGTTCTGATCTCTGTGGCGCGCCAGTCGAACGCCAAAACGTGCGCCTCGCTGCAACTGGAATGCGCGCGCGAGCACGCCGCATGGTCGGGCGCGCTGCATTCTTCGCGACTCCTGCGCGCCATTTCCGCGCGCGCCACTTCCACCCAACGGAGCAAGACATGTTCGCCTGTCTTCACGGCAGCGGCCCTCTGACCGCGCTGGCGTTCCAATTCTCTCCGGCGGTGGAGCGGACCGCTCCCGATACCGTCACTTTCGACGCCTCGGGCCTGGATCGACTTTTCGGATTCCCGCAGGATATTGCAGCCTCGCTTGCCCGCCGCGCCGCCGAGATCGGCGTGAAGGCCGGCATCGCCATCGCCGCCAATCCGGATGCCGCCATCTGCGCCGCCCGCGGGTTCTCCGGCACGAGCATCATTCCCTATGGCGACGAGGCAAAATTCCTCGCGCCCCTGCCGATCGCGCTGCTCTCCCCCACGCCCGAATTGCAGGAGACACTCGATCGCTGGGGCATTCGCCGCTTCCAGGACCTGGCCGCTTTGCCGCCTCTCGGCATCGCCGAGCGTCTCGGCCCCGAAGGCCTGCGCCTGCGCGAATTGGCGCGCGGAGAAGCGGAGCGCAAGCTGCTTCCGCTCCAGGACCCGCTCCGTTTCGAAGACGAAATCGAACTCGATTACCCCGTGGAACTGCTCGAACCCCTGGCGTTCGTGCTGGCCCGCCTGATCAACGGACTGGCCACCAGTCTCGCCACGCGCGCCCTGGCCACCAATGAGATCCGGCTGCGGCTCAAGCTCGAAAACCGCGCCACGCACGAGCGTACTTTGCGTCTTCCCGTACCCACGCTCGATACCAAAGCGTTCCTGAAGCTCATGCAGCTCGATCTTTCGCAGCACCCGCCTTCCGCGCCCGTAGTTGAAGTGCGCATGGCGATGAATCCCGTGAAGCCGCAAGCCGCGCAAACCGGCCTTTTCATCCTCGCCGCGCCCGAGCCCGTGAAGCTGGAGTTAACCATCGCACGTTTGAAATCCATCGTCGGTCCCAGCCGGGTCGGCACACCGGCGCTCCTCGACACGCATCGCCCCGACGCTTTCCGCATGACCCCGGCATTTGTTCCATCTACGCCCGCCACCATGCCGAAATTTCGTCTCTCCATCCGCCTCTTCCGCCCTCCGCGCGCCGCGCGCGTGGCGCTCGCCTCCGGCCATCCCAGCTTCGTCACCGCAGGCGCGATCCGCGGCAAAATTCTCGATCTCGCCGGCCCATGGCGGACTTCCGGCGACTGGTGGGCCGCCGACCCCTGGCTCCGCGACGAATGGGATATCGCGTTAACGGATGGCGCGCTCTATCGGCTGTACTGCGATCCCAAGGGATGGTTCGTGGAGGGGAGCTATGACTGAGTTCACAAAAAACATATTCACCGCAGAGACACAGAGACACAGAGAAAAACAAAGTCAAAGTCAAAACCGGAGGGCGCAGAGGTGGCAGAGGACACGGAGGGGTAAGGGCATAGGGTCTCAGCGTCCTAGCAGCTTAAGTTCGGGAAAATCGCCGCGGCGCGCACGCCGCAAGCAAAGTTTAGAATCACCGCAGGGACGCGGAGACGCAGAGGACCGCACGGGGAACAAGTCAAAACCGGAGAACGCGGATGGGGTGTTCGCGTCGCAAGTATGGGCGCCGGTGCAGGAGTTGCCGGCCTCGCCAATCGCAGTTTCCGTCACACTGCGACAGCTCTCCCCTCAGCGTTCTCCGCCCCCTCCGCGCTCTCCTGTTTTGACTTTGTGCTATCTCAGCGTCTCCGCGTCTCAGCGGTGAAAATTGCCGTGTTCGTCGATCTGCACGTCCGCTCCGCTTTTTCCTTCATCGAAGGCGCCGCCGTCCCCGAGGAACTGGCCGGGGCCTGCGCGAAATACGGCATGCCGGCGATGGCCATCGTCGACCGCAATGGCGTCTACGGCGCGCCGCGATTCCACATGGCGATGAAAAAAGCCGGACTGCGCGCCCACATTGGCTCCGAAATCACCTGCACCGACGGCCATTCGTACCCGCTGCTTGCCGAAACTCGCGAGGGATATCAGAATCTCTGCCGACTCATCACGCGCATGAAGCTGCGCGCCAAAAAAGGCGAAGGCGCGGCTACCATCGAAGAGATCGCCGAGTTCTCGCGCGGTCTTCTCTGCATCACGCGCCATCCCAACCAGCGCCTGCTCGATATCTTCGGCCGCCAGCATCTCTACGCCGAACTCCAGCGCCACTACCAGCGCCAAGAAGAGGCGCACAATCAGGCCACTGTCGACTGCGCGCGCCGCCTCGGCATTCCGCTCGCCGCCACCAACGGGACCGCGTATGCTGTCCCCGAGCAGCGCGAACTGCTCGACGTCTTCACCTGCGTGCGCCATCACGTAACGCTCGCTGAAGCGGGCCGGCTGCTGGAGCGCAATTCCGAGCGCCACGTCAAATCGCCGGCCGAAATGGCGCGTCTGTTTGCCGATCTGCCCGAGGCGATCGCCAACACCCGCGCCATTTCGGAACGCCTGGAATTCACCCTCGCCGACCTCGGCTATCGCTTCCCGCGCTACCCGGTCCCCGATGGGGAGACGCAAATGTCGTTCCTGCGCAAACGCACCGATGAAGGTGCGCGCGTCCGTTACCAGCCTTACTATGAGCGTGCCCAGCGCCAGGTGGAGCGTGAGCTTGCCTTAATCGAAAAGCTGGAACTCGCCGGCTATTTCCTGATCGTCTGGGACATCGTGCGCTTCTGCAAGGAGCACGACATCCTCTGCCAGGGGCGCGGGTCGGCCGCCAACAGCGCGGTCTGCTACTCGCTCGGCATCACGGCTGTCGACCCGGTGGGCATGGACCTTCTGTTCGAGCGATTCCTCTCCGAAGAGCGCGGCGAATGGCCCGATATCGATATCGATCTCCCTAGCGGCGACAAGCGCGAGCGCGCCATCCAGTACGTCTATCGGCGCTTCGGGAAATTAGGCGCCGCTATGACCGCCAATGTCATCACCTACCGCGGCCGGTCGGCCGCGCGCGAAGTGGGCAAGGCTTTGGGGTTCGAAGTTACCTCGCTCGAACGCCTCAGCAGCCTGGCGCACTCCTTCGAATGGCGCGACCCCAAGGATACCCATGTGCGCAAATTCCGCGAGGCCGGTTTCGATCTCGATCAGCCGCGCGTGCGCAAATTTCTCGATCTCTATGGCATGGCGCAGGATCTTCCTCGCCATCTCGGCCAGCATTCCGGCGGCATGGTGATCTGCCAGGACCAGCTCGATTCCGTGGTCCCGCTCGAGCCCGCCACCATGCCCGGCCGGGTGGTGGTGCAGTGGGATAAAGAAGACTGCGCCGATATGGGCATCATCAAGGTCGACTTACTCGGCCTCGGGATGATGGCGGTCATCGAAGAGTGCCTCCAGCTCATTCCGCCCACGTACGGCGAGACGGTTGACCTGGCCCATCTTCCGCAGGACGATCCGGCAGTGTTCGAGGCACTGCAGAAGGCCGATACCGTGGGCATGTTCCAGGTGGAGAGCCGCGCGCAGATGTCGGCCCTGCCGCGCATGATGCCGCGCAAGTTTTACGACGTGGTGGTGCAGGTGGCTATCATTCGTCCCGGTCCGATTGTCGGCAAAATGGTGCATCCTTATCTCAATCGCCGCCAGGGCCGGGAAGCGCCCGATTGTCTGCATCCTTCGCTCGAGCCGGTGCTTCGCCGCACCCTCGGCGTGCCGCTATTTCAAGAGCAATTGCTGCGCATGGCCATGATCGCCGCGGGATTTACGGGAGGCGAGGCCGAGGAGTTGCGCCGCGCCATGGGCTTCAAGCGGTCCGAGAAGCGCATGGCCGATATCGAAGTGAAGCTGCGCGCCGGCATGGCGCGCAACGGCATCGCCGGCGAAGTGCAGGATACCATCGTGCACTCCATCACTTCCTTCGCGCTCTACGGCTTTCCCGAATCGCACGCCGCCAGTTTCGCGCTGTTGGCTTACGCCAGCGCGTTTCTGAAGTGCCATTACCTGGCTGCCTTCACCTGCGCCATGCTGAACAACCAGCCCATGGGATTCTATTCCCCCGCGATCTTGATCAAGGATGCACAGCGTCACGGTTTGCGCGTCCTGCCGGTGGACATCGTGAAGTCGCAATGGAATTGCACTGTAGGACATGCTTCAGCTTGTCCCACTCCCCATCTTCGCCTCGGACTCCGCTACGCTCGCGGACTTCGCGAAGAAGCCGGTAAGGCCATCCTGCGCGCGCGCGGAGAGCGTCCCTTCAGCAGCGTGGACGATCTCGCCCTGCGCGTGCGTGAACTGCGCAAAGACGAACTCAACCGGCTGGCCGAAATCGGTGCGCTCAATTCGCTCGGGGAGGCGCATCGCCGCGATGCCCTTTGGCAGACGCAGCGCGCCATCCTCCCAGTCGGCCCCCTGCTCGCGGGCGAGGAGGAAATCGGCCAGCCATCGCCGCTCGCGCCGATGAATACCGGCGAGCGGCTCTTCGCCGATTATCACGGTACCGGGCTGACCATCGGCAAGCACCCCATGGCCTATCGGCGCGCCGAGATGGACAAGCTCCGCGTAATCCGTGCGGCCGATCTCGCCCGTGTTCCTAACGGCCGCGTGGTGCGCATAGCCGGCAGTGTGATCGTGCGCCAGCGCCCCGGCACCGCCAAGGGATTCGTCTTCCTCAGCATGGAAGACGAGACCGGAATCATGAACGCCATCCTCACGCCGCCGACCTTCGATCGCTTCAAAATCGCCATACTGGGCGAGCGCTTCCTGCTGATCGATGGCGTGCTGCAGAATCTTGACGGAGTCATCTCCGTGAAAGCCGCCCGCGTGCAAGCGCTCCCGCAGGGCACTGCGGCGTCGTCGCACGATTTCTACTAGGAGTAGGTCAACAACATTATGGGCCACGGATGCACACGGATAAGAAAAGGCTTGGTTTTATCCGTGTGCATCCGTGGCTAAATCTGTTTTCGCGAAGCGCTACTGTCTCTTCTGCAATTCTTGCGAAATCATCTTGGCCAGCCCGAAGCCGCCCTGTTGGGCGATGGTGTTGGCCAGTTGCTCTTCGGCGAAATCGGTGGCGCAGGAGCCTGAAGAATCGTCGCTGCCCAGCCATCCGCCGTCGCTCGAGTGTGCCGAATGCAGAATCTGGCCGATCAGCAGCGCTTCGAACTGCTGCGCGGCCTGCGTGATCTTGGCGGTGTCCTTCGGGATCGCGCCCTCAGTCAAGGAAACAATCCCCGACATCCCCACCTGATTGACCGAGCTCATTTACATTACCTCCAGTTCCGCTTCCAACGCCCCGGCGCTGCGTAAACTTTGAAGGATGGCGATGATATCGCGCGGCGTCGAACCGATCGCCGACAGTGCGCGCACCAATTCCTCGACGGTAGCTCCCTGTTTCAGCACCACGGTGCGGGCCTTCTCCTCTTTGGCCGACACCGTGGTCTGCGGCGTCACTTCGGTGGTGCCCGCCGACAGCGGATTCGGCTGCGACACCATCTCCACGGTCTTCACTTCCACGCTGAGATTGCCATGCAGGATGGCCACCGGGGATATCCGGACATCCTTCCCCAGGACAATCGTTCCGGTGCGCTCGTTCACCACCACGCGGGCCGCGCTATCGGCGTCCACCAGCAGGTTTTCCAATTGCGCCATGAATTCCATGGTGCGAGCGGAGAACTCCGGCGGAACCGAGACCGTCACCAGCCCGGCATTCTCGGCATGAGCCGGGGGCGAAACCGCGCTGAATTTCTTATTGACGGCATCGACAATGCGCGCCGACGTGGTGAAGTCCGATTGCCGTAATTGCAAACGCACCAGATTCTTCGGGGCGACCGAGGGAGCCGGACGCTCCACCGTAGCGCCATTGGGCGACCGTCCCACGGTAGGGTGGTTGACCGTGGTCTGGGCGCCGCCGCGGCCGGCTATAAATCCACCGGTAACCACCGGCCCCTGCGCCACCGCGTATACCTGCCCGTCGGCGCCGCGCAGCGAAGTCAGCAGCAGAATGCCGCCACGCAGGTTCGAGGCGTCGCCCGTGGACGCCACCGTAATGTCGATGTGCAACCCGGGTTGCGCGAATGCCGGCAGCGTCGCGGTAACCATTACCGCCGCCGTGTTCTTCACCTGAATCGCCGTGGGCGACACGATGACGCCCATCCGTTCCAGCATATTGGTGAGGCTTTGGTTGGTAAAGACCGTCTGCTGCTTGTCGCCGGTTCCGGCGAGCCCTACTACCAGCCCGTAGCCGATGAGCTGATTGTCGCGGACGCCCTCGACGTCGACGAGGTCTTTCAAACGCGCCGAGGGAAGGCTTTCCGCCCCCAGCAGGCACACGATCGAGAAGGCTATCGGACGCATTTTCATGGCTCAGAAGGGAAGCAGACCCAGCAGCAGACGCCACAGGAAGAAGGGCCGTTTGATGGCATCGTTCACGACACCCTTGCCGTTGATCCTGACTTCGAGTTGACCCAGACGGTCCGACTGCACGCTGTTAGTGGTGTCGATGTCGGCCGGGCGAACTACGCCGCGCACGGTGATCGTCTGATACTCGGAATTCACCTGGATATCTTTGGAGGCTTCGACCACCAGCCCCCCATTGGGCAGGACGCAAATCACGCGTGCGGTGAGAACCGTGTTCAAGCTGGTCGAGCGGCTGGTGGTTCCCTGGCCGTTCAGTTCGGTATCGCCGGCGACATTTGCCAGATTCGCGAACGGGCCCGTCGCGCGGGTGATGCCGGCCAACGCGCTGATGGAATTCTTGGTGCTCGAAACGCGCGACGTTTTGGTGGCGCCGGTACTGACCGCCGAAGCCTGTTCCGCCACCACTATGGTGACGATATCGTCCACCTGGCTGGCGCGCACATCGCGCGCCGCGTCGGCCAGCCGCGAGCCGGTAATCCAGATGGCGCCGGGTGTGGGGGGCGCGACCTCCGACTGGCGGGCGGCCGCCTGCTTTACGTACACATCGAGCGGAGTCGGCGAAGAGGACTTGGTGCTCTTTTTCTTATCGGCCGCCACCAGCGGCCCACTCAGGAGGGCGCACAGCAGGAGGATAGCAATACCGTTCATGGGGTCACCTTGGCGGCGGGAGATCCCACCGATACTCTTCCTTTTCCTTCCACGCGCGCCGGGAATTGCTTGTGGGAATCGGGATTGCGAACGGCGATCGTCTCGCCCATAGCGCCCGACCCTTGCGCCAACCCTTCCAATTCGAGGTGCGCCGCGCCATTGAAAACTTCCACCGTTACGGTATCTCCGCGAACCACCACCATGGGATTCCGAAGCATAGTTGCCCGGATGGAGGTTCCGGCGCGAATGGCGGTGCGCGGCCACTTCCCGATGGCTTCTTCACTGGACGAGACGATTGGGACCGAAGGTGGATATTCCGGCCGGGTCTCGGCGCGTACCTGCTCCGCGGTAATGGCGCGTCCCGGATCGAGATTGACGGCGGCAATCAGACGGGTTACCGGAACTAGAACTTTGACGCGGGCCCACACCGCGAAACGGTGTGTTTCCGCATAGCGCACATAACCTGTCCAGACAGCGCCGCCAGGCCCTGGATGCAGGCCGTTCGTCTGGAAGTTGACCTCGCCCGCCGGCACGGGCTGCCGGCCATAATCGAGGATTGTAATGTCGGCGTCCGGCATGGCCTGGCGCATGGCAGCCACGAATTGCGCCGGATCGGGAGGCGACACCGGGCGCTCGACGCAGATATCCGCGTCCGGCTGCCAATTCCAACCGAGGCGCTCCGCTATACGGCGCAATTCGGCAACCCGGAAGACGCGTTGCACTGCCGGCGCGGGCGCCAGCGCCACGGGAACTTCGGGAGCCGGCAGGGTGAGAGCAGAAACGGTGGCGGCAAGATCTCCGGCCAGGATCTGGCCGGACCCCGGACGCACCGCCAGGCAACCGGCGACGGCAAAGGCGGCAAGGGGCATCATCGCTGCAGATTATTCACTTCCTGGTACATGTTGTCCGCCGCGGTGACTACCTTGGAATTGGCTTCGTAACCGCGTTGCGTCTGAATCATATTGATGAATTCGTCTACGACCGAAACGTTGGATTGTTCGGTGTACCCCTGTAGCAGGGTTCCCAGCCCTTGTGGGCCGCCGGGAGCGCCGATTGTGGGGTCGCCGGAAGCATCGGTGGGAGTGTAGAGGCTGTTGCCCATGCTGTTGAGTCCGGCAGGGTTCGGAAAATTGGCCAACTGGATCTGGCCGGCCTGCTGGGCGGCAGTCTGATTGGGCAGCGTGTAGCTTACCGTCCCATCGGCGGCGATATTCACCGACAGCGCTTCCGGAGGAATGGTGATCTGCGGCTGCAAAGGCATTCCGGCGGAATTGACGATGTTGCCGTCCTTGTCGAGTTGGAATTGGCCGGAACGGGTATAGGCCAGCGTGCCCGAAGGCTGCAGCACCTGGAAGAAGCCGTTGCCCTGGATGGTCAAGTCGAGTGGGTTGTCGGTCTCGGTGAAAGAACCCTCGGTGAAGATAATCTCGTTCGACGCCGCGTGCGTACCCAGCCCCAACTGCAATCCGGTGGGATTTACGGACTGTTGGCCGGCTGCGGTGCCGGGCGCGACCACACTTTGATACATCA
>Ga0182018_10000102_pt1 | contig 102211 bp, 81 predicted proteins | sample 812P2MmetaG_FD_120490 | JGI IMG/M metagenome (GOLD analysis project Ga0182018, IMG submission 120490) | Permafrost microbial communities from Stordalen Mire, Sweden - 812P2M metaG | ecosystem: Environmental > Terrestrial > Soil > Wetlands > Permafrost | place: Sweden: Stordalen | collected...
ATGGGAGCGCGCGATGAACGCGAGCGGTAGCCAGCGCGCGATGGGCGCGAGAGGCCACGGAGACGCGATGGGCGCGAGAGGCAGTGGTTTTTCGACCCTGTCCCCAGGTTTATTTATGCAGGCGACTCGCGCTCCATTAGCGATAAAATAGGCGCCATGAAGCCCACATTCGCGTTCCTTCCGGCGGCGGTCCTTCTGGCCTTTGCCGCTTCAGCACAAGTTAAAATCACCCCCGGTCCCGAAAAGATTTCGGTGGAGATCAACGGCAAGCCCTTCACGGAGTTCTTCATGGCCGGAGACCAGGTGGTGAAGCCGTATCTCTTCCCCTTGCGCGCCGCCACCGGGACCTACATTACGCGCATGTGGCCGCTCGAAAAGGTCGCCGAAGAAGAAAAGATGTTCGAGGCGAATACCATTAAGCAGGACCATCCGCATCAGCGCGGCTTGTGGTTTGCTCACGACAGCGTCAACAAGCTGGACTTCTGGAATATCGCCCCCTTGGACCAGGCGCCGTATAACCGGCCCGATCGCGGCAAAATTGTGCTCAAGGCTGCCGGAAAAACGACCAGCGGCAAGAACCAGGGGTCCATCGCCGCCACCTTCGAGTGGCAGGACAAACCCGGCGCCACGCTGCTTACCGAATCGCGGGTCATGACTTTCTATGCCGACAAGGCGCAGCGCGTCATGGACTTCGACATCACCCTGACGGCTGTCCAGAAGGTGGAATTCGGCGACAGCAAGGACGGCACTTTTGGAATCCGGCTCCGTCCGGTCTTGCAGGAAGACGTCGGCACCGGCCACATCACCAATGCCGATGGCCTGAAGGGCGAGAAGGAAGTCTGGAGCAAGCCTTCTAATTGGTGCGACTATTCCGGCGCCATCGGCGACGAGAAGGTGGGCATCGCCATTCTGGACAACCCCGGGAATCCCCGCCACCCGGTGCGCTGGCACGTTCGGGCGTATGGCTTATTCGCCGCCAACCCATTCGGCGTGTCGACGTTCACCGGCGATAAGACGCAGAGTTTCCCGACCGAACTGGAGATCGGCAAGAGCCTGCGATACCGGTATCGCGTGATCATTCATCCGGGCGATGCGGCCTCGGCCAATATCCCCGCCGAGTGGGAGAAATACGCCAAAAGTAAATAAGAGAATCGGCTCGCCTTGCACTGGTGCCCCGGTTATCGGAAGATGGATGCAGCACGTGGAGGGCGTTCTCGTTGAACCAAACGGACGACAGTAGTGCCCCCGATACGGCAGGTCCCTCGGGGAAGGATCTGTCAGGGGTGTTCCAAAGGAGCGAGAAACTGGTTGCGGCGCTGCTGGAATCCGCATCGCAGGGAATCGTCGGCATCGACCAAACGGGTCGAATTGTTCTCGCGAACAAGCGGGCCGAAGAGATGTTCGGCTACAGCCGGGGAGAACTGATGGGCATGCGCGTGGAATTGCTGCTGCCCGAGTCCAAGCGGGCCACTCATGGCCGCGATCGCGACGACTTCTTCAAGCGGCCGCGGGCCCGGCCGATGGGTATCGGCATGGACCTGTTGGGCCGCCGCAAGGATGGCGCCGAGTTTCCGTTGGAAGTTAGCTTGAGCTATGTGGACGCCGACGACGGCGTATTTGCCATTGCGTTTGTCAGCGACATCAGTCAGCGTAAACACCTGGAAGAGCAGTTACTGCACGCGCAGAAGATGGAAGCGGTGGGCCGCCTGGCGGGCGGCGTGGCCCACGATTTCAATAACATGCTCACCGTGATTTCCGGTTACAACCGGATGATTCTGGATGAGCTTTCCCCGCTTGACCCGTTGCGCGGATACGCCGAAGAGATCCTCAAAGCCGCGGACCGGGCCGGCGCTCTCACCAACCAGTTACTCGCCTTCAGCCGGCGGCAGATCATGCAGCCCCGCGTTGTCAATGTCAATACGGTCGTGAACCAGACCGAGAAAATGCTGCGGCGCCTCATCGGCGAAGACATTGAGTTGGTGCTGGGTCTGGATCCGGCTGTAGCCAACATCAGGGCCGACCCCGGCCACGTGGAACAGGCCATCGTGAACCTGGCCGTGAATGCCCGGGACGCCATGCAGCTGGGCGGCCGGCTGACCATCGAGACCCAAAATGTGGCCCTCGACGAGAACTACGCGAAGACTCACATGGGCGTGAAACCCGGAGAGTTTGTCATGATCGCCGTGAGCGATACCGGCCATGGCATGGACGCCGAGACGCGCCGCCGCATTTTCGAACCGTTCTTCACCACCAAGGAAAAGGGAAAGGGCACCGGTTTGGGGCTGGCCACCGTTTATGGCATGGTGAAACAAACCGGCGGCGACATTTGGGTGTACAGCGAACCCGGCCGCGGCACCACCTTCAAACTCTATTTTCCGCAGGTGTTCGAGCCGGTCGGCGAATCGTTGGATGGCGGCGCCGATCAGCCGAAGCGCAGCGGCGGGGAAACCGTTCTGGTGGTGGAAGACGAGAAGTCGGTGCGCGATCTCACGGTGAAGATGTTGAAGCAACTCGGCTACGTACTCCTGACGGCATCGAGCGGCGCCGAGGCGCTGGAGATCAGCGCGGCTCACCCCGGACCGATCGAGCTGCTGCTGACCGATGTCGTGATGCCCAATATGAGCGGACGGCAACTGGCCGATAGCTTAGTATTGACCAGGCCCGGCACCAAGGTGCTGTTCCTCTCGGGCTATACCGAAAATACGGTAGTGCACCACGGCGTCCTCGACCCGGGTGTGGATTTTCTGCCGAAGCCCTTCAGCCGGGAAGGTCTGGCCACGAAACTGCGCGAGATGTTCGCGAGGAAATGAATGGACTCTGTTTTTCGTCTCGATGGACGTGTCGCGCTGGTAACCGGCGGCGCGAGTGGAATCGGACTGGAAGTCTGCCGTGCATTGACCAAAGCCGGCGCCGCCGTTCTGATGGCCGATATCGATGGCGCCCGCGCCGAATCCGCGGCCCGCGGCCTCCCAGGCGCGCGATCGTGTGTCCTCGACGTCACGGACGAAGCGCAGGCCAACGCGGTTATGAGTGGGATCGGCCGCCTCGACATCCTGGTGAACAATGCGGGAATCGGCCTGGTGGGCGGAATCGAGGAGACCGGCGCCGAGGATTTCCGCCGCCTGATGCGCGTCAACGTCGAGGGTGTGTATCTGGTCACCAAAGCCGCCATGCCGCTGCTACTGGCGTCGAAGGGCAAGGTGGTCAATATCGGCTCCGTTTCGGGCCTGGTTGCCGTCAAGCGGCGGTTCGCCTATTGCGCCACGAAAGGAGCGGTGGTTGCACTATCGCGCCAGTTGGCCATCGACTACGCCGGCCGCGTGCGCGTCAACTGCGTGTGCCCGGGCACGGTGGAGACGCCGTTCGTCGAGGCGTATCTGGAGAAGTTCCACAAACACGAAAAGGAAAAGGTCCGCGCGGAGTTGCATGCGCGCCAGCCGGTCGGCCGCATGGGCCGTCCCGAGGAAGTCGCCCACATGGTGCTCTACCTGTGCTCGACGGAAGCCGAGTTTGTGACCGGATCCGTCATGACCATCGACGGCGGTTGGACCGCCGCGTAGGCCGGACTGCGATCGCACGCCCGGCTCGAACCGGCCCTTGTGTATCAGCCTCATCGCGCCGTCCTGCTCGTCCGTAAGCGTAAGCGAAATAACCTCGAATCGGAGCGCCGATTCGGCGCTTCCCTGGAGACGCCGGCGGCGGGAATCTCGATGCTTTCACTCAACCTGCCTTCCGTCAGGCCTACTTGCTTGCGCTCACGGGCGTCTCCCACAGGAACTTGTGCAGGAACGTCTCCATGCGGCCGAGCGTATACATCCACCGGCTGTGCAGCAGCGACTCGTGCACGTCATCCGGAAAGACGATGAGCTCGTAGTACACGTCGCGCTGGCGCAGCAGTTGCACCAGGCCGGTCATCTGCTGGAACGCCACGTTGCGGTCGTCGTCGCCCTGGATGAGCAGCACCGGCGACTTCCAGCCGTCGATCGCGCTAATCGTCGAGGACTGGTAGGAGACCGCCCCGGGATCGAGCGAGCTGCCCTGCAGGTGCACGCCCGCAAGGTCGACGCCGGCTTTGAAGATATCGGAGTTGCGCGCCAGGGCCTGTGACGTGAGCAGACCCCCGTACGACAGCCCCCAGATCCCGATCCGGTTCGGATCGACATCGGGTCTGGTCTGCAGGTACTTGCCGCCGGCGACGACATCCTGATACTCGCTGTTGCCGGCGCCGCCGGTATTGGGCGCCGTGCGGAACGATCGGCCGTAGCCGACGCCGCTGCGGTAGTTAATCGACATCACGACATAGCCCTGGCTGGCCAGCCACTGATTGATGCCGTACGCCCAGTGGTAAAACTGCATGTAGTGATAGGCTGGCATCATCTGCCGCACGGGTCCGCCATGCACGAAGACGATGGCGGGGCGCCGCTCGCCCGGTTTCAAGTCCATCGGCAGGAACAGTTGATTGTGGATCTCCAGTCCGTCGGCGGCCTTGGTGATCACAATCTCCGGCTTCACGTGCGCGTCCGCCGGAAAGCCCGGCCGCGACGCCGGGAAGACGATCTTCTGCGTTGCGCCCGCGCCCGCCGATCCCTCCGTTCCGATCTTCCACACACCCAGCGATTGCGGCATGTTCCAACTGGCGCTCAGCGTCGCCAGGTACTTGCCGGACGCGAGCGGGGCCGGGTATGTCTCGACGCCCTCGCCCGCGGTGATCTGCGCCGGCGCGCCGCCGCCGGCCGGCACAGCCCAGATGTGCCGCCGCTCGATATCCTTGGCGTTCGTGCAGTAGTAGAAGGTCTTGCCGTCGGCCGAGACGGCAATCGCCGTTTGATCTTCGATGAGCCCGTCGGTCGTCGTCAGCAGCACGGGACGCGCGGACGGATCCATGACGTTGAGCGCGTAGTAGCGATCCCATTCGTCCACCGGGGGGGCCGGGCTTGCCGGCGCCGCGGCAGGCGCGCCGCCGGGTGTGCCGCCGATCGCGCCTCCGCCACCGGGTCCCCCTCTGCCGCCGCGCCCGCCTCTGCCGCCGCGTCCACCGCCCACAACCAACGGGAAGATGACGAGATCGCCCGCCAGGCGCGCGTTCCCGATGTTGGCGGCGATGGCGTCGTTGGGCTGGTTGTGCCAGGTCTCCTGCGCTTCGCCCGTGGTGACGTCGGCTTTGTAGAAGGCGAGCGTGTAGCCGCCTTTGAACGTGGCTTGCATCAGGCCTGGCGAATTGTTGGCGACCGCTGGGGCGGGAGCAGCCTGATCGCCCCGCCCGCCGGGCGCCTCCGTCGTGGGCGGATTGTTGGCGGCCGCTGGGGGGGCGCCGCCCCGATTGCCCCGCCCACCGCCGCGGCCGCCCGGCGCCGCCGTCGTGGACGTCTGCAAGGCCGGTCCGTTCGGCAGACCGACTCCGCCCGCGCCTTGTTGCGCCTGCTGCCCAAACGGCAGGCCCGGCCGCCGCATGAACAGCAGGCGCTTGCTATCGGGCAGCCAGATAGGCATCGTGTCGAAGTCCACGCTCGGCGACATGTACTTCACCGATCGCGCCGCCACGTCGTACACCACGATGAAGCTGTGATCGGTGCGGGTGCTCACGAACGCGATCTTGCGGCCGTCGGGCGACCACTTGGGCGCGCTCTGCACGCCCCACTCGGTGATGAACGCCTTCTCGCCGCGATCGACCTCGCTTGCCGGCTTCACCGGCGTGAGTTTCGCGCGAAAGATCTGTCCCCCCTTGACGAACAGAATTGCGCTGCCGTCCGGCGCCAGTTCCGGGTTGGTGGCGTCGACAACCCGCCACGCGCCGCCGATGCCGCTGGTGCGCGCCGCCCAGACCGCGTGTTCCGGCCCGCTGGGGTCGGCGGAGGGGTTGGGCGACCAGCCCTCGCGGTTCGGTCCCTCGCCGCGCATGAACACGACGGCGCCCCCGTCGTCCGAGATCCGAATCCCCGACATCATGATGCCGTCGTCTTTCAGGAAGTTCGTCAGCCGCACGGGCGCGAACAGCGGCGCCACGGCGGTGTAGGCGTTTCGCTTGCCTTCGGCATAGTCCACCCAGGCGATCCGGTCGACCTTTCGCGCGGCGACCACCTCCTGCGGCGACGCCGGACTCAGGAACTGCTGGTAGGAGGGGATGTGGGGCGGATCGGAGGCGAGCGGCCTCAAGAGGAAGGCGGCTGCCGCAATCGAGATGACTGAGAGACGGGTCAAGATGCGCATAGAAACCTCTGTGTGAGACGACGGCCGGGGCCCGGCCGATGAGGGAGTATAACACGAGACGCGACCGCTTCCGAATACTCTGGGACTGCCCCTACAGCAGATCCTCTCGTTTCCTGTATTCCAGCGCCTTCACCACATCGCCCACCTGTTGCGCCCGGTCGCGCGACGCCACCAGCAGAGCGTCGGGAGTGTCCACCACGATCAGATCGTCCACTCCCAACAGCGCCACCAGCTTGCCGCGCGCGTCTACGAAATTATTGTGCGAATCCAGGCAGAGCGACTCCACGCCCGCGGCGTTGCCGTCGCCATCGCGCGGGAGCAGTTCAAAGACCGCGTTCCAGCTCCCCACGTCGCTCCATCCGAAATCGGCGGCGGGAATGCCGCTTACCTGGGCCTCGGCGGCGGCTTTCTCCAGGACCGCAAAATCGATCGAGATGTTGTCGCACAACGGAAACGCCTGAGCTACCTTGCGGGCGAAATCGCGCGCGCCGAAGCGGGGAAGGGAAGCCAGCAGCGTCGCCGTCTTGGGTAAATGGCGCCGCAATTGGTCCAGCAGCGTTTCGGCTCGCCAGAAAAACATGCCGCTGTTCCAGAAAAAATTGCCGGCGGCCACATAACGGCGGGCCTTGGGGAGCTGCGGCTTCTCATGGAAACGGCGCACCGGCAGCGGGTCCCGGCCGCCGGCCTCGGATCCCCGCGGGAATTCGATGTAGCCGTATCCGGTCTCCGGCCATCGCGGCTGGATGCCCACCACTATCAGTTTCCCCGATGCCGCACCCTTGAAGGCGCCGAGAACCACCGCGCGGTATGCCGCGGGTTTTGCGATCACGTGATCGGAAGGAAAGACACCCATCACCGCTTCCGCGTCCACGGATCGAAGAATGTGCGCTGCCAGTCCGATGGCCGGCGCGGTGTTGCGCTGCATCGGTTCGGCCAGCACCTGGCGCGCGGGAATCTCGGGAAGCTGGCGGACGATGATGTCGCGCAGATACCGGTTGGTCATCACCCACAAGCGTTCCGGCGGGATCACCGGCGCCAGCCGGTCCACGGTCGCCTGGATCAGCGACCGTTCCCCCACTACGTTGAGCACCTGCTTGGCGGAGCGTTTGCGGCTGCGCGGCCAGAAGCGCGTTCCACGCCCTCCGGCAAGGATCAATCCGTAGTAATGGCGATTCATCGCGTCACTGTAATGGGTAACCGTGGATCAACTGAAACGTTCGGCTCCACCGGGTCTTGGTGGGGAAGTGCAGTACCATATCCAGCAGGTGCCGCAGTTTGAATGGACCCGCCAGCGCCTCCGTCTCCGCATCGTACGACCAGTAGATGATCAGCGGCTTGCCGATGATATTGCCGCGCGGTACGAAGCCCCAGTACCGGCTGTCGGAAGAATAATCGCGGTTGTCGCCCATGGCGAAGTAATGCCCTTCCGGCACCACCACGTCGCCGTTTTCCACGTGGTAATCCAACATCTCTCGCGCGCCCGCCAGCAGATGGACGTTCGGTTCGGAGGGAAAATTGTCGCGATACGAATCGAGGTACTCGGTCTTATGGTAGACGTACGGCTCCTCCATCGGCTTTCCGTTCAGCCAGAGCCGTTTGTCCACCAGGTGAATGCGGTCGCCCGGGACGCCGATGCAGCGCTTCACGAAGGTCTGCTGGATTTCCATCGGGTAGCGAAACACGATGATGTCGCCCCGGTGTACGTCTTCGTATGGCAGCAGTTTCTTCTCGATGCCTCGCGCCGGAGAATAGGCCAGCTTATCCACCAGCAGATGGTCGCCGATGAGCAGCGTATCTTCCATGGAACCGGTGGGAATGACAAACGCCTGCACCAGGTTGGTGGTGCCAAAGAGCAGAAGAATGATGGTAACGGCCCACTCGGCGATGAAACCGCGCTGCGGCGGGGCCGGCGAGTGTGGCTCGGGCTCCTGGGGTTCCACTTCGGGAATCGGAGCGCCGTTCACCGCGGGCTCGACGAGGTGGGCTTGCGCCGCGAATGGAATCGGATCCGGTGTGAGGGGTTCGGCCGATGGTTGGGGTTGGGCAGGCTCGCCCACGGTCAGGTTCTCTTCGTCCACAGATACTCATTCTAGCTGGAATCCCTGCTATTCTGTTTTGAGTTGACCACTTCAGGCATGGAATCTTCCCGGCCGCCCGAAGCGCCGGGCACCGCGCGACGGTCCATTGCGCTCGTGTTTTTCTGCACGCTCCTTGGTGCGGCCGCGCAGATCCTGTTTAAGAAAGGGTCGGCGAACTTCTCGTTGGACCCGGTTGCGCTCGCGACCAACGTTCCCCTCATCGCCGGACTGGTCCTTTACGGCGGGTTCACGCTGCTCATGGTGCTGGCGCTGCGCCATGGGGAACTGTCGATGCTCTATCCCATCATTTCGCTCACATACGTCTGGGTCACGCTGCTTTCGTATACGCTGCTCGGCGAGAAACCGAATCTGTATAAGAATATCGGCATCACGGTCATCGTGATCGGTGTTGCCGTACTGGGGCGCGGAGGCCGCAAATGACGCCGCTTGTGAAATCCATCCTGCTGGTCTTTACCGGCGGTGTGGTGGGATCGTTCGGCGCCGTGTTCCTGAAACTGGGAGCGGATAAGCTGACCAAATCCCTGCTCAGCTACTTGAATATCCAGCTTGCCACGGGCGTGGCGTTGTATCTTGGGTCGACGGTCTTTTACATCATGGGGATTAAGGGCGGGCAGCTTTCGGTGTTGTATCCGATGGTTTCGCTCGGGTACATCTGGACCATTTTGTGGTCGCGCCTGTTCTTCAAGGAATCCTTTTCGAAGCAGAAATTTGCAGGCCTGGGTCTCATTCTGTTAGGCGTGGTGTTCGTGGGCTTGGGCGGAGCGTAGAGCGTTATGAAGAAACCGATTGTCCTGCTGCTAGCCGCTACCGCTCTTCTTGCGGCCGATTTCGCCGCCGAAGGCAAACTGTGGTGGGCCCACATTCAATTTCTGGCCGACGACAAACTCGAAGGCCGCGACACCGGGAGCGAAGGCTTTCACAAAGCCGTGGAGTATGTCTCCGCCCAGTTTCAGCAGATCGGCCTCAAGCCCGCAGGCACGGTCGGCTATCTTCAGCCGGTGAAGTTCGAAACCCGGCAATTGGTGGCCGATGAATCCAGCCTGGCGCTGGTGCGCGACGCGAAGGCGGAGCCGCTTGAGGCGGCCGATGCGACTCTCAATTCCCGCAGCGAGGCATCCGGCGCGGTGGAAGCGTCCATGGTCTTCGTGGGCTACGGCATGGTGGCGCCCGAAGCCCATTACAACGATTTGGAGGGCCTCGACCTGAAGGGCAAGATCGCCGTGTATGTGAATGCCCAGGCGCCCATGGAGGCGTCCAATAACGTCAAGTCGCACTACTCGTCGGGGGTGGAACGGTGGGCCGCCTTGCACCGGGCGGGAGCCATCGGCGTCGCGGCCATCACTGTGCCGCGCGGTGCGGCAGCCGCTGCCGGCCGCGGCGCGGGCGACGCAGCGGGTGCGGCTGCCGGTGACACCGCCGGACGGGGCGGACGAGGCGGCGGACGCGGACCGCAACCGCCGGCATTCTTCCTGGCCTTGCCGGCGCTGCAGGAAACCGCGGGGCAGGAGGTGGCGATCGGCATCACCCGCCGCGGCTTCGACAAGTTCTTCGCCGGCACGGACCATACCTTCGACGAAATTCAGAAACTGGTGCAGGACAACAAGCCGCTCCCGCGGTTCCCGTTGCCAGGCACTCTCCGAGCCACGGTTGCCGTAAAGCGCGCGGAGGTGGAAGCGCCCAACCTGGCCGGCGTGCTTCCCGGATCCGACCGCAAACTGAAGAACGAGTACGTCATCATGTCCGCCCATCTGGACCATGTGGGCGTGGGCCGGCCGGTGAACGGCGACAGTATCTACAACGGGGCCATGGACGACGCTTCGGGAATCGCCTCCGTGCTGGAGATCGCCCGCCTGCTGAAGGCGTCGGGCCACAAGCTCAAGCGGTCCGTGCTGTTTCTGGCGGTGACCGCCGAAGAGAAGGGTGAGTTGGGTTCGCGCTACTTCGCGGCCCACCCCACCGTGCCGGCCGACAAGATTGTGGCCGACATCAATCTCGACATGTTCCTGCCCCTCTACCCGTTGAAGGTGATCGAGGTGCAAGGGCTGAGCGAATCGACTCTGGGGGACACGGTCCGCGCGGCCGCTCTCGGCGAAGGGGTGGACGTGCAGGTGGATCAGGAGCCCGATCAGAACCGTTTCATCCGCAGCGACCAGTACAGTTTCATCCGCCGTGGCGTGCCGTCGCTGGCCTTCAAATTCGGCTACGAACCCGGGTCGCCTGAGCAGAAGATTCGCCAGGACTGGGTGCGCGACCGGTACCACAAACCGTCCGACGATCTTTCCCAGCCGGTCGACACCGCGGCGGCGGCCAAGTTCGACCGGATTATCGTGAATCTCATCGAACGCGTGGCCAATGAACCGGCCCGCCCGCACTGGAACTCCGACAGTTTCTTCCAGCGCTTCGCCAAGCCGTCGATGTAGGGTTCGTAGACCCGTCGGATCCCGGCCTACAGTTCGGCGGCACTGTAGCCGATCTAGTGTCAGAGAGACCTGAAATTGGAAACGAAGACCGGAATTCAAGTCCTGCTCTGCACGCAACACCCGTTCGTCGCCGTTGGCATGGCCTCGGTCTTGAAGGCCGCCGAGGGTTTTGAACTCGCCGGTTGCTGCAACAACCTTCCAGCGGCGATCGATTGCTTGCGATCCGCGCGGCCCGACATCGTGCTGGTTCACTTGACGTCGCTGATCGGCCTGGCGGAATTGGGCGAACTGAGCTTCGCCGGCCCGCGGTCCCGGATCGTGCTGTGGGGCGAGGATCTCGGGGGTGAGTTTGCCTTTCAGGCGATGCGGCTCGGAGTGCGCGGTATTGTCGCGGGCGGCGTATCGATTGACGGTTTGTTGGCAGTCCTGCGAAATGTCCATGGCGGCGCACTGTCCGTTGAAATAGAAATCGTCGAGACCGTGCCGTGGCAACGGCGCGCCGCGCTGACGAAACGGGAAGGACAAATCATTTCGCTGGTGGCGCAAGGGCTTACGAATAAAGCCATTGCCGGTGAACTTGGAATCACCGAAGGGACCGTCAAAGCGTACCTTCATAAGTTGTTCAGGAAACTCGGTCTCATTGACCGTCTGGACATGGCGTTTTATGGCTTGAAGAACTTGTTCGGCGGCCAGGCGGAATTCGAAAACCGATCGGATGGAATTTCCACTCGCTTCAGCTCGCGCACCCTTCCGCCGCAGAGAGTAAATTAACGGGGAGGTGTCGGGCCGGGTCCTTGGGATTACAATGGCAATCGATGAGAACTGCGATTGTCCTGTTCGTTCCGCTGGCCTGCGCCCTCGCCGCGGAACCGTTTCACATCACCCACCAGTTTGCCAACAAGAATGCCCATAGTGTGATTGGGCTGCCGTCGGGCAGCCATAAAACCATCGTCGAGATGGATGGCAACCTGCGGTGGTCGCAATGGAGTCTCAAGCGGAAGCCGCTCGATTCGCCCTTCGGGTTCAGCGGCCAACTCGATGGCGCGGTGGATATCGAGACGTTGCGCGTGGATGGGGGCAGGGATGCCGCTCTCAAGGCCGGCACGCAAAGCCTGTTCCGGGGCCGCTACCCATTTGTGCTCACACCGTTCCACGGGGACGGATTCGATGTCGAAGAACTGGCATTTCCCGAAGAGGTGGGCAGCCAGGGTGTAGACCTCGTCCGCATGGTCTGCACCAACCGGACGGCCGCCAGCATCACGCTCGAGACCCAACTGAGCGGGAAGCGCTACGACCTGCCAGGGCATGCCGCCGGTAACGCCTTGACCACCCGCGACGGGTTCGAAGTGGTGTTGGCACAGTCGCCGGGGGCGCAACTCGGTTCCAAACAGAACGGCCTCGTATTGACGGTCCGTTGGACCATTCCGGCACAGTCCACCGGGCGGCTCTGGCTGAAAGTCCCCTACGATCTGAAGGCCGCGAGCGATGCCGCGGTGCGCAGCGCCGATGGCGAAGCGTTGCTGCGCCAGGCGCAAAGTTCCTGGCAGGCAGTATGGGCCAAGGGGCCGCGGATTCAACTGCCCAATCGGGAACTGGAGGATTTTTTCTATTCATCGCTGGCCGACGTCCTGATCCTGACCGAGTACGATGCGGCCGGCGATTTCTGGATTCTCGACGGTCCTGGCGGATACCGGCAGTTCTGGGGCCGCGGCGAGTATTTTCAGGCCCGGGCGCTCAATCTGACCAATCGGTCCGATCTGGCCAAGCAGTCGCTGGAACATGCCATCCATATTCAAATGGACGATGGCGAATGGGACGGGCCGCCCATCAGCGGGTGGCCGTCGTGGGACAACATCGGAGGCAATGCGGCGGGTGTCTGGGATTATTACCTGTTTACCGGTAATCGGGCCTTTCTGGAGCGCGCGTATCCCAATCTGCTGGCTGCCGCTCGCTGGATCCAGTACCATCGCGAAGAGACCGATGTGGAAGGAGAGGACACGCCGTCCGGCGCGAAATCGGTGCGGCGGCAAATTCCCTGGAGTTGCCGGACGGAAACGCATCCTCCGTTGGCTCCCGGCGAAAAGCCCTATTGGTCGGGGCTGTTGCCATGGAGTTATGGCGATAGCGGCCTGCCGGAAGGCCATTCCTTCCCCCACAATTTTTTCGCGCTCTACGCTGTCGAATGCGCCCGTAAGGCTGCCGTGGCGCTGGGCCACGACGATGACGCTTCCTCGCTCGCCCTGGCGTACGACGACTATAAACAGGCGATCCTGACATCCGTCCGGAAGGCGCTGACGCTGGAGAAAGAAGGACCGCCCTACCTTCCCGCCATGCCGACGTATCCGGAAGGTGGCGTCTCGCAGAGTTTTGTCTCGGTCTACCCCGCCGAACTGTATGCGCCCGGCGATCCGCTGGTCGGCGGACTCCTGACCCGCATGGAGCGAACCGAGTTGCAGGGCTTGCCGGCCAATATGGCATGGTTGGGCGCCGGTGGTGTCTGGCCCGGCGAATCGCTGAACGTGGCGGAAATCTATTTGCGCCGCGGCGATGTGGCCAAGGCGGCGGCCATGCTGGTTGCGACGCTGAACTACTCCTATACCACCAACGTGTGGAAGGAGGAGATTCGCGTCGATAAGAGCCTGCCGGCGGCGTGCCCGAACAGCACCTCCAACCGGAATCTCGAGAACGGCATGGGTACGGGCGACATGCCTGAGGCTTGGGGCAATGCCAACCTGGTGAACCTGGTCCGCGACATGCTCGTGCTGGAAGATAAGGGTGTCCTGAAGCTTCTGCCCGGAGTGCCGGCGGACTGGATCTCGCCGGGAGAGGAAATTGCCCTGCACAACGCGGCCACCATTCTCGGCGGCCCGGTCTCGCTGCGGCTGACGTACCCAAGCGCGGGAAAGATGGTGCTGGAATTCGATCCGCCGAAGACGCCGGTTGACGTCCTCGCTCGCTTTCCACTTCCGGCCGGCGGGACAGTTACGGCAATGCGCGTCGACGGACGCTCGATTGCGCCTAACACAACTGGCCTGGTGAAGCTCGACCAAGTCCGGGCGTCCACTCGCGTTTTTGTGGAATTCTCCGGAGGCAGGTAGGTGGTGTCGAGCCATCCAACCTATCTGACGGGCGGCGTCGACCCGGGCGCCCGCCGATGCCGTGTCGCCTGCTCGTAGGCAAACGCGAACCGGATCAGCACCGCCTCGCTCCACGGACGGCCGTAGATCGTCATTCCCGCCGGCAAGGTTTCTCCCCGGCTGTACCCCATCGGTACCTGGATCGCCGGAAATCCCGTGGTGGGCGAATAGAACTGGCTGTTGTCCCCCGCCGGTGTATTCAAGTCTCCAATCAGCCGCGGCGGATTGCTCCACGTGGGATACACAAACGCGTCCAGTTTCAGCCGGTCCATGGTTTTCAGGACAGCTTCCCGCACCTTATCGCGGTACTCCGCATCCGCTTTGCATGCCGCCGATTCCGGACCGTTTTCCGGTCCCTTCTCCGCCTGATCCAGACGGAACTGCACCGAAGGATGAAACTTCCCCGACCGCAGAATCTCCGTGAGACTCTTCACCGGCGTCTGACCGTTCCGCGCCTCCAGAAAGCGGTTGATGTCGTATTTGAACCCCATGCATGTCCCCGCGCCGCCGCCGCGCCGGATGTCGGCAAGCCCCTCCACCGTCGCCGGATCGACGATAATCGCTCCCGAGCGCCGCAAATCCTCTACCGCGGCCATGAAGATCCTTACGATCTCCGGATCCGCGGTGGGCCGTTCATAGGCCTGCCGCAGCACGCCGATCACCGCGCCTTTCAGACTGTCGCGGTCCAGGTGCGCCAGATAGTTCTGCGGAAGATGGGCCGGCGCCACGCTGGTCACCGGGTCGTCGGGATCTTCGCCCACCACCACCTGGAACACTCGCGCGGCATCTTCCACGGTGCGCGCTATGGGCCCCGCGATATCCGCCAGCAGGCTGAGCGGCACGACTCCCGCGCGGCTGGTCAACCCCATGGTTGAGCGGATCCCCACCAGCGCCTGGTGCGACGATGGGCCGCGGATCGAATTGCCCGTGTCGCTGCCGAAGCCCACCAGCCCCAGGCTCGACGCTACCGCCGCTGCCGTCCCGCCGCTGGACCCCGCCGTCACGCGGTCCAGGGCATACGGATTCCGCGTGTAGCCCGGCAGAATCGAGTTCACCGTTTCGTACGGACTGAACGCCCACTCCGCCATGTTCGATTTCGCCAGGACAATGGCTCCCGCCTCTTTCACGCGCTTCACTAGAAACGCGTCCGTAAGCGGTAAGTACCCCGCCATGGCCAGCGATCCACCGGTGGTCTGCAATCCCTTGGTCTCGAAGTTGTCCTTCACGATCATGGGCACGCAGTGCAGCGGCCCCGTCAGGCCGGACTGCGCAAAGCGCCGATCCAGTTCGTCCGCGTCCTTTTCCACGTCCGGGTTCAGCACCACGATGGAGTTGAGGGCCGGCCCGTTCTTGTCGTACGCCTCGATCCGTTTCAGGTACTGCCCCACCAGCGCGCGGCACGTCAGCCGGCCCGCCTTCATGGCTTCGTGTACCTGCGAGATGGTGGTCTCTTCCACCTCAAACGGCGCCGCCTGTTGCGCGAAAAGCGAGACGGCGGTCAGTGCCAGTGCACTCAGTCCTCGAATCATCAGATCATTGTATGACGCCGGCCGGCGGGTGCGGCCTTGGACCGGTAGGCGTGTAGAGCGCCTCGAACTCGTCTTCCCTCTCGCCCGCCCTCGGAGAGCCGATCCTGGAGCGATGCCGTCCGGCCATTCCCCCGCCGCCGGAGAACGCCGTGAGTTGTTCCACAATATCTTTCAGAACCGCCGATTGCGCGTTCAGTTCTTCGGCCGCCGCGGCGCCTTCCTCGGCATTAGCCGCGGTCGTCTGGGTGATATTTCCCAACTGCGTGATCGTTCTGCCGATCTGCTCGATTCCCCGGACTTGCTCCTCGCCGCCGCTGGTCACCTGGTCCACCAGCGTCTTCACTTGCGCCGCTTGCCCGGTAATGGCGTGAATCGCCGTCGCCACCCGGTCCACCTTGGATTTGCCGTCGTTGGACTTGGCAATCGATTCCTCGATCAGCGCCGCCGTATCCTTGGCCGCCTGCGCGCTCCGCTGGGCCAAGTTGCGGACTTCATCGGCTACAACGGCGAACCCCATGCCCGCTTCGCCGGCGCGCGCCGCTTCCACCGCGGCGTTCAATGCCAGAATGTTCGTCTGGAAGGCGATTTCATCGATCGCCCGGATGATGTTGGAGATCTTCCCGCTCTGTGCATGGATCTCGCTCATGGCCGCCACGGTCTGTTCCAGGCACTCATGGGTCTCAACGAATTTCTGTTGCGACTGCGCAACCAACCCAGCCGCCTCGCGGCCTTTCCCGCTATTGGTTTGGGCCATGGAGGCAATCTCGCGGCTAGTCGAAGCGGTCTCGTCAAGCGAAGCCGCCTGTTCCGAACAGCCCTGCGCCAGCAGTTGGCTCGATGAGGAAACTTGCGAAGCCGCGCCGGCCACGTCCCGGGCGGCTTTCTCCAGTTCAGCAGCGGTTTCGCGCAGTTTGCCCGTGGTGCGCCGCATAGCGAACAGGACCGCTGCGCCCACCATCGCACAGCCCAATAACCCGAATGCCAGCACTGCCTTCGCGGTAGATTTCACTCCTTCCGCTTCTTCGTCAGCCTCCGCATTCATCGAATGCACCACTTGATTGAATTCGTCAAGCGCCGCAACAGTCTTACCGCCCGCCGTTACCAGCGTCTTCTTATCCCATGCCGTGGCCTGGTCGAGCTGACCGGCCGCCAGCAGCCTGCGGACTTCCATTTGCTGCGTTTTGTACTCCCGGATCCCGGCCTCAATCCGGTCCATCAACTCTCGCTCGCGGTCCGTTCGGATGAGCGGCCGGAAGGCGCCGGCTTTCGTCAGGGATGCGTCCATCGCTTTGTCGTAGGCATCCCGGCATGAGGAGACTTGCTGGTCCGATTTGATATAGGAGAACAGCAGCATCCCACGTTCCTGCAGCCGGAAGGTGAATATGCTGGACTTCAGGTCGCCCGACAACTCAATCTTGCGCGCCGTCACCTTGATGGCATTGTCCAGACGGCCGCCCAGCGCCGTGACGGACCACCAGCCGCACGCCCTACTATGACGCACGCCGTCATCATACCGCTCAGGCAAATCCCAATCTGTTTTCCGATCGTCATCGACACTCACTCCGTCCTGGAGCTGTATCGGATGAATCGAACTGTAACTGTAGCCGCCTACACCTGCATGATCTTCATCGCCTGGGCGAGGCTGGCGATCGGGTCGCGCCCCGGCGCCGGCGTATATTCATGCGCCACATATCCGGTGAAGTTCAAATCCGCTATGGCCTGCGCGATGAACCGGTAATTCAGCTCCTGCGACTCGTCGATCTCGTGCCGCCCCGGATTGCCGCCCGTATGAAAATGGCCGATCCACTGAATATAGTCGCGGATGTTGCGCACAATATCGCCGTCCATAATCTGTGCGTGGTAGATATCGAACAGGATTTTCACCCGCGGCGAATTCACCCGCTTCATCACGTCCACGCCCCAGGCGATGTGATCGAACATGTAGTCCTTGTGATTCACCTTGCTGTTCAGATACTCCATGCAGATGGTCACGCCCTTCTCTTCGGCATGCGCCTTCACGCCGTTCAAAAACTCCGCGCAATAGTCCGCGCCTTCCGTGTCCGCCATGCCCTTGCGATTTCCCGAAAACGTAATAATGTTCGGTACCCCGTTGGCCGCCGCCTCGTCGATGGCCGCGTGCATGGATTTTTCCAGCGCCGCATGGTTCTCGGCGCGGTTCAGCGCATTGGGAATCGTCCCACCCGGCCCGGGCGGATACATGGTCGGAACCAGCCCGTACTTTCGGAGCAGCGGCCAATCCTTCGGTTCGATCAGGTCGAACCCGTAGCAACCAGCCTTGGCTGCTTCGCGGCACTGGTCCTCCAGACTCATGCCGCGGCCGAACACCCCCTGTGTCACGCACTGCTTGAGGCGTCCCTTGCGCTCCGGCGCGCCGGTCTGCGCGAACGCCGCCGGCGCGGCCAGCACGGAAAAAAAGTCTCTTCGGCGCATGCTTCCTCCAGCCCGCATTATACTGTCTGGCAGTGTCGCACGAACGAAAGCCAGTCCCCGACTTGCCCCGCGGGGCAGGCATGGAACGCAGGGTTCCGGATCTACGCTCGCGCGACCGCATTGAAGGGTTCAGGTGATTCTGGCCCGCCGCTCGGGCCGCTCCCTTACGTTCCGGGTCCTGTGCCGGGAACCGCTTCCGGAAAGATTAAGATACCCATATGACGATTCGCCCCTGGCTAGCGGGAATCCTATTCCTGAACGCGTGCTGCGCGGCGCCCTCGGTTACGAAGGTGGAACCTCCGAATTGGTGGGTCTATCACACCCGCAACCGGGTCCAGGTGCTTCTGACCGGGACCGAGTTGAAGGACGCAGCGGTTACAGGTCCCAAGGGTTTCCGAATCGAGGTACGCCAGACCTCGGAGAATGGGCACTATCTGTTCGCCTATTTGACGATCGGCCCCGCAATGAAGGCGGGGACGTACCGCTTTCAAGTGAAGAGCCCCACGGGCGCCGCCGGATTCGAACTGGCCCTGGACGAGCCGCTGGTTTCGAAGGGCCGGTTTCAGGGATTCTCGCCGGACGACGTGATCTACCTGATCATGCCCGACCGCTTCGCGAATGGCGACCCTTCGAATGACAGTCCGCCCGGGCTCGGGCGTCCGGCCGACCGGACCGTGGTCGGCGCGACCCATGGCGGCGATCTCCGCGGCATTCGCGATCGCCTGGACTACCTGAAGGAACTGGGCGTCACCGGCATTTGGATGACCCCGATCTACAGGAACTCGTTGCCGGGCGTCTCCTCGTATCACGGGTACTCGTCGGTCGATTTCTATGCGGTCGAGCCGCGATTCGGCTCAATGCAGGATCTCCGCGACCTGGTGGACGCGGCTCACCGGATGGGTCTGAAAGTGGTCCAGGACCAGGTGGCCAATCATAGCGGGCCGCGGCATCCCTTTGTCGCCGACCCGCCCACGCCAACCTGGTTTCACGATCTCGCGCGCACTCCGAAACTGCGTAACAACTTCGACATCGCGGCCCTCGCCGACCCCTATGCCCGGCCCAAACGCCGCGAGGCGCCGTTGAACGGATGGTTCGCCGGCTCCCTCCCGGATTTCGATCAGGGCGACCCGCTGGTGAGCGACTACCTGATTCAGAATGCTCTGTGGTGGATCGGGATGAGCGGAATCGACGCCGTCCGCCAGGACACCTATCCTTATGTTGACCGCCCCTTCTGGGAGAAGTGGCAGAGCGCCATCGATCTTCAATATCCCGATTTCGTAGTGACCGGTGAAATCTCGGCGCCCACACCCGCGGTCCTGTCGTTCTTTGAAGGCGGTGTCCGCAGGTACGGCGTCGATACCAAATTGAAATCCATTTTGGACTTTCCGCTGGAAGGCGCACTGAAAAACGTCTTCGCGCAAGGCCAGCCCATGACCGGCCTGACAGACGTATTGGCGCAGGATTCGCTGTACCAGCGTCCCGAGGAACTGGTGGTCTTCGCCGGCAATCACGACCAGCCCCGTTTCCTGACCGAGGCCGGAGGCGACATCTCGAAGCTCCTGATGGCCGAAACATTTGTGCTGACCACCCGGCGCGTGCCGCACCTATACTATGGCGACGAGATCGCGATGGGCGAAGGAACCGACCGGACCGACCGCTCCATCCGGGCCGACTTTCCCGGCGGGTTCCCCGGCGACCCCGTCAACGCGTTCCTCCCGGAAGGGCGAACCGGCAACGCTGCCGTGGTGTTCCACTGGATGCGCGATTTATTACATTTCCGGCTGGATCATCCGGCTCTCCGCCGCGGCCAATTGGTCAACTTGATCGTTAGTAAAGACCAGTACATTTATCTGAGGAGTTCGCCCGAAGAGTACGTTCTGGTGATCCTCAACCGTGCCGGAGCGGCGAAGCCGATCGAAGTGGAAATGGACGATCTGAAGCTGGCCGAGGGACTCACGTTCAAGTCCTTCCCGCCAGGACAGCCGGATGCCGTTCTGGCACAGGGAAAGCTTGTCATCCCGGCCCCGAAGGAAATCGGCATTTACCGGGCGCAGCGCCATCCGCTATAGGCCAGCCGCGCTTGCCTACCCAATCGCCGGTGCTCCGCATACCGACTTTCCGGGAATAACCGGTCCTGCCGGCGTCCGTCCATGTAATTGAAGCCATAAACTCCCAGGATTTACTTCAGGGCGCTGTGGCCGTCGATTTCCGATTGGAGGAACCATGCACAAAGAGAAGTTTTGGAGACGCCCGCAGGCTATGCTGCTTGCCGCGGCGCTGGCATTAGGGATAGGCGGCGCGTGTATTGCCGCGGACCAACTGGGATCTCAGCACCCCACGCTCGATCTGAAAGTGGCAACTTCCGACGCAGCGCCCTCTCGTTTGGGCTTTGCCCCGGTAGTCAAGAAAGTGTTACCCGAGGTGGTGAGCGTTTCCTCCACCATGGTGTCCAAGGCGCCCGCCGGAAACGAACAAATGCCGGACGACCCGCTGTTCCAGCAGTTCTTCGGCGGTAACGGCAACCGCCAATTCCAGGCTCCCCGCGAACAGCGCGAGAAAGCCCTCGGCTCGGGCGTCATCATGACCCCGGATGGCTATTTGCTCACCAACAACCACGTTGTCGATGGCGCCACCGATGTCCGTGTGACGCTCTCCGATAAGCGTGAGTTCAAAGCCAAGGTGGTGGGTACCGATCCGAAGAGCGATATCGCGGTCCTCAAGATCGACGCCACCAACCTGCCCAACATTACCATCGCCAACTCCGCCAACGTTCAAGTGGGCGATTATGCCCTGGCCATTGGCAATCCTTTCGGTGTCGGCCAAACCGTCACGATGGGAATTGTGAGCGCCACGGGCCGGTCCCACCTGGGGATCGAAGACTATGAGAACTTTATTCAGACCGACGCGCCCATCAATCCCGGCAACTCGGGCGGGGCGCTGGTGAACGACCGTGGTGAGCTGATCGGCATCAATACCGCCATCCTCTCGCACGGATCGGAAGGCAATCAGGGCATCGGATTCGCCATCCCGTCGGATGAAGCCCGCAGCGTCATGCGGCAGATCGTCGCCAATGGCAAAGTGACGCGCGCTTACCTGGGCATTGTTCCTCAAGACGTGACGCCGGCCATGGCCAAAGCGTTCGGCGATGCCGACTTGCACGGCGCGCTGGTGGGCGATGTGAGCCCCAACAGCCCGGCGCAGAAGAGCGGACTCGAAACCGGCGACATCGTTCTGAGCGTCAACGGAAAACCGGTTGCCGACAGCAACGACCTGCGTATGACCATCTCCCAGATGGCTCCGGATACCAGTGTGAAGCTGCAAGTGTTGCGCAATGGCTCCGAACGGGAATTCGCCGTCAAACTAGCGGAACTTCCCACTACGGAAGCAGCGGCCGTGCATCCGGGGCGGAACGGCTCTCATAACAGCGTTCTGTCCGGCGTTTCAGTGGAAACCCTGGACGCCGATACGGCGAAGCAACTGGGTCTTCCGGCCAGTTCGCTAGGCGTCGTGGTGACCAATGTGAACCCCGCCAGCGCCGCCGCCGATGCAGGCCTCAAGCGCGGTGACGTGATCCAGCAAGTCAACCGCAAGCCCGTCGGTAATACCTCCGATTTCGAGACCGCCGTCGGCAACTCGAAAGAGGACAGCACGCTCTTGTTGGTCAACCGGCACGGCAGCACCCTGTTCCTCGCTGTCTAAGCCGGCGTGACGGCAGGGGCCGGCGGCGGCGATCCTCCGCGCCGGGCCGGCCGTGATGCTGCGGGCCGCCATGCAGTCGTGTTCTGCCACACGGCTGCATGGCGCGGCCCGCAGTTTTTCCGTAGCCGGGCGGCCCGAACGACGCACGGTTTTGCGTGGGTTATCCCGCCGTCTCGGCCGCCACCCACTTCTTCAGGGCATCCACCAGAGTTTCCATCTTGACGGGCTTGGTAATGAAGTCGTCCATACCGGCTTCCAGGCACCTCTCGCGGCAACCGTCCAGGGCTTCAGCGGTCATCGCCACGATCGCGATCTGCCGTTCCGCGCCTTCCATCAGGCGGATGGCCGCCGCGGCTTCATACCCGGTCATTTCCGGCATCTGACAGTCCATGAAGATCACGTCGTAATGCACCAGGCGCTGCATTTCGACGGCTTCCCGTCCGTTCGCCGCGACGTCGGCGCGGATCCCCAGCCGCTCCAGCATGCGGACCGCCACCTTTTGGTTCACCACGTTGTCTTCCGCCACCAGCACGTGCAACGTGGGCCCAGCGAACTTTGCGGCCACGGAAGCGGTAGCCGCCGGCCTCGGCGGACGGGGATTCCGCCGCTGCCTCTTGGCCCATGCGTTCGCCAGCATGTTGAACAGTTGGGATTGCCGGATGGGTTTCACCAGACAGGCATCCACGCACGCCCCTTCGAGCGCCCGCACTTCCCGCCAGTCGCCGATCGACGTCAGCAGCACGATCACCACATCGCGGATTTCCGGGTCCATCCGGATTGCGGCGGCCAGGGTGGCGCCGTCCATGCCGGGCATTTGAAAGTCCGCCAGCACGAAGTGGTAAGGATCGCCGCTCTCCTTGGCCGCGCGGATGGCGTCCAATGCCTCTTCGGCGGTGGCATAGCTGCCGTTGCGCATGTGCCAGCCGGAAATCTGCTCATGCACCACGCGGCGGTTTACTTCGTTGTCGTCGACAATCAGAACGCGCAGACCGGCCAGGTCGGCCGTCTCCTCGGCTTCTTCCACCGCCGGTTGCGGGCTGAGCGACAAAGGCAAGGTGAACCAGAACTGCGACCCGCGCGCCACCGCGCTTTCCACGTGGATGGCTCCGCCCATCAGGTCCACCAGTTGTTTGCAGATCGCGAGGCCCAGGCCGGTGCCGCCGTAGCGCCGGGTGGTGGAGGTGTCCGCTTGGGTGAACTTTTCGAACAACTGCGGGAACTTATCCTTGGGAATGCCCACGCCCGTATCGGTCACGGACATTCGCATCCGGCAGGTCTTCCCGTCGGTCGCTTCGCAATCCACCGAGACCAGCACGTGGCCCCGATCGGTAAACTTCACGGCGTTGCCCACCAGGTTCGTGATCACCTGGCGGATCCGGCCGGCGTCTCCCACGAAGTGCCGGGGAATCTTGGGAGGATACTGAAGAATCAGGTCGATTCGCTTGTCTTCCGCCTTAGGTTCCAGCATCTCGGTGACGTCTTCCATCACCAGCCGCAGGTCGAACGCGAAGCTCTCGATGGTCAACCGGCCGGCTTCCACCTTCGAAAAGTCCAGGATGTCGTTGATTACGGTGAGCAGCGCTTCTCCGGACTTGCGGACCGTTTCGGCGTAGTCCCTCTGATCGGGACTCAGATCGGTGTCCAGAAGCAGGCCCGTCATGCCGATCACGCCGTTCATGGGCGTGCGGATCTCGTGGCTCATATTGGCCAGAAAGTCGCTCTTCGCGCGGCTGGCCGCTTCCGCCGCCTGCCGCGCCGCCCGCAGACGCCGCGTCAGCCACGACGTGAACAGCAGTGTCGGCGCCAGAACCGCCAGGGCGCAGAGAAATACCAGTTCGAAAACGCGCGCCTGGCGGTACGCGATGATGGTGGCCGCTTCCGTGGTGAGGTGCGTATTCCATCGGAAGTCGATGCTCAGCAGGGTTCCGTCCGTGGCCATCAAGCCGATTTCGTCGCGCAGTATGTTGGCCGCGCGTTGCGCATCCCGCCGCTTTCGGGTGGCGCCCACGCCGAACCAGTAAGTGGCCCCCGCCAGGGGAAGCAGCCGTAAGGACCGCTCGGAGCACTCCGATTTCGGAGGATTGGCAAGCGCGTTCAGGGTCAGCAAACCGCCCTGAGCCGTCCCCCGGCACACGTCCTCCACTACCTCGTTGGCATTCGACGCCGACACTATCCTCACATCGTGAAAGAGCCTCTCTGCGACCATGGCGTCGCTGCCGATCCGGTTGGTCACTGCCAGCGTTTTTCCCGCCAGATCGTCCGGACCGCTCACCGCCAGGGATTCCGGGTGGACGATGGCGTAGGTCATCTTCGCCCAGGGGGGGCTTATATACAGCACTCTGCGCCGCTCCGGCAGATCGGTCGTCACCGGCCACAAATCGACATCGCCGTCGGTCAAGGAGCGATCCGGACCTTTTGGCGAAAAGACCCATTCCAAACGCAGATTGGCGCGCGCGGCGGCCGTTTTGATCAGATCCACCCCAACCCCGGTCGGACGTCCCTGACTGTCGGGGAAGTGGTAGGGCGGCGAATTCTGGAAGCCGATTCGAAACGTTCGGGTAACCGGAACCTCGGAGACCGTGCGGTAGACGCCCACCGTGGCCACGGCGAATAAGGGGATCGCCCACATTACCAGGGTTCGGCGGCGTTGGCGGGTTTTGGCAACAATCGTACCCACGGATACTCTCATCGGCTGCGGAGGCAGCGATTTCTACTCTTGCAGTATTTTATGGGCGAGACTCCGGGAATCAACTGGCGAATATCGTTAACAGCCGACTACTAACCGAGGGAAACAAGCCGGCTCACTTGGACATCAGGAGCGGGCGTTTTTCCACCGGCTTTTTCTTGTAGCTGGCGATTTCCTCGTCGACTTCCTTGACATACGCTTCCACGCGCGCCGTACATTTGGTCAAGTAGAAGGAATTCCGGTACTCCATGTTCTGGATGTCCATCTTGTACCCTTGCAGAAGAGTCGGGATGTACACCAGTTTCTTGAACTCGGTGGTGAGCAGAATTCGAGTTTCGTTGAAATCGATTTTCATTTGAACGGTGGCAGTGGCGCCGATCCCTATCGTCAGGCCGGCGCCAAACGTGATGCTGGTGGGACCGAATAGCGGTACGGCCAGCGAACCGGTGATGGAGCCACCGACTCCGAACGTGAAACTGGCGTCGCCGGAGACGCTGGCCACTTCCTTACCCATGTAAGTGAACGAAGCGCTGCCGTGAACGGTGGCGGAAAAACCGGCAAAGAAGCCGGCATCGATGGCCGCCTCCAGGCCTTTCATCGCACTCACGCCCAGTTTGGCCGACAAGTTCGCTCGTGCGCCGAGGAAGATCTCCCCTTCACCGCCCAGGGTGAGTTTGCGGTCGCGATTTTCCCAGCTCAGTTCGCCGGCCAGGTTGAGTTGCGCGCCGATCGCGATAGCCGCCTGTACTTCCGCGTTGAAGCCCGTCTTTTTCCAGGACAGCTTCGCGGATTCGTTGGCCCAGATGCCGGCCTTGAAATTCTCCTCGAAGAAGCCGGCGACTCGTCCCCACTCCAGGTCGAAAGTGGAGAACTCGACTTTGGCCGATTGTTTGACCGCGGCCATGAAGCTGGCCTCGTGCGAGATCTCGTTGCCTTGCCGCTCCAGGCTGGCTGTGACTTCCTTTTCGAAAAAGGCGTTGTATTCGGTTTTAAACGTGCTGATTTCGCACAGATCGTCGTCGCTCATGAACGCGGTGATCCGCTCGAGCCGCTCGATGAAGCCGTCCTCTTGCCAATCGTTCTCCGTCCGCCATCGCTTCAGCGTAGCTAGCGTGGTGGTCGCCTCGGCGCGCAGTTTGCGTTTGTCCTGCAGCCAGTCGGAGGGGGCCACTTTGACGTTTTTCGCAGCGGCTTTCTCGCGGGCAGCTTCGATGCCCTCCGCCGTATCGGTATCCATCAATTCTCCGAAAACCCGCTGGTAAATGGTCTCCACCAAGTCACGCCTGCCGGTGTTGGCGGCAATCCAATATTCCAGGCACTTCTTGCGGCGTGAGGCCTTGGTATACAGGCCCTTCTTAAAGCCCTGGAATTTCTTTTCCAGGTAGGCGGACGCACGGTCGGCGTTTGGTTGATTGATTTCGGTATCGTTCACGAGACCCTCCTCACGCAGTTGGCGGCCAGGGTTCACCGCTCAAAAATCTGACAAAAGTATACAGGAAGCTGGCTGTTGCGAAAGAGGTGCGTGCCGGCGATTTGCCGCCGATGGCTAACGGCTCTATTCCCGCGTTTCCGCGTGATGCCGGACGTCGATCCCCTTCACCAGGAACAGCACATCCTCGGCGATGTTGGTGGCGTGGTCGGCAATTCGCTCCAGATTGTGCGCGATGAACATCAGCGTCACGCTCCGGTTGATGGTGGTGCGCTCCTCCTGCATGAACTGGAGCAGCTCCTCGTAAACCGCATCGCGCAGGCGGTCCACTTCGTCGTCGGCCAGCAACACCTGGCGGGCCAGTTCGGCGTCCCGTTTGGCGAAGGCATCCAGGGCGCGATGCACCATGCTTTCGGCCAGTCCCGCGATCCTGGGGATGTCGATCAGCGGTTTCACCGACGGCTCGCTCATCAGCCGGAGCGCGCCCTCGGTGATGTTCACCGCCAGATCGCCCATACGCTCCAGATCGCTGTTCATCTTGATGACGGAGGTGAGGAACCGCAGATCGCGGGCCATCGGCTGAAACAACGCCAGCAGGCGCGTCGCCAGGTCGTCGATCTCGATTTCCTTCTGGTTGATCTGCGCTTCGGCCCAGAGCACTTCCTTGGCTTTGTCTTCGTCGCGCTCCACCAGCGCATTCACGCTGTTGTGGATGGCCGCCTCAACCAGGCCGCCCATTTCCAATAATTTGCTCTGGAGCTCTTCGAGCTCTTCCCGAAAATGCAGCATGATCTATCGTCTCTCTACCCGAAGCGGCCCGTAATGTAGTCTTCCGTTTCCCGTTTGGCCGGCCGCTTGAAGATTACCGCGGTCCGGTCGAATTCGATCAGCTTTCCCAACAGGAAGAACCCGGTGAATGCCGCCACGCGCGCGGCCTGCTGCATATTGTGAGTGACAATCACCTGTGTGCACTGGTTCTTCAAACTGAACATCAAATCCTCGATCTTCGCCGTCGCAATGGGATCGAGCGCGGAGCAGGGTTCGTCGAGCAGCAGAACCTCCGGATCCACCGCCAGGGCGCGCGCAATGCATAGGCGCTGCTGCTGGCCCCCCGAAAGCGAATACGCCGATTCGTGCAGCTTATCCTTCACCTCGTCCCAAAGGGCGGCGCGCTGCAGGCTCTGTTCCACTTTATCCTTCAGCGATCCGTTGCCTTTCAGGCCATTGACGCGAATCCCGTACGCCACATTGTCGAAGATCGACTTGGGAAACGGGTTGGGCCGCTGGAAAACCATGCCCACGCGGCGCCGCAAGCCCGTAACATCCACCCCCGTCACCTCTTCGCCGTCCAGCATCACCGATCCCTCCGCCCGCGCGTGCCGGATCATGTCGTTGATGCGGTTGAGGGTGCGCAGAAAAGTCGATTTGCCGCAACCCGACGGCCCGATCAGCGCGGTAATCTGTTTCTCCGGGATATCGATATTGATATCGTACAGGGCCTGTTTCGCTCCGTAATAGAAGTTCAGATTCTTGACTGAGAGTTTAGTTACCGACGAGGCCTGCCGCGCCGCCCCGGCGCCGCCCGTTTCGGCGGGTTGCGGCTGCGGGAAATACTGCTGCGGCGGAACGACCGGGTCCGGGATGGTGTCCATATGAATTAAATTATCCCTTCTGTACGGAAATGCCCCGTCCCATAATCCAACGGACGGTGATGTTGGTGAGCAATACCATGGTGAGGAGCACCAGTCCGGCTGCCCAGGCTTGCCGATGCCAATCGTCGAACGGAGCGATGGCGTGTTTGTAGATCGCAACCGGAAGGGCCGCTGTCGGTTGATTGAAGCTCTTCGGCCAGAATTCGTTGTTCTCCGCCGTAAACAGCAGGGGAGCCGTTTCGCCGGCTACGCGCGCTACGCCAAGGATCATTCCGGTCAGTATCCCTTTCGACGCGGCCGGCACCACCACCGTGGAAATCACCTTCCATTTCGGCGCACCCAATGCCAGCGCCCCCTCGCGCAAGGCGCGGGGCACATTCAGCAAAAACTGCTCGGTGCTCCGCAAGGTAATGGGAATAATCATCAGGCTGAGCGCGAATCCTCCCGCCCAGGCGGAGAAGTTATGCGTGCGCTCCACGATCTCGCCCCAGGCGAAGATTCCGATCACGATGGATGGCACGCCGTTGAGCAGGTCGGCCATGTAGCGCACTACGAATCCGAAAGCCTTCCCGCTGAACTCGGCCAGGTAAATGCCGCCCATAAAGCCCACGGGAAGGCCCACCAGAGCGCCCAGGCCCACCATGATGGCGCTGCCTACAATGGCATTCGCCATACCGCCGCCATTTTCGCCTGGAGGCTTCGGCAGTTTGGTCAGAAAGTCCCAATCGATGGATTTGCCGCCGTTATAAACCAGGTATCCCAGGATCACGAACAGGATCGACACCGTCAGAAAAGTGCACACTCCGGTAGCCGTGAGCATTACGTAGTTCACGGCCTTGCGATACGCCAGGCGGTTCATGCCGAATGGGCCGTGCCCTTCCCCCGTGTGGCGAGTACCAGCAAGCGAGCCAGCGCGTTGATGATGATGGTAATCAGGAACAGCACCAGCGCAATTTCAATCAGCGCGCTCAGGTGCAGCGGATCGTTGGCTTCGGCGAATTCGTTGGCGATCAACGACGCCATGGTGTATCCCGGCGCCAGCACCGAAAGGTGAATATTCGGATCGTTTCCGATCACCATGGTCACCGCCATCGTCTCACCGAGCGCGCGCGCCAGCCCCAGAAAAATGGAGCCGAGGATGCCCAGCCGGGCAAACGGCACCACCACCTGAATGGTAGACTCCCACTTCGTCGCGCCCAGGGCGAGAGCCGCTTCGCGCTGGTCGCGTGGCACCTCCATCAGCGCCTCCCGTGAAATCGAAATGATGAACGGGAAGGTCATCACGGCCAGGATCACCCCCGCTGTCAGGTATCCTTTACCGGATGCTCCACCTTGAAAGAACGGCAGAAATCCCAGGCTCTTTTTGAGAAACGGATCCACGTAAGTTCGCATCAACGGGATCAGGGTGAACACCGCCAGCAACCCATAGATGACGCTGGGGACCGCGGCCAGCAACTCCACCAGAAACGTACAGGTGTCCGATACTTTGGCCGGCGCCAGTTCGGCCAGAAAAATGGCCGCGCCCACACCCAGCGGCACGCTGATGATTAGCGCCAGCACGGACGTGAGCACGGTTCCCCAAATGAACGGCAAGGCGCCAAAATCGCCGGCCACCGCATCCCAATTCGTTCCCCAAAGGAAATGGAAGCCGAACTTGGCGCGCGTCAGTCCCGAGGTAGACCACAGCATCCAAACCAGCATGACCGTCACCAGCAGCACGCTGCAGGCGAAGATCAACGTGACCAGGTGCGCAACCGTGTCGCCTCCATGAAGCCTCGATCGGATCGATTGCTTCTTCGCGGGCTGACCGGCTGTGATCGCGGGAGCGGCCATGTTATTGCAATTGGTCTAGCTGCTTCATGTCCTTCGCCAGAACCGGCTTGGGCAGCGGCGCGTAGAACAATTGGGGCGCCGACTTCTGTCCGGAATCCAACATCCACTTCAGGAAGCCCACCAACGCAGCCTTCTTATCCGGATCTGCGATTTTGGCCGGAATCAACAGGTACGTGAACGTCGAGATGGGATATGCGCCTTTTATCGGAGAGTTGGTGATGGAAGTCGGGAAATCGGTCGCCGCCGACCCCGCAACGGTGGCCGATTGGACGCTCGCCGTTACGAATTCGCCCGAGACGTTCTGAAGCGCGGCCATCGCCATATTGCCTCTGCTATTGGGATCGAGAACGTAGGTCATCTCGACATAGCCGACCGCTCCCGGTGTATTCTTGATCTCTCCCGCCACACCGGGATTCTGCGGCTGGCCCAGTCCGCCAGGCCACTTCACCGTTTGGCCGACTCCCGGACCCGCTTTCCACTCCGGGCTGACCTTGGCCAGGTACTCGGTGAACACGAAGGTGGTGCCGCTGCCGTCCGTCCGATGAACCACGGTGATGTCATCGTTCGGCAGATTGACACCCTTATTGAGATCGGCGATCTTTTTGTCGTTCCACTTTGTAATCTTCTGCAGAAAAATGCCGGCGACCACTTCAGCCGTCATCTTGAGTTGTTGTTTGACGGCCGGCAAGTTGTACGCGATCACCACCGCGCCCAGCACCGTCGGGAAATACAGCGGTTTCTTGGCCGCCGCGAATTCCGCGTCCGTCAGCGGCCGGTCGGAAGCCGCGAAATCGACGGTCCCGTCGGTCAATGCTTTGATTCCGCCGCCAGAACCGATTCCCTGGTAGTTGATCTCAATCCCCGGGTGGGACGCCTTGTAGTCGGAAAACCACTTTTTATAGATGAATTCGGGAAACGACGCTCCCGAGGCATTCATGGACACCGGCTTGGAGCCCGCGGCGACCGCCGCCAGGCCGAGACCAGCCAGTCCCGCCAGAGTCAACGACTTCCACTTCGTCATGATCCTTTTCCTTTCCTACCTTCGCACGCAGGTGTTACAAATACGTTGCAATGCCGTTACAAGTCTGCGATCCCAGCAAAACCGCTGCCTCTATCTGATCGTCGGCGCGCTGCCCGGCAGGGTGTACCGCACGTCGAAGTAAATGGTGTTGTCGTGGGTAGCCTTGGGCGAATTCAGGGCTACGTACCAGGGGTCGCGAGTCACATATTCGTACTGGCCAATCAGACTGAGGGCGCCGTACTTCGCATCCTTCCAGACCGACTGGTTATATCCGAACGTAATTTCCTGGATCGCCTTGTTCTGGCTGTTGGCCGACCCGCGGTATCCATAACCCACCAGGCTCGTGCCGTTGGCGTCGATGGCCACATCGCGGCCGATGTAGATGCCGCCGTAATAACCGAACAGCAGGAACTTGCCCACTGTCGCTTCGAAGCCCTCATTCACGCCGCCGGAGTGGAGCGGACTGATACTGCCATCGGAGCGCACCACCAGATCCGGCGCTTGGCCGAAAAGATACCGGCCGCCGCCATCGCTCCAATAGTTGTTGGAGATCAGGTGGAAGTTCTTGGCGACTTCGAAGTTTCCATTGATGGACCCGCCCGCTCCCTCCTTGGTGAAATACTGGCCCGAGGTGGGAGCGCCGGTGGTGGTGTTCCATAGCTTGAAAGTCCGCAGGATTCCCGCGATTTCGAAGTGAACACGGGAAGTCGGATCGAACGCCAGCTTGGAGATGATGTCCGGCATCAGGTTGGGTGTGGTCTGAACGTTGGTCTGGTTGTCGAGCTGCGTACCGGCCAATCCGGTAAGCGCCGAGGGGAGCACCGTGGTGGAGCCGCCGCTCGATCCGCCCATATACGCATCGGGATTCTCAAGAGACAAGCCCCACGTGATCCGGTCGCTGGGGTGGAAGAGAAAGCGCACGCCGGGCTGGCGGGTCCAGGTCAATCCCGCCAGGTAATTCACGTCCATCGTCTGGCTGTAGAAGATGTCGCCCGGCAACGCCGAAATGCCCCTGCGGTTGGGGGTCAACATGCTCCAGCTTTGACCCGCCAGGAATTCCCACCGGCCCTTTCGCAGGTCTACCCAGTACAGCCGGATGCGGGGCACGAACCCGCCGTTGCTGACGCTCAGGTTGTTTCCGCCGCTGGTGCCCAGAAAATCGAACTCGTTGTACCCGATGAAGTGGGTCCCCTTCCAGTCGCCGTCCACACGGAACCCAATCCGCGAGTTCTGCGGGCTGAACCGGAATTCCGACAGCTTGCCCGTCGCGACATTGTTGTACGGGATGCTGCCGAAACTGGTGCCTAGCGTACCCCCCGCGTTCTTGTCTTTCCAGTCCGCCGTCAAGTCCATAAAACCGATCGGCGTGATGGTGGTGTTGCCGATCTGTAGCTGCAGGGGCGACGACCCCGCATCGACCTGTGGCGCATAAGCCGGGCGCGGCGCCCGCGGAGCCGGAGGCGACAGGACGGGAGTGGTGCTGGCCATATCGCCGCCTAGCCGCGGATAAGTGGTTGCCGCGGCCCGCGCAGCCGTGGCCGCGGACGCTTCGGTTGCCGGGGACTTGGCGAGATCCTCAACCATTTTCTGCGTTTCACTCAGGGATTTCTGAAGAGCGTCGATCTGGCGCTGCTGCTCCGCCAGTTTGGCCTTCAGCTTGTCCACTTCGGTAGGACCATCCCCTTGGCCGTAGACAGGGAGCATGAATACGGATATCAGGCACAAGGCCAACATGGGCTTTACGTCTTGAAGTTTCATAGGCGGAATTGCGAGTATAGAGAGGATTTGTGAACAAGAAGTGACTGAACGGTGAAACTTGTTATGCGCCTCGTGAGCGCTGCCCTAATGTCGGCGTTCTTTCTTCAAGAGTCTCGCTCCAATATCCTAATCGGCGAGACGTTCGAAGCACTTTAGCCCATCCCTCATCTTCCATCTGAACCGGAGCAACCAGCCATCAGCCGGCGGCTTCATCGACCGGCAATGAAACCGTAAATACCGATCCGTGTCCCAGGTCGCTTTTGACGCTCACCGATCCGCCCATCTGCTCCACTGCGTGTTTGACAATCGCCAGGCCCAGGCCGGTGCCGCCCGTCGCGCGGCTCCGCGCTTTGTCCACACGGTAAAAGCGCTCGAAGATGCGCGGCAAATCGCGCGAGGGAATTCCCATTCCCGTATCCTGAACGCGCACCACGGCCTGCTCCGACTCGCGCGCGATTTCCACTCGCACCTCGCCCTCGGGGCGGTTGAATTTGATGGCGTTCTCCAGAAGGTTGACGAAAACCTGCTCCAGGCGGACGTCGTAGCCCAGCACGCTGAGATCGTCCATCCTGCCGAAGACGAAACGGACTCCGCGCAACCTCGCCGCGGGCTCCACGGTCCGGCTTGCCGATTCGATGCTTTCCCGCAGCGACACCGGTTCGGCGGCCGGGGGCTTGCCGCTCTCCAGGCTGGAGAGAATCAGCAGATCGGTGGCGATATTGTTTAGTTGCCGCGCCTTGGCCATGATGATTTCCACGAATTTCCGGCAATTGGCGGGATCCTCCAGCGCGCCTTCAAGCAGCGTCTCGGCATATCCGCTCACGGCGCTCAAAGGGGTCCGCAGTTCGTGCGACACGTTGGCGACGAAATCCTTACGAACGCGTTCCAATCGCTCCAGCTCGGTGATGTCGTACAACATGGCGATGGCGCCACGCTGCGGTTCCCCCGCCAGCGGCGCCACCTGGACATCGAAGGACCGCGCTCCGGCGGCGGTCAGCACCAGTTTTTTCTGCAACGGCTCGGCGGCGGAGACCACCGCAGTGAACATTCCCAGCAGCGCATGGTCGCGGACCACCTGCACCAGCGGAGTTCCCGGTATTACCGGTAGAGGCACACCCATCAGGTCGGCGAACGCGCGATTGACGAAGGTGATGCGCAGCAGCGAATCCACGGCCACTACGCCTTCCACCATGCTGCTCAGGATCGATTCCAGGCGCGAACTTTCCCGCTGCAAAGTGTCCACCACCACGCGGACTTGCCGGGAGGCTACTTCCAGCGAGCCGGCCAGGGCTCCCATCTCGTCGCCGCCCGCGTAGCCTGGCTCGCCGCCGCCGCCGCTCAGGAGGCTGTCGACGCGACTCCGCATTTCCCGCGCCCGCCGGGAAATGAAGTAATAAAGGATACCGGCCGCCGTCCCACCCGCTATGCCGGGAAGTGCAGCCGCCAGAAACGCCCTTGCGGAGTCCGACCCCGGCAGCAGCACCTTGACCGCGGCCAGAGAGACTCCCATGAGTATCGCGCCGGCGAAGATCCCGCGCCCGAGTCCATTGATTCGAAGCATGATTCCGCTGGTCCCAGCCTAGGCCATCCAGGTTACAAAAAGTTGACAGTAGTCAGTTACCGGGTAACTGTAAATCCGGCCGGCGTGTACTTCCACTATTTACTGTCAACTGTTTTCGCGTAGCGAGCCAAGTCGGGTGCGCCGACAGTCACCAGATCTTTTTCGATGTCCTCGCCGGTCTCCACCAGGTGGATCAGGTGTTCGGCCGCCAGGCGGCTGCACCATGGATCGTCCATTGGACGGCTGGTCTCGCGGCTGATTCGCTGAAGGTCGGCGTGGGGCAGCGCGATGGTTTTCTCGGTCCGCCCGCCGTTGTCGTCCACCAGAATGAATTTCACGTCCACGGTGTCGGCGTGGCGCAAGGAGATGGCGGTTTGCATCCACTTGAACATCACCTGGAATTTGCGCCCGAACGGATCGGGTCCCGCCTCGAACTGACGAAAGTTCAGCATCTCAAGCTATTTTACAATGGTGGATCAGGCCATCCAAACATGCAAGTAGCTCAACTCATCGCGCCGCGGGAATTCCGCATCGCCGAACAGACACTCGAACCACCCGCACCCGGTGAAGTGCAGGTACAGGTCCATTCCGTGGGGATCTGCGGAAGCGACCTCCACGCGTATACCGAAGGCGGCATCGGCGACATGCCGTGCCAATACCCCATGGTGCTGGGCCATGAACCTTCCGGAACCATCGTCGCTGCAGGCGATGGCGTCACCGGATGGTCGGTGGGAGACCACGTGGCGCTGGAGCCCGCGGTCTACTGCTACCATTGCGAGTTCTGCCGGTCGGGGCGCCACAATGTGTGCGCCAACATCCGCTTCTACAGCAATCCGGGCCTTCCGGGATTCTTCCGCGACCGCATGAACATTCCCGCCACCAATTTGGTGGCTATCTCGAAAGATCTCTCGCTCGAAGCCGCCACGCTGATCGAGCCGCTGGCCATCGCGTTGCACTCCTTGAAAATCGGCACGCTCCAAAAAGGCGAGACTGTCGCGGTCTTCGGCGCCGGTCCTATCGGACTGCTGACCATCGCCTGTCTCAAAGTCGCCGGGGCCGGCCGTATCTGGGCGATGGAACCGGTAGCCGCCCGCCGCCAGATGGCCCGCCACATGGGCGCGGACGAAGTTCTCGATCCGGGCGAGACCGACGTAGTCCGCGAGATCCTGACCGCGACCGGCGGACGCGGCGTGGATTGCGCCATCGATTGCGCGGCCAAGCAGAACACCACCAACCTGGCCATTCGCGCGGTGCGCAACGCCGGACGCGTGGTGCTCACCGGCATTCATTCGGAGGTGCTGGTGGCCATCGAGGTTTCGCCCATGCGCCGCAAGGAGCTCTCGATTCTCGCCGTACGCCGCTCCAACCACGAATCGCACGACGCGCGCGACCTGCTGGTGAGCCACATGGCCTGGTTCGCGCCGCTGGTCACCCACACCCGCCCGCTCCACCAGATCGGCGAAGCGTTCCGGTTAACCGCAAACTACGAAGATGGTGTCGGCAAGATGGTGATCCGCGCGGACGAAGGCGGACGTTGATTGACCGCCGACCCCCAGTTTCGCTCCGGCCGTTGCCGCGGCTACCCGATGTGGAGACCCCAAGTTCCTGGACGACCGTCGCGACACACTTCGCATCCGGGGGATGCAGTCTGACTACTTCCGCGCGGTATCAAGACGCGATCATCGGTTAGAAGCGGCGGGCTCGCCCTTCACGTCCGGACCGAGTTCCACGCAGATGCGGATCAGCCCGTCGGCAACCATGCGTCCGAAAACCGCCGAGCCTTTCTCGTTCAAGTGCGTGCGATCCAGCCCGCTCGTTCCCGTGGCGTCCGGGTGGGTCGCTGCGTCGAATTCGTCGGCCGCCTGCTGCGTCATGCCAGTGAGCAGCCGGGTGCTCATGGAATTGAGATCGATCGACGGAACCTTCTCCTCGGCCGCTACGCGGCGGGCGGCGGCGGAGTAGGCCATCAGATCCATCACCAGCTTGCCATCCTTATAATTACGCCGCGACAGAGAGGTAACGATCACCGGCCGGGCTCCCTGCGCTTTGGCCTCCGTAATGTAGCGGCGCATATTGGCGGCATAGGTGGTTTCCGGATCGGTTTCGCGCTCCGCACCCTTGCCCGGCATGTCGTTGTGACCGAACTGGATTAAATAGTAATCCCCGTGCTCCGCCAGAGCGTCCTTCCAGGCGCCCTCGTCGTAATAACTCTTGGAACTGCGTCCGTTGCGCGCCTTGTTGACGCACGTCACATTCGGCGTGAGCAGCGCGCAGAAACCGGGGCCCCAGCCGCTGCCCGTATTGACCGTCGAATCGCCCACCAGCACAATCTTCACCGGGCCGCCGTGCAGGATGGCCACGCTCTTCTCGCCATCGGGCGGCAGAACGGCCGCCTCCGGCCTCACGTACTTCGCCAGTTCCGGAACGGCCGCGGCCATGCCTTCGGCCGCGATGCGTCCGAAGACGTACGAGCCGCGGGAGTTCATGTGCGTCTTGTCCGGGATGGTCTCGCCGTGCGCGTCTTTCTTGGTGAGTCCGAGTTGATTGCCTTCGGCCTCGCCGATCTTATCCAGATACGCGATACTGAGGCTCTGCAGATCGAGCAGGGGCACGTGCTCTTCAGCCGCCACTTTCTTCATGGCGTCGGAGTGCGCCAGCAAATCGGAGTGGACTTTGCCGTCGGCTCCAAAGTAGCGGCGGGTGATGGGCGTCACCAGGATGGGCTGAATGCCCTGAGCGCGCGCCTCCTGGACGAAGCGATGCAGATTGGCCGGATACTCGGTTTGCAGATTGGTCTGCCGCGGCAGGTGGTCGGCGGATTCCTCGTCGTTGTGGCCGAACTGAATCAGCATCCAATCGGGATGAACTGCCAGCGCCTTCGTCCATAAGCCATCGGCGCGGTAGGTCTTGGTGCTGGCGCCGCCCTTGGCCTGGTTGACGCAGACGACGTCCGGCGTCAGATTGGCGCAAAATCCGAGGCCATATCCGGCAGTCTCCGTCTGGGTGGAATCGCCGACGAGTTCAATGGCGATCTTCTGAGCGAGAGCGAGGCTGCCGAGCAAAGAGCCCAGCAGCAGAATGCGGCAGGCGGATGGAAACATAGGTCCCTCGCCTTGCAGTGTATCGCGTTCCCGGTCATCCAGAACGCCATCGCCGATGCCGTCGCGGACCTGGGCAGACCCCAAGAGATTGCGACCATTTTCGCCGGTTTCCAAAAGTACCTGTACGAGCCGGGAGCGTGAAACCGCCAACGATTGGCGGTCGGCCCCCATAACAGATTGATTCTAAATCGCTTAAAATCGCCCACCGCCAATCGTTGGCGGTTTCACGGCGCCGGCTCCACATGCACCAGCACCCCGGCCACCCAATCGAGCTTCGTTTGAATGCGCTCCTGGACGCGATGAGCCAGTTCGTGCGACTGCCGCACGGTCATCTCGGGGTCCACCTCCAGGTGCAGATCCACGTGGTAGCGCATGCCGGTCTTCCGCGCGAAACATTTCTCCACGCCGCGTACCCCGGCTTCCGCCAGCGCCGCCGCGCGGATTTGCTTCATCAACCGGTCTTCCGGCATGGTGTCGATAAGCTGCATGGCGGTATCGTAAGCCACGCGCATTCCCGCGGAGACCACGATCAGGCCAACCACGAATCCGCCGTACCGGTCGGCGTCGGGGAAGCGGCCGGGTTCGGACAAGCTCAGCCCCACGGCGATCATCGCCACGAATGCCGACATCGTATCCACTGCGTCATGCCAGGCATCGGCGGACAGGGCGGCGCTCTTCAGTTTGCGGCCGTAGTGGAATTTGGCCATAGCCAGACCCGTCTTGAACACCAGCGACGCCACCAGCGGCCACACCACGAAGATCGCCAGCGATTCGCGCGGCCGGCCCAGCCGTTCCAGGGAGCCGAAGGAAATGAGCGCTCCGCCGGCGGTCAGCAGCAGTCCGATCAGCAAACCCGTCAGGATCTCGATGCGCCCGTGGCCATACGGATGATCCTCATCGGGCGGTTTGGCCGCCAGCGTCAGGCCGAGCAGCACAAAGCCGGAGGAAAAGACATCGCCTGCCGATTCCAGGCCGTCGGCCACCACGGCGGTGGAATGGCCCGCCAACCCCACGGCCATCTTGACGATGGCCAGAGTGGCGCTGACCGCCATGCCGAGGGCCGCAACCCGTTGTCCGACTGACATTCGCTTCCGGCGGCGTCAGGCGCGGGCGGGGTCGCGCCCTTCCGTCCCGACACCCAACTCGGCGAACGCCGCTTTGGCCGTTCCCGAATCGAACTTGCCTTGGCGGGACAGCCGCGAGAGCGCCGCGGCGGCGATGGATTCCGCGTTGATTTCGAAATGTTTCCGCAGGTGCTCGCGATTGTCGCTGCGGCCGAACCCGTCGGTCCCCAGCGTGTCCATACGGCCGGGAAGCCAGGGCGCAATTTGATCGGCCACCACCTTCATATAATCCGAGGCGGCGACAATGGGCCCTTCGGCGCCGGAGAGCGCGTCCACTACGTACGGCGTGCGTTCCGGCTGGTCGGGATGCAGGCGGTTCCACCGTTCCACTTCGAGCGCTTCGCGCCGCAGTTCGTTATAGCTGGTGACGCTCCATACGTCGGCCGGCACGTTGTATTTTTCGGCCAGGATCTGCTGGGCCTTGAGGGCTTCGTTGAGAATGGGGCCGCTGCCGAAGAGCTGCACCACGGCTTTTCCCTTCTCCGCCGCGCGGAAGCGATAGATCCCGCGCAGCACACCTTCGGGGTTCAGATCCGCCGGCATGGGCGGCATGGGGTAGTTTTCGTTATATAGCGTCAGGTAGTAGAACCGGTCTTCGCCCAACTGATACATGCGGCGAATGCCATCCTGCACGATGATGGCGACTTCGTAGGCATATGCCGGATCGTACGTAACGCAAGTGGGCATGGTGCTCGAGAGCACGACGCTGTGGCCGTCCTGGTGTTGCAAGCCTTCGCCCGAAAGCGTGGTGCGTCCGGCCGTTCCGCCGCACAGGAAGCCCTTGCCGCGCGCATCGCCAAATGCCCAGACCATGTCGCCCACTCGCTGGAAGCCGAACATGGAGTAATAGATGAAGAAGGGAATCATCTCCACGCCGTAATTCGTGTAAGCCGTTCCCGCGGCGGTAAACGAAGCCATGGAACCGGCCTCGGTAATGCCTTCTTCCAGAATCTGGCCGTCCTTGGATTCCTTGTAGTACAGGAACATCTCGGCGTCGTGCGGCTTATAGAGCTGTCCCAGGCTGGCGTAGATGCCGAATTGCCGGAACAGCGATTCCATGCCGAACGTGCGAGCCTCGTCCGGGATGATGGGTACGATGTGCCGGCCGAGCTGCGGGTGTTTCATCAGCAGGGTCAGCACCCGGACAAACGCCATGGTGCTCGAGACCTCGCGGCCCGCTGAACCTTCGAGCGATTCTTTCAAGTATGCGAGTGGCGGCGCTTCGATGCGTGTTTCGGGCGCCTTGCGGCTGGGCAGATATCCGCCCAACTGCCTGCGCCGCTCGTGCAGGTAGGACATTTCGGGACTGTCGGACGGCGGCCGGTAGAACGACGCATCGCGCGCCGCTTCCTCCGGGATGGGAATGTCGAAACGCGTCCGGAAGTGCAGGATTTCCTGTTCGTTCAGCTTTTTCTGCTGGTGGGAGATGTTGCGCCCCTCGCCGGCTTCGCCCAAACCATAGCCCTTCACCGTGTGAGCCAGAATGAGTGTTGGCTGGCCGGTAGTCTCCACGGCCGTTTTATAGGCGTTGTAGACCTTCCCCGGATCGTGCCCGCCCCGCCGCAGATGGGCGATGTCGTCGTCGGAGAGGTGCGAGACCAGGTCCAGCAGTTGCGGATACTTGCCGAAGAAATGTTGGCGGATGTACGCCCCGTCCTTCGTAACATAGGTCTGGTACTCGCCATCCACGATTTCGGTCATGCGCCGCTGCAGCAGGCCGGTGGTGTCGCGGGCCAGCAATTCGTCCCAATCGCAGCCCCAGATCACCTTCAGGACGTTCCAGCCGGCGCCGCGGAAGGCGGCTTCCAGTTCCTGGATCACCTTGCCGTTGCCGCGCACCGGACCGTCCAGCCGCTGCAGGTTGCAGTTAATGACGAAGATCAGGTTGTCGAGCCGTTCGCGCGACGCCAGGGTGATGGAGCCCATCGATTCGGGCTCGTCCATTTCGCCATCGCCCAGGAAGGCCCAGACTTTGCGCGGAGACGGCGCAATCACGCCGCGGTTTTCCAGGTACCGCATAAAGCGCGCCTGGTAGATGGCGTTGATCGGTCCCAGACCCATGGAGACCGTCGGGAAGCTCCAGAAATCCGGCATCAGCCAGGGGTGCGGATAGGAGGAAAGCCCGGGCTCTTCGCGCAGTTCGTGGCGGAAATTCTTCAGGTGTCCCTCGCTCAGGCGGCCTTCCAGGAAAGCCCGCCCGTAGACTCCCGGCGAGGCGTGGCCCTGAAAATAGATCAGGTCGCCCGGCAACTCGCCATAGCTGGCATGGAAAAAGTGGTTGAATCCCACTTCCAGCAGGGTGGCCAGCGAGGCATAGGTGGAAATGTGACCGCCAATACCGTGGTCGTACTTGTTCTGCCGCACCACCATGGCCATGGCGTTCCACCGGATCAGGCTTTTGATGCGGCGTTCCATGGCGCGGTCGCCCGGATAGGGCACTTCGTCTTCGGGGCGGATGGTGTTGATATAGGGAGTATTCAGTTGGACCGGCAACTCCGCGCCATTGGCCCGCGCCTTTTCCGTCAGTTGCTCCAGGAGGTACGCCGCGCGATCGGGTCCCTCCTCTTCAAGAACCTGGTCCAGCGCTTCCGTCCACTCCGCCGTTTCCTGTGGATTGAGGTCCACAAACCGCTCACTCAATTTCTGGTGCATGTATGTTCCAATTGTACCTTGGTGTGGGGCGGGCCCCCCGACTGTGGATACAATGAAATTATGCCGGCAAGTAAAAACATGGCGGGTCCGGGTAACGAGACTTGCCAACCGGGCGACCTATCGGATATCAGTAGTATTCTGGGAGGAATTTGAATGGCGGTCGACGATCACGGAATAAAGTGCCCGGCCTGCAAGGGCGTGATCGATGTCGATGAAGAAGACGTCGACGAAGGCGACAGCATCAGTTGCGACGAGTGCGGCGCGGACCTGAGAGTCGTGAGCACAGATCCTCTGGAATTGGCATCCGCCGAGGAAGCGGAAGAGGAAGAAGAAGACGATGAGGTTTTCATCGAAGAAGAGGAGGAGGAATCCGACGAAGACTGGAAATAGTCCATCCTCCGGATTCAGCCGCTTCCTGGCGCTGGTAACGGCGCTCGTGGTGTGTGCGTCGCTTGGCGGCGCGCAAAGCGCCAAACCGAAAAAGGGAGAAGCGCAACCCCGCACTCTGACCGGCGTCATCAGCCTGCCCGACGGCAAGCAGGCGGTCCGGGCCGTTGTGCTGCTGGAAAACACCAAGACCAAGTCGATTATTTCCTTCTATTCGCAGCCGGATGGCTCGTACTTTTTTCACGAGCTGAGTCCCGACGTGGATTACAGGGTCAGCGCCCGGCTGGAGGATCAGACCAGTCCCACGCGAACTCTGAGCGCCTTCGATTCGCGCAAAGAGGCGGTCATCAACCTGAAGATCGAGCAGAAAAAGTAAGCGAGCCCGCTCTTACCTTGCTTTTCCAGCTTACATCGCTCTTACATATCCGTGCGTTCCCGCTTGTGGCGTTTGACGTACCAACAGGGATTGGCGCCCATGTGCGGGAACAGCGATTGAACGCAGGTCCGCGTGACCGGATCCTGAAGTACGATCTCCGTCTTCCCGTCCTTCTGCGGGATGGCGAGGTAGGGGTGGACCTGAACGGAATCGAACGCCTGCCGCTTCCCCGGAAAGCGCACCAACAGGTAGTCGCCCGCATACAACAGGACGACGCCAAGCGCCAGGACGATCGCGAGACGGCGGAGGATGGTCACTGCTTTACAAGCTTACCAGCCGAGGCTAACCATTTCACTTGGGCGCCAGGCTGGCGAGGGGGCGGCGGGCCGGTTGCTACTCGTGGATGCGATACGTGCCCGGAAGTGATTCATCGGCGTCTGGTGGAAATATGGTAGACTCGCGTGATCGGAAAAGCTATGCGAGCATCGTTGGTTATTGTTTTCGGGCTCATTGCATCCGCGGGGTCGAGCGCCGCCGCGGATAACCTGATTCGGGAGGTCCGGCACGAACTGTTGCTGGTCCCGGGCTACACGGCTTTCGACTGGCTCGCTTATCGTACCGATGGCGCCAAAGTGACGCTGCTCGGAGCCGTGGTTCACGGGGATCTGAAACGCGATGCCGAAAACGCCGTCAAGAAGATCGAAGGCGTGGGCAGCGTGCAAAACGATATTGAGGTGCTGCCGGAATCCGCGAGCGATGACCGGGTTCGGTACGCCATTCTCCAGTCGATAAACCAGCAAATGTCCGTTTACCTGGTAGAAGAGGTTAAGCGGATCCATATCATCGTCAAAAACGGGAACGTCACGCTTGAGGGCGAGGTGTCGAGTCAAGCCGACAAGGAACGCGCGAGTGTCCTGGCAAAACATGTCCAGCGCGTGAGTGACGTGACCAACAATCTAGTGATTCAGAAATAGCACTCGACGACTTGGCATGCGCCAGTTTCGGGCGATCACGGCCGAAGACCTGCCGGAGAGAACGAGGTGCCGTTACGAAAGGGCCCGGTCAGCCTGCGCCCGCCGAAAGCTCACCTCCGATGACGGACCAGAGCTAGCGGTGGTGTCCGCCACCGCCGCCATGTCCGCCGCCGCCGCCCGAGCTGTGGCCGCCGCTGGAACCGTGTGCGACGCCGCCACCGCCACCGCTGCTGTAGCTGCGGGAACCGCCACCACTGCTGTAGCTGCGCGCCCCGCCGCTAGAGGCCGGCGCGGATCGTTGCGCGGGAGCTGAAGACCGTTGGGCCGGAGCCGAATTGCGCTGCGCCGGAGCCGAATACCGCTGCGACGAATAGCCCTGCGACCCCTGGAAATGTTGGAACTGTCCCTCGGTTGCGCGGCTCGCGTTCTGCGCAGCCGCGCCGCGTGTCCCCTCGGCCGCCGATCGGTTCGCGTACGAGGACGCCGTCCCGGATCCGGATCGGTTCAAGCTGCCCGCATTGGCCTGGCGCGCCGAATTGAAGCTGCCCGATCGGGCCGTGGCGTTCCGCGAAGCGACCGATGCGGCCTGATACCGGGAGGCGACCCGGCTGTTTGAGTAGGCAACTCCCAGACGGTGGCTCGCGTCGTGCTGCCAAGCCGATCTGCCGCCAAACCCGCCTGCCGACAACCCGCCGCGGAATCCGTAGTGGTTGAAGAAGGGACCATTGGCGAAGATCGAACCTCCGAACCAGTTCGGACCCCATCCCCAACCCCAGCCGCCCCAACCCCAGCCGCCCCAACCGCCGAAAAAGTATCCGAGGTTAATGGCCGGGCCGAATCCAAAACCGTATCCGTAATAAGGAAGCGGCGGATAATAGCCCCACGCCGGCGGTCCGTAGACATACATTGGGTCGTATTGCGGCACGTAGATCGCCTGCGGATCGGCCGGCGCGATCTCGATGGCCGTTTGCCCGTTCTGCGTCTGGGTGGTAACGGTCTGCTGCGGAGTGGTGGCAAGCCTGCCATTGGCCTGCGCCCGCCCACGCATCCGCTGCACCGAGGCCATCACGTCGGATTGCTGCGCCAGGAACGCATTGCCCAACGCCGTTGTCCATTGGACATCTTGATTCAGCCTCGCCAGCACGTCGGGAAGCGCCACCAGGGCTTGGATGCTGGGATCCCAATTCTGTTGCCGGGCCGCATCCATCAGTTGCTGGCCCCTCAGATTTCCGTTCCGTTGCAGCCATTGCCCCGCCTCCACAACCTCCAGCGGATAAGTACTGGCCACGAGAACCTGACTCACCAGCGGGTCGGGATATAGGGCGATGGGAGCCACCAAGTCGTCCAATTGCTCGGGAGGCAGCGGCGCCTGCGCCTGCGCCTGGGCGGGCGGCTGCTGCGCGGAGGCCGCGGGCGGCGTCTGAGCCGGCATCAAAAACGGAATCGCCAGTAAAGCCGCCGCAAAGCCGGCCGTTCGCGCCATTCGGTATGACATAGTCTACCTCCCCTACATCCATATGGATGCACGCGGAGCCTTTCCGGTTATCAAGATCGTGACGTTAAAAAATGTACACTTGTACAATCCATGACTCCTGAGGAATTTCGCAAGGCGGGACACCAGTTGATCGATTGGATCGCCGACTACCGGAATCGCGTCGCGGAACTGCCGGTGATGGCCCGAACCGCGCCGGGCGAGGTCAAAGCGCAGCTTCCCGCCGAGCCTCCGCTCGATCCGGAGCCATTTGACGCCATTCTCTGCGATCTCGAGAAGATCGTCGTGCCGGGACTTTCCCATTGGCAGCACCCGAATTTCTTCGGCTACTTCCCCTCGAACGGGCTGCTGTCGAGCGTCCTTGGCGATTTCGCCAGTACCGGGCTGGGCGTCCTGGGCCTCTCCTGGCAATCGAGCCCGGCTCTGACCGAACTGGAAGAGGTGGTCACTGACTGGATGCGCCGGATGACCGGGTTGTCCGATGCGTGGAGCGGAGTGATTCACGACACCGCCTCCACGTGTACCCTCATCGCTCTGATCTGCGCCCGCGAGAAAGCCACCGCCTACAGCCTCGGCCGCGGGGGCATGCAAGCCGAGAAGCAGCCGCTGGTGGTTTACGTTTCCGCGCACAGTCATAGCTCGGTAGAGAAGGCTGCGCTGCTCGCCGGATTCGGCCGGCACAACGTGCGCGTGGCCGCCCACGATGCGGAGTACGCGATGCGCGCCGACGCGTTGGAAGAAGCGATCCAGCGCGACCTGGCCTCGGGTTTCCGGCCCTGCGCCGTAGTAGCCACCACGGGCACGACCACTTCGACGGCGCTCGATCCGGTGGAAGAGCTGGCGCGCATCGCGAACCGGCACAACCTCTGGTTGCACGTTGACGCGGCCATGGCCGGATCGGCGATGATTCTGCCCGAATGCCGCTCGATGTGGCAAGGCATTGAGGGTGCGGACTCGCTGGTTCTGAATCCTCACAAGTGGTTGGGCGTCGCCTTCGATTGTTCGCTGTACTACGTGCGCGATCCCGAGCATCTGATCCGTGTGATGTCCACGAATCCCAGTTATTTGCGCTCTTCCGCCGACGCGCAGGTGAAGAACCTCCGCGATTGGGGGCTTCCGCTGGGGCGGCGTTTCCGCGCGTTGAAGCTGTGGTTCATGATCCGCGAGCAGGGTGTGACCGCTCTGCAAGAGCGTCTGCGGCGCGACCTGGCAAACGCCCGGTGGTTTGCCGGTGTGGTCCGCGAAACACCCGGCTGGGAGGTTCTGGCCCCGGTCCCGCTGCAGACTGTCTGCATCCGCCATCGGCCGGAGGGGTTGGAGGGGGAGGCTCTCGATAGCCATACGCTCGACTGGGTGGACCGCGTGAACCATTCCGGCGAAGCGTATCTGACGCCGGCAGTTCTCGAGGGACGCTGGATCGTGCGGGTTTCCGTCGGCGCGATCCCGACCGAGCGGGAGCACGTCGAAGCACTCTGGAAGCTGATCCGTAGAGAGGCGGAGCGCCTGTGACAACTGGATGTGGCGGGCAGTTTCGGCTTCTCCTCGCCCGGGCCGCTTCCTGACGGCGCCGGCGCGAATGCCCCGTGGCATGATGGAACGGTGAAGCTGTTGGCGATGCTGCTGGGGTGTTGGATGGCGCAGGCCGCGACGTTGCGCTATTGGCTGGAGCCCTGCGCCGCGCCCGAGAGCGGCTGCCATGCGGGCGATCCGGAGCTGGCGCAATGGGCCATGGAGGCGTGGCAGGCGGCCTCCGCCGGACAACTCACTTTGGCAAGAGCGGCCGATCGCGACAACGCCCACATCCGCCTCTACTGGGCGACGGGCAGCGCCGGTTTATACGGGGAGACGCGGCCGATCGTGGTGGATGGCGTGCGCGGGGCGGAGGTATTCGTCCTGCCCGCGGTGGCGCCGCCTGGCGGGAAGGACGTGCTGCTGCGCGACGCTATCGTGTACCTGACTTGCCTCCATGAGACCGGACACGCATTGGGACTAGCGCATACCGCGGACTTTGCGGACATTATGTACAGCTTTCAATACGGCGGCGACATTCGCGAATACTTCGCCCGGTATCGCCGCCAGCTCTCCACACGAGAGGACATCCGCAAACATGCCGGCATGTCCGGCCACGACCGCCAACGCCTGGCCGAGCGATACCACTGATGTTCAAGTAGCCTACCTGCCCCGCTGGGATTCCGGCGTCAACTGCGCGTTATGCTTTCAGCAATCCCAGCGGGGCTCCGGGTTTGTATCCGGGGAACACCTGTTCGATATTCTTCTGTCCCAGGTGCCCGGTTACGAGTTCGCCGAGAACGGCGCGGAAGTCGGTAGTGACGGCCAGGTCGCGGCCTTCGTAGAGCTGCTCGGGCTCGAGCCCCGGCCACCGGCCGTAAACCTTGCCGCCGCGCACCGCTCCACCGAGCACCATCATCATGCTGCCGTGGCCGTGGTCCGTGCCGGCATCGCCGTTCTCCTGCGCGGTGCGGCCGAATTCCGACATTGTGACGATTACAATGTCTTCCATCCGGTCGCCCATGTCCTGGGAAAAGGCCGCCAATGCCGCGCCGAACTGGCGTAACAGATTGTTGAGCTGTTGGGGTTCGTTGCCGTGATGGTCCCACCCGCCGACTTCGGCAAACGCGGCTTCCACGCCCACGTTGGCTTTGATCAGGCGCGCCACCTGCTGCAGGCTGCGTCCCAACTCCCCACCCTGGAAATACTGGGCATTGTTCGAGGGATTGTACTGCCCCTGCGTAAGGGACTGGATCATCTTCATGGCGGCGAAGGCATCCTTGCCGGTGCGCTCGATCGCGGTGTCGGCGGACTTCGCGTACATGTTTTCGAGGATACTGGCGGTATCCGAATTGCCCATCTGGAAGGTCTGCGCGTCATTCACGGCGATGGCGGCGCGATCGCCGCGCATGGTGCGGGGCAATTGCGGACCCATGGCGATGGCGCGCAGGGGCGAGGTGTGTTCATCCTCCTTACCCAGGGCGCGATTCAACCATCCGTCGCCGGTGGTCTTGCCGGGTGTGCCGGACTCCATGTAATCCTGCGCATCGAAGTGCGAACGCGAGGGATCGGGCGAGCCGGTGGCTTCGACGATGGCCAACTGCTGTTTGTCCCACAATGCTTTCAAGGGCTGCAGCGAGGGGTTTAGGGCGAACTTGCCATCCAGATCGAGACCGTTCGCGCCGTTGAGACCGATGAAGCCATTCGGCAGGTTGGGGCGGACTTTTCCTCCGGGAGGCTCGATCGCGATGGCCGGCCGCAGTTCGTAATAGCGCTTCTCGGCAAACGGCGCCACCACGTTCAAACCGTCGGCCGCGCCGCGCTGGAAAATCGCCACCAGGATTTTTTGTTTGGCGCCGGCTTCTCCGGCCGCGCGAGCCAGCCACGCGGGCGCCGAACCCAATCCGGCCACCACTACGGCCGAACCGCGTAGAAAGATGCGTCGTGTCAGCATGACCTGAATTACCTCCTCTGGAAATCGGGTGAACTGAGGACCAGGCCGGCCAGCAAGCTGGGGGTCGGATCCTTGCCCGCCAGGCCTTGTTCAATCGCCTCGCGGGTTTGTGCGGACGCGTCGCGGCCCAACAAATCGCGCGCAATGGCGGCAGCGTCTTTGCCGTCCCACCGCGAGCTGTCGAAGCGGACACCCCGGATCTGGCCGGAAGCCAGGGCAGTCGAGAAATTCATGCGGCCCAGCAAGCTGGCGGTGTTCAGCCAGCCTGCGCCGTTGTTGGAATAGCCGGTAGGTTCTACCTTGCCGTAGAGCGGTTCCCCCAGATCGGCAACCTTGCGCACCAGCCCGAAGGTGTCGGTGGCGTCGCCTTGCACCGAACGGACCGCGCTCACCACCATTTCCAGGGGCGACTTCATCTTCGACTGCCAGGCTCCTTCGGAAGTAAATTCGGCCGAGGCGAACAGGGTTTCGAGCACGGCTCGCAAATCGCCATCCGTCCTGGTAAAGGTTTCGGCCATGCGGTCGACCAGCGCCTGAGGCGGATCGTCGGCGACAAAGCGCTGCGCCAGTTTTCTCGAAACGAACTTCGCGGTAGAGGGATGGTGCGCCAGGATGTCGATGACTTGCAATCCGTCCTGCTCGCCGCCGCCGGCGGGAATCTTGTGACCCAGGACCATTTTCCCGCCGGTATCGTGCATGAAGCCCGCGAAGACGAACTCGGGTTTCTTGTCCGGCTCGCGGACGGTCCAGCCGGTGAAGCAGCGCGCCACTTCGATGACGTCCTGCTGGGTGTAGCCGCCATCCACACCGAGGGTCTGCACCTCCATCAGCTCGCGGCCGAAGTTCTCATTCAGTCCGTGGGCCTGCCGCTGCAACTGCTGCGCCACGCCCTGAACCGGAGGGGCAAACGGTCCGATGCCGAACACCTCGGGCGAGATGGATTCGTAGTTGTCCAGGTAGTACAGCATGGCCGGATGGCGGGCAGTGGCCAGCAGCAGGTCCTTGAAACGGCCCAGCACGCGCGGGCGAATGGCATCGCGCTCATAGCCGGTGAGCAGCAGGCGGACGTTCTGCTTGCTTTCGAAGACATTGAAATGGTTGAACCAGAAATCCACCAACACTTCTTCGAGCTGCCGGTTGGAGTACAGCGCCCGGAACAGTTTGCCCTCTTTCAGATCGTCGAGCGAGATCTGTTGAGGATTGCGCAGGCGCATACCGGAGCGGCGCATTTCGGGGAATTCCGCGAGGGAGTCCGGCGGCAGGGCAGCGGCCAGTTGCTGACGCCTGATGGGGTCGAGGTAGGCGAACAGAGCTTTCAACTGCTCGGTATTCCCACGCACCGCCGTATTCATCTGGTCGGGATTCAGCAGATCCTGGAGTTGCGGCATGCGTTTGCGGAACTCCTTCTGCCGTTCCTCCTGTTCCGCTTTACGGGCCTCTTCGGCCTCCTTCTGGAAGTCGGGCAGTCCCTCGAGCGACTGTGGAGACAGCCGGGCCAGCACTTCGCGGCGTTTGGCGGGGTCGAGCGCAGTGAGGATGGCCGCGCGCTGTTCGGCGGTGCCGGACTGGACCTTGCGAGCCTGTTCCTGTCCCAAGAGTTCCTGCACCGAGGTAATCCGCATGGCATTTGGCGACTGCTGCAGATACTCCTTGAGGATTTCCGCGGTGGTCATGCGCAGCGATTCCAGCGGTTTCAACCTGGCCTCGAGCGCCGGATTCTCGGCAATCCGTTCGGGATGGAGTTGCTGGCCGATCCACTTTTCGATCCCGATGCGGCGGACTTCTTCGACGTCGCCAGGCCGCGGTCCGTAGGTCAGGCGATTTAGAACGTGGACGAGTAACCGGTCGTTGGCGAGCTTGGTGTCGAAGCGGTCCGCGGAATGGCCGCCGAAGGCCAGTGCGGCGATCGTGAGTATGCAGCGTTGAGTATGCACGCCGTACCTCCGGAAAGGATGATGCTCACCGGGTCCGGGACGGTTACCCGATTGTAAGTAGTATATATGGGCCGAAATCGGGGTGGTTAGTTGCAGGGCGGCGGAGAATGACGACGTTTCCGCCGGGACCGGGATGAAGTTCCGGGAAGCGTCTGGGGGTCGTGAAAGCCGGGTCCTCGAAATGCAAGCGGCAGCGGCTGAGAAATGCGGTTAACGGCAAAATCGGTCTTGGGCCGGCCGAATCGTAAGCCGTACCCGCCACGCTGGCCGGCTTGCGAGTCGAAAAGTAGCGAGTGAATGTATACTGAACTGTGCCGGGAAGCTCAAAATGGAAATCCCGGATAATATCCGAAAATCTCGTATCGGAGGCTCGATGCGATAATGACGGAAGCCGCCGCTGGAGAATCCAGGGACGTGGTGCGAGAGACCCGGCAAGGCAAATAGGATAAACATGAAAACGAGAACCAAGCTTGTTCTAATGCTCCCACTGGCGCTCACGCTGATTGGCGCCACGTTGATGATGGCCCAACAGGCCGGGACGGGAGCCAATGTTCCTCCGGCGAGGCCGAAAGGCCCATGTGACATCTATGCCGCCGCGGGCGACCCCTGCGTGGCCGCCCACAGCACCACGCGCGCGCTGTACGCCTCCTACAACGGCCCGCTCTACCAGGTCCTGCGCCAGTCGGACGGCAAGACCTTGGACATCGGCGTCGTCCAGCCCGTCGCGTCGCCCATCCCCGATGCGGGAGGATATGCCAACGCGGCCGCGCAGGACGCGTTCTGCGCCAACACGTACTGCTGGATCGCCACCATCTACGACCAATCCCCCAAGCACAACCACCTCACCCAGGCGCCCCGCGGCGGATTCAGCGGCCCGGCCATGGGTGGGTTTAACAACCTCCCGGTCGCCGACATGGCGCCGATTACGATCATGGGCCACAAGGCCTACGGCGTTTTCATCGCGCCGGGCATGGGCCTCCGCCAGAACGACGTGAAGGGCACGGCGGTCGACGACCAGGCGGAGGGGCAGTACTGGGTCATTAACGGCCAGCACTACAACTCCGGCTGCTGCTTCGACTACGGTAACGCCGAGATCGACAGCCGCGACGACGACAACGGCACCATGGAAACCACCTACTACGGCAACGCCACCGGCTGGTATCACGGGCCCCCCTCCGGCCCGTGGGTCATGACCGACCAGGAGAACAACCTGGTCGGTTGTGTCAACCCGGGTGAATCGTCCAAGCTCTGCGCAAACCTGCCGAACATCGCCTGGCGATTCGTCACCGCGATCGCCAAGGGCGAACCGCACCACTGGACCTCCATGGGCGGCGACGCACGGCAGGGCGCCCTGTCGGTCATGTTCGACGGACCCCGCGTCGACGCCACCTATGACCCGATGCGCAAGCAGGGGGCCATCCTCCTGGGCAACGGCGGCGACAACAGCAACGCCTCGCAGGGCACCTTCTATGAAGGCGCGATGACGGCCGCGGGCGCCTTCCCGACGGACGCCACCGACCAACTGGTGCAGGCCAACGTAGTGGCCGCCAGGTACGACGTGCCGCGGCTGAGCCTGGCGCCGGCGTCGGCAATCGTCGCTCCACCGGGACTCCAGACCTTTTCACCGCGGTCTTCGCAGGACACCACCGTGACGTTCACCAATACCACCGGGGCGCCCGCGGCGGGCGTCAAGTTGAGCATTTCCGTACCCGCTGGGTGGACCTCCGTGGTTTCCGGTTCCACCGAGACATCGAAGACCTTCACTGACCCGGTCGCGCCGGGCTCGATCGTGCAAGCGACATTCAAGGTCACCTCGGGGCCGGCGGCCTTCAACGGCGACCTGGTGGGCAGAGCCTCGTGGACCAACCCGGCGAACGGGAGGACGCAATCGGAGACCACGGCCGAGAAGGTGCGGAACGTCAGCCCAATCAAGGTCAACGAGTTCCGCATTAGCGCCGGCGCTCCCGCCAACTCGACGAACTCGTTCATCGAACTCTACAACGCCGGTCCCGCTAGCGTCGACATCTCCAATTGGACCCTGACCGAGCACCCCACCCAGCAGCCCATCTTCTCGAACGTGAAGATCCCGGCCGGGACGAACCTCGCGGCTCGCGGCTTCTACCTGCTCGGCCTTTCGAACTCCGGGCTGGCGGCCCCCGCGCGCGCGGGCGATACCACCATCAGCGTCAGAACCACGGCCGGCATGACGGTCGGCGATACGATCGGCATCGACACTGGCTCGAGTGTGGAGACCCGCAAAATCGTAAGCATCGGGACGGCGGCCGGCAGCAATACGACGCTGTGGCAACCCCTCCCCGAAGGTCCGGTGATCACGATCCGCGCCGGCTCGAACAACGTACCAGTCACGAGCGTGGCGGGCTTCACGGTGGGCGAGAAGATCGCCCTCGGCTATGGCGCCACCTACCCCACCGTCGCAAAAGCCCTGGAGCGGTACGAAGTGGCGACGGTCACCGCGGTCGGCAAGCAGGGCACGCAAGCCTTCCTGGGGGCGGACGCAGCCGCCGGCGCGACCAACATCAAGGTGACGTCCCTCGCCAACATCTCGGCCGGTGACAAGATCAGGTTAGACATCGACAGCGTCGGCCATGGGATCGAGACCGTCACGGTCGCGAGCGTCGGCACGCAGGCGAGCCGCACTGCGCTCGCGGCTGCTGCGAACGCCGGCGCGACCAATATCAAAGTCCGGAATATGAACGGTTTCGCGGTGGGCGACAAGGTGACCATTGGCTCCCCCGCGAGCCGGGAAGCGGTTACCATAACCGCTGTCGGCGCCGCGGGTCCTACCGGCGCCGGCGTGGACTTTACGCCGGCCCTCGCCAAGGCGCACTCCAACGGCGAGGGGGTGGTGGCTCCGGGAACGGGCCTCACCCTGGCCGCCCCGCTGAAGTTCACCCATGCGGCCAACCTCCCCTTCAGCGTTCGGGGAACGGGGATCGGCTTCCAGCCGGCAACGGCCTTTGCCCACTCGAGCAACGAGCCCGTCCAGCCGCTCGGCGCCGGCATCACGCTCGACAAGCCTCTGGTCAACGCCCACGCGATCGACGCGGTGGTGCGTGACACCCAGGTCACGGCCGCCGGCTACCAAGGGACTCCGGCGCCCAACCAGTGGTTCGGCGGCCCCGCGTTCTCCCCCAGCGCCGGCAACATGGTGCTGCGTGACGCCGCTGGCCTAGTCGTTGACAGCCTCAACTACGGCGGCCTCGTCGACCCATGGGCCGCCGAGGGTTACCAAGCCACATCGGGATCCGGGGAGAGTGGCTGCCGCGTGCCTACGCCCGGCCCCGGCCGCGGTGGCTTCGGCGGGCCGGCCGCTCCGGCCGCCAGCGCGCCCGATAGGAGCTCGGGCCGCTTCCCGGACGGCCTTGACACTGACAGCAACTGCACCGATTTCCAGTTGCAGCCCGCCACCACCTTGTCGGCCGCTGCGGCCGCCGGCGCAGCCAATATCAAAGTCGCCAGCGTGGCAGACTTTGGAGCCGGCCAGACGATTATGATCGATACGGGCGCGAGCCTGGAGACCGCCGTCATCGCGACGGTTGGCACGGCAGGCGCCACCACCGCGACCGCCGCTACCGACGTAGGCGCGACCGTTATCACTGTCGCCAACGCGGCAGGGTTTAGCGCGGGCCAAACCATCACCATCGACAGTGGTGGGAAGTCTGAGACGGCACTTGTCGCCTCCACCGCAGGCGGCGGCAGAGGCGGCGCCGCCAGAATCACCGTCGCCCGGCCGCTCACGTTGGCGCACGCGGCCGGCGCACAGGTCTCCGGCACCGGCATCACCCTCACTGCCGCATTGACCCAGGCGCATGCCGGCGGGGCGCAGGTCGCCACCGACGTTCCCACGCCCGGTGCGCCCAACAAATATTACAGGCCCCGGCCGCGAATGTAACCCCGGCTTGGGCGAGTGTCACGCTCCGGACAGTTTTGGATATGATCCTACGCGACGATTCAGGATGCGGAGAACCACGTAAACACGGGCGCAACGGTGAACATCGCGGCCTGTACTTTACTCTCCAGGCCAGGTAACGGCAAATTTGCTTGCGTCCGCTCAACCAACTCGCCGCATCGTCGCTCATCGGGAGAAGCGCCGCAGGTGGCCCGTGCCAGGCTCCCGTCGCTAACAGCCCCTCCGTGCATCAATCCGCGTACTTGGCCCCAAACGGCCTTGGGGAAACGTCACGAATACAACCCGCTCGATACCTGTCGATAAATCCGGTAATGCAATTGACCGCCGCGCAAGCGACCAAAGGCGTCGCCGCATGGCACGCGGTGGCCACGACCACGTTAGCGGCCATAAGCCGACTTACCGGTACTAATCCGGACCAAGTGCTGACGAGCGAACGACCCGCCCGGACTTTGGACGCAGCGGTAAGACCCGGCTTTGACCCGCCAGCACTCACAATTCGGTAAACTGCTCTTGGTTTCCATCTTTAGCGTCGCGTGTCTTGGGTTGCGGCAGTGGCCTTACATCGATCCGAAATCGAGAAAGCGTTAGATGATCTCGCCTCCGATGAGACCGGCTTCAGGTTTCAGGGATTGGCCGTTATTCTGGCAAAGAAGCGGTGGCCCGATCTCGTCGCCAGCGAACGCAAGAGAGACCTTGGCGCGGACGCTCTCGCAAAGCCTGCCTTCGCCGCCGAAGGCGAGGGGAAAGTTCTCGCCTGCTCGCTGACCGCCGATTTGGCCAAAATCCGGAAGGACGCGGTCAAAGTCAGAGATCACTTTCCCGGCGTGACGAAAATGATTTTCGCGACGCACGACACGGTCGCGCTTGAGAGGTCCGAGCAATGGGCGGTCGAGATCCAGCGGGAATTCGGATACGACTTGCTGGTGATGGAACGCGAGGAGTTCGTCACCTCCTTGATGGACCCCGCCAACGCCTCCCTTCTGTCCTCACATCTCGGCCTGGCCGTCGATCTGGAGCCCAATCTCGCGGAAATGGCCGACAGGGTGCGGGCGGCGGCATCAGAAGTAATCGATGGCTGGGCGAAGCGCTCGGGACCTCATCCGCTGATTGAACTCCGCGCGGTCCGAGTGGACGAGCAGGGGAGACATACGACCGAAATCCTTACTTTGCCGGAACTGCGGCAGATATTGGCGACGGGCGGACGATTGGGCCTAATCGGACCGGCCGGTCAGGGAAAGACGACGAGCCTGGTTCAACTTGGCAGGGACCACAACGCGGAAGGCGGCGTATCCCTGCTCATCGATCTGCCGGCCTGGGCGTCGTGCCGCCGACGGATGTTACGCTCAACTTGATTGACCCTAGCCTTGATCGTTGCCGGAAATATGGCGTCCAACCGCAGGACGAATGGCTCATTCAACGCTACCTGTGTCTGCTGCCCTTCGTCGATGATCCCGCCCGCGGCATCGCCTGGATCCGCGAACTCATCCCGCAGTTGCGGCTCTACGGGCACCATCTTCGATCTGTCGTCAATGCGCTGGGCCACTGCCGGTGCGATGACGCCTTAAGCCTTCTTGAAGAAATTGCTTCCGACAAGAACCGCCTTTCCCAACTCGAAGACGTCTGGGTGAATGCGGTGGCGGCCCTCGACACCCCCCAATCGCGGAATCTGCTACTGAGTTTTGTCGATCCTGAAGCCGCCGGTCCCGCCCAGCCGATTGAATTTCAGAGGCCTGAAATCCTTGCGGCAAGCATTTTCGAAAATGGGCAAAATCACGAAGAAATAAGCCAGCGCCTGCTTCGTCTTTGCAGCCTCGATTTGCCGTCAGCAAGACGAGCTCTCTTGGCTGTGGTGATCGGACGTCGCGGAGACCTCGCCGGCGTTCTTGCCGGCCTGAACCTCATCGATGATCGCGCCACGCCCGCGATACCTTATGAAATATGGAGGCAGATTGAGGCGGCGTTCGTCGAGCATCGCCCTCACGGTCAGAGCACAAATTCGTTCACGCTTGAGCCTCGGAGCGCGAATGCGGTCCGTTCCAAGCTCCTTGAGATGGCCCAAAATGACGAACGCCGGAAAAAATCGGCGTTAGCGCTTCTTGCGCAGATCGAGGAGTGGCGGCTTGAATATGGCAGGCCCGCTGGGGAGCCGCGACATCCCGCAATCGATTCGGGTCAGCCGTGGCCCCCGCTCATTTAAGCACGATAGACTCACGGCGGTACTACGAAGCGATCCCGTGCTCACAGCCTGACTGAATAACTGATAAAAGCAAAATCCGCTGACGTCGCTGCTGTGCTGCTGTTCGGAGCGGCTCCTCGGCGCTCTCCAGAAGTGACCCGTTTGTGCTCTGTTAGATTGACCCACACCAGGAACGGGCCTTGCCCACGGGCAAGCATCCCAGCAGCGATATCATCCACGCCGGAAGGCGTGCCAGGTTGCCTCACGTCATCCGCGCCAAAGGCGCGTAACGCATTCGCGGCGTGGGCGTAGAACCCTGCGGGGCCGCCAAGAAAACCCAACTCAGGCGTCACGTGAAAACTTTGCCTTGTGGCAAGAAATCGCCTTTGCCGCGTGCGCAAGGCACCACCAACAGCCAGTGGTGGTGGGTCACTTTTGGAGATCAAAGTAGGGTTACTTTTCGAGAGTGCCGAAGGAGCGGCTGCGCTATTAGGACCGATAAACGCTACGGCGCCGTTATAGGTGGCCATGCGAACGAAGCCGAATCACCTCGGGTAAACGGAAGGCGATCCATTTGCTATCGTTTGGTTGTGCTGCCCGAGTTGACCGCGGGCGGAGAACTGCCCGCCGGAGTGCACATTGCCGACTGGGATGAGTTCGAATCTCGCTTCGGAGTTTCGTCCCCGAGACGTCTGTGGCTTTCCGGCCGATTGCGGGCCATCATGGGACTTGCAGAGATCTCGACATCCTTCTGATCATGGGGTAAGGTTTTGAGGTCGATCGCATATCCGGCCCGGCGCGAGCCGTCTTCGATCCTCGCGGGCTAAGCTTCTGTTCGAATCTGACATCTTCTGGGCGCGAGCATCCATCGGACAGGAGTTGCTGGATCTTTGGTTGGACACCTATCAGACTTCCAGAAGCTTTCGAAAACGGGTATTGTGGAACTGGAGCTGCCGTGATTCAAACTGACGACCAAATGCTGCTCGCGCAGCAATGCGTTGGCAACCTTCGCAGAATCCTTCTGGAGGCGCGCAAGGTCCACTCGCAGCAGGACTACACTCGAATGGCGGCGCCGATTCTACTCGAAATTCAACAACGCGAGCAGGAGATTCTCGAATACCTCAGCAGGGATCTGGAACAGCCCATAGCGAGCTATTATGGCCGCTCGCCCGCTTAGCTTTTAGCTCTCCACGGCTCCGACCGCCGGATTACTCCTGCTACACGCGATTGGAAGGCGGACCCTGGGTATCGGCGCAGCTTCCAACGGCTACACAGGCCGTCTACAATGGAAAGCGAGGACACACCCGATGCCACGCCAGTTCGACGTTATCATTGAGCGCGACGCGGAAGGCTTCTACGTCGCCTCGGTTCCGCAAATCCCTGGGTGCCATACGCAGGCGCGGTCCCTCGACGAGATCAACGAGCGCATCCGCGAAGCCATAGAGGTGTGCCTCGAAGCCGAAGGGGCCCCGGATCAGGATTTGGAGTTCGTTGGCATCCAGCGCGTGACCATCGCGGCATGAGCCGGACACCGCGCGTCACCGGGACCGAAGTGATTGCCGCCCTCGGAAAGGCCGGCTTCTCGGTTCTCGCGTCAAAGGCAGCCATCACTTCCTGCGTCACGAGGACGGCCGAAGCACAGTTGTGCCCGTGCACGCCGGCGAGACGATCGGCCCCGGTCTGCTGCACAAGATTCTTCGGGATTGCCAGTTGACAGCCGACCAACTAACGGCGCCGCTGTAAGAGCGATACTCCCCATAAACGCCCTTGCATCCGCCAGTCCACGTTGACCGTTTGCCGCCCTATCGCGGAAGCCAAAACCTATCGCGACGCCAGCGCCTGCTGAACTGCCGACGGCTGCGCGCTTCGGCCCAGCAGCTTCTCCTGCACCCAATCGAGATACAGGTAAATTACCGGCGTGATGTACAACGTCAGGAACTGGCTGACCACCAGGCCGCCGACTACGGCCAACCCGAGCGGCTGCCGCGCGTCGGCGCCTTCGCCCCATCCGAGCGCGATCGGCAGCGTACCGAACAGTGCCGCCACGGTGGTCATCATGATCGGACGGAAGCGCAGCAGGCAGCCCTGCCAGATGGCCTCGCGCGCGGTTTCACCTTTATGCCGGGCGTCGATGGCGAAATCGATCATCATGATCGCATTCTTCTTCACCACGCCGAAAAGCATGATGATGCCCACGAACGCGTACAGATCGAGCTCCTTGTGGAATAGCGTCAGCGTGAGCAGCGCCCCGAACACCGCCGAGGGCAGGCCGGACAGAATCGTGATGGGATGGATGAAGCTCTCATACAATACTCCCAACACGATGTAGATCACCAGAATGGCGATCACCAGCAAAACCTGCAGGTTTTGCGAAGAATTCTGAGACTCCTTCACGGTCCCCTGAAACTCGGTGGTGACGGTGGGCGGCATGCCGCCCGAAGTGCGCAACGCGGATATGGCGTCTTCCACTTGTTGGGTCGCGGTTCCCAAGGCCACGCCGTTCTTCGTATTGAATCCAATGGTCACGGCCGGCAGTTGGCCGAAGTGATTGATGTTCAGAGGACCGATCTGGTGTTTCAGGCGCATCATGGTATCGAGCGGCACCAGCGCTCCTTGCGACGAGCGCACGTAGAGTTTGGAAAGCGCATCGGGAGACTGCTGATACTGCTTGGCGAGTTCCAGAATCACCGAATACTGGTCCGCCGGGGCGTAAATCACCGAGACCTCGCGCGACCCGAAGGCGCTGTACAGCGCGTCTTGAAGCTGTTGTGGCGTCACTCCCATGGATTCCGCGCGGTCGCGGTCGATATCCACCATCACCTGCGGACTGGCGATATGAAGGTCGCTGTTTACGTCGGCCAGGCCGGGAAGTTTCTGCATGGCAGTGGTCACCTTGGGCGCCCACTCGTAGATCTCGCCCAAATCGGCGCTCTGCACGGTAATCTGGTAGAGGCTGCCGCCGATATTCTGGCCGGTCGTGGTGATGGGCGGTGGATTCTGCAAGACCGCCATCACGCCCGGAACGGTGAAAAACAGTTTGGGACGCAATTCGTCGATGAACTGATCCACGGAAACATTGCGCTGGTCGCGCGGTTTCATCTTGGCGAAGACGAAAGCCGTATTGCCGCCGGGCACGAAGGCAATGGTGTCCGCCACGGCCGGATGGGCTTTGATTACCGCTTGAATGGCCTTGGTGTGCCGCGCCATGTACTCGAACGAAGCGTCCTGGGGACCTATGGTGGCCCCGAAAATGAATCCACTGTCCTGACTGGGGATGAACCCGGTCGCCATGTGCGTGTACAGATACGCCGTACCGGCCAACATCAGCAGCGCGATCAGGAAGGTGACCGGATGGAACCGCATGGCGATGCGCAAGGTGGATTCGTACCAGCGCGTGAGCATGTCGAATCCGCCTTCGAGCCCACGGTACAGGATGCCATGGCGGCGGCCGTGCTCGCTCTTCAGGAAGCGGCTGCCGAGCATCGGCGTCAGGGTGAGCGATACGAATCCGGAGATCAGAATCGCCACCACGATGGTCACCGAGAACTCGTGCAGCAGCCGTCCCACGATCCCGGCCATGAAGAGCACCGGAATGAAGACCGCCACCAGCGAGAGCGTCATGGAGAGAATCGTGAAGCCGATTTCTTTGGATGCCGCCAGCGCCGCCTCCATCCGTGTCTTGCCCATTTCCATGTGGCGTACGATGTTCTCCAGCATCACAATGGCGTCGTCCACCACGAAGCCCACCGATAGCGTGAGCGCCATGAGCGACAAATTATTCAGGCTGTAGCGCAGCAGGTACATCACCGCGAACGTACCGACAATGGAGAACGGCACGGCGCAGCCGGGGATGAGCGTCGCCGACACATTGCGCAGAAACAGGAAAATCACCATCACCACGATGCAGACCGTGAGCATCAAGGTGAATTCCACGTCGTGGATGGAATTGCGGATGGATTGCGAGGCGTCGAACGCGACCCCCAAGTGCACGGCGCCGGGCAGCGCCCGCTGGAAATTGGGCATCAGCCGCAGGATGCCGTCCACCACATCGACAGTGTTGGTGCCAGGCTGGCGGTTGACGGCCAGGATGACGCACTTGGTGTCGTTGTACCAGGCGACCAGCTTATCGTTTTCGACGCTGTCCACCACGTTGGCCACTTCTTCCAGGCGGATCGGCGTTCCATTGCGCCAGGCCACGATGATGGGCCGGTAGTCGGCCGCTTTGAACAGCGCGCCGCTCGATTCGATGGTGATGGCCTGCTTGGGGCCGTCCAACTGGCCGGTGGGCAGGTTGGTGTTGCTGGAGCTGACCGCGCGCTGCACTTCGTCGATGCCGATGTTGTGCGACGCCAGCTTGTCGGGATCCACCTGCACGCGCACGGCGAATTTTTGCTCGCCATAAACCTGCACTTGCGAAACGCCGGTCACCATGGAGATGCGCTGAGCCAGCAGATTATCGGCGTATTCGGTGACTTTCGAAAGCGGCAGCGTGTCGGAGACCAGCGAGAGGTAGAGCACCGGCTGGTCGGCCGGATTCACCTTGGAATACGTAGGTGGGCGCGGCATGCTAGGCGGCAGGCGCCCGCCCGCCGCCGCGATGTGAGCCTGGATGTCCTGCGCGGCGGCATCGATGCTGCGGTCCAGAGTGAACTGCACGGTGATGGTAGTGGCGCCCTGCGAGTTGGTGGAACTCATCTGCTGAATTCCGGCGATGGTGGAAAACTCGCGCTCCAGGGGAGTCGCCACGGACGATGCCATCGTATCGGGATTGGCGCCGGGAAGCGCCGCGCTCACTTGAATGGTGGGATAGTCCACGCTCGGGAGCGCCGCCACCGGCAGCGCGCGGAACGCGACCACGCCGAACAGCAGGATCGCGAACGTCACCAGCACGGTCATCACCGGCCGTTCGATGAAGATGCGGGAAAGGTTCACAATGCCCCCGGTTCGCTCTTGGTGGCAACGGCCCGCACCTTGGCGCCCGGAAACAGAACCAGGAAGCCATCGGTGACTACCGTCTCGTCCGCCGCGACGCCTTTGTCGATCACGGTGCGTTTGCCGGAAACCGGCCCCACGGTCACCGGCCGGATTTCCACCGTACTGTCGCTCTTGACGGCATAGACGAACGACCCCTGCTGGCCAGTCTGCACGGCTTCCGATGGCACCACGACGGCGTTGCGGATGGTATCGAGCGTCAGGACGGTGGTGACGAACTGCCCCGGCCACAGCAGGCCATCGCGGTTGTCGAAGGTGGCCTTCAAGCGGATGGTGCCGGTGGTGGAATCGACGGTGTTGTCGATCACCGCCAAAGTGCCCGAAGCGACGTGCGCCGGATCGTCCTCGCCGAACACGCGAACGGCCAGCCTGCGCGCGGCATTGAGACGACGGATTGCGCCCAGGTGCTGCTCCGGTATGCTGAAACTGACGAAGATGGGCGCAATCTGGTGGATCACCACCAGCGGTACGTCGTTTTCCTTCACCAGATTTCCGGCATGGACCAGCAGGTTGCCGGTGCGGCCGGAAATGGGCGCGGGGATCTGGCAGTGGCTCAGGTCGAGTTGAGCTTTGGAGACCGCGGCCTCATCGGCGGCCTGCGCGGCTTTGGCGGTTTCGATGGTGGCCTGGGTGGCGCGCGCGGACGCCTTGGCGGCTTCGGCGGTGGACTGCGCCTGGTCGAATTGCGAACGCGGCGTCAGGCCTCCGCGATTCAGCTCGGCCTGCCGTTGCGCGTCGCTGTCGGCGAATTTCGATTGGGCATTGTCGCGGGCCAGGCTGGCCTCCGCCTGCAGTGTCTGGGCCTTATCGCGCAAAACCGCGGCTTGCGCCTGGAGGAGGGCATCTTCGTACGGCCGCGGGTCGATCCGGAACAGCAGTTCGCCCTGCGCCACGTTCTGCCCTTCGGCGAAGGCCACGCCGATCAATTGACCGGCGATCTGCGACTTCACCTGCACCACCGCGCTCGCTTCCACGGTGCCGACGACGCGCAGTTCGGTGGGGACGGACTGCTCGGTCGCCTTGGCGACACTGACCGGGAATACAGGCATTCCTCCGGCCCCTTTGGGTTGGGCCGCCTGCTTGTTGCAGCCCGGCAAGGCAAGTATGGAGGCAAATATAAAGTAGACTGCAAGCCGATTCAAGTGGATCTCCCCAGGTTCCTATCAGTTTAGCAGAGCTATTGCCGGACGCTCGGGCCGCTTGCTTACACGCGCGGTTCCGTGGGGCGGTTCAGGTGAGCGAAGAAACCGAGGTCGCTTGCCGTGTAGAGTTTGGTGAGCAGCATGATCTGGAAAGTGTGTCCGGAAAGATGCTGGACCACCTGGTAAATGGCTTCGAGCCCGCTGACATCGTAGCCCTGCGGCTGAATGCGCTCGGTGAGGCGCTGGTGCGGCAATGCGCGGACGATCGCCGCGGCCTCTTCGATAGTGGCGCGGAGATGGTGTTTCAATTCCTCCCCGCCCAAGCCGGTGCGGGCTTCAAATTCGGAGTAGCGATCGCGAATGTCCGGCTGCCCGCCCACTCCGCCCAAGATCCACTGGCGGATGTTGCCCGCCAGGTGAAGCACCAGATTGCCGGCCGCGTTCTCATTTTCCGAGTGGCGGGCCCATACCTGCTCGGGCGTCAGCCGATCGAGGCAGGTTTCGATTTGCGTAAGATACAATTCCAGTTTACCGGCGGAGTAATTGAGGAATTCGGAGGCGACGGAGGACATTGGTTTACCGGGGGTCGGCCGTTTTCATCACCGCCGCTCGTGCGAGCCGTGTTTCTTCTTCCAGCGGCGGAAGGCCGAGGCGGGACACTTCGGCGGCGATCAAGTCCATGGTTCGCCCCGCTTCCGCGCGGTGTCCGGCTTTGGCCGTCACGAAGCAGCGTGCGATTCGGAATTGGACGACGGCTTCGATCGGGAACGCTCTCCCTTCGGGAGACGGAACCTGCGCCAGCACGCCGGACGCTTCTCCGAGATTGCCGCGAGCGATGAGCGCGCGAGCCAGTAAGGCGGCGGCCTGCACCCGGTCGCCTTCGCGTCCGGCGGTGGTGAACGCGTTCATCGCGGTACGGGCAAGCGCGGCGGCGTCTTCCGCCTGTCCGGCGGCTAGGCTTAGACGCGCAAATGCCATCGCGGTCTCCGGCCGGGCGAAGCCTCCGGGGTACAGGCGGTCCAGACCGCGGACTTCTTCATAGCTCTTGCGAGCGCCGGCCCGATCGCCCTGCTCCAGTTGAGCATCGCCCAAATCGAGAAGCGCCGCGCCCAGCGCGCCGGGTTCATGCACCTCCCGCAAAATACGAACCGCTTCGTTATACCGGGCAATGGCGTCGGAAAACTTACCTTCGAACGAGAGCGCCTGCGCCAGAACCTGCTCGCTGAGGGCGATGCTTTCCTGGTCGAGAGACTGGCGCGAACCCTCCAGAGCCTCTTCTCCCAAAGCTCGGGAATCCGCGATTCGGCCTTCCGCCGCCAGGACTTCCGCCAGATCCAAACAGACGGGATACCTTTTCTGCGGCCCCATTTCGGAGCCCACCCGAAGCGCCGCGCGATAGTCCGCTTCGGCGGCGTTAAGGTCGCCCTGCAATTTTTCGGTGTATGCGAGCCCTGTCAAGGCGTTGAGCTTTTCGAGCAGATTGCCGATTTCATTCGAGATTTCGAGAGCCGCGGTGTACAAAGGCCGGGCTGCCGCGGGTGCGCCGGTTGAGGCCAAGCCGTTTGCCTCAATGCGATATGCGGCGGCCACGCAGGCGCGGTCGCCCAACTCGGCGCAAATACCGCGGGCCTCCGCGCGCACGTCCGAAAAGCCGGCTATCGCCATGGTCTGCATCGCGCCCGATTCGAGCAAACGGGCCCGCGCATACTGGAGCCTTGCGCCATTATGACCGGCCTTTTCCGCCGCGGCGTGGGCCGCCCGGCGCGTTCGCGCAAAATCGCCGAGTGCGCCGGCGGCCTGTGCTTCGGCAAGATCGATGCGCGGATCGTCTCTGAGCGGCGGCGGCAGATTGCGCAAGGCGGTTACCGCGGTCAGCGCGTCCTGGGCCTTGCCGCCGCGAGCCTCGGCGGATACAAGCAACAGGCCGTATTCCAGATCGTCCGGCAAGAGCGTGACCAACGCTTGATACACCTGGATGGCGCGCGGCCAATCGTGAGCAATCGCGCGGTAACGGCCTTCGATCTCGAGTTGTTGCACGCGTCCGAGCGCCCCCGAGGAATCGAACGCCAGCTTCGCTTCCTCCCCGGCGCGGTTGTCCAGTCCCAGCATGGACCACGCCGCCGCCAGGCCGGAATGAACCAAAGGATTCGAGGGTGCGGCAAAGGCGGCGGTTTCCAGGTATGGGCGGGCGCCGAGGGCGTCGGATTGCCGCAGACGTTCCATTCCGCGGGCGTAGGATTCCATGGCGGCGGGTTCGACGGGCGGATACCCCAAGGGGCCTCGGAGGGACGAAAGGCGCACGCCGAGATGCGCGCGAAGGCGCTGGGCGCAATCCTGGGCAAGTTCCAACAGGCTGTCTTGAGCCGATTCATCGCCGACGGCGGCAATTTGCTGCCCGGAGTGGACGTCGAACAACACGACATCGAGGCGGACGCGATTGCCGCGCGGCAGATATGCGCCCGCCACGGCATAGTCGATCCCCAGGTTGGTCCCGATTCGTTGCAGCAATTTCGCCGGGTACATGGATTGCGGCGTAACGGACAACTCCGCACGCATACGGGCTACGTTCTCGGGCGGCAACGTTCGCAATTGCTGTCCGGCGCCCAGTTCGATGTTCATCAGTTCGGACACAGCCGGGTCAATCCAGGAGGTTTCCACGCGAGCCGAAAGATCGCGAAAACCGAGCACGGCGATGGAGGCGCGCATGGGCTTCCGGGCGCGGTTGTGCACCGGGTACCAGGCGGCCAGGGCGAGACAAAGCGCGGCGGCCGCCGCGGCGAGCCATGGGACGATGCGCGGCTTAGCGCGGACGGGAACGGGAGACTCCTCAGGGGACGCCAGGCGCGAACGGAAATGCGGAACGTACGCGCCCTTGGGAAGCTCGATGACCACAGGATCGTCGAGCCCGTCGTGTTGGTAATACTCCGCGAGTTTCAAACGCAGCCGGCGGGCCTCCAACCGCACCACCGGATCCGTTCGCGGGTCGAATGAGTCTGGCCGTTCGAAGACCGAGACTCCCAGGACATACTCCTTTAGTTCGCCGCCGCGCCCATCGAGCGCACTGCCGGTAACGTATCGGAGCAGGCGCACACACCGTTCCGCCTTGCAGAAGCCTGGCGAACGGGCGATTCGCTCTAACTCGCTCGCGACCGCCGCCGGATCGGGTGATATCGCGGTCGACGTATTCGGGCCCCTCCCAGTGACCTTCAATTATGCATCATTATGCCTCATGGGCCCGCGAGTTAGGAAGTACTTGTAGTTGATTGTGGTACCGTATGTGGCCTACGGTACTCTTCTGGCGCCCTGCGGGTGGGAGCGGCCCGTTACTTCTCCTGACGCTTGGCTTTCACGAAATCCAATTCCGTCTGTTTGGGGATTCCCGGCTCGAAGCAGCGGCGGCACCGGGCCTCGTACATGTCCGACGCGCCCACTACGATCAGATCGTCCGACCCGCGCAATCGCTGCGTGTGTTTGGCGGGGTTTCCGCACCGCACGCAAATGGCCAGCGTCTTGGTGATGGACTCGGCATGCGCCAGCAGATCGGGAATCGGCGGGAAGGGACGGCCCAGATAGTCGGTGTCCAGGCCGGCGATGATCACCTGCTTGCCGCTGTCCGCCAGACGCTGGGCCACTTCCACCAATTGCGGACCCATGAAGTTGGCTTCGTCGACGCCCACCACCTCCGAGCGCCAGTCGATGCGTTCAATGATCTGCGAAGCGTCGTTCAATACCTGCGAATGCATCCGCAGGTCGCCGTGGGAGACAATCTCGTTGTCCGAATAGCGGTTGTCGATGGTGGGTTTGAATACCTCCACCCGTTTGCGCGCGATCATGGCCCTGCGCAGGCGCCTGATCAGTTCCTCGCTCTTGCCCGAAAACATCGGGCCGCAGATGACTTCGATCCATCCGACATTGCCGGTGATAATGTCCATAAGAACCGTTACAGCATGGCATATTCGCGAGCTTCCCGCCACACGGTTTCTTCCAGGGTTTCGAGCGCGCCCGCGAAGAAATGGTCGGACGCTTCCACCCAGACCAGGCGCTTCGGTTCGGCCACCTTCGCGAAGAGCGCCTCCAGTTCGCCGCGCGGTCCGAATTCGTCGTGAGTGCTCTGCACGAAGATCTTGACGGATTCGCAGCGCTCCAGATACTCCGCGCCGCCCATGCCGGTGGGAAATCCGGCCGCCATCAGGAACCGCGCGCCGCCCGTTTCGCATCCCAACCGGGTGATGACGCGCGCGCCGAAAGAGAAACCCGCCAGCGCGAAGGGAAGGCCGGGATACCGCTCGCGCAGCCAGCCGAGCGCCGCCCGCGCGTCTTCAATTTCGCCGGTCAGATTCCCATGTTCTCCGTGGCTGAGGTTCACGCCGCGAAAATTGAAGCGCAGCACCACCGAGGCCGCGCGCCGCAATCCGCGCGCCAGGCGGTAGACCACCTTATTGTGCATGGTGCCTCCGTAGAGCGGATGCGGATGACAGACCAGCACCGCCAGGCGCGGCTCCTCATGCTCCGGCTCTTCCAGCAGCGCTTCCAGCCTCCCGGCGGGCCCGGCGATCCAATGCGATTCAATCCGGCGTGGCATCTCTTCCCAAGGATACCCATAATGCTGTATCCTGACTCCCAACGGGAGGGAAACGCGATCGCTCGCCGTCTGCTTTTCGCTATCGTTTGCGCTCTGCTGCCCGCCACCGCGCAAGATTCGCCGGAGGTGCGCATCCGCGCCGCCGCCTGGTTTCCACCAGGCCTGGTGATCTCCACGGATGCCAACCTGGTGGAGTTGGCCGTCACCGTGCGCGACCGTCACGACCATTTGACCGGCGGCTTACTCGCGTCCGATTTCGAAGTGCTGGACAACAATCAGCCGCGCGAGATCACCGTGTTCTCGGAACTGCGGACGCAGTCGGTCGCCGCGGGGGCCAAACCTTCGGGCGATGCGCCGGCCCATGCCGCCCCGGCCGGCCCGCGATCCATCGCGCTGTTCTTCGATGACGCGCATACCTCCATGTTTGGCTTGCACAAGTCGGCAGAAGCTGCCGAACGGCTACTTTCGAACACGCTGCCGGCCGCCGACCTGGTGGGGATCTTCACCGCATCGGGCACGGTGTCGGTGGATTTCACCACCGATCGGAAGCTCCTGCTGGCGGCGCTGGCGCGCTTGCGGCCTCATCCGCTCAGTGGTCCCCACGCCGTTTCCTCCTGTCCCGCACTCACGCCGTTCGATGCGTACCTCATCGCGCACCATGTGGACCCTGAGACCGAGTGGGCGAAGATGATCGAAGCGGCCAATTGCAATTGTCCCAGCCCTCCGACCATGCAGTGCATCGGCGCGCAGCGGGGAGTGGTGCAGTCCGCGGCGAACATGGTGTGGGACATGTCTCAGTATCAATCCACCACCACGCTCGATGCGCTTGGCATTGTGATCCGCCACCTGGCCGCGGCGGCGGGCAAGCGCATGCTGATTCTGATGTCGCCCGGCTTTCCGGTGGGTGGCATGGACCAGCGGACCAGCGGCCTGGTGGACACCGCGTTGCGCACGCACATCCGCATCAGCGCGGTGAATTCCGAAGGCGTGGTTTTCAGCAGCGAGTTCCGAGGCATGGCGCGCAATCAGTTTATGGCCGCCGCCGCGGAATCCACCGGCGGACAATACCTGCATAACAACATGGATATCGCCGCCAGTCTTGCGGCCGTGGCGGCGATTCCCGAAGTGTCATATGTGTTAGGTTTCTCGCCACCCGGCGATCCCGATGGCCAATACCATGCGTTGAAGACGCGGATTCGCGGCAACCGGGGATATCGCGTGGAAACGCGAACCGGCTATTTTTCCGCGGCCGTCCCCCACGATACCGCGCAGCAGCGCATCGACCGCATTGCGATGTCCGCCGCCACGATGCAGGATTTTCCGGTCGCCGTGGAAGTGCAGCAGGAGACGGAGAACGAGGGCGAGGCGGCGCTGCGAGTGACCCTCGCGGTAACGGCCAGCAGCCTGAAGTTTCCCGAAAAAGAGGGCCGCCGCGTGGAGGAACTGACATTTCTCACCGTGCTTGAGGACGCGGGTGGTAATTTTATCGCCGGAAAGCAGTCCGTGATGGATATGGCATTGACGCCCGCAGGCCTCGCCGCCGCGCTTCAGAAAGGCGTCCGCGCGGCCATGACGTTCCCTCTGCCGAAGCCAGGATCGTACCGCGTGCGCCAGGTTGTCCGCGAGGCGGTGCAGGATCGCATTTGGGCCTCCAGCACGTCTATCGAGGTCCGTTGAACTTACTTCGCGGGCAATCGCAGGACCAGCGGAGGATTGGTCCCATCGAGAACATGTACGACCGGGAAATCCTTCTCATGAGCATCCAGGAAATCGGAATCCATCTGGACGTCATCGCCGGCGGCATAGACGTGGTACTCGCCAGGCCATCGCACCGCGGCGCGAAACGTTCCGTCCGCTCCGGTAATGGCTCCTCCGCCGTTTTCAGGGTGGGGAGATACGAACATCAACCGGGCGCCGGATACGGGATGCCCGGCTGCGTCCAGAAGCGCGCCATTCTAATTCGCCGGGAAATTGATGGACCACCGATTGATGGACCACCGATTGATGGACCATCGATTGATGGACCATCGATATCCGCGGCTTGCAGCCTTTTCGATGGCGGCGCCGGGCTGGCCGAAACGGAAAATCGGCGCCGCGCGATTCTGCCGTCCGAACGGAAAGGCGTGCACCGCGCCGGCCGGCTATTTCAGAGTAGCCGAGTGCTTTCTACGTTAATTCGTCCGGAAATTGATGAACTGCATATCGATTCCGAAATCGCTCTCGCGCAGCAGTTTGATCACGGACTGCAGCGTGTCGCGGTCTTTACCGCTGACGCGCACGAAATCGCCCTGGATGGAGGCCTGCACTTTCAACTTGCTGTCCTTCACCTTCTTGACGACCTCGCGCGCTTTCTCCGTCGAGATCCCCTGCTGCAGCGTCACTTCCTGCCGCACCGTGGATCCGGCGGCGGGGATGATCTCGCCGTAGGTCAATCCTTTGAGCGGCACCTGGCGCTTGACCAGTTTCGACTGGAGGATGTCGACCACGGCCTTGAGCTTGAACTCGTCCGCGCTGGCCAAAACCACTTTATTGTCCTTCTCGATGAATTCGATGCCGGACTTCGAGTCCTTCAGGTCATAGCGCTGGTGGATTTCCTTCAACGCCTGCTGAATGGCGTTGTGAACTTCCGGCATCTCGATTTTGGAAACGACGTCAAAACTGTTATCGGGCATAGATGGTATCGGGATAGATGTCTAGTTTTCGGGCGCGGGACTTTCCGGTTCACGTTTCGCACGATCGGCCGGGGTTTCGGGATCGGGGCGGCTGATGTCCAATCCCAGAATGGATCCCGAGCGAAGACGCAGAGGGCTGACGCGCCGCACGGCGTCAATTCGCGGCAGGGCCGGTGGAGGCATAGCCGGCTTGGGTTGTACGGATGGGGCGGCCAGCGCCGCCGGCGCCCCAGTCATGGATTCCAATACGCGCGCGTCGGGTTTTTTCTTGTTCAAAGTAGACAGCACGCGCCGGGTGATTTCCTCGACCATGGTTCCCATCGCCGCGTCCAGCGCCAGGGTGACTGCCGCGCGAATCTGTTCGGAATCCACCACCGCGATGAAGGGAGTCACCTGCGAGGCTTCCACCGTACCCGCGGCCGGAGCCGGCCCGCTTCTCTGTCCCGATCCCCGGCCCTTTTCGGCGGCATCGGCCAGCGGCCGAACGGCCGAAAGCAAGGCGGTAGCTTCGAACGGTTTGCGCAGCGTGCCATCGGCTTCCACGCGCTGGGTGTGGGCTTCATCGAGGGGCTCCAGCACACCAGCGGTCAGGATGACCCGCACGTGGCGGTGCCGCGGGCTCAACTTCACGTACTGGCAAATATCGTATCCGGTACGGCCGGGCATCACGGTGTCGGCCAGCACCACGTCGGGGTCCACGTCTTCCAGGCGCACCAGCGCGGCATCGGCATTGCTGACGGTCACCACCTCATATCCCTCGTCGCTGAGGATACGCTCACCCATGCGCTGGGCGTGCGGGCTGTCGTCCACCAGCAGGATGCGGCTCATTGATTCGCGGAAGGCGGTTCCCCTCCTCCCGAACCGGCGCCGGCGGGCTTGTCGGGCTGTTTATCGGGCGTGGGCGCGGAAGTGGGCTCGGACGATTTCGGGGCCTTCTTCTTGTCCTTCTTCGCGGCGGCATCGGCGATCTTCTTCCGGTCCGCGTCTTCCTGGGCCTTCTTCTTCTGCTGGTTGGCCAATTGCTTCTGCTGCATCTTCTGCAGTTCCGCAAGCCGCTTCTTCTGCTGGTCCAGATTCTGGGCCTTTTCCTTCTTCATCTGGTCCTGCGCGTGCTTGATGTCCACTTCCTGCTGCGCCAGCGTCTTCGTTTTTCCGGCCGGGGAGGTGGTAGTCGTGGCCGGAGCCGTTGTAGTGGCTGGGGCTGCCGCGGGCGGCGCAGCGGCGGCGGCCGGAGCAGTGGCGGCGGCCGGAGCGGTTCCGGCTCCCGAAGGCGCGGTCAAGGGAGCCCCGGTCACATTGTTGCCGGCCGGCGAAGCGGGCGGATTCGTGCCACCGGACGGCGGCCCGGAATCGGGATTTCTGTTCTCACGAGCATCCTTGCTTTTGTCGATCAGGCTGGTGTCCTGCACGATGGTCCCGGTCACATCGCCAGTGGCCGGCGGAGCCATACCCACCCCCGGATTTGCGCTGGTTCCCTGCGTGCCCGTCGCCGATAGCGGAACGCTGGCCGGAATCATGGGGTGCAGAGTTTCCATGGAGGGATCTCCCGTCCGCGCCGCCACCGTAAGATCCGGACGGGAGCCGAACGGACCCCAGACCTTGGTCATAGTGCCGCGCTTCTGGCGGTTTTCGATTTCGTACTTCTCGCGAGCGTAGGCAACCGGATCCACGTCAGGCACCGGCTTCCCCATGGCTTGCAGGCGCAGTTTGGCGGAGTCGGCACGCTCGCTCAGCGGGAATTCCTGAACGATCTTGCCATAGGCCGCCGCCTGCTGGTTTTCGAAACGGTCTCCCAGGCGCTGGTAGTCGTCGGCCAGCATCCACAAGGCTTCGGCGGAGTTGCTGTACAGAGGGAACTGGTCGGTCAGCGACTGGCCGCGGTTGGCCGACGCGGGATAGCTGCCCTTGTGGTGGTAGAAGATCTCCACCTTGTACTCTTCGTCAGCCAGAACCTCCTGCACATCGCGGAGGTATTGGGTCGCCTCCACGGCGTGCTGGCTGTTGGGAAACTGCATCAGCAGATCCTTGCATTCCTCCTGCGCGCGGAGGGCGTGGTGCGGATCGCGGTCGGATTTATCCATCTGGTCGAACTGCATCTTGCAGATCTTCATCTGCGCTTCGGCGGCCTCTTCCATGTTCTTGTAGAACAGGATGAAGTCCTTGTACTCGGCTTCGGCCTGCGCCATGCCGCGGGCGCCGCCTTCGCGGTACCAGCTATCGGCCACCGCCAGCTTGGCCTTGGCCAGATACTCGCTGGTGTCATAGGTGTTCATGAGAGTCTGCAACTGCAGACGCGCCCGCTCAAAGCGCCCGTGCTCGATGTCGTCGATTGAGGAATCGTACAGCACCTTGTCGGGTTGCTGGGTTTCCTTGGTGATGGGGTTCTCGTAGCGCTTCTTGCCGCAGCCGGAAGCAACCACCAGGACCGCCAGCGTGGCGACGAAAATTACGTTACGGATGGCGTATCGAACCATATTCCTATCCCCGGGCAGGGCCGGACCGCACCCTGCAAAAATTTCAGACACGTACCGCGGTGGCCTGCGCGGCAATCTCGCGCATTTCCCGCACGGTGGCTTCGGGATCCGGACTGTGAAAGATAGCCGAACCTGTGACGATCCAGTCACACCCCACCCGCACCACGTCGGCCAGATTCTCTAAATGTACCCCACCGTCGATCTCGATTGGAAACGCTAACTGCTTCTCACGCCGCATCCGCTCGAGCTTTCTCACCTTTTCCAGCACGTACGGGATCAGTTTCTGGCCCCCAAACCCTGGATTCACGCTCATCAATAGCACGTAATCCACCACTTCCAGCGCTTCCTCCAGCACCGATACGGGGGTCGCTGGATTCAGCACCACCCCGGCCATGGCGCCGGCCTTGCGGATCAACTCCAGCGTCCCATCCAAATGAGGACAGGCCTCATAATGCACCGATACCGAGTTGGCGCCCGCCTCCACGAATTTCGCGGCATAGCGGCCGGGATTCTCGATCATCAGATGGACGTCCAGGTGCGCTTTGGTAACCCTGCGGACGCACTCCACCACCGGCGGCCCGATCGTGAGGTTATCGACGAAATGCCCGTCCATCACATCGAGATGCAGAATGGTGGCTCCCCCGCGCTCCGCTCGGGCGATCTCGTCGGCCAGATGAGCGAAGTCCGCGGACAGGATTGATGGAACAATTTCAACCATTTGCGGGTACATCCGATTTTATCACAGCGCCCCAGAATCCATCGCCCGAGTCGCGGCCGGGCAGGCGCTGGAACCGGTCCGTCACCAGACGCGGACGCACGGCGGCAATCACCGCTTCATTTTCCTCCGGTTCCAGCGAGCAGGTGGCATAGACCAGCAGTCCGCCCGGCGCCAGGGCCTCGCGAGCGTTGGCCAGCAGGGCCGATTGGCGGCGGCTGAGATCCGCGAGGTCGGCCGGCGCGAGACGCCATTTGATTTCGGGATTCCGCCCCAGCGTGCCGGTGCCGGAACACGGGGCGTCCACCAGGATCCGGTCGAACCGCCGTGAGAACGGCAGCGGCTGGGTTCCGTCGAGCACCACCAGCGGGACCCCCAGGTCCTTCATGGCGGCCAGCCGGTGATGGTGCCGGTCGCAGGCAATCGCCTGGACACCCGCGGCGAGGGCCTGCGCCGTCTTGTTTCCGGGGGCGGCGCACAAATCCAGAAACCGCTGCCCCGGCCGCAGATCGAGCAACGGAACGATGGCCTGCGACCCGATATCCTGGGTGCGGCCGGTCTCCGCCTGGATATACGTCTCGGGAGCCAGCAGCGCCGCGCGCGCGATTCCCGCCGCCTCGCCGGCCCCGTACTTCCGCTCCCAGCGCTCCAGCAGCCATTCCGGGCAGCTCAATTCCACCTCGCGATTGGGCCAGGCCACCGGGTCGCGGTTGGTGTTGCGCAGCACGGCGTTGACGAATCCGGCAGCCGAGATCTTGTGGGCGCGCTTCACCATGTCGACGCTCTCGCCGACGGCGGCGTGGGCCGGAATGCGATCCAGGTAGCGAAGCTGGTACATCCCCATGCGCAGCGCCAGGCGAACTTCGAAATCGAGCTTGGGATGCCGCCCCGAGAAATGGTCGATGAGGTAGTCGAGTTGCGCCCGGTAGCGCAGCACGCCGAAGACAATTTCGGAGGCCAGCCCGGCATCGCGCGAATCGAGCCGGGCAGTGAGCAGCAGATCGGAGGCATAGCCGCCGTGTTCCACCTTGTGGAGAATCTGGTACGCGACCGAGCGTGCGGGAGAGATGGGCAACTTACAAGACTAGCGCGGCTCATGCGCCTTAACTACCTCTATAATCGATCTAGTGGACCTGGAAAAGACACTTCTGCACAAAGTCGGCGAGGCCATCCATCGCTTCAAGATGATTCGCGATGGCGACCGGGTGGCGGTGGCGCTTTCCGGCGGCAAAGACTCCGTCACGCTTCTGGAAGCCCTGCTGCTGCTCGAGAAGCGCGCGCCCATCGATTTCACCGTCTGCGCCTTCACCGTGGAACAGGGAAAATTTCTGCGTCCCATCGAGCCGTTGGGGGAGTTGCTGAAAGCTCGCGGCATTCCGTGGACGTACTTCCGCGACAATCCTTCGCTGCGTTTGCTCGAAGAACAGCCCGGCCACGGCTGCGATCTCTGCAGCCGGTATCGCCGGCGCGCGGTGTACGAAATCGCCGAGGGGCTGGGCGTGAATGTCATCGCCTTCGGCCATACCGCCGACGATTTCTGCGAAGCTCTGCTGCGCAACACCATGTTCACCGGAAAGCTGAGCGCGCTGCCGCCGGTTACGAAATCGCGGAATGGCGGCTACCGCCTGATCCGGCCGCTGGTATTCGTCACCGAAGACATCACCACCGCCTATGCCGAATCGCTCGGCGTCCCGGTGGTGCCGTGCGGCTGTTCGCAGAAGACCGGTACGGTTCGCGGCGCGCTGCGCGGCCTGTTCGCCACGCTCGAGCGCGAGCATCCGCACTTGAAGGAGACCATGCTCTCCGCGATGGGCAACGTCGATACCGGCCGCCTTCTGGACCCGCGCTTCTTTACCGAAGACGGTTCTCCCGCGCGGGAGGATCTCCTGCCGATCGTCACCTGATCGTAGCCCGATCGTAACCTGGAATTGACGCGACTGCAGCAATCCGATTAGGATGGGGCTTCACCTCACCTTACCCTTTATGAGATTGCTGCCACGCGATGAGAAGTTCTACCATTTGTTTCTCAAGCAGGTAGAGGTGATCTCGGAAGCCGCCCGGCTGCTGCTCGACGGATTACGTTCGGGCAGCGCGCGGATGGCCAGTTCCGCCACCGAGATCGCCCTGCTCGAAAGACAAGGCGACGAACTGATCCACGAGATTTTCACCCGCCTGAACCAGACCTTCATCACCCCGTTGGACCCGGAAGACATCCACAATATCTCGGCGGCGCTCGATAACGTGCTGGACGGAATGGAGGACACGGCCCATCGCCTGGTTTCCTACCGTATCGACCCCATCCCTCCGACGATGATCACGCTGGCTGAGATCGTAGAGTCCTGCGCCCGCGCGTTCACCAATGCCTTCACCGCACTGGGCAAGAACGGCGCCATCATGGACCACTGCATCGAGATCAACCGCCTGGAAAACGAAGCCGACCGGATCGGGCGGTCCGCCGTGGTGGAGCTGTTCGACCGGGAAAAGGACCCCATCACGCTCATCAAGCTGAAAGAGGTTTACGAATTCTTCGAGGACACCATCGATAGCTGCGAAGATGTGGCCGACGTTCTGCAGAACGTGGTGGTCAAGAACAGCTAAGACATGACGGTCTTCCAACTTGCCGTCCTGATCGTCGGAATCGCGCTGGTGTTCGATTATATCAACGGCTTCCATGACGCGGCGAATTCCATCGCGACCATTGTTTCCACGCGGGTCCTCACCCCGCTGCAAGCCGTGGTCTGGGCCGCGTTTTTCAACTTCGCGGCGGCCTTCATTTTCGGCACCGCCGTGGCCAGGACGGTTGGGAGCGGATTCGTCAATCTGGAAATCGTGACACCCTACGTCATCCTGGCCGCACTGTTGGGCGCCATCGTCTGGGACCTCATTACGTGGTGGTTCGGGCTGCCCACCAGTTCCTCGCACGCCCTGATCGGCGGGTACGCCGGCGCGGCCATCGCCCACGCGGCACACGTCCGCGGGGTAACCCATAGCTTTGAAGGTTTGATTGTCGGCCAGTGGCCGCTCACCATCGTTTTCATCTTCGCCGCGCCCGTCATCGGGATGGTTTCCGCCTATGCGCTGATGGTGATTGTCTATTGGCTGTTCCGCAAATCCAGCCCGGCGAAGATGGACAAATACTTTCGCAAGCTGCAGTTGCTCTCCGCCGCGGCATTCAGCCTGTCGCACGGATCCAACGACGCGCAAAAGACCATGGGCCTGATCACCGGCGTGCTGGTGACCTCGGGATATCAGAAAACCTTCGATATCCCGCTTTGGGTGATCATGGCGGCATACGCGGCCATCGCGCTGGGCACGCTGTCCGGCGGCTGGCGCATCGTCCACACCATGGGCGGAAGGCTGACCCGCCTGCGGCCGCGCAGCGGCTTCTGCGCCGAAACGGGCGCGGCGGTGGCGGTCTTGATCGCCACCCGATTCGGCCTGCCGGTCTCCACCACACACGCCATCGCCGGAGCCATCGCGGGGGTCGGCAGCATTCATCGCTTCAAGGCAGTGCGCTGGGGAATCGCCACCAACATCTTGTGGGCCTGGGTGCTGACCATCCCCATGGCCGCGATCATCGCCTGGTTGTCCTACTGGCTGCTGCATATATTGGTCGGGGCATGACTGCCGATCGCTGGGACATCTTGTCCCAAGCTGAAATCATCGGCAAAGATAATAAAGGACTTAAGATGGGTAAACGGGACATCTTGTCCCCAGACCGGTTGGCGGATGCGCCACGCTTACCAGATCCGTACGCGGTCCGCCGGGGCGAGGGACAGTTTCTCGCCAGGCTGGACATGGAATGCCGCGTACCACGGGTCGATGTTGCGGACGGTAGCCGCACGGAACTGCGGGGGAGCGTGCGGGTCGGCGATCACGCCCTGGCGAGCCGCGGCTTCGCGAGCTTTGGCTCCCCAGTTCTGTCCGAAGGCTATGAAGAACTGCTGGTCGCCGGAGAAGCCGTCCCGGATTGGCGCGGTCTTGCCGGCGAGTGAGGCGCGGTAGCCGTCATAGGCAGCGGATATTCCCGCGACGTCCGCGATATTTTCTCCCAGCGTCTGCCTGCCGTTCACGGCGAGATCGGGGAACGGTTTGTAGGTATCGTACTGCGCGGCGAGTTTGGCGGTGGCGGCGTTGAAGTGCGCCAGGTCGGCCGGGGTCCACCAGTTGCGCACGCGGCCCTTCGAATCGAACGCGGCGCCTTCGGTGTCGAACGTGTGGCTGATTTCGTGCCCGATCACGGAGCCGATGGCGCCATAATTGACCGCGGAGGGAGCCTGCGCATCGAAGAACGGCGGTTGCAGGATGGCCGCCGGGAAGTTGAGCGCATTTTGCAGCGGGAGATTGACGGCGTTCACCGTCTGCGGCGTCATGGACCATTCCTTGCGATCGACCGGAAGGCCCAGACGCGCGATTTCGCGATGGGTATCGAACAGGCCGCCGCGCCAAATGTTGCCGAAAATATCGTCCGGGCGGACTTCGTATGCGGAGTAGTCGAGCCATGTCTCCGGGTAGCCGATCCCTACATATAGAGTGGTGAGCTTGGCCTGGGCTTCCGCTTTGGTCGCCGGATCCATCCAGGAGAGCGCCTCAATCCGCTTCCGGAAGGCCGCGATAAGATTCGCCACCATCGACTGGGCCGCGGCTTTGGCTTCCGGCGGGAAGTATCGTTGCGCGTAGATTTGGCCGACGGCGTCGCCAAGCAGATCGTTGACCAGGTCGACCCCGCGCTGCCAGCGCGGACGCTGTTCCGGCGTGCCGGAAAGCACCTTTCCAAAGAAGGCGAAGCGCTCGTCGGCGAACGCCTTGGGCAGCACCCCGGCATAGGTTTCCAGCAGGTGGAACGCCAGCCAGTCCTTCCAGGTGTCGAGCGGCGTGGAGGCCACCAGAGCCGATTCCCCGGTGAAGGCGGTCGGCTGCCAGACGATAAAACTGGTCTGCCTGGCGAGGCCGGCGCCGCGGAAATACTCGGCCCACTCCAGGCCGGGAGCCTTCGTGGCGAAGTCGGCCTGCTTCCAGGTGTTGTTGGCTTTGTGGATGTCTTCGCAGTCCGCGAGGCTCAAGTGCTTCTCCGCGATGGCATGCTCCAACTCGACGATGTGCTGGGCGCGGCCGTCGGCGTCCGTGAATCCGGCAAGCTTGAGCATGGCCGAGACGTGCGCCCGATACTTGGCGCGGATGTCGCGCATGTCGGCGCTGCCGGCCAGGTAGTACTCGCGGTCGGGCAGTTGCAGGCCGCCTTGCAACAGGTAGGCGGCATACCGGTCCGAATCGGTAAAGCCGGGCGCCACCCACAGTCCGAACAGGTTGGCGGTATGGAAGTTGGTGTTATTGAGCGCGTCGACATCGGCGCGGAGGGTCTCACCCAAGGCGTGGGCCAGTTCGCGCTTGTCGTGGATCGCGGCAATCGCGTCGAGGTGCGGGCGAAGCGGGGCGAGCGCTTTCGATTCGATGGCGGCTTCGTCCATGAAGGAGTTGTAGAGGGCGGCAATCTTGCGGGCGCCGGAACCGGCCGGCGCGTTGGCCTTGGCGGCTTCCTCAATCAGGCCGGCGGTGCGCTTCCTGCTCAAATCGTCGAGGCTGGTGAAGACGCCGATTCTGCCGCGGTCGGCCGGAATTTCGGTGCGCCGGATCCAACCGCCGTTGGCATATTCGTTAAAGTCGTCGCCCGGCTTGACGGAGGTGTCCATGTTGGCCACGACGATCCCGTGAGTATCGTTCCGCTCCTGAGCGGCCAGCAGGGGAACGGCGATCAGGACGCAAACCGCGGCGTGCGCGGCGAACATTTCCAAAGACATCGGTTTGACTCTCATCAATGGCGCTCCAACGGCAGCCAATCGAAGAGTAGCACGGCGCATTGCCGCCGCTCGCTTCCACCATTCCGGAGGTCCGTACAAGTAAAATCTTAAATCCGATCCGCCCCCCACTCTCGTTCTGAACAGTGAAGTGCCCAATCTCAAAACTAGAGGATTAGGAACCGTGAAGAAACTAACTCCATATCTGGCCATGCTTCTCGCCGTGTTCCTTGCTGCGCCCAGTTCCATCACCGCAGCGAGCCACCGGGAAGCGCCGCTCACAGCTCTGGATCATGCGGCCGACATCACGGACTTCTTCGCATTCGTCAGTTACGACGATCCGACGAAGGTCACCTTTATTCTGTGTGTCGACCCCTTCCTGGAGCCGTCCAATGGCCCCAACTATTTTCCCTTCGATCCCGATGTGCAATACAGCATCAAAATCGACAACAACTATGACGCCGTGGAAGACATCACGTTCAACTTCCAGTTCACCACCACCATTCAGGCCCCCGGACTCTTTACCGGGTTCGTGGGCGCCGGCGGCGGCATTGGCGGCGTGATCCCTCCGGCCATCACGTCTCTCACGGGAGCCGGGGCCGCCGGACTCAGCCTCATCCAGCACTACACCGTGAACATGGTGACGGGCTCCGGCGCCAACGCCACCACTACGAACCTGGCGTCCGGCGTCAACCCCATCGCCGTGCCATCCAACGTGGGTCCGCGCACCATGCCCAATTATCCCGCGCTGGCCAAGCAAGGCATATTCAGCCTGGGCAACGGGGTTTCGGTCTTTGCCGGAACCGTCGACGATCCGTTCTACATCGACCTGGGCGCTACCTTCGATTCGCTGAACTACCGTCCGGGCGCGTATTACACCGGTACGCCGCCGATCATGACGGCGCAGGAAGACGCCAACAACTCGTACAACTCGGCGGCCGATTCGCTGTCCGGTTTTAACGTCAACTGCATCGCCATTCAAGTGCCCATTTCCATGGTGACGGCCAACGGCAAGTCCACCATCGGCGCCTGGGGCGTCACCTCCCGCGCGCAAATGACCGTGCGGAGTTCCGGCCCCAGCCAGAGCAGCGGCGGCTATGTGCAGGTACAGCGCATGGGAAATCCGCTCATCAACGAATTGATTATCGGCACCGGCGACAAGGACAACTGGAGCCGCGCCATTCCCAGCCAGGACTCCCAGTTCGCTCATTACGCGCTCAATCCGCTCCTCGCTACGGTTTTGAATACCGTGTTCGGGATCCAAGTGCCGCCCGCGCCCCGCACCGATCTGCTGTTCCTGATGCAGTATCTGCCGCTGATCACCGGCGACCCGACCATCCCCGCCGGACCGGTGGCCGACCTGCTTCGGCTCAATACCAAAATCGGTCCGGTCGCCATGGCCGCCCGCAGCCGTCTGGGCGTGCTTGGCGGCGATAACGCGGGCTATCCCAATGGACGCCGCGTGTCCGACGATGTGACCGACATCTCCCTGCGCGCGGTGGCCGGCGCGCTGGTCGGCAACAGTATCCGTCTGGGCGACGGCGTCAATGCCAACGACGTCGGCTACCAGGAGACCTTCCCATACGTACAGTGGGCCAACAGCGGGTACAGCCGCCGTCATATCAACCCCGGCGACGACGCTTGCTTTGCGGTCTTCGCGGCCCCCTGCGCGAAGTAGAAAAGACGCCATCGGCCATCGGCCTTCAGGCTTCAGCTTGGCCACGAAGCGCTCTCGGGGCCGCCGAACCGCATGAAGAGCCGATGTCCGATGGCTGATGTCCGATGGCTCGGTACCTAAGGAGACTCTCTGATGCGAAGCCTTATCCTCATCGCCGTGCTCATTCCCGGCATTCACGCGGACCACCTCGATCCGCGCGGCCGGCTGCCCACCGATCAGCGCATCGACGCCGCGCAGAAGGCCGTCGCCGCGTCTCCCGCCGATCCGGCCGCCCTCGACGGCCTGGCCGCGGCCTATCTCCAGAAAATGCGCGAGACCACCGACTTCAGCTATCTCGAGCGGGCCGAGAAGCTGGTCGCCAAATCGCTGGCCGCCGACCCCGAAAACCTCGAGTCCCATGTCCTAGTGAACGAAATCGAACTCAACCGCCATCATTTCGCCAAGGTGGTGGAGAATACCCGTGCGCTGACGGTCACCCATCCACGTGAACCGCGGTTGTGGGGCATGATGGCCGATTCGCTGATGGAAATCGGCGACTACACCGCCGCCGAACCCGCGCTCGCCAAGATGCTCGAGCTGCAGCCCGGCATCTCCAGCTACAACCGCGTAAGCTGGTTCCGCTTCCTCACCGGCGACGCGCCCGGAGCCATCGAAGCCATGCGCCGCGCCGTGCATGCGTCCGGCGTAGAGCCCGAGAATCTGGCCTGGTGCCTGGTGGACTTGGGCAACCTCTACTTCAAGACGTCTCAACTGGACTTGGCCCAAACCAACTACACCGCCGCGCTCCAACTGTTTCCCGGCTACCATCCGGCCTATGCCGGACTGGGCCGCGTGGCCGCCGCACGCCATCAGACCGACGATGCTATCGCCAACTACCGCCGCGCGCAATCCATCGTGCCCATGCCGGAATATGCCGCGCAGCTGCGCGAGCTCTACCTGGAGCAGGGAAAAGCCGCCGAGGCCAAACAGGAGGAAGCCCTGCTGGACGTGATCGATCGCCTGGCCCAGGCGAACTTCGAAAACACCGACCGCACTCTCGCCATCGTGTATGCCGATGAAGGACGCCACCTCGACCGCGCCATGGAACTGGCCCGCAATGAGCTGGCCTTTCGCCGCGACGTCTACACCTACGATGCGCTGGCCTGGGTGGAGTATCGCACCGGACACTGCCCCGAAGCCCGCGAAGCCATGGAGAAAGCCCAGGCGTGGCACACGCCCGACCCGCTATTCGCGGAGCACGCCGGAAAGATCGCAAGCTGCCGGTAATCGTCTAAGGAGGCGAATTCCGGGCCAGTCGCGCGTCCAGTTCCGCCTGCTCCATCCCCGCAATGTCCACCACCTTCCGCCGCGACGCCCGGCCGCTCACGATGCGCACGTGCGACCTGGGCACGCCGGCCCATTGGGCGAGATAGCGGACGCACTCGTCGTTGGCTTTTCCGTCCACGGGCGGCGCGGCCAGATCCAGCTTCCAGGCATCGCCCAGGCGTCCGGCGAATCCCGGCCGCTTGGCCCGGGGATGCACCTTTACCGTGAGACGCGCCATTCCACCTTGGCCCTCAGGTTGGCGACGCCGGCGGCCACCCGGGTATCGACCACATCGAAGGCCACGGCATCGTCCAGCCAGTCGTGGCTGGCGCCATCGGCGCTCTGCGTGGCCACCGTTAAGGTGTAGGGCTGCGGGGTGAGCCAGCACTCCAGGCGGAAATCGACCTCCAGTTCGTCGCCGGCGGCGAAATCGCCCAGGGGGATCTGCTCGATGCGCGTGTTGGAACCGTACACATCCATGCCGATGCGCGTGCGGATCAGGATGCCGACCATCGGGTCGGAGACCGCACTGATGAACCGGGAACGTACGCGGACCGTGATGGGCTCTCCCGAGGCCACCGACGCCACCGGATCGCCCAGCGCGTTCAAAATTTCGACGCCCAGGATTTCGCTGGAGCCATCCCCGTGCCGATAGCTGCCGCGTACGCGATCTCCCTTCCGGTTGCGCGGTTCCTGGCGCTCCAGCACCAGCCCGATGTAGCGGTTGATCACGTCCTTGGGATGGCCCTCGGCTTCGATGCGTCCGCCCAGCAGCAGAATGGCGCGGTCGGAGAGCTGCTTCACCAGTCCCAGGTCGTGGGAGACGAACAGCACCGTGATTTTGCGTTCGCGCAATTCCTGGAATTTGCGCACGCAGCGGTTGGCAAAGACGGCGTCGCCTACGGCCAGGGCTTCGTCCACGATGAGGATTTCGGGGTCCACATGGATGGCCGTCGAAAACGCCAGGCGCACGTACATGCCGCTGGAGTATTCTTTCACCGGCCGTTCGATGAATTCGCCGATCTCCGCGAAGGCCTCGATGGAGGGCATGGCCTTCTCGATCTCCGCGCGGCTCAGGCCCATGATTTCGCCGTTCAGATACACGTTCTCGCGGCCCGAGAATTCGGGGTTGAAACCGGCGCCCAATTCCAGCAGGGCGGCAATGCGTCCGCGGGTCACCACGCGTCCGGAGGTGGGCTGCAGAATGCCGGCGACAATCTGCAGCAGGGTGCTCTTGCCGCATCCGTTGGGACCCACCAGGCTCAAGGTCTCGCCTTTTTCCACCTGGAACGCGATGTCTCGCAGGGCCCAGAAATCGGTGTGGCGCGGACCGCCGCCTGGCATCATTTCCCGCAGACGGTCCGACGGGCGCCGGTAGAGCCGATACAACTTCGAGACGTTCTGTACGAGGACCAAATCCGATTGTATGCCGGCGCTCGCGGTTCCGTGTTGAGCCAAGTTTATTCGTCGCGCAGGGCCAGCGCCGGTTTGATCCGGGTGGCCCGGTGCGCCGGCAGCCAGCAGGCGAGCACCGCTACCAGCGTCAATACCGAGGGCACCATCACGAACGTCAACGCATCCCGCGGACCTACCACCAGCAGCATGCTCTTCACCAGGTGCGACGCCGCCAACGACACGATCAGGCCGGCAACCACTCCGGCGGTCACCATGCGGATGCCTTCGTTCAGCACCATCACCTCGATATCGGCCGCGGCCGCTCCCAACGCCATGCGAATTCCAATTTCGCGCACGCGCTGCCCGACGGAATACGACACCACGCCGTAAATCCCAATCGTGGAGAGAGCCAGAGCCAGCAGGCCGAATGCGCCCAACAATTGTCCCGAGAGCCGCTGGACCCATAGCAGTTGGCGGATGGTGAATTCCATGGTTTCATCCTGCAGCACCAGGTTCCGGTCCTGTTTGTGGATTTCCTGGCGGGCCGCCGCCATGGCAGTCTCCGGATTGCCGCGGCTGTGGATGTACCAGGCGCCGTACGGAAAGTAATACTGCACCAGCGACAGGTAGATCATGGCGGGCGGAGGCTCGAAGAAATCGCGGTACGTGGCGTTGCGAACCACCCCCACTATTTCCACCGGCAGATTCTCGCCGCCGAACTCGATGGTTTTCCCGGTGGCGTCCTGGCCCGGCCAGAAGAAGGCCGCGGCGGCTTCATTGACAATGGCGACACGCGGCGAATCGGGCATCTCCGTCATGCTGAAATCGCGGCCGCGCAGCAGGGGGATTCGCATGGTGCGGAAATACCCCGGCCACACCACGTTGGTCAGCGTCAGCCGTCCCTGGCCGCCGGCCGCGTTCTCCTGGCCGCGCAAGAGCACGGAGCGCGCCCCTTGCGCCTTTAACGGAAGCTCTTTGGCCAGCGAGACGCCATCCACCGAGGGCAGGGCGGATATCCGGTCGAGCAGGGTGCGCTCAAATTCCTTGCCGCGAGCCGGACTGTAGCCTTGATCGGTGAGGTTGAACGCGATGCTGGCGAGATGCGTGGCGTCGAAGCCGGGATCGATTTCGCCGGCGTTGCGCATGCTCCGGATGAAAAGCCCGGCGGCCACCAGGGTGATCAGCGAAAAGGCGACCTGCTCCGCCACCAGCAGCGAACGCACGTTCCAGCGTCCCAGGCGCAGGGCGGAGCGTCCGGAGCGTTCCTTCAGGTCGGTAGCCAGGTCGGGGTTTGTGGAACGGAATGCCGGGACCAGCCCGAAGAGGATCCCGGTGAGGACGGCGATACCCAACGTGTAGGCCAGCACCGGGAGGTCGAAATCCAGGCGAAAGGCTGCATAGTTGAACATGGGAGGCCGCAGGCTCCACAGCAGGTCGCGCGACCAGCGGGCCACCACCAGGCCCGCGAGTCCGCCGGCCAGAGCCAACAGGACGCTTTCGGTGAGGAGTTGCCGGATGAGCCGCCACCGGCCGGCTCCCAGCGCCAGGCGAATGGCGATTTCCTTGTTCCGCCCGGCGGCGCGCGCCAGCAGAAGGTTGGCCACGTTTACGCAAGCGATCAGCAGCACCAGGCCGGACACGATCATCAGCAGCGCGCCGGAATTCACCACTACGCGGCGGGTTTTGTTTGCCAGCGCGGCTTCCGCCACCGGGACCAGTTTGAGCCGTTGGCCCTGGTTCTCGCGCGGCCACTGCCGTTCCAGGTCCTGGGCGACGGTTTCGAGGGAGGCTTCGGCTTGCGCCATTCCGACACCCGGCTTCAAGCGTCCCACGACGGAGAAGTAGAGAGCGCGGCGCTGGCCTATCAGGGCCGGGGTGGGGAACACCTGCGGATACATCATGAGCGGCACCCAGACGTCGGCGCCGAACAGGGAGTTGAGTCCACGGAAACCATCGGGGGCGACGCCGATAATTTGGAATTCGTGGCCGTTCAGCCGGACGGTGCGCGACGTTACCTGGGGATCGGCGGCATACAGCCGGTTCCAGAGGCCGTAGCTGATGACGGCCACCGGGTTGGCGCCGGGGCTGACGTCTTCTTCGGGGCGGAACGTGCGGCCAATGGCCGGCGCCACTCCGAGGGTGGTGAAGTAATTGCCGCTGACGATTGCGCCGATCAGCAACTGAGCCTCGCCTTGCACGGAGAGGTTCATGGTGACGGGCGAGTACAGCAAGAGGGAAGAGAAGACCCGATTGCGGTCGCGGTAATCCACGTAGTTCGGATAAGAAGAACCCAGCAGTCCGGCGTTGCGCGCGTCGACGGTATAGAGAGCGGCCAGGCGGGCGGGCTCACGAACCGGCAGAGGCCGCAACAACAGGGCGTTCAGCAGGGTGACCACCGTGGTGTTGGCGCCGATTCCCAACGCCAGGGACACAATGGCCACCGCCGACGAGCCGCGATTGTTCGCCAACGCTCGCAGCCCGTGACGCAGATCTTCCCAAAGCCCTATCATCCGTTCGTTAGCAATGTGCAGTATACCACCGGGTTTACATTACGGCGCCCGCCGCGCTATTGTGCCCCTTGGTGCGAAACTGCCTGCTGCTGGCATTCCTCTCGGTTCTGGCCTATGCGCCGTTTCTCTCTCTGCCGCTGCTTGAAGACGATTACCCCATCCTGACGGAAGGCCAGACCTACGGCTCGCCAGCGGCCCTGCCCGCGCTGTTGCATACGCCGGTATACCGCCAGCGCGCCGTCCGGCACTGGACCGCTTATGCGCTCTGGGAGATGTTCCACCTCAAACCGGCGGCGTATCACGTCGCGACGCTGTTGTTGCACATCGCGAATACGTGCCTGCTCTACTGGCTCTTGTGGCTGTGGCCGCGAATGCGTCCGGCGGCTTTATGGGCGGCGATCTTCTTCGCGGTCCAGGAAGGCCATCAGGAGGCCGTCGTCTGGTTTAGCGCGGTCGACGAGCTGTGGAAGTTCCTGTTCGGCCTGGGAGCGTTGGCTCTGTTTCTGGTGGCGGAGAAGCCGGGCCGCCATCGCTGGCTGCCGCGGACGGCGTCGGTGGTTCTGTTTGCGCTGGCCATGATCTCGAAGGAATCCGCGGTCATTCTGCCGGCCCTGTTCTTCCTGGCGATTCCGCCGGCGGAGTGGCGTCGAGCGATTCCGCGCCTGCTGCCCTATGTGATTTTGGCCGCGCTGGCGGCCGCCGCCATCTTCGCCGCCCAATCGTCGTCATTCCGGTTCAGCGACGGCAGTTTTTCGCTGCACGCGCCGTTTTGGATCACGTGGCCGAAGGGAATCGCGCGGCTGCTTTGGATTTGGGGATGGCTGGCGCTTGTTCTGGTCCGCCGGAACGCGTGGCCGCCGATTGCCTGGATGGCGGTGGCGCTCATTCCCTACTCATTCCTCACGTATTCGACCGAGATCCCCAGCCGCCAGACGTATCTCGCCAGCGCCGGACTGGCGCTGCTGGCAGGGCTTGCGATTTCGCTGATTCCATCACGCAAGCTGGCGGTAGCGGTCCTGGCGTTGATCGTGGTTCAGAACGTGGCCTACTTGTGGACCAAGAAGCGCACCCAATTCCTGCGGCGCGCCGAACCGACCGAGCAGCTCATCCGTTTCGCGCGCGAAACGCCAGGCCCCATCTGGATCCGATGTTTCCCGCGGAACGGCTTCATCGCCGAGGAGGCCGTTCGTCTGGGAGCCGGCAAGCCAGTTCGCGATGTCATCTGGAATGAGAAAGAGGCGGTCGAAAAGAAGGCGGCTGAGTTCTGCTACCAGCAGTAGCCTGCCAGGGCGCGCGCCTCAATCTACGTCCAGCGCCCGAGCGAGCACGGCGGCGATTTCCTCGAAGGATGTGTACGGCGCCACCGTGCAGCGCGGATGGGCGTTGCCGGTAATCAGCAGGGAGATACGCTCCGCCCGATCGGCGCGATGGAACAGGATCGCCCGCTTTTCCGAACCACCCAGCACCAGGCCCGCCTCGTAGCCTACGCCGAACGACGATCCCGAAACTTCACCGATGAACACATCGCACTCCGCCAGCCAGTTGATGTCCCGTTCGTAGACGGCGCGGGGCGTAAGCTGGCGGTCGAGCGCGCGGGCATCCTCAAGCACCAGGTGGTGCGTCAGCACCTCGTGCCCCGCGTCTTCCAGCCACTGCACGATTTGCCGGGCGGTCTCCACCGACGATCGATCGCCGGCCACGGTGAAGCCGAAGTAGATCTTCATGATCCGCCGTTCCCGCTACAGGCCGGCCTGTCTGACCAGGTGCCGCAACAGAGGCTCGCCACCCGCGCCCGGCTGGGTACCGACGATCTTTCCATCCTTGTCGATCAGGACATACAGCGGAGTCACCGCCATCCCGAATAACGCCGTCAGGTTGGTGTCCTCGTTCAAAACAATCTTACATTTTCTCGGGGACAGCTCCAGATAGCTGAGGACGGATCTCTTCGAATCGCCGATATTCACTGCCAGGACCACCAGGCCTTTGCGTGCATAATCCCGGGTGATGGCCTCCACCGCCGGTTGATCGGAACGGCATTTGGGACACCAGGTGGCCCAGAATTGGATCAAAACCGGATGTCCCGCGAGCGATACGTTGGAGTACCGTTCGCCGTCCAACGTCTTGACCGAGAATCGCGGAGCGGCTTCCCGGTCGTCGCCGGCGGCTAGTGTCCCGGCGGCAATGGCGGATGCCAGGAAGATAGCGGCGATCGTCCGGCGGAGTGATTTCGATAATTCCACTAGTTGCGATGGTATCAGGGGTTGGCTCCGATTGCCATCTTGGTATATTAACTTTCGTGAACCTACGAAATCAGGTAGCATTGGTGGCCGGCGCTTCGAGCGGGATCGGCCGCGAAATCGCCATCCTGCTGGCGCGCGATGGCGTCCGTGTGATGGCCTCCGCGCGCCGTGAAGAACGGCTGCGCGAGTTGCGCACATCATTGCAAGGAGAGGGCTTGGCGCTCGATTACCACGTTGCGGACGTCACCGATCCGGACGCCATGGAAGCTCTCGTCCAGGGTACCCGCGAGCGGTTGGGCGAGATCGACATCATGGTCTATTCCAGCGGCGTCAACGTTCCGGACCGCGCCCTCACCCGGCTGCGGCGCGAAACCTGGGACCGCGTGATCTCGGTCAATCTGAACGGCGCGTATTACCTCACTCGAGCCGTGCTGCCCGCCATGCGCGAACGCGGCCGCGGACATCTGATCTATATCGCATCCATTTCGGGCAAGGCGCCCGATATTTCCGGCGTCGCCTACCAGGCGGCCAAGCGAGGCATAATCGGTCTGGCGCACGCTATCCGCGTCGAAGAAAAGGAGCACGGTATCCGCACCTGCGCCATCCTGCCCGGGTTGGTGGACACCGAGATCCTGAACCTCCGTCCGGTGAAACCTCCGCCTGAAACGCTGGCCAAGGCGCTGCGGCCGGAGGACGTAGCCGAAGCGGTGCTGGCGGTCGCACGGCTGCCCGAGCGCGTGGTGATTCCCGAACTGGAGATCATGCCGACGCTGCTGTGACGCCGCGGCGTCGGTTCCACGGCCGCGGTTCCACGTGTACTTGAAGTTCTCTCGCCGGAATCATAACTTTACTAACCACCCGCTCCCTTCGAACGTCTAGTAGAGTATCGAAATGGGAAAACGGACCAAACCTCCCTTCAGCGGCGAGATGCTGCAAGGCACGCTCGACCTGCTGATCCTGAAGACTCTCGCCCTCGGCCCGGCTCATGGCCAGGCGGTCGCAACCATCATCGAGCGCGGCTCCGGCGACTTTCTGCAGGTGGAACATGGCTCGCTCTATCCGGCCCTGTACCGGTTGGAGGAGCGCGGATGGATCGCGTCCCGCTGGGCCGTCACCGAAAACAATCGCAAAGCCAAATATTACGAGCTGACCGCGGCCGGCCGCAAACAGCTCACCGAACAGACCAGCAGTTGGGATGGCCTGGTGCGCGCCATGGGACGAATCCTGCACCCGGCCAAGGAGTAACGCAATGGGTTGGCGGCGTTTCCTCGGACGCGCGCGCGCGGATTTCGATCATGCCCGCGAGTTCCACGCCCATCTCGCCCTCGAAATCGACGATAACGTCGCCCGAGGCATGTCCCTTGAAGGCGCTCGCGGCGCCGCCCTCCGCAAACTCGGCAACACTACCCTGCTCAGAGAGGATGTCTACCAAATGAACAGCATCGGATTTTTCGAAACCCTCGGCCAGGACCTGCGCTACACCGCCCGCATGTTGCGCAAGAGCCCGGGCTTCACGGTCACCGCCGTGCTCACCATCGCGCTCGGACTGGGCGCCAACGCCGCCATCTTCAGCTTTCTGGATGCGGTGCTCCTTAAGCCGCTCCCCTATCCTCAGCCCGAGCGGCTGATTGCGGTGTCTGAGAAGCCGCCCGGATTCGATCGCAACTCCGTCGCTCCCGCCAACTTCCTGGACTGGCGCGAAGGCTCCAAGACCGCGCGGCTGTGCGCTTCCACGGGCAGTTGGCTCACCATGACCGGTCACGGCGAGCCGCAGCGGGTTCAGGCCCGCCTGGTTAGTTACGACTATTTCGACGTGCTGGGCAGTCCGGTGGCGGCGGGCCGCACCTTTCTGCCCGAAGAGGGAGTTCCCGGCAACGACCGCGTCATGATCGTTTCCTATCGGTATTGGCAGCGGCATCTGGGCGGCGATCCCGAGATTCTGGGGAAGAGCCTCACTTTCGACGGCGCTTCCTACAAGGTGGTCGGCTCCCTGCCCGCCGGTTCCTGGTATGACCGCCATCCCGCCGATGTCTGGCTGCCGTTAGCGCTGACTCATGCCAATGCCAGCCGCGAGTTCCACACCATGCAGGTCTTTGGACGGCTCAACCCGGGAGCCACTCTCGCCGGTGCGCGAGCTGAACTCAACGGCATCGCCGCGCGTTTGGCCGCGGAATATCCCAAGACCAACAAAGACTGGGGTGTCACCATCGACCTCACGGCCGATCGTGTCGTGGGCGATCGTCTTCGCGAATGGCTGCACCTCCTTTTCGCCGCGGTCGGCGCGGTATTGCTGATCGCCTGCGTCAATCTTGCGAATCTGCTGCTGGCCCGCTCCGCGGCGCGGGAGCGTGAACTGTGGGTGCGCCTCTCGCTGGGCGCGGGCAGGGCGCGTTTGGCCCGCCAGTTCCTCACCGAAAGCCTGGTGCTCTCGCTTCTGGGCGGTGTGCTCGGTTGCGGCCTGGCCTACTCCCTGAAGCAGGCCCTGGTGGCCGCCCTGCCGCCGTTCACGCTGCCCACCCAGGTGGTGGTGACGATCGATCTATCCGTGCTGGCGTATCTGTTTGCGGTTTCGATTCTCTCCGGAATCCTTTTCGGACTGGCGCCGGCCCTCGCGGCGTGGCGTCAGGACGTGGCCTCGGGCCTGAACCAGGGTAGCCGCGGATCTTCGGGCGGCGTCTCGGGACAGCGCATGCGCTCGGCGTTGATCGTGGCCGAAGTCGCTCTCTCGTTCGTGCTGGTGGCCACCGCCGGGCTGCTCATCCACAGTTTCATGCGGATGAGCGGAGTCGATACGGGCATCGACATGAACAATATCCTGACCATGCAATTGCCGCGCGCCATGGACCGCAACACCGACCCGGCGCGCGAAGCCCTGGTCATGCGGCAAATCCGCGACAGCGTTTCCGCGCTTCCGGGTGTGATCGACGCCGCTGTCACATCCGGCATGCCCATGCAGGGGTGGGGTTTTGGGATGCCATTCACCGTGCCGGGACATCGGGCGGCGTCCGACGGCGCCGGACAGACCTGCGGATTCAAGATCGTCAGCCCATCCTACTTCCACACCCTCGGCATGACTCTGAGGACCGGCCGTGCGCTCGCCGGAACCGACGTCGCCGATTCGCCCCCTGTCGCGGTGATCAACCAAACCATGGCGAAACGGATATTTCCAACCGGGAACCCCATCGGCCAGCGAGTGGTGATTCAGCGCATCGTCACGGGGAAGCGGGAATTGGGAGCGCGGATTCCGTGGGAAATCGTGGGAGTGGTGGCCGATGAAAAGGTCAATGGTCTGGACGATCCCGATCTCCCAGGCGTTTATGTGACGTTCGACCAGAGCCCCATTGTGGGTGTCGGCCTGGCGGTACGAGGCAGGGGCGATCCCTCGCGCCTCACCAAGGCAATTCAGATGGCCATCTGGAGGATCAATCGCGACCAGGCCATTACCGATATCAAGCTGCTGGAGCAGATCAAGTCCGAAAGCACCGCCGGCAACCGTTTCATCATGCTGGTCCTGACCGGCTTTGCCGGCGTGGCGCTGCTGCTGGCCGCCATCGGGATCTACGGCGTGGTGTCGTACTCGGTCACGCAGCGCACTCGTGAGATGGGCATCCGCGCGGCGCTGGGCGCGTCCAAGGCCGGGCTGCTGGCGCTGGCGCTGCGAAGTTCGCTGCGTCTCACCGCCCTGGGGCTTGCCGCGGGCGTGCTCGGCATCCTGGCTACCCGCACGTTGATCGCCTCGCTCTTGTTCGACACCAAACCAGCCGAGCCGTCCACGCTGGCGGCCGTCGCGGGAGTGATGGCGATGGTTGCCCTGGCGGCGTCCGCCCTACCCGCGAGGCGCGCCGCCAGTATCGATCCGTCGAGGGCGCTGCGGGAGGAATGAGCGGAACGGCGGTTGGCTGCTTGCGGCCGATTGTGAGCCGGTCAGGACCATTTATGCGGCAGAAGGCTCACGTCGAGCGATGGTCCTGCGAATTCCGGCTCGTAAGACGGCAGTCTTCAAGCCGCTTGAGCGGGTCCATCTCCGGCAAGTGCGTTGGCGCGCGGGCGCTCTGTCCGGGAGCGTCAAACGATTACTCCCAATAGAACCTCCCGGCGCATCCTCTACCGCAACAGCTTGCTCTTTGCCCCTCTGCGATGGCGTTTCCGCAATAGTTTTTCCTGTGCGCTGACGGGGTGTTTGCCGTCGCTCTTCTTGCGGACATACGTGCCGTCCGGCATCATCTGACGGGCCTTCACGGTGTCGGCCAGGTAGACCGCCAGCACGTCGTCGCGAATGGCGCGGATGACGCGCTCGTCGCGCACCGGGACCAGTACTTCCACGCGGTGGTCGATGTTTCGCGGCATCAGGTCGGCGCTGCCGATGTATATCTCTTCGTTGCCGCCGTTTTGGAAGTAGTAGACCCGGCTGTGTTCCAGGAACCGTCCCACAATGCTGGTCACTTCGATGCAGTCGCTCAGTCCGGGCACTCCCGGCCGCAGACAGCAGATACCGCGCACCAGCAGTTCGATCTTCACTCCGGCGCGCGACGCCCGGTAGAGCGAGCGGATCAGCTTGGGGTCCACCAGCGAGTTCATCTTGAAGATCAGGTGGCCTTCGCCGCCCGCCTTGGCGTGTTCGATCTCACGCGCGATCAAAGCCTCAAACCGCGATCGCAGATTCACCGGCGCCACCAGCAGCCGCCGGTAATCCGACTTCGCCGAGTATCCCGTCAGGTAATTGAACAGGTCGCTGGCGTCGTCGGCAATCTCCTCATCGCACGTCAGAATCCCCATGTCGGTGTAGAGGTGGGCGGTGACGGCGTTATAGTTGCCCGTGGAAATATGAACGTAGCGCGCGATGCGGTCCTGTTCGCGGCGCACTACCAGCGCCACTTTACAGTGGATCTTCAGCCCGATGAGGCCGTACACCACGTGCACGCCGCGGCTTTCCAGCGCTCGCGCCCACTCGATGTTGCTTTCTTCGTCGAACCGCGCTTTCAATTCCACCAGGGCCGCCACCTGTTTGTCTTCCTCGATGGCTTCCAGCAGCGTTTCGACCACGGGCGAGTTCCGGCCCACGCGGTACAGACAGATCTTGATAGCCAGCACGGCCGGGTCTTTAGCGGCTTTGTGCAGAAACTCGACCACCGGCTGGAACGAATCAAACGGGTGGTGGAGAAAGATATCGCGCCGGCGGATCATGGCGAAGATATCTTCTTCCTCGCCGTTCTCTTTCAGGCTCTGCGGGACGGCTGGAACAAACGGCGTGAACTTCAAATCCGGGCGGTCGATCAAGTACAGGCCGGAGAGGCGGCTCAAGGAAAGCGGCCGCGCGGTGCGATAGACCTCATTGGCATCCACCTCCAGGTTGTTCATCAGGATGGCCAAGATGGGCGCCGGCATGTCCTGCGTCGCCATCAGCCGCATGACGCTGAGGAAACGCCGCTGGCGGACGCCTTCTTCGATAGTCTCCAGCAGGTCTTCGGCTTCCAGTTCCTTGATTTCGATATCGGCGTCGCGGGTGACGTGGAAGGGATGCGACTGCAACACTTCCATACCCGGGAATAACGCGGCCAGGTTGGCCTGGATCACCTGTTCCAGCCACACCAGGTCGATCGGCTTGATGCGGCCATGCTTGGATTCGGAGCTGGACGGCGCATTGAGGCGGACCAGTTGGGGCAGGGAATCCGGTACTTTGACGCGCGCAAAAAGCTCTTTACCGCCGCGGTCGCGGATCAGCACCGCCAGGTTCAGGCTCAGGTTGGAGATATGCGGGAAGGGACGGCCGGGGTCGAACGCCAGTGGGGTCAGCACCGGAAACACCGTATCCGTAAAATAGCGCGTGGCCCGCTCCAATTGCGCCGCGGTCAGCTCGGCATAATCGTGCACGTGGATGTCGTGCTTTCGCAGTTCGGCCATGAGCTTGTCCAGGCACCGGCGGGATTCGTTTTGCAGCTTCTTGGTCTCCCGCCGGATGGCCACCAGTTGGCCTCTCGGGCTCATGCCGTCGGGACCCACTTCCATGGTGCCTGCCTCCACCTGGGCCGCTAAGCCGGCCACGCGGACCATGAAGAACTCATCCAGGTTCGAGCCCAGGATCGAGAGGAATTTAACACGTTCCAGCAGCGGATTGAGCTCGTCCTCGGCCTCTTCCAGCACGCGGTGTTGAAATGCGAGCAGGCTGAGTTCCCGGTTGAGGTAGAGCGAGGGATCCTTGAGATCGTCTTCCGCGGGGCGTGTGGCGCGGGCGGACGCCGCCGGAGCTTTCACAGGGCGGGAGCGCTTCGGTTCGCTCGATTGGTCCTTCTTGGGCATCGGGTCCGCTCAGGAGGCCGAAAGCGGACCTACCATCCGGCGGCGAGCGTCTTGTGGACGGAATCGGGAAGAGTCACGCCCAAGCGAGCCGCGTTCTCCTGGGAATGTTCCCGGCAATAGGCGGAAATTGGGCCGCCGCCGGTGCGAAAGAGATAACCCGCCGGACTCTCACAGCCTGGGTGCTCACAAAATATCGTGAGACCGTTCAGCACTTTGATTTTCGTTGGATGTTCACGAACGGTGAAGCTCGATGTAGCCATACAACTCCATTTCGGATGTCTGAGTCGCTGTAAACCTTAGTTTACGACAGAAATCGGGAGACAGCGAATGTAAATTGGATCACAAGAATGCATTGTCACCGGTCTGTAACATACTACTTTTTCCCGGCCTTCGGAACGGCAAGTTTGGGTTCCGCAGCCGCCGTAGAGCCCTCCGCGGGAGGTTCACCCCAGAAGATTGTACAATCGTCCATCTCCGCCTTCCAACTGTACAGCCGGTTGAGTCCCAGATTCTGAATTTCGTCATCGTCGCAAGTGAACACGGTACTGAACATGCGCGATTTCACGCGACGGCCGACCTCATCTTCGGAAACGATGTGCAGCAGCGCCATTCTCGCCGGCGGAAGCTTGACCCTGTGCGAGTAACCGAACTCCAAGCCCGGCGAGGGCCGCTTCTTCGTCAAAAAGTACATCTGTTCGTCGGCCCAGATGGAGCCGTTCTTGGGTGTCACCTGGAGCACCTTCCGCGCCATGGCTTCGTATTCACCCCAGGTGCGCAGGTCGAGCCGGTCGTAGATGGATCTCCCCAGTCCCAGCGCCATCAGGAATGCCAGCGGAAGGAGCGTCCACGGGGACCGTTCGGAATCCAGCAGCCGGCTTGCGGCGGCATAGAGCCCGACCGCCGCCAGGGCTGCCAGAAACGGCGCCGTGAGCAGAAAGTAGCGCGCAAACGTGGGGTGCGCGGTACCCAGTTCCACCACCAGAGCGAGGCTCAGCCAGCCGCACAGGTAGAACTCCGATCGCAAGCGACTGCTCCACTGGCTGCGCTTCACCACATAGACAATGCCGCCCACTGCCAGCAGACCCAGAATCAAGGCCTGCCCGCTGTCGATCCAGGCCGTCATGATCTCCAGGTCGTGCTGGGTGGTTTCCGACCAGTACAGCTTTCGGAAGAACAGGTGGTACTGCACCAGGTTGAACCACACCTGCACGGGGCCTTGGGCGAACAGCCGAATCATGGGAGCGAACGGGATAACCGTCCCAAATGCCACTGCCGCCGCTTTCAGCCACCGATTGCCTTCGCGGCTGCGGACCAGAATCCAGATCAGCACCACCGGCGGCGCCGCCGCGGTGAGCAATGACGAAGCCGCCGCCAGGCCCACGAAGAAGCCGGCAGCCATCGCCATCCATGGCCGGCTGCGATCCACGGCCACGATGGCGCACCGGAAGGCCGCCGCCGTTGCGAACAGGCACATCCCATACGCCTGGCCCAGGGTTCCGTATTCCACTACCAACTGGTTGATCCCGGCGGCCGCCACCACCGCCAACGCGGCAGGCAGCCGCCATGACGCAACCGGGAAACGCCGGAACACGAAATCCGCCATCAGGAAAATCGCCACGGCCGCCAGCACCGCGGCGATCGAGTGGATGGCCCGCCAGCTCTCTCCGAACACATTCATCCACAGCGCGTTCCAGTAATTGTTCAACGACGCCTGGGGATAACAAAAGTCCAGGTAGGGCCGCATGCCTGAGCGAATCAACTGGTCGGTAAGAAGGTGAAACCCCTCGTCGCCGGTGTACGCGCGGGTCTGGGAGTAGACCACGAGGCCGGCCAGATACAGACCCATCGTGCCCAACAGCCACCCGTACCCTGTCCGGCGCGCGGGCGATTCCGCGGATTCTTCCATCGAGGTGCATCATAGCAGGCCCCGGCGGGTCCGCGCAGGCCCCAGCGGGTCCGCGGCGGCTGGTTAGCGGAGGCCCCAGGTAGTGACCGAGCGGACCCTGGCGGAGTGTGGTCCCGGCGTGTCCCAGTTCTGAATTACGAGGCGGCCGAGCTGGCGGAAGTCGGACACGGCGAGGTCGATGGATTGCGGCTCCCCGGACGCGTTCAAGGAGATGCGGAACAGGAAATCGGTTTCTGCGAGGTTCAGGAGGCCGACTCCGATGGGGCCGCTGGTGACGAGCACGTCGACGCGGACAAAGCCCGGGCCCTCACGGCCGGCGGGGATGCCAAGCGAGAACTCGGCGGCGTACGACCACGGCTGCGGCGCGGTCTCCACCCGGCATTCGCCGGTTGCGGGATCGGCAACGGCGCATCCGGAGCGGATATTGCTGGCTTGTGGATTGAAACCCGTGGCGATGCGGGTCAGGAGTTCGTCGGGGATCTTGGGTTCCTTGACGGGCGGTCTTCGCTTCCAGAAATCGGAGAGAGCGGAGTAATGGGTAGCCAGACCGGGCCGGGGCAGGTTGCATCCATGCAGGCGGATCTGGATGGTGAGCTCGTCTTCAAAGCGAAGAGGGTGGTGCGCAAAGCCGGATTGATCGGCGCGGCCGGTCTCATAGACGGCGGTGGCGGCGTAGGAAAACCTGGGATCGACCTGCGCCAGGAGCGACAGGATGAGATAGGTGTCCTCGGGGGTGTCAAGTAATGGATCCTGCAGGAGCGCCGGATGCAGCAGGTTGGAGGACGCCACGAAGCAGTTGGGGGTGAAAGCGCCGGAGATGGCGAACAGGTCGTCCGTGCCGACAATGCCAAAGTGGGCCAGGCGGCGGTTGTCGGAGCCGCCTCCGTGAATGGGGAAGGCGTCCGGCTGAGCGGCGATCACTCCGCTGTACGCGAAGAAGCGCTCGGGGGGCCGGTTCTCGATGGGGTGGAAGAGGGCCTCGAAGTGGTTGGAGAAGTTCCAGTCATCGTCATCCAGAACCGCGAAGTACTTGCCTGTGACGGCGGCAAGGCCGGCCCAGAGACTGGTGCTGCGTTTGCCGGCCGGGGCGTCGATAACGCGGATCGATTCGATATTCGGAAAGGCGAGGCTGGCGACCGGAGAGACGTCCATAGCGCTGTGGCGAACGAGGATGACGTCGAAGCGGCCGTAGGACTGGCGGGCGATGGAATCGATGGCCCTGCGCACGGTGGCGAGAGGCCGCGATCCGCAACGGACGATCACGGAGATAAGCGGGGCGCATTTGGCGGCTCGGGCGAGCGTGGCTTTCCCCCCGGCGGACACGCGGTGGTGGTAGGCCACGGCGTTTTCCAGCAGAATCTCCGCGGCGAAGTGGCGCTCGAAGATCTCCCGGGCACGGCGGGCCTTTTCGATTGCGGCTGCCGGATCGCGGTAGATCTCTTCCCGGCGGAGGAGAATCTGCCGCACCAGGTAAGGGTGGGGCAGCGACTGATCGACGTAGTAGAGCGAATCGCCAAAGTGCCGGCGGAGCCAGGGGATGCCGGGGCAGATGGCGATGGCGCCGGCGGAAGCGACCTCGAAGACGCGGTTGGAGACAATGTCGTCACGGCAGTGATCTTCGGACAAGAGGCACAGGCCGATGCCGTTCCCGGCGTACTTTTCCTGCACGGATTTTCCATCGAAAGGCAGCATGCCTCCGTAGGACTTGGGGTCGAGTCCGGTCCACGAATGCTCGGGGCCGAATACCTCGACGCCGTCGTGGCGGCTGAGGAGCGCCACCAGTCCGGCGCGGCGGGCGTCCCAGTTGGTCCCGCAATACGTGATCTTGAGGCGGGAAGAGGCGATCAAAGCGGGGATGTCGGCTTGGACGTCCGAACGCTGGCACGTAACGTAGAAGAAGCCGGCTTCCTGGGGGCGGCCGGCGGCGAAGGTGAGATCGCGAATGAAACGCGCGAGCGATTGGGCGATGGCGAAGTAGCCATCGCAGGAGAGGATGTTGTCGTAGTGCGGACGGAGCGTGAGATAGAGGTCTCTGAATGTGTGAATGGCCGCGTAGTGGGGAACGTCGTTGAGCTTGGGCTGAGTGGAGGAAACCGCGAGGACGAAATCCGGCGCGTGGAGGGCAACCTCCATACTATTGGCGCAGTGAACCAGTTCGTGGCCAATTCGCGCGGCGGCGATGGCCAGCGACTGGAAAACCTGATTCTCGGCGCAGCTTTGCCAAGGATTGAGGAAACCGATCTTCATGAGCCTCCTATTTTGGCGCGGTGCGTGGGTGGTGTCTACTGAGTTTCCTTGGGGATCAGAAGCGTCTGGGAGGCGCAGATACGCGGAGCGGTGCGGACTTTTTTAGGGCCGGCGAGGATTTTGACGGTGTCGGGGAATCCGTGGGCGTACGCGGTCACCTGATGGTCGCCGGGTTCGAGGGCGTCGAAGGTGAATCGTCCGAAGGAGTCGGAGGTGGTGTAACGGAGTCCGGACGGGGATTTGAGTTCGACGATCGTGCCGGGCGCGGGCAGTTCGATTTTGTCGGGGTCGGGCCGGGCGGCCTGGTGGACTTGGTAGAGAGGGTCGAAGGTGGTGAAGCCTTCCAGGCGGGCTGCGGGATTTTTGCGGTCCTTATAGAAGAAGAGGTAGGCGAGGTCGTCGCCGGCATCGGTGACGCGGCGGGTGCGGGTGCAACTGTCGGTTTCGAGGACTTCCGTCTCTTCGTCGCTGTCGGCGTAGACCAGGTAGGTTTCGCCGGACTGGAAGTCCACGCCGCATTCGCCGAAGGGGGTCCAGATGTCGAAGGATTCGGGGGTGGCGTCATCATCGTCGTCCTTGGCTTTGTCCTTGGCTTTGTCCTTGGCTTTGTCCTTATCGTCGTCATCGCTATTGCGGAAGACGGTGCGGACGCGGAAGTGCACACTTTGTCCGTGGGCGAGGATGGAGGAGAAGAGTGAGACGAGGGACGCGTGGGTAGAGGCGTTGTCGAGCGTGCGGCGGTCGTCTTCGGGGAGGCTGGGGAACAGCTTGCGGAAAGCGTCCTTGAGGCCCGAGAGGTTGGCGGGGGACTGGTCGGCAAGGTACCGTTGGTCGGCGGCGTTGAGCTGGTTGAGGGTGGGACGGGGCATCGGATTCCAGCGGCTCATGAAGGCCGGCGCGGTGGATTCGACCGTGCCGATGAAGACGATGCCGGGGGAAGCTACCTCGTTGCAGACCGACTGGCGCTGCGCGCAGGTGCAAGCCATGGCAGGGCAGGCCAGCAGAAGTGCGAAGACAGCCTTCATTGATTTCATGCTAGCAGAGGAGAGAAAGCCAGGGACAGGCCAAAAACCTTGGGACAGACAGCCAGTTTTCGCAAAGAGCGCGAAAACTGGAAGTCTGTCCCTGTTAGGCGGCGGCGCGGGCGGGCAACTCTTTCAGGATTTCGCCGACGAAGGCTTTGGCGTCGCCGAAGAGCATCAGGGTCTTGTCCATGTAGTAGAGCTCGTTGTCGATGCCGGCGAAGCCGGGACTCATGGAACGCTTGATCACCATCACGGTATGCGCCTTATCGACGTCGAGGATGGGCATGCCGTAAATGGGGCTGGATTTGTCGTGCCGGGCGGCGGGATTGGTGACGTCGTTGGCGCCGATCACCAGGGCCACGTCGCATTGCGGGAATTCGCCGTTGATGTCGTCCATTTCGACCAGGCGGTCGTAGGGGATGTCGGCTTCGGCGAGGAGCACGTTCATATGGCCGGGCATGCGTCCGGCGACCGGGTGGATGGCGAATTTGACGTCGATGCCGCGGCGCGTGAGGTTGTCGAAGAGTTCGCGGATCTTGTGCTGGGCTTGGGCCACGGCGAGGCCGTATCCGGGAACGATGATGACGCTGCTGGAGGCTTCCAGGATGGAAGCGGCTTCCTCGGCACTGGCGCTGCGCACGGGGCGCCGCTCGGTTTGAACGGCAGCCGTCTGAATCTGGCCGAAGGCTCCGAACAGAACGTTGGTGAACGATCGGTTCATGGCCTTGCACATGATGATGGAGAGGATCAGGCCGCTCGATCCGTCGAGCGCCCCGGCGATGATGAGGAGCTTGTTGTCGAGGGCGAATCCCATGGCGCAGGCGGAAAGACCGGCGTAGGAATTCAGGAGCGCGATGACGGTGGGCATGTCGGCGCCGCCGATCGGGATGATCAGAAGGATGCCGAACAGCAGGGCCAGGCCGGCGAAGATAGGGAAAATCCAGGTGTCGGTGGGGACCAGGATCAGCCGCATGCCGAGTCCGAGGGCGAGCGTGAAGAGGACAGCGTTGACCAGATTCTGGTTCTTGTATGTGATGGGGCGCTGCGGCAGAACTTCCTGCAGCTTGCCCATGGCCATGAGACTGCCGGTGAACGTGAGGAAACCGAGCAGCGTTTCAACGATCAGAGCGGCCATGACCAAGCCGTGGAGCTCCGTCGAGGCGTGCGGCTGGCGCTGGTAGAACTCGGCGGTGCCGACCAGGGCCGCGGCCAGGGCTCCGCAAGCGTGCGACATGGCGGTTCGCTGAGGGACCGCGGTCATGGGCATGATGTAGGCGATGGGGATGCCGACGGCTGTGCCGATGAAGAAAGCGGCCAGGATCCAGGTCCAGTTGTGGACGTCTTGCGCCAGAAGAGTGCCGGCGATGGCGAGGATCATGCCAAGCTCTCCGGCGAAAACGCCGTGGCGCGCGCGAACCGGGGTGTTCATCCACTTCAGCGACAGGATGAAGAGAACCGCCGAGACGATGTAGATGTAGTTGACCAGGTGGGACATCTACTTTTTCTCCCCGCGCTTCTTGAACATCTTGAGCATGCGGTCGGTAATGAGGAATCCGCTGACGATGTTGGTGACGGCGGCGGTGATGGCGATGAAGCCGAGCACTTTGCTGAGCGTGGTGGCGCCGGCGGCTCCGGTGATCAGGATGGCGCCCACCACCGAAATGGCCGAGATGGCATTGGTGAGCGACATCAGCGGCGTGTGGAGCAGGGGAGAGACCTTGCGAATGATTTCCAGGCCGACGAAGGTGGCCAGCACGAAGACGTACAGTCCGAGTTCGAGATTAGAGGGCATGAAGGGCTCCTGTAGTGTGCACTGCGGGCGCTAGCGGCGGCTTCCAGGCGATGGTTACCGCGGAGTGGGAGCCCGGCATCCGTTACACCTTCTGGGGCTGGCGGACACGCGGGTGAACGATCTCTCCGCCGTAGGTCACCAGGGTTTCGCGGACGATTTCGTCGTCGCGGTTGAGGATGATCTGGCCGTCCGTAATGAGGTACTTCAGGAAGGTCGCGATGTTCTTAGCGTACATCTGGCTGGCGTGGTAAGGAACTTCGGCGGCCAGGTTGACGGGGCCGAGGATTTGCACGCCGTTCCGGTCGACGGTTTCTCCAGGGCGGGTCAGTTCGCAATTGCCTCCGCGCTCGGCGGCGATGTCGACAATCAGGGAACCGACGGCCATGCGGGCGGCCATTTCAGCGGTGATGAGGATGGGCGCCTTCTTGCCGGGGATGGCGGCCGTCGTGACGACCACGTTCTGCTGGGCAAGCACGTCGCCCAGAAGTTCGCGCTGGCGCCGGTAAAAATCCTCGCCCATGGCCTTGGCGTAGCCGCCCTTGTCTTCGGCGGTTTGATTTTCCAGATCGAGGACCACGAAGCGCGCGCCCAGGCTCTCCACCTGTTCCTTGACGGCGGGGCGGATGTCATAGCCGCTGACGACGGCCCCCAGCCGGCGGGCGGTGGCGATGGCCTGAAGTCCCGCGACGCCAGCCCCGATGACCAGGACGCGAGCGGGGGCGACGGTGCCGGCGGCAGTCATGAGCATGGGGAACATGCGGGGCAGGGAATTGGCGGCGATCAGCACGGCTTTGTAGCCGGCGACGGTGGCCATGGACGAGAGGGCGTCCATGCTCTGCGCGCGGGTGATGCGCGGCATCAGTTCCATGGCGAGGAAGGTGACGCCGCGGGAAGCGAGCTGCTGAGCGGCATCGATGGAAGTGAGCGGCTCGCCGAATCCGATGACGATCTGGCCGGAGCGGAGGAGCGTGAGATCGCCGCGGCCGGTTTCGGGGTTGGCGCCCAGGGAGCGGACCTGCAGCAGAACTTGGGCGGCGGCGAAAACCTCCACGCGGCTGGCGAGGGTGACGCCTTTGGCGGTGTATTCGGAATCGGGGAAGCCGGCGCGCAGGCCGGCTCCGGTCTCCATGATGAGATCGACTCCGCTCTTGCTGAGTACGGAAATCGCGCTCGGGGCTAACGCAACGCGCCGCTCACCGGGCGCGGATTCGGAAACGATACCGACTTTGATGGGCACTGTTAATCCGCTGTAACGCTCCCTCACGGCCGCGGCTGAAAACGAGCCGCGCGCGTAGGCAAGCGGTTATAAAAGTTCCGACGCGCTAAAGAAAAAGCTTAACTCCGCGGCGGCGGTCTCGGGGGCGTCGGAGCCGTGAATGCAATTGCGTTCGATGTTGGCGGCGAAGCGCTTGCGGACAGTGCCTTCGGCGGCATTGGCCGGATTAGTGGCGCCCATCACTTCACGCAGTTTCTTGACGGCGTCTTCGCGCTCCAGGGCCATCACGACGAGGGGACCCTCGGTCATAAACTTCACCAAGCCGGAGAAGAAAGGTCTTTCGCGGTGGACGGCGTAGAAACCTTGAGCCTGCGCTTCAGTGAGGCGCGTCATGCGCAAGGCGAGCACGGTGAACCCGGCCTGGTGGATCATGGCCAGGATGTCGCCCGCCTGCCCGGCCGCAACGGCATCGGGCTTGATAATTGAAAACGTTCGTTCCACGCTCATAAGCGGCTTTGTACTTTCTCTCCAATTTCGGCCGGAGAGGAGCAGACGGTGATGCCTGCCTCTTCCATGGCTTTGATTTTGTCGGACGCTTTGCCGGAACCTCCGGCGATGATAGCCCCGGCATGTCCCATGCGGCGTCCGGGGGGCGCCGTCTGGCCGGCCACGAACCCGACGACGGGCTTCTTCACGTGAGCCTTGACATAGGCGGCCGCGGTCTCTTCGGCGTTGCCGCCGATTTCGCCGATCATGACGATGGCATGGGTGTCGGGGTCTTCATTGAACAGTTTCAGGGCATCCAGAAAGTTTGTGCCGATGATGGGATCGCCGCCGATGCCGATGCAGGTGGATTGGCCGATGCCGAGCTTGGTCAACTGACCGACGGCTTCATACGTCAGGGTGCCGGAGCGGGAAACCACGCCGACGTTGCCTTCCTTATGGATGTGGCCGGGCATAATCCCGATCTTGCACCTGCCGGGCGAGATGATTCCGGGGCAATTGGGGCCGATCAGGCGGGTGGCTTTGCCTTGTAAGAACTGCCAGGCGCGGACCATGTCGAGCGTGGGTATCCCCTCGGTGATGCAGACCACCAACGGAAGGCCCGCATCCGCGGCTTCCATGATGGCGTCGGC